>VFQN01000912.1_pt1 | contig 52514 bp, 44 predicted proteins | sample 3512371 | NCBI WGS metagenome assembly VFQN01 (sample SAMN10412370, study PRJNA504923) | tailings metagenome | isolation source: Replicate 2 from Balatoc abandoned mine | place: Philippines: Itogon, Benguet | collected 2017-08-28
CCCGACCAGGTGCCGCCCGAGGGGCAGGGCGAGTGGGCGCCGTTCTTCGGCCAGCAGGCCTACACGATGACGCTGGCCGCGCGCTTGGCGCAGCAGACCGGCGCGGTGGTGCTGCTGATCTGGGGCGAGCGGCTGCCGCGCGGCGAAGGCTACGTGGTGCGCTTCCAGCCCCTGCCGGAGCCGCTGCCGGCCGATGCCTCGGCGCAGGCCGCGTCGGCCGCGGTGATCAACCGGGCGATGGAGCATCTCATCCGCCAATGCCCGCAGCAGTACCTGTGGGGTTACCACCGCTACAAGTCGCCGCGCGCCGGGGCCGCCGAGTGATGCAAGCCCTTGCGACCAGGAGCTTGCTCGGTGTGCTGTGGCTGATCCACTGGCTGCCGCTGGGCGTGCAGGCCGCGATCGGGCAAGGCCTGGGCGGGCTGCTCTTTCGCCTGGCGGGCTCGCGCCGGCGCATCGCGCTGCGCAACCTCGAGCTGTGCTTTCCCGAGAAGACCGCGGCCGAGCGCGAGGCACTGGCGCGCGAGCACTTCGGCTGGCTCGGCCGCAGCATCGTCGAGCGCGGCCTGCTCTGGTGGGCGCCGCGTGAGCGGCTGATGAAGCTGATCCATGTCGAAGGCGAGGTCGACCTGGCCGAGCGCAGCGAGCGGCCGGTGATGTGGCTGGTGCCGCACTTCATGGCGCTGGACGTGGCCGGCGCCTCGGTGCTGCTGTTCCAGAAGAAGAAGGGCGCCTCGATCTACCAGCAGCAGACCAACCCGGTGATGGACGCGGTGATCCGCCAGGGCCGGCTGCGCCTGGGCAACGCGGTGATCTTCCCGCGCAGCGATTCGGCCAAGCCGCTGATCCGCGAGATCCGCCAGGGCACCGGCTTCTTCAACCTGCCCGACATGGATTTCGGCGAGCGCGACGCCGCCTTCGTGCCCTTCTTCGGCGTGCCGGCGGCCACGCTGCTGGCGCCCTCGCGCATGGCGAAGTTGCTGAACATGGCGGTGCAGCCGGTGATCGCCGAGATGCTGCCCGGCGGGCAGGGCTACCGCGTGCGCTTCCTCCCCGCCTGGGACGACTTCCCCTCCGACGATGCGCTGGCCGACACCGCGCGCATGAACCGCTGGATCGAGCAGCGCATCCGCGAGAACCCGGCGCAGTACCTGTGGGTGCACAAGCGATTCAAGACGAGACCGGCGGGCGAGCGCTCGCTGTACTAGCGGGGGACAGCGCACGACGTGCGCTGCGGCGCAGGCTCACATCGCGCAGCGACGTGAAGGCGGCTGCGCCGCCGGCCGGAGCCATAATCGCCCTCGAATGAAGCTCCACTTCACCAAGATGCAGGGCGCGGGCAACGACTTCGTCGTGCTCGACGCCACGCGCGCGCCCATCGAGCTGACGCGCGAGCAGTGCCGCAAGCTCGGTGACCGCCGCTTCGGCGTCGGCGCCGACCAGATCCTGGTGGTGGAGAAGAGCGCCACGCCCGGCGTCGATTTCCGCTACCGCATCTTCAACGGTGGCAGCGGCGACGAGGTGGAGCAATGCGGCAACGGCGCGCGCTGCTTCGTGCGCTTCGTGCAGGACAAGGGCCTGACCGACCGGGCCAGGGTGCGCGTGGAGACGATGAACACGCTGCTCGAGCTGCACGCGCAGCCCGACGGCCGCGTCACCGTCGACATGAACGCGCCGGTCTTCGATCTGGCGCGCGTGCCCTTCGATGCCGCCGGCCTGGTGCCGCGTCCGAGCAACGGCTTCGAGCTGTGGCCGCTCGACCTCGGCGACTACAACGCCGAGGTTGCCGTGCTGTCGATGGGCAACCCGCACGCCGTGCAGTTCGTGCACGATGTCGAGGCCGCGCTGGTGGCGGTGCAGGGCCCGGTGATCGAGACTCACGCGCGCTTTCCTCGCCACGTCAACGCCGGTTTCGCTCAGGTGCTGTCGCGCTCGCGCATCAAGCTGCGCGTGCACGAGCGCGGCGCCGGCGAGACGCTGGCCTGCGGCACCGGCGCGTGCGCGGCGGTGGTGGCAGGCATCCGGCTCGGGCTGCTGGATGCGAAGGTCGACGTCGAGACGCGCGGCGGGCTGCTCACCATCGAGTGGGCCGGCGGCGATTCGCATGTGTTCATGACGGGGCCGGCGGTGACCGTCTTCGAGGGAGAGATCGAGCTGTGAGCATCCAGGGCATCACCGAAGCGGACATCGCCAACTACCTGGCCAACAACCCCGGCTTCTTCGAGCGCCATGCCGAGCTGCTGTCGAGCGTGCAGCTCACCAGCCCGCACGGCCAGCGCGCCGTCTCGCTGCAGGAGCGGCAGATGGAAATGCTGCGCGACAAGATCAAGGGCCTGGAAGGCAAGATCATCGAGATGATCCGCCACGGCCAGGAGAACGTGGCCATCGCCGACCGGCTGCACCGCTGGACGCGCGCGCTCATGCTCACCGCCAGCGCGGCCGACCTGCCCGCCACGCTCACGCGCGAGCTGATGCACCAGTTCATGATCCCGCAGTCGGGCATCCGGCTGTGGGGCGCGGCCGAGGCCTTCGCCGCGCTGCCCTTCGCCACGCCGGTGAGCGCCGACGTGAAGAGCCTGGCCGCCAGCCTGACGCTGCCCTACTGTGGCGTGAACAGCGGCTTCGAGGCGGCGCAGTGGCTCGACGACCCGGCCTCGGCCATGTCGATCGCGATGATCCCGCTGCGCCACGGCGCCGGCATCGAGGCCTTCGGCATGCTGGTGCTGGCCTCGCCCGACCCGACGCGCTACACGGCCGACATGGGCACCGAGTTCCTGCAGCGCATCGGCGAGCTGGCCAGCGCGTCGCTGTCGCGGCTGCTGCCCGTTTCCTGATGGACGACGACATCTCCAAGCACCTTCAGCACCTGGAGGTGGAGCGGCGCCTCGCGCCGCGCACGCTGGCGATGTACGGCGAGGCCTTCGGGCGCCTGCGCGACTTCGCGCAGAAGCAGCCGGTGCCGCTGCGCGAGGTGCAGGTGCATCACGTGCGCCGCTGGGCCGCGCAGTTGCATGCGCAGGGCCTCGCGCCGCGCAGCATCGCGATCGTGCTCTCGGCCTGGCGCGGCCTGTACCGCTGGCTGGGGCGCGACGGCCTGGTGCCGCTGAACCCGGTCGACGGCGTGCGCGCGCCCAAGGCGGCCAAGCCGCTGCCCAAGGCGCTGCCCGTCGACCAGGCGATGGCGCTGGCCGACCACCACGGCGACGCGAACGACGGCGGCGACCCGCGCCTCGAAGCGCGCGACCACTGCATCGTCGAACTGCTCTACGGCTGCGGGCTGCGCGTGGGCGAGCTGATCGGGCTCGACGTGGGCGCGAGCGGCGAAGCCGCCGGCTGGATCGACGCTGCCGATGCCACCGCCCACGTGCTCGGCAAGGGCAGCAAGCGGCGCAGCGTGCCGGTGGGCGGTGCGGCGCTGAAGGCACTGCAGTCGTGGCTGGATGTTCGCGGCGAACTCGCCGGGCCCGGCGAGCCGGCGCTGTTCGTCAGCCAGCGCGGCACGCGCCTCACGCCCAGCCAGCTGCGCTCGCGCCTGAAGCGCCGCGCGCTGCAGGCCGGGCTGCCGACGCACGTGCATCCGCACATGCTGCGCCACTCCTTCGCCTCGCACCTGCTGCAGTCCAGCGGCGACCTGCGTGCGGTGCAGGAGCTGCTCGGCCACGCCAACATCACCACCACGCAGGTCTATACGCGGCTCGACTTCGGCCATCTCTCGAAGGTGTACGACGCGGCGCACCCGCGAGCGAAGAGGAAGTAACGCGACATGAAGGTCATCACGCTGCGCGAGGGCAAGGAACGCTCGCTGCTGCGCCGGCATCCCTGGGTGTTCCAGGGTTCCATCGACAAGGGCCGAGCCGACGCCGGCGAGACGGTGCGCGTGACGGCCAGCGACGGCCGCTTCCTCGCCTGGGCCGCGTTCAGCCCGAGCTCGATGATCCGCGTGCGCGCCTGGAGCTTCGACGACGCGGAGCGCATCGACGCGGCCTTCTTCGAGCGCCGCATCGCGAAGGCACTCGCGCTGCGCGCGCGGCTGCCGATCGAGAGCGACGGCGTGCGGCTGATCCACGGCGAGGCCGACGGCCTGCCGGGACTGATCGTCGATCGCTACGGCGATCTGCTCTCGGCGCAGTTTCTCTCCGCCGGCACCGAGCGCTGGAAGGGCACCATCGCCGATCTGCTGCTCGAAGCCACCGGCTGCACGCGCCTGTACGAGCGCAGCGACTCCGGCGTGCGCAAGCTCGAAGGCCTGGAGCCTGCCAGCGGCTGGCTGCGCGGCGAGGGCGCCACCGAAGTGACGATCCGCGAGCATGGCTGGAAGCTCACGCTCGACGTGGCCGAGGGCCACAAGACCGGCTTCTACCTCGACCAGCGCGACAACCGCAAGCTGTTCGCCGACACGGTGCGCCATTTCGGCCTGCAGCGCGTGCTCAACTGCTACTGCTACACCGGCGGCTTCAGCGTCGCGGCGCTGGCCGGCGGCGCGCAGCGCGTGGTCAGCGTCGACTCCTCCGCGCCGGCGCTGGCGCGCGCCACCGCGCACGTGGCGCTCAACGGCTTCGATCCGGCCCGCCACGAAGCGCGCGATGCCGACGTGAACCAGACGCTGCGTGATGCGCTGAAGAACGGCGAGGTCTTCGACGCCATCGTGCTGGACCCGCCCAAGTTCGCGCCCACCGCCGCGCACGCCGAGCGCGCCGCGCGGGCCTACAAGGACATCAATCGCCTCGCGCTCAAGCTGCTGGCGCCGGGCGGCGCGCTGTTCACCTTCTCGTGTTCCGGTGGCGTGGGCACCGAGCTGTTCCACAAGATCGTCGCCGGCGCGGGCATGGATGCCGGCGTCGACGGCGCGATCTACGCCCGCGTGGCCGCCGCGCCCGACCACCCGCAGACGCTCGTGTTCCCCGAGGGTGAATACCTCAAGGGGCTGGTGATCCTGAAGTCGTAGCCGCCGCGGGCAGCGCCAGCGACGGCTCGAACTTCGCGCGCCAGACGCTGAAGAAGGCCTTCACGTTGCGCACGTTGGCGTCCTGCGTGAACAGGCGCTGCACCAGCGCGTGGTAGCCCGGCATGTCGCTGACCTGCAGGATGAGCAGGAAGTCGGGCCCGGGCGAGACGCGGTAGCACTGGCGCACCGCCTCGTCGGCCACCGCGCGGGCCTCGAAGGCGGCGAGGTGCTCGGCGCCCTGGCGGTCCAGCGTCACCTCCACGATGGCCGTGAGCCCGGCGCCGAGCCTGGCCGGCGACAGCAGCGCCACCTGGCGCTCGATGACGCCGGCGTCCAGCAGCCGCTTCACGCGCCGCAGGCAGGTGGCCGGCGAGGTGTGCACCGCGGCGGCCAGCGCCTGGTTGGTGAGCGAGGCATCGCGCTGCAGCTGGTCGAGGATGCGCAGATCGGTGGCGTCGAGCTCGAGAGGTTTGATTGAATCTGTCACGAAATCTGTAATGTTGGTGATTTTCTTCACCCGATCTGCGGGGTGGCCAAATATTGCACTGATCGACGAAGATTGCAATCAACTGCCCCGGGGGTCTGCCTAGCATCCGACCCCGTCTCCACCCCAAGGGAAGCTCACCATGTGCGGAATCGTCGGCGCCGTCTCCACCAAGAACATCGTCCCGGTCCTGATCGAGGGCCTGCGCCGGCTCGAGTACCGCGGCTACGACTCCTGCGGCGTGGCCGTGCACCAGGGCGGCGAACTGCGCCGGGCGCGCAGCACCTCGCGGGTGGCCGAGCTCGACGCGAACGTCAAGGCCGACGGCGTGCAAGGCGGCACCGGCATCGCCCACACCCGCTGGGCCACGCACGGTGCGCCGGCGGTGCACAACGCACACCCCCACTTCTCGCACGGGCCCTATGCCAAGCAGGCCAGCGCGGGCCGCATCGCGCTCGTGCACAACGGCATCATCGAGAACCACGACGAACTGCGCGCCGAACTGAAGGCCAAGGGCTACGAGTTCACCAGCCAGACCGACACCGAGGTCATCGCCCACCTCGTCGACCGCCTCTACGACGGCGACCTGCTCGACGCGGTGCAGCGCGCCATCGTTCAGCTGCGCGGCGCCTACGCGATCGCGGTGTTCTGCCGCGACGAGCCGCACCGCGTGGTCGGCGCGCGCGAGGGCTCGCCGCTGGTGCTGGGCATCGGCACCGGCGAGCGGGCCGGCGACACCTTCCTGGCCAGCGATGCGATGGCGCTGGCCGGCGTGACCGACCAGATCGTCTACCTGGAAGAGGGCGACGTCGTCGACCTGCAGCTGGGCAAGCACTGGATCAGCCACGTGGATGCCGGCGGCGTCTTCAAGCCGGTGACGCGAGAGGTGCGCACCGTGCAGGCGCACACCGGCGCCGCCGAGCTGGGCCCGTACCGCCACTACATGCAGAAGGAGATCTTCGAGCAGCCGCGCGCCATTGCCGACACGCTCGACGCGGTGGAGAGCATCACGCCCGAGCTGTTCGGCGACGGCGCCTACAAGGCCTTCAAGGAGATCGACAGCGTTCTGATCCTCGCCTGCGGCACCAGCTACTACAGCGGCTCCACCGCGAAGTACTGGCTGGAGAGCATCGCGAAGATCCCCACCAGCGTGGAGATCGCCAGCGAGTACCGCTACCGCGACAGCGTGCCCAACCCGCGCACGCTGGTGGTGACCATCTCGCAGAGCGGCGAGACGGCCGACACGCTGGCCGCGCTGAAGCACGCGCGCTCGATGGGCATGAAGCACACGCTGACGGTGTGCAACGTGGCCACCAGTGCGATGGTGCGCGAGTGCGAGTTCGCCTACATCACCCGTGCCGGCGCCGAGATCGGCGTGGCCTCCACGAAGGCGTTCACCACGCAGCTGGTGGGCCTGTTCCTGCTGACGCTGGCGCTGGCCCAGGTGCGCGGCCATCTGAGCGACGAGCAGGAAGCGCAGCACATCAAGGCCTTGCGCCACCTGCCCGCGGCGGTGCAGGCCGTGCTCGCGCTGGAGCCCCAGGTGGTGGCCTGGAGCGAGGCCTTCGCGCGCAAGGAGAACGCGCTGTTCCTCGGCCGCGGGCTGCACTATCCGATCGCGCTGGAGGGGGCGCTCAAGCTCAAGGAGATCAGCTACATCCACGCCGAGGCCTACCCGGCCGGCGAGCTGAAGCACGGCCCGCTGGCGCTCGTCACCAGCGCCATGCCCGTGGTGACCGTGGCGCCGAACGATGCGCTGGTCGACAAGCTCAAGAGCAACATGCAGGAGGTGCGCGCGCGCGGTGGCGAGTTGTTCGTCTTCGCCGATGCCGACACGCGCATCGAGTCGGGCGAAGGCCTGCACGTGATCCGCATGCCCGAGCACTACGGCGTGCTTTCGCCGATCCTGCACGTGGTGCCGCTGCAGCTGCTGGCGTATCACACGGCCTGCGCGCGCGGCACCGATGTCGACAAGCCGCGCAACCTGGCCAAGAGCGTGACGGTGGAGTGAACGGACAGCGCATGTGCATCGAAACGCTGCGGACCGCCGCTCTCGCCGCCGCCGCCCTGGCCTGCACGACCGCCCTGGCGCAGCCCGCTGTCGTCAAGGCGGGCCATACCGAGCTGACCCTGCCGCCCGGCCTGCAGGTCTTCAGCGCGCCGCTGACGCGGCAGTTCACGCAAGGCGACCCGGTGCGCATCGACCGGCAGATCGTCCTGCTGTCGGACGGTGCCCGCGAACCCATCGCGGCATTGCTCGTCGAGTCCACGCGCGAGGCCGGGCGCTACATCTGGACGGAGAGCTGCAAGAAGATGCGCAACGACGCGAGTACCTACGTGCACAGCCCGTTCCACGCGATGGGCAACGAATGTGTCTTCGCGGTGGGCCGCGTCGACCTGGCCGCGACGATCTCGAATTCGTTTCCGGAGGTCGCGCAGACGCTGCGCGACGGCAGCCAGCCGGTGCCGAAGGGGGTGGGCTACGTGGTCAAGAGCACCTATGCCGCGGCGAGCGGCTCGATGCTCAGCGTGACGGCCTTCGTGCGCGAGGCGCATGTGCAGCTGCCCACGCCGCCGGAGTCCATGCCCGACGACACCGGCGTGCCGGCGCCGGTGGTGGCCTGGGCGCGTGCCCTCAACGACCAGACGCGCGGGGCGATGCGCTCGTTCTCGGGCGCGTGGCAGCTGCCGTCGCTGCAGGGCCGCAGCGGCGATTGACTTCAGCCGGCGCCCAGCAGCAGCCAGTGGTTGTCGGGTGACATCGGCATCGGCCAGCGCAGCATGCGCGGCGCATCGCTGGCGTGCCAGCGCGCCACGCCCAGGCGGGCGGCGATCAGCACGCCTCGGCCGCCATCCCAGCTGGCCAGCGCGCAGGGCTCGCCAAGCTCGGCCACGCGCACGAGCTCCGTGGCCGCACCGGGGTGCCACCACAGGCCGCGGCCGGTGCGCTGCCCGCTGAGCACGAAGCCGCCGCCGGGGCCGGCGGCGATGTCGCCCGCATAGCCCGCGCCCTGCGCGTCACGCGTCGGCACGCTCAGGCGGCCGTCTTCCAGCACGGCCAGCAGCGGGGCCTCGCGCCGCCGGGCTTCGTCGTCGTGTTCGGCCTGCAGCGCCACGCCGAGGCGCTCGCCGCCGCCTTCGGCCCAGGCCATGTGGCGCAGGCTCAGGCGTGCATCGTCGAGGCGGTGCCGGGCGAGCAGGCGACCGTCGTCCGGCGCCAGCTGCACCAGCGAGGGTGCCATGCGTTCCATCGCCGTCTTGCGGCCGTCGCGCAGGCGCGGAATGCCGCCGTTGGCCACCCACAGCCGGCCTTCGCCGTCGAGCAGCATCTGGTGCGGGTCCAGCCCCTGGCTGGCGAACTCGCCGAGGCGGCGCAGCGTGTCGGGCGAGCGCACGCCGATCCATCCTTCGCCGGTGTCGGGGTTCGTCTCGCAGGTGAACAGGCGCCGGCCGTCGGCCGACAGCAGCGCGTGGCCGCCGAGCGTGTGCGGCGCGCCGTCGTCCTCCAGCGCATGGCGCTGCACCACCCGGCCCTGGGCGTCGCAGCGCAGCAGCCAGCGGCCCGGGCGATTCGCCACGGCGACGAAACCGCCATCGGGCATCGCCATCAGCCCGTGCGCGCGGCCCGGCGCCGGGTGGTCGGTCAGCACGCTGATGCGTGACGCGGCCCAGTCGATCTCCAGCACGCCGACGCGGTCGAGTTCCTCGGCGCTGCCGTCGGGCAGCCGCCAGGCCGCGGCCAGGCGCTGGCGCGGCGCGCGAAGCTCGGCCGGCGCCGCGTGGGCTGCGCCGCCGAGTGCCAGGGTGCTCAGCGCAGCGAGGAAACGCCGGCGCGGCAGGGCGGCGGCATGGCGGGGCAGGGAGTGTGCAGGCAGCGAGCGCATGCCCGCATCTTATCGCAAGTGCGAATCGTTCTCACTTGCGATGGATCAGGATCCGCCGTCGGCAGCTGCCCAGCGGCGGCACAGTGCCGAGATGTCGGCCGGCGTGGTGCGGCAGCAGCCGCCGATCAGCCGCGCGCCGGCTTCGGCCCAGTGCAGCGCTGCGCTGGCCAGCGCGTCGCCGCCCTCGTGCGCCGTGCCGCGCCAGGTGCGGGTGACGGCGTCGTACTGCTCGCCGGCATTGGGGTAGACGACGATCGGCTTGGCGGTGTGCGCCCGCGCGATGCGCACCAGCGAGTCGATGTACTGTGGCGGCGTGCAGTTGATGCCGATGGCCGCCACTGCCGCGAAGCCGTCGAGCGCGGCCACGCCCTCGGCGAAGGGTTCGCCCTGGCTGACATGTTCGCCGTCGCGGCAGGAGAAGCTGATCCACGCTTCGACGCCGGGCAGGTCTTCCAGCAGCCGCGCCAGTGCACGCGCCTCGACCAGGCAGGGCACGGTCTCGCAGGCGAGCAGGTCGGCGCCTGCTCCGGCGAGCACGCGCAGCCGCTCGCGGTGAAAGTCCATCAGCTGGTCTTCGCTCAGCCCGTAGTTCCCGCGGTACTCCGAGCCGTCGGCGAGCATCGCGCCATAGGGGCCCACCGAAGCCGCCACCAGCGGCCGCGCGCGGTGGGCCCACGCCGGGTCGGCCTGGGCCTCGCGCCAGAAGGCGTCGCGCGCCTCGCAGGCCAGCGCCACGGCCAGGCGCATCAGCCGCGCCGCTTCGTCGCGGCCGATGCCGCGCCGCGCGAAGCCTTCGAACGTCGCCTGGTAGGTGGCGGTGGTCGCCACGTCGGCACCGGCGCGGTAGTAGTCGAGGTGCACCTCGCGGATCAGCGCCGGCTGCTCGATCAGCAGCCGCGCCGACCACAGCGGATCGTCGATGTCGGCGCCGCGCCGTGCGAGCTCGGTTCCGAGCGCACCGTCGAGCACGAGGTGGCCGTGCCGCGCGAGCCAGTCGGCGATCACGCCGCGTTGCATGCCGACCATGGCCCGCTCAGGCGCCGGCCACCCGCCAGACCACGTCGCCCACGTCGTCGGCGACCAGCAGCGACTTGCCGTCCGGGCCGATCGCCACGCCCACTGGCCGGCCGTACGACACCGATTCGTCGGGCGCGAGGAAGCCCCCCAGGATGTCGCGCGGCGCGCCCGTGGGCCGGCCATTGGCGAAAGGCACGAACACCACCTTGTAGCCGCTGAGCGTGCTGCGGTTCCACGAGCCGTGCTGCCCGATCACCATGCCGTCGACGTCGAAGCCGGGCAGGGTCCCTGCGGGCATCCAGCACAGACCGAGCGAGGCGGTGTGGCCGCCCAGCGCGTAGTCGGGCGTCAGCGCGCGCGCCACCAGCGCCGGGTCCTGTGGCACGCGGTCGTCCACCGTGGCGCCCCAGTAGCAGTACGGCCAGCCGTAGAAGCCGCCGTCGCTCACCGAGGTGAGGTAGTCCGGCGGCGTCTCGTCGCCCAGGCCATCGCGTTCGTTGACCACGGTCCACAGCCGCCCGGTGACCGGCTCCCACGCCAGCCCCACTGGGTTGCGCAGGCCGGCGGCGAAGATGCGGCACTGGCCGGTGCGCAGGTCGAGCTCGTAGATGCAGGCGCGGCCTTCCTCGGCGCGCATGCCGTGCTCGCCGATGTTGCTCAGCGAACCGACGCCGACGTACAGGCGCTGGCCATCGGCGCTGGGCAGCAGGCTGCGCGTCCAGTGGCCGCCGGGCTTGAAGGTCGCCAGCCGGCGCGCCGGCGCATCGATGCGCGTGGTGCCCGGCGTGAACGGGAAGGCCACCACGCCGTCGGTGTTGCCCACATAGAAGGTGTCGCCGACCAGCGCCATGCCGAAGGGCTGGTTCAGGTTCTCCAGCAGGGCGTGGCGCTGCTCGGCCACGCCGTCGCCGTCGGCGTCGCGCAGCAGCGTGATGCGATTCGGGCTCTCGCCGAGCGCGGCGGCGCGGCGCATCGTCGCCACCATCGCGTGGTCGAACAGCGTGCGCGGCGCGCCGCCGGCCTGCTGCAGCGCCTCGGCCACCGTCACGTCGCCATTGGGCAGCACCAGGATCCAGCGTGGGTGCTTCAGGCCGGTGGCGAAGGCGTTGACCTTCAGGCCGGTTGCCGCCGAAGGCAGCTGTCCGGCCGACCAGCCCTGCGCGGTGGGCATCTTCAGCGTCGGGATGCGGCCTTGCGGTTGCGCCTGCGGGATCTCGGGCGCGGGCCCCATCGCCGGCGTGTGCTCCACGCGGCCCTGCAGGCGGCGCCAGCGGATGGCGCCGGCGCCCACCAGGGCGACCGCGCGGGCGAGGGTGTCGTAGACGGCCATGGGGTTCCTCGGGATCAACGGGTCATTGTGGCGCTGGCGGCAGCTCGCGCGCCGTCAGCCACAGGCGCAGCTCGAACTCGAGCTGGTGGTACTGCGGCTCCATGTGCTCGCACAGCGCGTAGAAGGCCTTGTCGTGATCGCGCTCCTTCAGGTGCGCCAGCTCGTGCACGACGATCATGCGCAGGAAGTCGGCCGGCGCCTCCTTGAACAGCGAGGCGATGCGGATCTCGCGCTTGGCCTTGAGCTGGCCGCCCTGCACGCGCGAGATGGCGCTGTGCGTGCCCAGCGCATTCTTCAGCACGTGCAGCTTCGGATCCCAGGCCACCTTGGACAGCGGCGGCGCGCTCTTCATGTGGCGCGCCTTCAGTTCGCAGACGTAGTCGTAGAGAGCACGCTCGCTGCGCACCTCGTGCGGCTCGGGGTGGCGCTGCGCAACGGTTTGCGCCAGTCGGCCGGTATCGATCAGCGCCTGCACCTGCGCCAGCAGCGCCGGCGGGTAGCCCTGCAGGTAGCGCAGCGCCTTCACGCCGCGCCGCCGCGGCCCCAGGCCAGCAGCAGGTTGTTGGCGGGCATCGCCACGCGTTCGCTCAGCACGAGGCCGGCGCGTGCCGCTTCCTGTTCAACGTCCTCGCGGCGGCGCAGCCCCCAGGCGGGGTCGCGTGCGCGCAGGTCGGCATCGAAGTCGAGGTTGCCGCGCGAGGTCGGCACCTCGTCCTCCAGGTACGGGCCGTAGGTGATCAGCAGCCCGCGGGCCGCGAGGTGCCGCGCCGCGCCGCGCATCAGCGCGGCGCAGCAGGCCCAGGGTGCGATGTGCAGCAGGTTGGCGCAGTAGATCGCATCGAGCGAAGCGGGCACGCCGGGCCACTGCGGCTGCAGCACGTCGAGCCGGATCGGTGCTGCCACGCGATCGAGCCCGGCGCACCAGGCGCTGATCGATGGCAGCGCTGCCGCGTCGAAGTCGCTCGGCAGCCAGCGCCAGCCGGGCAGCCCGGCGCTGCAGAAGGCGGCATGCTGCCCGGTGCCGCTGGCAATCTCCAGCAGCGTGCCCTGCGGCGGCAGCAGCCGCTGCAGTTCGGCGAGGATGGGCGCGCGGTTGCGCTCGGCCGCGGGGCTGTGGCGGCGCGCCGCGTCGTTCATGCGGCGGCCGGTTGTTCCAGCGGCCCGCCCAGCGCGTCGATCAGGTCGGGCAGCAATCCGCGCAGCTCGCCGGTGGTGATCGCCACGTCGGCGTCGAAGCCGCCATCGGCATCGCCCTGGCCGCTGCCTTCGAGCACCACGTCGAGCAGCTTGATCTTCTTCAGCACCAGCGCATCGGTGAGCACGAAGGAGACGCGGCTGTTCCAGGTCAGCGCCAGCTGCGTGGGCAGCTTGCCCTGCCTGATGTGCTCGCCGACCTCGTCGATCTCCAGCGTGTGGCGCGCATAGCGCACCGCCGCCTTCTCGCTGTCGGGCTGCTTGAGCTCGCACTCGCGGTCGATGCTGAAGCCGCGCGGCGGCTCCTTGTCGGCGAGCCAGGCCGACATCGCCGTGGCCGGCGACAGCGCCGTCTGCAGCGGCGCCAGGCGCAGCCCGCCGAACAGCTCGACCAGCCGCGTGACCACCGCATCGGCTTTCTTCGCACTCGTCACGCCGATCAGCACGCGCTTCGCAGCCAGGTCGATCCACACCAGCGTCGACGATCGCTTCGGGAAGGCGCGCGGCAGCAGCTCGTGCACGATCTGCTCCTTCAGCTCGCGCTTGGCCTTGCCCTTGGGGCGGCGGCCGGTGTCGGCCTCGATCTGGTCGAGCCTGGCCTCCAGCTGCTGCTTGACCACGCCGGAAGGCACCGGCTTGGACTCCGAACAGAGCTTGAGGATCAGCTGTCCGCCCACGCTTTCGAGCAGCGCGCCGTGCTTCTCGCCGCGCGGCTCGACCCAGCCGGCGGCCTCGGGCTGCGACGGCGCGCACTCGGCGAAGCGCGAGCCTTCCAGGCGTTGGGCGATCTCGGCCTGGGTGGGCGGCTCCCACTGGTCGATGCGGTAGACGAGCGCGTTCTTGAACATGGTGCGAGGTCGGGGTCGGGGCGCGGATTCTAGGGCCCGCCCCGCGGCACCCGCCGCCCGCGGATCAGACCGCCAGCGCCCCCGCCGCGCAGCCCGAGGCGACCACCGAGGCCAGCGTGCGCACGTGGTTCCACAGCAGCCAGCCGCGCAGGTAGGCGGGCCAGTAGTCCTGCGCCTCGCGCGAGGCGGCGTCGAGCTGGCCCAGGCGCTCGTTGCGTGGCACGTTGAAGGCGGCGGTGACACCGAACGAGCCCACCAGGTAGCTCATCCCCGCGGTGAGCAGCAGCGACGAGCGCGTCGTGCCCCAGGGGAAGAACGCGGCGAAGACGCACAGCCCTGCCAGCACCGCCGTGCCGACGAACAGGCCGAGGAACAGCGGGTTGAGCACCACCACGTTGATGCGCTGCATCGCGCGGATGCCGTGCTCGGCCGGCAGCTCGGCCAGCGCCTTCATCACGAAGGCCGAGAAGGCGAAGAACACCCCGCCGACCAGGCCGGCGCCGAGGCTCACGAGCAGGGGCAGGGAATCGAGCATGCGCAGCGCGAGTGTCGCTCAGCCGTGCTGCTTGAGCGGCACGGCCGGGTCGCAGGCGAGCTCGGGCGCCGGGCTCTTGCCGGTCTCCAGCAGCTTGCGCGCGGCCATGTGGTCCAGCGGCGCGTTGACGCTCTCCACGCAGACGAGTCGATCGCCCACGTAGTGCAGCAGCGAGAAGCTGGCCGGCGTGGGGCCGGGCCGGCGATGGCGCACGCCGTCGGCCGGCATGAGCCCGGCCATCTGCAGGCGCATCGGCCCCTGCTCCGACCAGAACCAGGGCAGCGCGCGATAGGGTTCGGTCGCGCCCTGGATCGTGGCCAGCGCAGTGCGGGCCTGGTCGTTGGCGTTCTGCACCGATTCCAGCCGCAGCCGGCGCGCACTGCCGTGCTCCGGGAAGCTGGCGCAGTCGCCGATGGCGAGGATGGCCGGATCCGAGCTGCGCAGCGCGCCATCGACGAGCACGCTGCCGTCGCGCGGGTCGCAGGCCAGGCCGGCGGCCTGCGCCAGCGCCGTGTCGGGCGCAGCGCCGATGCCCATCACCAGCAGCTCGACGAGCTCGCGCCGGCCGTTCACCGACAGCGCGGCGAGCCGGCCGCCTTCGACGACGAAGTCGCCGACCGTCACGCCGAGGCGCACGTCGATGCCGGCGGCGCGGTGCGCCACCAGCACGTGCTCGGCCAGCTCCGGCGACACCGAACGCTGCAGCAGCCGCGGCGCGGCCTCCAGCACGCTGACCGACTTGCCCAGCACCGCCGCGGTGGCGGCGATCTCCAGCCCGATGAAGCCGCCGCCGAGCACGGTCACGCGCTGTGCCGTCTCGAGCAGGCTGCGCAGGCGCCGCGCATCGGCGGCGCTGCGCAGCACGGCCACGTTGGCCAGCGTCGCGGGCAGCGCGGGCAAGGTGCGTGCCGAGGCGCCGGTGGCCAGCACCAGCCAGTCGTAGGACAGCGTGGTGCCGGAGCGCAGCGACACCGTGCGGGCAGCGCGGTCGATCGCCAGCGCCGGGTCGGCGCGGTGCAGCGTGATGCCGGCCTCGCCGTACCAGGCTTCGTTGCGGTGCGGCTGCACGGCCTCGGCCGGGCTCTTCAGGAAGGCCTTGGACAGCGGCGGCCGCTGGTAGGGCAGTTCGGCCTCGCCGCACACCAGGTGCGTGCGTGTGCCGAGGCCGGCCGCAGCGAGTGCGTTGCACAGCGCTGCGCCGGCATGGCCACCGCCGACGATCACGATCGCGCCAGCCTCACTCATCGCCATCCTCCTCGTCGCGCACGCGCCGGCGGGCCGCGGCCGGGAAGCGCTTGGCCACGTAGCGCGCCGTGGCCGTCTCCACCGCGGGCAGATTCTCGTGCAGGCGCTTGAGCAGCGCGATCAGCGTCTCGGTCTCCTGCGCATTCAGCACCGACAGGAAGGCCCGCTCGCGCTCCAGCGCGATGCCAAGGATCTGGTCGTGCAGCTCGCGGCCCTTCGGCGTGAGCGTGGCGATGCGCAGGCGCCCGTCGCCGGCATCCAGGCCGATGGTGACCAGCCCGCGCGACTGCATGCTCTTGAAGCAGCGGCTCACCGAGCTCTTGTCCATGCCGATGATGCGCGAGACCTGCTGCGCGGAGATCGAGCCGTGGATGGCCAGCAGCACCAGGCAGCGCCAGGTCTCGATGCCGACGTCGAACACCGCCAGGTAATGCTGCGAGGCGCCGCGCGACAGCTTGTTGGCGATCCAGGTCAGGAAGGCCGGGACGTAGCGCTCGAGATCGACGTTGGTCGGCGAAGCCACTTACTGCTGCCGCTCGGGAATGCGCACCACCAGCCCCTGCAGCGCCGCGGTGAGCCTGATCTGGCACGACAGCCGGCTGGTGGGCCGGCGCTCGGCGGCGGTGCACTCGAGCATCTCGAGCTCGTTGGCCAGCGGCGCGGGGATCTGGTCGGCCCAGGCCTCGTCGACATAGACGTGGCAGGTGGCGCACATCGCCGAGCCGCCGCATTCGGCGACGATGCCGGGCACGCCGGCGCCGGTGGCTGCCGCCATGACGCTGACGCCCTCGGGCGCTTCGAGGCCGCGCTCGCTGCCGTCGGCGAGGATGAAGGTGATGTCGGGCATGGTCGTGAGCTTCGCAGGAATCGGGCCGGGGTGTCAGGCGGGAATGAACTTCAGCGGCAGGGTGTCGAGGGCGCGCAGCGTGTTGTTCAGTCGGCGGGTGTGCGGCCCGGCGATCTCGATGCGCTTGACGCGCCGCGCCAGCGCCGTCAGCACCACCTCGCCTTCCAGCCTCGCCACCGCCTGGCCCACGCAACCGTGGATGCCGGCGCCGAAGGCCACGTGGCCGCTCGGTCGCCGCTCGATATCGTAGCGGTCCGGGTCGGGCCACTTGCGCGGGTCGCGGTTGGCCGAGGCGAGCATGCACAGCACCTTGGTGTTCTCGGCCACCGGCATGCCGGCGATCTCGCAGTCGCGCGCGGCGGTGCGGTAGAAGGTCTGCGCGGTCGACTCCCAGCGCAGCGCCTCCTCGAAGGCGGGACGTGCGAGCGATGCGTCGGCATGCAGTCTGGCGTACTGCTCCGGGTGGTGGGCCAGTGCGAACAGCGCGTTGCCGATGCCGTTGATGGTGGTGTCCACGCCGGCCGAGAGGAACGAGCGCACCAGCAGCGGCGCCTGCTCGTGGGTGATCTCGCCGGCGTCGGCGGCCTGGTAGATCTGGTCGCCGAAGCCGCCGGGGCGCAGGTGTTCGCGCCGGCAATGCGCCATGATCCACTCGGTGACCGGCCCCATGCGTTCGGCCGCCTTGGCCAGCAACGCATTGCGCGGGCCCATCGAATTGAAGATCAGGTCGCCATAGACGAGCAGGTTCTCGCGGCCGTCGTCCTCCACGCCCACCGCGTCGGGGAAGACCTTCAGCGGGTAGATCTGCGCCAGGTCGTGGATGCCGCAGATCGTGCCCTTCTCGACACAGCGCTCGACCATCTGCTCCGCCACCTCGGTGAAGGTGGCGCGGATCTGCATCACCGCCTTCGGGCTGAGGATGCGCGACAGCACGGCGCGTGTCTGCGTGTGCAGCGGCGGATCGGCCTCGAGGATCAGGCTCTTCGGTCGGAACGGCGTCTCGAGGTTGAAGTTGGTCAGTCCCACGCCGGCGCCCGAGATGAAGGTGGCGTGGTCGTTGAACACCGCATGCACCTGCTCGTGGCGCGCGCAGGCCACCACGCTGGGGTAGGGCGCGAGCCTGACCACCGGCCCGGCCTCGCGCATGCGCTGGTGCATCGGGTAGGGGTCGAGCAGGTTCTCGGGCGCGTAGGGGTCGATGTCCAGCTCGGGGATGTTCGCGGTCTCGTTCATGGCTCTCCTCCGGTTCGTTCAGTGCACCGCCACGCCGACCAGCCGCTCCAGCGTTTCGGCGTCCTCGCGCAGCGTCTTCGCGTCCGAGGCGTGCGCCACCGTGCCGCGCTCCAGCACCAGCGCCCGGTCGGCGTAGCCGAGCGCCTCCTGCACCTGCTGCTCGACGATCACCACCGTGATGCCGTGCTCGCGGCTCATGCGCGCGAAGGCCGCCAGCAGTTCCTGGCGGATCAGCGGCGCCAGGCCTTCGAGCGGCTCGTCGAGCAGCAGCAGCCGCGGTGCCCCAAGCAGCGCGCGCGCCACCGACAGCATCTGCTGCTCGCCGCCGCTGAGCTGGCCGCCGCCGTTGCGCCGGCGTTCGGCCAGGCGCGGGAAGAGCGCATAGGCCTCGTCGAGAGCCGACTTCGGCCGGCGCTTCAGCCCGGCGACGAGGTTCTCCTCGACCGTCAGCGAGGGAAAGATGTCGCGGGTCTGCGGCACCAGGCCGAGGCCGAGCGCGGCGCGCTGGTGCGGCGCCAGCCCGGCCAGGTCCTTGCCGTCGAAGACGATGCGGCCGCTGCGCAGCTGCGCCAGGCCCATCACCGCCGCGAGCGTGGTCGTCTTGCCGACGCCGTTGCGGCCGATCAGCGCCAGCTTCTCCTGCGGCGCCACCGCCAGGCTCAGGCCGTTGAGCACGGTGATCGGGCCGTAGCCGGCGACCACGTCGTGCAGTTCGAGCAGCGGGGCGGCCATGTCACTGTCCCAGGTAGGCGGCGCGCACGCGCGCATCGTTGCGGATCTCGGCCGGCGTGCCGTCGGCGATCACCGCGCCTTCCGCGAGCACGACGATGCGGCGTGCGAAGCGGAACACCAGTCCCATGTCGTGCTCGATGATCAGCACGGCGAGTTCCTTCGGCAGTGCATCCAGCGCGGCGAGCAGCCGCGCGCCTTCGCCCTGCGGCACGCCCGCCATCGGCTCGTCGAGCAGCAGCACCTTCGGCCGCAGCGCCAGCGCCAGCGCCAGTTCCACCAGCCGCTGCTCGCCGTAGGCCAGCTGCTCGGTCGGCCAGCCGGCGTGGCCGCCCAGGCCGAGATCGCGCAGCAGGGCCTGGGCCTCGGCGGCCAGTGCCGGGTAGCCGTCGATCGAGCGCCAGAAGCGGCCGGTCAGCCCCTCGCGCTCGAACAGGGCGAGTTCCACCTGGCGCTGCACCGGCAGGTGCGGTGCCAGCGTGGTGATCTGGAAGGTGCGTGCCAGCCCGGCGCGCACCCGCTGCGCCTGCGAGCGGCGGGTCACGTCCTCGCCGTTCAGCCAGACGCTGCCCGAGCTCGGCGCCACCGTGCCGCTGAGCTGGTTGACCAGCGTGGTCTTGCCGGCGCCGTTCGGGCCGATCAGCGCGAGGCGGTCACCGGCGTGCAGCTGCAGCGAGACCGAGCGCGTCACGTGCAGGCCGCCATAGCGCTTGTCGAGCTGGCGGGTTTCGAGCAGCACGGCGCTCATGACGAGGCTCCGAACCGTCTGCGCAGCCAACCCCAGGCCTTCTGCGGCGGCACCAGCACCACCGCCATCAGCGCCGCGCCGATGACGAACAGCCAGTGGTACGGGTTGATCGACGCCGCCGTGTGGTGCAGCAGCGTGAAGACGACGGCGCCGATCAGCGCGCCGTGCAGCCGTCCCGCGCCGCCGAGGATGAGCATCACCAGCGCCTCGGCCGACAGCGCGAACGACAGGCTGTCCAGCCCGACGATCGCGTTGGTCTGCGCCGACAGCGCGCCCGCCGCGCCGGCCAGCGCACCGGCCAGCGTGTACATCGCCAGCAGCCGCGGGATCACCGGTGTGCCCAGCGCGGCCATGCGCGCGCGGTTCTCGTGGATGCCGCGAACGGCCAGGCCGAAAGGCGAATCGGCGACGCGCCGCGCCACGTACAGGCCGAGCACCAGCACGGCCAGCGCGTACAGCGCGGCGGTGCGGCCCTCGAGGTCGAAGGCGAAGCGGCCGAGCAGCGGGCCCATCGTGAAGCCGGTCAGGCCGTCGTCGCCGCCGGTCCAGTCGCGTGCCTTCTGCGCCAGGCTGGCGGCGATCTGCGCCACCGCCACGGTGAGCATCAGGAAGGTGAAGCCGTGGTAGCGCAGCAGGAAGGCGCCGGAGGCCAGCGCCAGCAGCGCGCCGGCGCCGGTGCCCACCGCCAGGCCGAGCAGCGGATCGGCATGGGCACGCAGCGCGAAGATGCCGGCCGCATAGGCGCCCGCACCGAAGAGGGCCGCATGGCCGAGCGTGGCGAGCCCCGCGATGCCGACCACCAGGTCGAGCGAGAGCACGAACAGCGCGGTGATGGCGATGCGCGTGAGCAGGCCGAGCTGGTCGGGCAGCGCCCACCAGGCGGCCAGGCCCAGGGCAAGCACGATCAGCGGCGCACGCCAGGGCGGCGCGACCTTGGGTGCCCGTGCGTCGTGGCTGTTCATCGCGACAGCAATCCGTTCGGCCGCCAGGCCAGCAGCACGGCCATGGCGAGGAAGAAGAACAGGCTGCCCCAGTCGGAGGCGAGGTACTTGCTCGCCGTCTCGACCGTGCCCAGCGTCACCGCCGCGAGCAGCGAGCCCGGCAGGCTGCCCATGCCGCCCACCGCGACGACCACCAGCACGAGCACCAGGTATTTCAGCGCGTAGTAGGGCTCCAGCGGCATCAGCTCGGCGCCGAGCACGCCGCCCAGGCCGGCCAGCGCGGCGCCGGCCGCGAAGCTGGCGCATTGCACGGTGCGGATCGGGATGCCCAGCGTGGCGGCGGTGTCGGGATGGTCGACGGCGGCGCGCAGCCAGACGCCGAAGCGCGTGCGCGCCACCGTCCACGCCGCGGCCGCAGCCACCAGCAGACCGGCCACGATGACCAGCAGGCGCTGCGCCGGCAGCGTGCGGAAGCCCAGGTCGACCGGCTGCGCCAGCAGCGGCGGCAGCACGATCAGCTGCACCTGCGGCCCGGCCAGCGCATTGGTCAGCGCGATCAGGAAGAAGGTCAGACCGATGGTGAAGAGCACCTGCTCGAGCTCGCTGCGGCGGTACAGGTGGCGCAGCACCAGCGCCTCCAGCAGCGCGCCCAGCGCGGCGGTGAGCGCCAGCGCCGCGGGCACGGCGAGCCAGAAGCTCCACTGCGCCTCGCGGGTGAGCAGCGCCGCCGCGTAGCCGCCGATCATCGCGAAGGCGCCGTGCGCCAGGTTCACGAAGCGCATCAGGCCGAGCGTGACCGACAGGCCCACGGCGATGATGAACAGCACCATGCCGTAGGCCAGGCCGTCGATCAGCACGTTGGCCAGCAGTTGCATTGCCGCGTCCTGCGTTCGCGCTTACTTGTCCAGGCCGTGGTCGATCTGCGGACCGAAGCTCTGCACTTCCTTGTTGACGAGCACGCCGCCGGCCTTCTCGACCTTGCGCAGGTAGACGTTCTGCACGATGTGGCGCGTCTTCGGGTCGATGCGCACCGGGCCGCGCGGGCTCTCCCACTGCAGCGTGCGCGCGGCGGCGATCGCCTTCAGCCCGTCCTTCTGCCCGCCGGTGGCCTCGATCATCTTGTGGATCACGTGCATGCCGTCCCAGGCGCCCACCGCGGCGTAGTTGGCGATGGCGTTCGGATCCTTCTTCTTCAGCGCCGCGACGAAGGCCTTGTTGGCCGCCGAGTCGTGCGCGGCCGAGTAGTGGAAGGCGGTGGTCAGGCCGAGCGCGGCGTCGCCGAACTTCTGCAGGTCGAACTCGTCCGTCTCGGCCGTGCCGAGGAACTGGATGCCGGCCTTGGCCAGGCCGTTCTCGTTGTAGGCCTTGACGAAGCCGAGGTTGGGCGGCCCGCCGGGCAGGAAGGTGTAGACCGCCTGCGCGCCGCTGGCCTTGATGCGCTGCACGAAGGGCGCGAAGTCGGTGGTGGCGATCGGCATGCGGATCGACTCGACGACGGTGCCCCCCTGCTTGGTGAACTCGCTCTTCCACGCCGTCTCGGCGTCGATGCCGGGGCCGTAGTCGGTCACCGCGGTGACCACCTTCCTGATGTTGTTCTTCGCCGCCCACTGCGCCAGCGGCACCGTCACCTGCCACAGCGTGTAGCTGGTGCGGATGAAGAACTCGCTCTTGTCGGTGATCGCCGAAGTGGCCGCGTTGAAGATCACCGTCGGCGTCTGGCTCTGCTGGATCAGCGGCGCCACCGCGAAGGCGTTGGGTGTGAAGACGAAGCCGCCGAGGTAGTCGACCTTGTCCTTGACGATCAACTCCTGCACCAGCGTCTTGGTCTGGCCGGGGTTGGGGCCGCCGGTGTCGCGGTAGATCAGCTCGACCTCCTTGCCCGCGAGCTTGCCGCCCTGCGAGGCGATGTAGGCCTCGGCGCCGTTCTTGAACAGCGTGCCGTAGTGCGCGAAGGGGCCCGAGAACGGCCCGACGATGCCGATCTTGACCGCCTGCGCGGCGGCGCCGAACGAGGCGAACGAAGCGGACACGAGGGCGGCGGTCATCGCGGCCGCACGGCGTCGGGTGCACAGGCTCATGGGGTGTCTCCGGGTGATGCGCCGCGAAAGGCAAGGGCGCGAGTTGATCTGCCGCAATGCTCGGCGCAATTGGTTGGCAAGTCAACCAGTTGATATATCAACGTTATCCGGGTTTTCCCGCCAAAGCGATCACCGCCGGGCGATGACCGGCGGGCAGAACGGGGAAAGGGGGAGTGGCGGGTGGCGGGCCGCCGCGCCGCGCGTCAGCGCTTGCGGTCGGCCATCAGTTCCTGCGTCAGCGAGCGGCGCACTGCGCCCATGCCGTCGCACAGCGAACTCTCGTGCTTGGCGTCGCGGCGATCGCCGATCAGCTGGGAAGCCGGGACGGTCTTGCGCTTCGGGGTCTGAGGAGTCTGGATGTAGCGGGGGGCCATGACGGTTGGGGGGCTCGTCGTCCGGTCGAGAAAGACGCGGCCCGTGGGTATTCGAGTGTTGAACGTCAGGTTAGTCGCTGCGGTTGACGTCCACCCCCGATCAAATGTTGCAGCCCGCAATGAGTGAAACCTCACTTTCCCCGGCGCGCAGCGCCACGGCCCCCGCTCAGGTGCCGCAGAAGGTCTGGTAAGAGGCGGTCACGTTGGCCGGTGCCGGCTCGGCCAGGTCGGCGAAGGCGGGCGATTCCTCGAACGGCCGGCGAACGGCGGCGAGCAGGCGCTCGAACGGCGCCAGGTCGCCGTCGGTGGCGGCGGCCAGGGCCTGCTCGACGCGGTGGTTGCGTGGAATCAGCCAGGGGCTGGCGTGGCGCATGCGCGCGACGCGCTCGCCCGGCGCCATGTCGTCGCCGTCGCGGGTGCAGCGCTCGCGCCAGCGCGCCAGCCAGGCGGTGGCCGAGGCGCGGTCGGCAAACAGTTCGAGCAGCGTCGTGTCGTGGCCTTCGGCAGCGTCGGCCAGCCGGCGCCAGGCCAGGGTGTGGTCGACGGCTTGCGCCTGCAGCAGCGCCTGCCAGTCGCCGGCCAGCGCAGCGTCGCCGGCGTCGTCGGCCGCCGTGGCGGCGACCAGGCCCAGCTTCGCCCGTTGCCCTTGCAGCAGCGCCGCGGCATACAGGCCGGGGAAGGCGTCGATGACCTCGGTGACCCGGGCCACGGCCTCGCCGATGGCCACCTCGTCGTCGGCATCGGCCATCAGCGGCAGCAGCGCCTCGGCCAGGCGGGCCAGGTTCCAGCGGGCGATGTGCGGCTGGTTGCCGTAGGCGTAGCGCCCGCCGTGGTCGATGCTGCTGAACACCGCCGCCGGGTCGTGCGCCTCCATGAAGGCGCAGGGGCCGTAGTCGATCGTCTCGCCGGAGATCGTCATGTTGTCGGTGTTCATCACGCCGTGGATGAAGCCCACGTTCATCCATTGGGCGATCAGCGAGGCCTGGCGCCGTGCCACGGCGCGCAGCAGTGCCAGGTGGCGGTCGGGGGCGTCGGCCAGCGCGCGGTCGTGGCGTGCAATCGCATAGTCGGCGAGCTTGCGCAGCCCGTCGAGATCGCCGCGGGCGAGGAAGAACTGGAAGGTGCCCACGCGCAGGTGGCTGGCGGCCACGCGCGTCAGCACGGCGCCGGGCAGCGCGACCTCCCGGTAGACGCTCTCGCCGGTGGCTGCGACGGCCAGCGCGCGCGTGGTGGGGATGCCCAGCGCATGCATGGCCTCGCCGATCAGCACCTCGCGCAGCATCGGGCCGACCGCGGCCTTGCCGTCGCCACCGCGCGAGAACGGCGTGCGGCCCGAACCCTTGAAGGCGACATCGCGGCGCTGACCATGGCGGTCGATCAGCTCGCCCAGCAGCAGCGCGCGGCCGTCGCCGAGCTGCGGCGAGAAGCCGCCGAACTGGTGGCCGGCGTAGGCCTGGGCGATTGGCTCGGCGTCTTCGGGCAGCACATTGCCCGCGAACAGTGCGGCACCCCGATCCCCGGCCAGCGCCTGCGCATCGAGGCCCAGCTCGGCGGCGAGATCGCTGTTGAGGAAGAGCAAGCGCGGCTGGGGCGCCGTCGCCGGCCTCCAGGGCACGTAGGCGCCGGCCAGTTCGCGGGCGTAGGTGTTGTCGAAGCCGAAGGCGTGCATGTGCGCAGTGTGCCGGGCCCGGGCCGGCCCTGTTCGAAGCCGGGTTGCGAACGGGCCACAACGGGCTGACCCATGCGCAGGCTCAATTGACCGCGGCGACGGCGGATCGATAGTGAGCCGTCGCCTCGCTGCCCGCGGGGCTCGAACAGGGTGGAACAACATGAAGAACACCAGCCAGGGCGCCGCGCGCAGCTTCGCGCTCAAACCGCTCACGCTCGCACTCCTTCTCGCGTTTCCGCCGCTCGGCGCCGGCGCCCAGACGGTGGACTGCACGGGCACGGCCTACACGGGCAACCAGTCGGGCGGGATCGGCCTGGTCGCCGCTGGCAACACCACGCTCGACCTGTACGGGCTCACCTCCGCCATCGTGCCGGCCGTCGGCACGTCCGGCGTCTCGCTATCGAGCGCGAACAGCGCCAACCTGACGGTGTGCACCGCGGCGGTGCTGGCGCCGATCCGCATCGACACCCGCAATGCCTCCGGCATCGCCGTCGCCAGCGCCGGCCGGCCCCCGGCGCCGACCCGTGTCGATGCGCTGCTGGGCATCGCACTGCCCGGCGCGGCCGGCGCGCAGGGCGGCGCGGTGCAGGTGGCCAACGCCATGGACATCGTCACCAGCGGCCGCGGCGCGCACGGCATCTCGGCGCTGAGCAACACCTTCGGCTACGGTGACGAGGTCACCGTGCCTCTGGCGAGCTACGACGCCAGCCGCATCAGCTTCGCCGTCACCGGGGTGGCCACGCCGGAAGGCACGGCGGTGGTGCCGGGCACCGCGGTGGCGGCGCGGGTGGTCAATGCGCTGCCCGAGGGCGCCGACAAGACCAACTACGTTCGCAGCTACGGCATCGAGGCGGGGCAGTTCACCATCGCTGCCGACGGCACGCTGGGCGGCTTCACGATCAGCGCGACGGAGTTCGCCGCCCTCGGCCTGTCGGGCGACGAGACGGCGGTGCTGACCGTTGACCTGCAACTGCAGGGGCGCCGCGACGGCGTGGCGCAGGGCCCCCTGGAGCGCGGGCGCGTGTCGGTGCAACTGGGCATCGACGACAACGGCAATCCGGTGGTGCTCGGCTACTCGGCCGACTTCGACACCTATGGCCAGACGGCACTGGCCGGCATCGGCGCGCGGGCGCAGCCCGATGTTGCGGCCTTCATCCAGGCCAAGCTGGATGAAGCGAACGCCGCCGGCGGCGGTGGCGGCAGCGTGCGCGTCGATCACCTGGCCGGCACGCTGGGCGGCAGCCGGCCGCTGGCGCGAATCGGCACGACCGGCCCCGCGGCGCACGGCATCCTGGCCCAGAGTGCCGGCGTGAACGGCATCGGCGGCCGTGAGGGCGGCGGCTTCTGGTCGTTCGGCTTCGTCGAGCCCAGCGCGGGCACGCCGGGCGGCAACGGCGGCGTCGTGAGCGTGAACGTCGATGGCGAGATCCACACCGGCTTCACGCCCGCCGCCGGCGCCGTCGCCGATGCCAGCGTGGGGGTGTTCGCATTCAGCCAGGGCGGACGCGGCGGCGATGGCGGCAGCGGCGGCTTCTACTACTACGGCCGTGCCGGCGCCACCGGCGGCAACGGCGGCGACGTGAGCGTGCGCGGCAGCGGCACGATCGGCACCGAAGGCCGCTACGGGGTGGGCATCCTCGCCTTCAGCCAGGGCGGCAATGGCGGCAATGGCGGGGGCGGCGACATCTTCACCGGCGGCGGCGTCGGCAGTTCCGGCGGCACCAGCGGGACCGTCGAGGTCATCGGCCGCTTCGACATCGAGACGCGCGGCGACGAGGCGCACGGCATCTGGGCCAAGAGCACCGGCGGGCGCGGTGGCAGCGGCGGCAACGGCGGCTGGCTGGTCGGCGAGCCGGCGACGGGCGCCTCGGCATCGGACGCGGGCGACGTGCGCATCGCCAGCAGCGGCTCGGTGACGACGTACGGTGAACACGCCTATGCCCTGTTCGGTCAGAGCGTGGGCGGCTTCGGCGGCGACGGCGGCGTGGGCATCAATCTCTTCTCGTCGCAGGGCGGCAGCGGCGGCAGCGCGGGCAGCGGCGGCGACGTGACCGTGGTCAACGAGGCCGGCGGCACGCTGACCACCTGGCAGACCGGCTCGCACGCCCTGGTGGCGCAGAGCGTCGGCGGCGGCGGCGGCATGGGCGGCGCGAGCTTCGGGCTGATCGCGCGCGGCGGCATCGGTGCCTTCGGCGGCAACGGCGGCATCGTCGTGGCCACCAACGACGGCCGCATCGACACCCACGGGCCCGAGGCGCGCGGCATCTTCGCGCAGAGCGTGGGCGGCGGCGGCGGTGACGGCGGCGCGGCGGTCGGGCTGCTCGCGGCCGGCGGCGAGGGTGGTGGCATCGGCGGCATCGGCACCGGCTCCAGCAACGGCAACGACGTCATCGTCACCAACCGCGGCGCGATCGAGACGCGGCAGTCGGATTCCGCGGCGATCCATGCGCAGAGCATTGGCGGCGGCGGCGGCAACGGCGGTGCGGCGGCCGGCTGGGCCTCGGTGGGCGGGCAGGGCGGCAGCGGCGGCGATGCCGGCTCGGTGACCGTGAACCTCAGCGGCACGCTGATCACCCATGGCGACGCCTCGACCGCACTGTTCGCGCAAAGCGTGGGCGGCGGTGGCGGCACCGGCGGTGCCGCCATCGCCTCGGGCGTATTCGAGTCGTATGCGTTCGGCGGCGCCGGCGCGCGCGGCGGTGTGGGCCGCAACGTCACGGTGGACAGCACGGCGGGCGAGATCTCGACCTGGGGCGAGCGTTCGCGCGGCATCTTCGCGCAGAGCGTCGGCGGTGGCGGCGGCGACGGCGGCTTCGCGATGGCGCAGGCCAGCGGCATGGTGGCGGCGGTGTCGCTGGCCGTCGGCGGCAGTGCCGGCGCGGGCGGCAATGCCGGCGAGGTGCGGGTGAGCAACGCGGCGGCCATCACCACCCGGCAGGCGGAGTCGACGGGCCTGTTCGCGCAGAGCGTCGGCGGCGGCGGCGGCAACGGCGGCTTCGCGATCTCGGAGGCCACCGGCAGCCTGTTCTTCTCCGCCAGCCTGGGGCTGGGCGGCAGCGGTGCCGACGGCGGCACGGGCCAGCTCGCCTGGGTGGACAACAGCGGCCGCATCACCACCGCCGGGCAGGGCTCGATCGGCCTGCAGGCGCAGAGCATCGGTGGCGGTGGCGGCAACGGCGGCTTCAGCCTCGGCATCTCCGCGGGCGGCCTCGCCGCGCTGACGATGACCATGGGCGGCTCCGCCGGCACCGGCGGCGGCAGCGGCGAGGTGCACGTCGAGAACCGCGGCGACATCGGCACCGACGGCACCGACGCGCACGCCCTGTTCGCACAGAGCGTGGGCGGCGGTGGCGGCAACGGCGGCTTCAGCGCCAGCGTGGCCGGGGCCATTGCCGGCGCCGGCGCGCTCAGCCTGGGCGGTGCCGGCGGTGGCGGGGGCAACGCCGGCCTGGTCTACGTGGACAACGACGGCGCGCTCGTCACGCGCCAGGCCCATTCGATCGGCCTGTTCGCCCAGAGCGTGGGCGGCGGCGGTGGCAGCGGCGGCATCGCGGCCAGCGCCACGGGCGCTCTCGGCGCGGCGCTCTCGATGGCGCTCGGCGGCAGCGGCGCCGGTGGCGGCGAGGCCGGCGTCGTCGAGGTCCACAACAATGGCGGCATCAGCACCACGGGCGTGGGCTCGACCGGCCTGCTGGCGCAAAGCGTGGGCGGCGGCGGCGGCAACGGCGGTGCCGGCCTCTCCTTCAGCGCCGGCGGCCTGGCCGGCCTGAGCGCCGCGCTGGGCGGCAGCGCGGCCGACGGCGGCGAAGGCCAGCAGGTGACGGTCGAGAACCACGGCGACATCGGCACCGATGGCACGCAGGCCACGGCGCTGTTCGCGCAGAGCGTGGGCGGCGGCGGCGGCACCGGCGGCCTGTCGGTCGGCATCGGCGCCGGCGGGCTGGTCGGCGGTTCGATCGGCCTGGGCGGCACCGGCGGCAAGGGGGGAGCCGGCGGCACCGTGGCGGTCACCAACAGCGGCCGCCTGGCGACGACCAGCGCCAACGCCGTCGGCCTGTTCGCGCAGAGCGTGGGCGGCGGCGGCGGCAACGGCGGCTTCGCGGTCACCGGCACGGCCAGCGGCGGCGTGTCGGTCGGCGTCGCGCTCGGCGGCAGCGGCAACGTCGGCGGCGAGGGCAAGAAGGTCGAGGTCTACAACAGCGGCGCGATCACCACCCGCGGCGCTGATTCGATCGGCCTGCAGGCGCAGAGCGTGGGTGGCGGTGGCGGCAACGGCGGCTTCAGCGTGGCCGCCGGCGCGGGCACGCTCGGCGCGCTGGGCGTGAGCCTCGGCGGCAGCGGTGGCGCGGGCGGCGGCAGCGGCGAGGTGCACGTGGAGAACTCCGCCGCGATCGATACCGACGGCCTCTCGGCCCATGCGATGCTGGTGCAGAGCGTGGGCGGCGGCGGCGGCAACGGTGGCTTCAGCATCGCGGCGCAGAAGGGTGGCTTCGCCAGCGGCTCGGTGGTGCTCGGCGGCAACGGCGGCGGCGGTGGCAATGCCGGCATCGTCTACGCCGAGAACCGGTCCACGCTGACCACCCGCCAGCAGCAATCGGTCGGCCTGTTCGCGCAGAGCGTGGGCGGTGGCGGCGGCAACGGCGGCTTCGCGGTCAACCTCGGCGTGGCGGAGGGCGCGTCGATCGGGGTCACGCTCGGCGGTGCCGGCGCGGGCGGCGGCGACGGCAACACCGTCGACGTGCGCAACAGCGGCGACATCGCCACGCTGGCCGACCAGGCCATCGGGCTGCAGGCGCAGAGCCTGGGTGGCGGCGGCGGCAACGGCGGCTTCGCGGTCGGCATCGCCGGCGGCGGCCTCGGGGCGATCAACGTCGCGCTCGGCGGCAGCGCCGCCGACGGCGGCGACGGCAAGAAGGTCGATGCGCGCAACAGCGCGGCCATCGCCACCGGCGGCGTCGAGTCGCACGCGATGTTCGTGCAGAGCGTGGGCGGCGGCGGCGGGCGCGGCGGCTTCTCGGTCGGCCTGTCCGGCGGCGGCGTCGCGGCGGGCAACGTGGTCTTCGGCGGCAGCGGCGGCGCCGGCGGCGCGGGCGGCGAGGTCTACGCCGAGAACACCGGCACGCTGGTCACGCTGAAGGACAAGGCGGTCGGCCTGTTCGCGCAGAGCGTGGGCGGCGGTGGCGGCAGCGGCGGCTTCAGCATCGGCGTGTCGGGTGCGGGCACCGGCTCGCTCGGCTTCAACCTCGGCGGCAAGGGCGACACCGGCGGCAACGGCGGCGTGGTCGGCGTGCTGAGCCATGGCGACATCGGCACCCGCGGCACCGATGCGCACGGCATCTTCGCGCAGAGCCTGGGCGGCGGCGGCGGCAACGGCGGCTTCGCGATCACCGCCAGCGGTGCGGGCACGGCCAGCGCGACCATCGGGATCGGCGGCTTCGGCGCCGGCGGCGGCATCGGCGAGCGTGTCGAGGTCGACCAGGCCGGTGGCATCGAGACGCATGGCGCCAACGCCGCCGGCATCTATGTGCAGAGCGTGGGCGGCGGCGGCGGCAACGGCGGCTTCAGCATCGGTGCCGGCGGGGCGGGCACGGCGGGCGGCACGCTGACGCTCGGCGGCTTCGGCGGCGGCGGCGGCCAGGGCGGCGTGGTCGACGTACGCAGCGTCGGCAGCCTCCTCACCTTCGGCGAGAAGGCCTATGGCCTGTTTGCGCAGAGCGTGGGCGGCGGCGGTGGCAACGGCGGCTTCGCGCTCTCCGGCGCGGGCGCCGGCACGGCCAGCGCGAGCATCGGCATCGGCGGCTTCGCCGACAAGGGCGGCGACGCCGACACCGTGACCGTCAGCAGCGCCGGCAGCATCACCACCTGGGGCGCGGAGGCGGTCGGCCTGTTTGCGCAGAGCGTGGGTGGCGGCGGCGGCAACGGCGGTTTCGCGTTCGCGGGGAGCGGCGGCTCGAAGTTTTCGGCCAGTGTCGGCGTCGGTGGCGGCGGGGCCGGCGGCGGCTCGGGCAGCACGGTGCACGTCGACAGCGCCAGCAGCATCCAGACCGCGGGCAGCGCCGCGCACGCGATCCAGGCGCAGAGCATCGGTGGCGGCGGCGGCAACGGCGGCATGGCCACCACGCTGGGCATCGGCGCCTTCAGCGGCAGCGGCATGGACGCCCTCGTCACGGTGGGCGGCAAGGGCGGCAAGGGTGGCGCCGGCGGCGCCGTGGTGGTCGGCTTCGAGAGCGCGCAGTCGGGCGCGCTGAGCACCTTCGGTGACGGCGCGCACGGCATCCTCGCGCAGAGCGTGGGCGGCGGCGGCGGCCAGGGCGGCGCGGCGCTCGGCCTGAGCTTCGAGACCGACGCCAAGCTCGACAAGTCGGCCAAGACGCTGACCGCCACCTTCACCTTCGGCGGCAAGGGTGGCGACGGCAACATCGGCGGCACGGTCGACGTCGACAACGTCGGTGCGATCCGCACGCAAGGCGCGGTCTCGCACGGCATCCTCGCGCAGAGCGTGGGCGGCGGCGGCGGCGCCAACGGCGGGGCCGAGGCGATCAACCTGTCCACCGGCGGCCTGATGCCGTGGAAGGGCAGCGACGCCACCAACCTCGGCCTGGAGATCACCGCCGGCGGCAACGCGGGCAACGGCAACAGGGGCGGCCGCGTCACCGTCATCAACAGCGGCGACATCGTCACCCTCGGCGCGGCCTCGCGCGGCATCTTCGCGCAAAGCGTCGGCGGCGGCGGCGGCGCCGTCAACCAGGGTGTCACCGGCGAGGTCGGCGACTGGCTCGACGGGGCGGGCAACGTGCTCGGCGGCATCGACCTCGCCAAGTCGATCTACGAGGCCTTCAAGGGCGACGCCAGCGGCCTGGTGCCGAGCGAGCTGAAGATCAAGCTCGGCGCCAACGAAGGCAGCGGCGCCGACGGCGATGCGGTGTCGGTCACCAACCGCGCCGGCGTGGCCACGCGCGGCCTGGGCTCGCACGCGATCTTCGCGCAGAGCGTGGGCGCCGGCGGCGGCGACGCCAAGGCCTACGCCGAGGGCGAGGGCGGCGGCGAGTCGGTCGACACCGGCGTCGGCCTGGCCGGCGAGTTCGCCATCGGCGGCAAGGGCGGCGCGGCGGGCTCGGGCGGCCGTGTCGACGTCGACCACGCCGGCTCGCTGCTCACGCTGGGCGTGCAGGCGCACGGCATCTACGCGCAGAGCGTGGGCGGCGGCGGTGGCACGGCCGGCAACGCCGAGGGCGGCTTCTCGGGTCTCGACAGCATCGGGCTGAACGTCGCCTTCGGCCAGGGCGGCGGCAGCGGCGGCAACGGCGGCGTGGTGAGCGTGAAGAGCAGCGGCGCGATCGAGACGCGCGGCGACCGCTCGATCGGCCTCCTGGCGCAGAGCGTGGGCGGCGGCGGTGGCGCCGCCAGCGAGCGCAGCGGCCTGGCCTTCTTTGGCAGCGTGGGCGGCTACGGCAGCGGCGGCGCGGTGAGCGTCAGCCACGAAGGCAGCATCGTCACCTTCGGCGAGCGTGCCCACGGCATCTTCGCGCAGAGCGCCGGCGGCCTGTCCGGCACGGTGGGCAGCGGCGATGCGGCCAGCAGCTACGTCGGCCTCGGCGCAGCGGTCGGCGTGACGCTGCGCGACGGCGCGATCGATGCGCTCGGCTTGCACGCCGACGGCATCCTCGCGCAGAGCGTGGGCGATGCCGGCCGTGGCGACGTGAGCGTGAGCGTCGAACGCGCGCTGGTGCGCGGCGGCACCGGCGACGCCGCCGGCGTGCGCGTGCTCGACGGCGCAGCCAACCTGATCCGCAACGACGGCGGCTGGATCACGACGCAGGCCGGCATCGACGGCCTGGCCATCGCCGCCACAGGCGGCGACGACACGGTGCGCAACGCCGGCCTGCTCAGCGGCCGCATCGACCTCGGCGGCGGCCGCAACGCGCTGGTCAACGAGGCCGGCGGCCGCCTCGACGCCGGCGGCACGCTGCTGCTGGGCAGCGGCAACACGCTGACCAACCAGGGCATGCTGTCGCCGCTGGGCCTCGGGCGCATCGGCACCACGTCGCTCGACGGTGAACTGGTGCAGGAGGCCGGCGGCGTGCTGGCCATCGACCTGGACGTGATGGCCGGCGCTGCCGACCGGCTCGAGGCGAGCGGCGCGGCCACGCTGGCCGGGTCGGTGATGCTGGTCGCGGCCCGCCCCGCGCCGGTGAACAACCGCCTGGTGATCGTCTCGGCCGGCGACGGGGTCACCGCGTCGACGCTGGCGGTGGATTCGGCGCCGTCGGCGGTGGCGGCGTATGCGCTGGTCACCGAAGGCCATCAGGTGCTGCTCGACTACCGCATCGATTTCAGCGACGTGGCCGGCCTGAACGGCAACCAGCGTCGCTTCGGCGCGCACGTCAACGCCATCCAGGCGGCCGGCAGCACGCCCGGCTTCGAGCCGGTGGCCGAGGCGCTGTTCGCGCAGCCCGACGCGGCATCGCTCGGCGCAGCCTACGACGGCCTGGGCAGCGAGCCGCACGCGGCGCTGGGCTCGGGCACGCTGATGTCCAGCCTGCAGTTCGGCGATGCGATGCTGAGCTGCCGCCGCGCCGAGGGCGAGTCACGCTTCGTGCGCGAAGGCGAATGCGGCTGGCTGCTCGCCGGCGGTGGTTCGTTCAAGCACAAGCACAGCGCCGACGGTCTCGGCTTCGACCGCAGCGCGGCCGGGCTCTCGGCCGGCTTCCAGCGCGAGGTGGCACCCGACTGGCACGCCGGCCTGGCGTTCGGCGTGGAGCATGCCGTGCTGCGCAGCGAGGGCCTGTCGGCCGCGCGCGGCGACCAGGTGCAGGCCGGCGCGGTGCTCAAGTGGCGGCGCGGCGAGAGCACCGTCTCCGCGGCCGTCGAGGTCGGCCGCGGGAGCTATGCCGCCACGCGCCAGGCGGCACTGCCGGGCGGCGCGTTGACGGCCAGCAGCAAGCCTCGCCTGAGCTTCGCCGGCGCGCACCTGCGCCTGGGCCATGCCTTCGTCCTCGGCGACACCTACCTGCGCCCGAGCGTCGACGTCGGCGCCACCCACCTGGTGCAGTCGGCCTTCGACGAGAGCGGCGCCGGTGCGGGCAATCTCTCGGTGCTGCGCAGCAGCGACACGCACTGGACGCTGCGCCCCGCGCTGGAGATCGGCGGCGAGTGGCAGCGCGCCGACGGCACGCTGCTGCGGCCCTGGCTGCGTGCCGGGGTGCTGCACCGGATCTCCGGCGTGCCGCAGGTGCGTGCCACGCTGCAGGGCGTGCCGGCCGGGGTGGGACCGTTCACCGCCGAGGCGGCGCTCGACCGCACGATCGGCGAAGTCTCGCTGGGCGTCGACCTGCTCGACCGCGGCGGCACGGTGCTGCGCTTCGGTTATGCGGGGCAGTTCTCGCGCCGCGTCGACGCTCACGCGGCGTCGCTGAAGGTGTCGATGCCGTTCTGAGCCTCGCGCACGAAGCGCACCAGCGCGCGTGCCGCCTCGGGGGCGACGGCCAGCGGCAGGGTCAGCGCCTGCACGGTGTCGCCCTCGGGGATGGGCAGCCGCCAGCCGGGCAGCGCGTCGACCAGCGTGCCGCGCGCCAGGTCGTCGCGCACGGCGAAGTCGGGCGTGAACACGACGCCGCCGCCGGCGCGCGCTGCGGCCTGCAGCGTGCCCAGGTCGTCGGCCGACATGCACGGCCGCAGCTCGACCGCGACATGCTCGCCGCTCGCGTCGTGCCGCCAGCGCAGCGTCTGCGCCTCGGCCGCCGCGCCGAATACCAGGCAGCGCGCACGGGCCAGGTCCTGCGGGCGGCGCAGTCTGGGCTTGAAGCCCGGCGCGGCGTAGGCGCCCACGGCGAAACGCAGCACCGGCTGGGCGATGCAGTCTTCGGGAGGACGCTCGGTGATGCGGAAGGCGAGGTCGATGTCCTCGCGCAGCAGGTCGACGCGCCGGCCGGTGAAGCGCAGCTCGACCTGCAGTTCGGGATGGCGCGCCTGGAAGGCCGCCAGCAGCGGCCCGAGCACGGCCTGGCCGAACACCGGCACGGTGGTCACGCGCAACGTGCCCGCGAGGCCGCTGGCGCGCGTGCGCAGCGTGCGGCGCGCGGCCTCGGCGGCCTCGAGCACGAAGCGCGCGCGGGCCAGCAGGCGGCGGCCGGCTTCGGTGAGGCCGACCGCGCGGGTGTGCCGCGCAAACAGCGGCACGCCGAGCTGCGCCTCGATCTGCGCGACGCGGCGGCTCACGGCGGCGCGGGTCTGACCGAGCTCGCGCGCCGCCGCGGCAAAGCTCTCGGCCGCCGCCACGCGCGCGAAGAACTCCAGCGCCCCGGCATCGGGTCCGGCCGGGCTGCCCCGGCCCAGCGACGACGCGCGCGCCGCCTCGGATCGCCTGGTTGTCAACGGAAACTCACCAATGAGTCAAACGAGCGCATTCTAGTCAACGCGGGATCGCCAACCTAGAGTGACCGCATGACCAGCACCACCTTCCAGCCGGCCGCGCACCACGCCGGATCGGCCGCCGCCGCACCGCGCGGCGAAGCCCACTCCCTCATCGCCGACGACGGCCGCCGGCTCGCCGCATCCTGGTTCGAGCCGCCGCAGGGCCCGGCGCGCGCGGTGGCGCTGGTCAGCTCGGCCACCGGTGTGCCGCGCGGCTTCTATGCCGCCTTCGCACAGTGGCTGGCCGCGCGCGGCTACGCGGTGCTGACCTACGACTACCGCGGCATCGCCGGCTCCCGCGAAGGTTCGCTGCGGCGCGAGCGCGCCAGCATGCGCGACTGGGCCGTGCTCGACATGAGCGCCGCGCTGGCCGCCGCGCAGGCGCGCCGCGAGGGCCGCGGCCTGCCGCTGCTGCTGGTGGGCCACAGCTTCGGCGGCAACGCGATTGCCTTCGCGCGCGGCGTGGAGCGTGCCGACGCCCTGCTCGGGGTCGGCTCGCAGCTCGGCGAGCCGCGCCTGTACCCGGGCGTGCACGGCGTGGTGGCCGAGGTTTTCTTCCGCGCCTGGGTGCCGGCCGTGGTGGCCGGCTTCGGCCACCTGCCCGGCTGGGCGCTGGGACCGGGCGCGCAGGCGCTGCCGGCGGGCGTGGCGCGGCAATGGGGCCGCTGGGGCGCGCTGCGCGGCTGGGCCTATGCCGATCCGTCCATGGCCGCACACCGCGCCGCCTCGGCTGTGCTCGCGCCCGTGCACTTGTGGGGCATCGACGACGATCTCACCTACGCGCCGCCGCGGGCGGTCGACGCGCTGGCCGCGCAGTTCCGCAACGCCGCGGTGCAGCGCCACCAGCTGGCGCCCGCCGAGGTGGGCCGGCGCCGGCTCGGCCACTTCGGCGTGTTCCGGCGTGATCCGGGCCCGCGCGCCTGGGCGCGTCTGCTCGAGCCGATCGAGGCCGCCGCACCGGCCTTGCGGGCCGCGGGCCTGCGGCCGCCGGACCCCGCCTGAGCCCGACCGCCGACTTCGCCGGCCACGCAGATGGCCCCGGCGTGACGCAGTCGACCTCCTGCGCACTTGCCGGTGCGCAGGCTCAGCGGCACCGCGCCGCCCGCGCAGTAGCATCCCGCCGGATTTACCGGAGGGCACACTCGCCTTGAGCGTCATCGTCGTCGAGTCGCTGGTCATGGCCGTGCTGGCGGTGATGTTCGCCGCGGTGTGGCTGCGCTCCAGGGAACCCGGCACCTGGCTGCTGTCGATCGGCTTCGCGGTGGCGGCCGGGTGGTACCACCTCAGCGACCTGGCGCCGAACACCGGCGAGGGCATCGACACCGTGCCCGAGCGCGTGTCGGCCATCGCGGTCGGCATCGCCATCCTGCTGCGCACCGGCGGCGTGGTGCTGTACCTCGGCTGGCCGAAGGGCGCTCTGCGCCACGTCGTCGTCGGCTGCAGCCTGCCGGCCGTGGCCTGCCTGGCCTGGATGGCACTCGGCGGCGGCCTGACGCATCGCGCCTTCCACGTCGCCGGGCTGCTGCCCTACCTCGGCGCGGCGGTGCTGGCCTTCGACCGCGCGCGCAGCGAACCCGGCAACGCCCATGCGCTGCTCGGCCTGGCCCTGCTGACACTGCCGCTGCTGCCGTTCGCGCTCGGCTTTGCCGGCGTGCCGCCCGACCAGTTGAAGTACTACACCGGCGTGGCGGTGATCGTCTTCGGCATGCTGGTGCTGACCGTCAGCCTGCTGCGCCGGCATCGTGCGCTGGTGGCGGAGGTGGCGCGCCGCGTCGCCGCCGAGGCGCAGCTGCGCGATGCCAACCAGCGCCTCGAGGCGCGCGTGGGCGAGCGCACGGCGCACCTGCACGAACTGATCGGCGGCCTCGAATCCTTCACGCGCGGCGTCTCCCACGACCTGCGCGGCCCGCTGGGCGGCATGTCGCAGCTGGCGTACACCGCCGCCGAGGCGATGGCACGCGGCGACGCCACGCTGGCCACGCGCGCCCTGCCGCTGATCGCCAGCCAGTGCGACGCCTCGGTGAAGATGGTCAACGCCATGCTCGAACTCGCCCGCGTGGGCGAGGCCCAGGTGCAACGGGTGGCGGTGAACCTGCGCGAGGTGGTGGCCTCGTCCTTCGACGAGGTGCGTCTGGCGCATCCCGAGGCGCGCGGCGCGTCGCTGCGCTGCGGCGCCATGCCGGCCTCGCTGCAGGCCGACCCGGTGCTGCTGCGCACCGCGCTGGTCAACCTGATCGGCAATGCGGTGAAGTTTTCCAGCGAGGCCGACGAGCCGCGGGTCGAGGTCGATGCCGCGGCGGAAGGCCGCGACGTGATCGTGCAGGTGCGCGACAACGGCTGCGGCTTCCCGGCCGAGCTGGCGCCGCGCCTGTTCGAGCCCTTCTTCCGCGCGCCCGGCACGCAGCAGCTCGGCCATGGCCTGGGCCTGAGCATCGCGCGCCGCGCGGTCGAAGCCATGGGCGGCCGCATCTGGGCCACGGCCCAGCCGGGCCAGGGCGCGCAGATCGGCTTCCGCCTGACCGGCGCCCTGTCGGAGCCGGCGCCGCTCGCATCCGCGGAGTCTCTGGGATGATCGCGGCCTCAGTGCCCCTTCTCCGCGAGACTCCATGGACCTCTCCCGCTTCCCGCGTCGCCGCTACACCCCCTACGCCACGCCAATCGAGCCGCTGCCGCACCTGTCCGCCGCGCTCGCGGCCAGCTGCCCCGGCGGCCGCGGACCGGAGCTCTGGGTCAAGCGCGACGACATGCTCGGCCTGTTCCCCGGCGGCAACAAGACACGCAAGCTGGAGTTCCTCGTCGCCGATGCGCTCGCGCAGGGCGCCGACACGCTGATCACCTGCGGCGCGCCGCAGAGCAACCACTGCCGCATCACCCTGGCCGCCGCGGTGAAGGAGGGGCTCAAGTGCCGCTTCGTCATCGAGGAGCGCGTGCCCGACAGCTTCGATCCGAAGGGCAGCGGCAACCACTTCATGTTCCGCCTGATGGGCGTGGAGGCGATCAGCGTCGTGCCGGCGGGCACCGACATGGCCGCGGCCATGGCCGAGGTGGCCGACGCGCTGAAGGCCGTTGGCCGCCAGGGCTACGTGATCCCCGGCGGTGGCTCGAACGCGCTCGGCGGCCTGGGCTACGTGGCCTGCGCGCAGGAGCTGCAGCAGCAGTGCTTCGAGCAGGGCCTGCAGTTCGACCGCGTGGTGGTGGGCTCCGGCAGTTCCGGCACGCACGGCGGCCTGGTGGCCGGCTTCCTGGGCAACCACATCCGCATCCCGCTGACCGGCATCGGCGTCAGCCGCGATCCCGCGCAGCAGGCGCCGCTGGTGCTCAAGGAGGCGCAGGCCGTGGTCGACCTGCTCGGCCTGGGCTTCACCGTGCCGGCCGAGGCGGTGCAGTGCGTGGGCGGCTTCTGGCAGCCCAAGTATTCGATCCCGAATGCGGCGATGGTCGAGGCGGTGCAGCTCGCCGCGCGCACCGAGGGCCTGCTGCTCGACCCGGTGTACACCGGCAAGGTGATGGCCGGCCTGATCGGCCTGGCGCGTCGCGGCGAGATCGGCGCCGGCGAGCGTGTGCTGTTCATCCACACCGGTGGCCTGCCGGCGCTGCATGCCTACGAAGGCGTGGTGCTGGGCGACGTGCCCGTCTGACGACACGAGGACTGCGATGACACGACGCCTGATCAGCTCCGGCTCCCCCTATGAAGCCGAGATCGGCTACAGCCGCGCCGTCGTCGACGGCGACTGGATCTTCGTCTCCGGCACCACCGGCTTCGACTACGCGACGATGAGCATCCCCGAGGGCGCCGCGGCGCAGGCCGAGCAGTGCTTCCGCAACATCGAGCGTGCGCTGGCCGAGGCCGGCGCGGCGCTGGCCGACGTGGTGCGCGTGCACTACATCGTGCCTGCGCGCGAGGACTTCCACGCCGCCATGCCGGTGCTCGCGCGCTTCATGGGCCCGGTACGGCCGGCGGCGACGATGATCTGCGCCGGCCTGCTCGACGAGCGCATGCGCATCGAGATCGAGGTGACGGCGCGGCGCCGCGCCTAGGCCAGGAAAGGCTCAGGTCGCGAACGGCCGCCGCGCCAGCAGCGCGCCCGTCGCCGGCAGCGCCGTGGCCAGCACCATCACGGCGACGAAGCCGCCGCCATGCACGAACAGCGCGCCGGCGATCGCCAGCGCGGCGCTGCTGCACAGCGCATCGGCCAGCTGCAGCGCCGAGGCGTTGCGGCCCTGCTCGTGGGCGGCCGACAGGCGCAGCGTCAGCACCGACAGCATCGGGAACGACAGGCCGATGCCGAAGCCGGCCAGCGCCCAGCCGCCGACGAGTACGCCCGCGTGAACCGGCAGCAGCGCCGGCAGCGCGGCGACCGCGAGGCCTGCGGCCACCAGCGCCAGTCCGGCGAACAGGCCGCGGCGGCGCGTGACCTCGGCCTGCAGGCGCGCCTGCAAGGCGCTGCCGGCGCTCCAGCACACCGCGCCGGTGCTGAGCGCGAAGCCGGCCTCGGCGAGGGTCCAGCCCTGGGCGCGGTTGAGGTAGAGCGGCACGAAGGCCTCGGCGGTGCCGAAGCCGGCGGCCAGCAGGCCGCGCAGGGCGATCACCGCGGGCAGTCCGCGCGCGGCCGACAGGCTGCCGCGCGGCAGCAGCCGCCGCGCGGCCATCAGCGCGATTGCCGAGCCCGCTGCCAGTGCGGCCAGCAGCGCCTGCAGCGAACCCATTCCGCCGGCCGCGTTGAGCAGCAGGGCGCCTGCGGCGGCGAGCACGGCCCAGGCCAGCGGCGCGTTCGACGTCGCAGCTGCGTTGGCCTCGCGCGGGGCTGGGCGCAGTGCCGGCAGCAGCAGCGCCGCCGCCACCGGCACCACCAGCGCGACGACGAGAAATACCGCGCGCCAGCCGAACCACGCGACCAGCAGCGCCGCGATCGGGGGCCCCACCAGCCCTGGCACCACCCAGGCCGCGGCGAACAGCGCGAACAGCCGCGGGTGCAGTTCCTTTGGCACGATCTGCGCGCTGCCGACGTACAGTGCCACGCCGAGCATGCCGCTGCCCAGGCCCTGCAGCACGCGCCCGGCGGCCACGGCAGCCATGCTCCCCGCGAAGCCGGCCGCCAGCAGACCGGCAGTGAACAGCAGCAGGCCCGTCGCCGCTGCGGGCCGTGCGCCGCGGCGGTCGCACAGCTGCCCCGAGGCCACCATGCCCAGCACCGAGGCGGCCAGCATGCCGCCGAAGGCCAGCGCGTAGAGCGCATCGCCGCCGAGCGCGGCGGCCACCGCGGGCATGGCCGCGGCCACCGCCATGGCCTCGAAGGCGAGCAGCGAGACCAGCGTCACGGCGCCGAGGCAGGCGGCGCGGCGGCCGGGGGCGAACAACGGTTCATCGGCCGATGCGGCCAGCGTGGCGGTGGTCATGGCGCGCAGAATAGGACCTCGAGTTCACTTGAGGTCAAGCGATGGCGACGAAGAACCCGCAGCTCAGCGTGGGCGAACTGGCTGGACGCGCCGGCGTGGCGGTCTCCGCGCTGCACTATTACGAGTCGCGCGGGCTGATCCGGTCGCAGCGCAGCGCCGGCAACCAGCGGCGCTATGCGCGCGCCGAACTGCGCCGCGTCGCCTTCATCCGCGCCGCGCAGCAGCTCGGCATCGGCCTGGCCGAGATTGGCGAGGCGCTGGCGGCTTTGCCCGACGGGCGCACGCCCAGCAAGGCCGACTGGGCGCGCCTGTCGGCGCACTGGCGCGAGCGGCTCGATGCACGCATCGCCGCGCTGCAGGCGCTGCGCGACAAGCTCGACGGCTGCATCGGCTGTGGCTGCCTGTCGCTGCGCGCCTGCGCGCTCTACAACCCGCAGGACACCTGCGCGCAGCAAGGCAGCGGCGCGCAGCGCCTGCCCGCGCTGCCGGACTGAACCGCGGGCGCTGGCTACCATGCCCTCCGCAACGAAGGAACCGCACATGGACGCATTGCAGGGACTCAAGGTGCTCGAACTCGGCCAGCTGATCGCCGGGCCCTTCGCGGGGAAGACGCTGGCCGACTTCGGTGCCGACGTGATCAAGATCGAGCCGGTGGACGGCGGCGACCCGCTGCGCACCTGGCGGCTGCTGCGCGAGGGCACCTCGGTGTGGTGGGAGGTGCAGTCGCGCAACAAGCGTTCGGTGGCGCTGGACCTGCGCAGCAGCGAGGGCCAGCAGGCCGTGCGCGCGCTGGCCGCCGAGGCCGACGTGCTGATCGAGAACTTCAAGCCCGGCACGATGGAGGCCTGGGGCCTGGGCTGGGAGGCGCTGCACGCGCTCAACCCGAGGCTGGTCATGCTGCGCGTCTCCGGCTACGGCCAGACCGGGCCCTACCGCGACAAGCCCGGCTTCGGCGTGCTCGGCGAGGCGATGGGCGGGCTGCGTCACCTCACCGGCGAGCCGGGGCGCGTGCCGGTGCGATGCGGCGTCTCGATCGGCGACACGCTGGCCGCCCTGCACGGCGTGATCGGCGTGCTGCTGGCGCTGCGCCACCGCGAGGTCAATGGCGGGCAGGGCCAGGTGGTCGACGTGGCCCTCTACGAGAGCGTATTCAACGTGATGGAGAGCCTGCTGCCCGAGTACGACGCCTTCGGCGCGGTGCGCGGCGCGGCCGGCTCGGCGCTGCCCGGCATCGCGCCGAGCAACGCCTACCGCTGCGGCGACGGCGCCTACGTGCTGATCGGCGGCAACGGCGACGGCATCTTCAAGCGCCTGATGCGTGCCATCGGCCGCGCCGACCTGGCCGACGACCCGGGCCTCGCACGCAACGACGGCCGCGTGGCGCGCGTGGCGGAGATCGATGCGGCCATCGAGGCCTGGACGCTGCAGCGCCCGATCGATGCCGTGCTCGCCGCGCTCGATGCGGCGGCCGTGCCGGCCGGCCGCATCTACACCGTGGCCGACATCGCGGCGGATCCGCAGTACCAGGCCCGCGGCATGATCGTGCAGACCCACGATGCCGACGGCCGGCCGCTGAAGGTGCCGGGCATCGTGCCCAAGCTGTCGGCAACGCCGGGGCGGCTGCGCACGCCGGCGCCGCGGCTGGGGGAGCATGGCGGCGAGGTGCTGGGGGCGCAAGGATGGCAGGCGAATCGCTAGACTGGCCGCCACGACACCTTCAACCCGTCGACCCGCCCGATGCCAGCGCAACCCGGACACCTCGGCCACCCTGCGGCCGGCTCGTCGTCCGCGGGCATGGCGCCGCAGGGCCGTGCGCTCGACATGGCCTCGCTCGGTCTCGACGAACGCGATCGCGCCGTGCTGGTCTCGATGACGCGCATGCTCGACGGTCAGGCGGGTTTGAGCCTGCGCTGGGTGGAAGACGTCAACGCCTGCACCACGCTGTTCGTGCCGCACGACTGGTCGCAATACGTTTCGCCTCCGCGGGTGCTGGTGCGGCTCACGCCGCGCGGCGCAACGCCGGCCAGGTCGCCGCGCGGCCTGTCGCTGGCCCTGCCGCTGCGCGTCGGCGAGATGACCGGGATGCTCGAAGCCGCCGCTGCACTGCACGAGCTGGCGCGCGGCGCCGTGCAGCGCGGGCAGGCCCCCGTGGCGCTGTATGCGTTGCGCGATCTGCTGGTCGGGGCCCTGCTCGCCGGCGAGCGTCGACGCACGCTGTTCGGCCTGGGTGACGGGCACGGCATGGTCGTCGACTTCCGCTCGGGCGAGATCGCGAGCTCGCTGCCGCAGGCCGAGCTGCTGGCGCGGCCGCTGCAGCTGGGCGACCCGCAGCGCGCGCCCGCCGACCTGTCCTGGCCCGGTGCGACGCACGCCTTGCGGCTCTCGACCGTGCTGTGGGGCATGACGCATGCGCTCATCGACCAGGGCGTCTCGCCACGCACGATCAACGGGCGCTACCAGCTCACGCATGCACCCGAGCCTGAGGTGCTCTCGCGCCCGAAGATGGCGGGGCTGGTCACCGCCTGGATGCAGCGCGCCATGAACGTGGGCGAGGCGGCCGCGGCGGGCCGGCTCTCGGCCTTCGAGATCCTGTGGTTCCTCAGCACGGCCTTGGCCCTGGGCATCGCGGTGCCGGCTGCCGATGCTTCAGCCGCAGATCACCTCGCTTAGATCGGCTTTCCGGCGCGCACCACGCACGCCATCGCAGCGAGGCGCCTGACGTCCCGAGCGGCTCGACGTACCCGCGAGCAGTGCTCCCATCGGGCTGCATCGCGGGCCGGTGCCGGCGTCGCGGTTGAAACCATCGAAACGGACCGCCCACGCTCGCGAAGTCGCGTTGAAACACCGCGCCTCAAGACTGCGCTCCCGCACGACGCCGTGCCGCCGCGCAGCCTCGAACTTTCGATCCGGACCGTGGAGACGCCAACATGAACACCCAAGAAAGATCACCCTGGCACTCGCTGCTCGATTCGCTGTTCGGGCGTCGTCGTCTGATCGCGATCGGCCTCGTGAGTCTCGCCCTCGCAGCATGCGGCGGCGGCTCCATGACGAGTCCCGACGCCGGCGCGGGTGATTCGACGCCCAGCACGGGCGAAGGCGGCGGTTCGACCGAGCCGGCAACGGCGCTCGACTGTGTGCGGCAGGCCTATCCCTGCAGCTTCGACGAGGTCGCACTGCCGATCATCGAGCGCAGCCTGGTGCTGAGCGACGAGGTCGCCAGGCAGCTCGGCGACGGCGTGGAGATCGGGCAAGTGGCGGCTTCGCTGGCGGCTCGGAGCGACGTCGTCGAGGTGACGGTCGACGGGCCGGTGCTGGGATTCCGCCTGGCCGGCGGTCGCCCGATGATCGTCGACGTGACGGGCGAGCAGGAGATGATCGCCAGCGCAACGGTCGCCGGCGCCGCCGATGCAGCGCCCGCCAGCGCCTCGGCCTCCGGCAAGGTCGCGGCGGGCCTCCCGAAGCACTCGCGTGCCGCGCACAACGGCAGGGCGGTGCGCTCGGCGCTGACCACCACCACCGTCGGCGGCAACAAGACACAGCGGCGCGCGCTGGTTCTCTCGCCGTTCCGGTACGAGGCGAACTTCGGCAACTCCGGCGAGTGGATCGCCAACGCGCTGAACGGCGTGCGTGGCTACACCGGCAACGTGACCTACCTGGCGACGACCGACGAGTCCGATCCGAAGGTGACCGTCGACGTGTTGACGCAACTGCGCCAGTACGACGTGATCCACATCGACACCCACGGAGGGACGCTGTGCAAGAGCAAGGACGTCGCCGAGCCGAAGACCCTGACGAAGGGCAAGGACAAGAAGAAGTGCGAGGACGGCGTCACCGACTTCCTGGTGCAGCGGTTCCACGGCACCGCCCAGGACTTGAAGAGCATTGCCCATCCGGGAGTCGTGCACTACCGCGGCAGGCTGCACCAGTCGATCGCGGTGACGGCGGACTTCTTCCGTCACTACTACCCCGAAGGGCTGTCCGACCAGCTGTTCATCCTCGGCGCGTGCAACACCTTCCGCACCGACATGGCCGATGCGGTCGCCGGCGACCGTGGCGTCTACGTGAGCTGGGACGGCTACACCGAGTACAGCCTGGTGAAGAACACCGGCCTCGCCTTGCTGGACTCGCTCGGCATGGGGCTGACCGTCGGCGAATCGTTCGCGCGATTGCCGAGCTTCAGCCCGGAGAACCCCGATGCGCAGGGCAACCTGCGGCGCACGGCACGCCGTGCGGGCGGCGACCTGCGCATCCGCGATCTGATCACCGTGCGGGACAATCTCACCGGCAAGCTGGTCACCGACGCCAGCGGCATCGAGGTGAAGGAGGTGCCCGGTGACGGCCAGAACGATCACCTCGATCTCGAGTTCACCGTCGACGGCATCACGCCGGAGCGGCTCGGCAACTTCTACGTGAACCTGGTCGTCGACGACAAGATCATCGGGCATCTCAACCTGCAGCAGAGCGGCGTGCACCTGGGCGAATTCAGCTACCGCGTGTCGACCGTCGTGCCGCTGCCGTTCGACGCCCAGCAGGGCCAGGCCCTGAAGATGGACTTCTGGATCCCTCTGCCCGACCTGGGCGAGGACCATTTTCTCGCGGCGCCGAAAGTCAACGAGCGCATCGCCCCCTCGGTCGGGTCCGAGTGGACGCTCTCGAGCCAGTCCACCCTGAGCGGCGTCGACGACCTGACGGTCAAGACGGCATCGGTCGTGTTCGAGATCGAGCCGGACGACGATCCGCAAGGCCGATACCACTACTTCCGCGTCAAGAGCGGCAGCGTACGCATCCAGCGCGAATACGAAGACGCGCGCCGTTGTCGCTTCATCATCGACCACACGATCGACATTCCGGCCGGCGCGGCGAACAACTACCTGCGCATCGACGCGGGCAGCCAGAACATGCTGCTCAAGGGCTTCGGCAGTGTCCCGTCCCAGACCGTCCAGGCCACGGGCAGCTGCGGCGACACGGTCAGCGTCAGTGTCGGCGGCGTCTATTTCGTGGCCGACGAGACGCCGGTCTCGGGCGACGCGCTGCAGGGCGGCTACAACGATGGCGCCGCGCGCCCCACCATCATCCAGTGGACCCTGTCCAAGGCCAAGTGAGCGGGGCAAACGAACTACAGAACTGCAGAGCCCTTCAGCAAGGCCCAGCGGGGGCGCTGGGCCGGTGCCGTGGCCGGCCGAGATCCGCCAAGGCGTGACTTGTGTCAGGCATGGCTGTCGAGCGATCAGCAGGCGGCCGGCACGAAGATCTCGTGCTCCGCACGCTCAGCGCAGCCCGGCGCAGTTGGCGTAGAAGGTGGTCGTCGCCGGCCAGTCGGAGAAGATGCCGAGGATGCCGATCTCGCGCGCCAGCACGTCGAGCACCAGGAACATGTCGCCCTCGCGCTGGATCGCGCTGTCGAAGCTCTGGTAGTAGAAGCCGTTGCCGCCGTCGGCCAGGATGCCCGAGCGCTCCAGCGTCCAGGTGATGATGTCCAGCCCGGCGGCCTTGGCGTTGCGCGCATACGCCGAAGGCGCGATGCGGCCGCTCGGGTCGGTGGTCAGCAGCGCGAAGATCGGCGGCGCGACGATGTTGATGCCCTGTGCCTTGTAGCTCTGCAGCTCGCCCAGCGTGGGCAGGTTGGCCACCGTCTCGGCGTCGTCGAGGAACACCGCCTGGCGGCCGTAGGCCGGCTCGTTGCGCACCCAGTACAGCACGTCGGCCTGCGTGAACGACTGTGGCCACACGTGGCGCGGTCCCACGCCGGCGGCCTTGTACTCGTCGATCATCTTCTGTGCGTAGGCCTCCTGCGTGAAGCCGTCGAAGGGCATGGCCACGCTGGGCGACTTCAGCTCCGGCGTCATCTTCGCGCCGAGCGACTTGAACAGCTCGATGCTCTCGCGGTGGGTCAGCAGCGTGCCGCTGGTCGGGCCGGAGTACAGGTCGGTGCGCCAATTGGCGGTGCCACCGAGGAACTCCTGCGGCGTGCGCGCGCGCGGGTTGGAGGCGTCCATCTTGCCGCGCAGCATCTTGAACTCGGCCAGCGTGATGTCGCTGGTGCGGCACTCGGCGGACGCCGGGCTGACCAGGTTGCCGGCGGCGTCGAAGGTCGCCGGCGTGAACGGCTTCGTGCACTTCGCGGCCAGCGGCGTGACGAGGATGTTGGTGGTGGTGTGCAGGTCGTTCTGCGCGTGGCGGCAGACGAGCTCCTTGTCCTTGGTGAAGGTCACGTCGCACTCGACGATGCCGGCGCCCATGCGCGCCGCCGCGGTGTAGGACTCCACCGTGTGCTCGGGGAACTGCATCGCGGCGCCGCGGTGGCCGATCGACCAGTCGCGCGCGGTGAACTGGCCGCGCCGCGCGCACTGCTGCAGCTGGCGCTTCAGCGGCCCGTCGCTCATCTCGTCGACGAGAAAGAAGGGGCGCGGGCCGAGCTGCGCGGCCTGGCCGCCGCCGCGGCGGTCGGTGTCGTGGCGATCGCTGCTGGCGGCGGCCGGCATGGCCAGGGCAGCGAGCGCCAGCGCGGCCGCCACGACGGGAAGACGAAGATCGTTCATCACAGGCTCCTCGAGTGTGGCGGCCGCTGGGGGCCGGTCAGAACGTGTGGCGCACGCCCACGGCGTAGGCGCGGTTGTTCTCGAGATCGGTCTGCTTGGCCTGGCCGATGTCGAAGTACAGGTTGGTGCGCTTGGACAGGTTGTAGTTGTAGCCCAGTCCGAACTTCGAGCGGTCGCGCGCATCGATGTCGGAGTCGAGGTCGAAGTACATCGCCTTGAGCGTTCCGTTGCCCAGCGGCGCGGTGGCGCCGATCATGTAGACCTTGGCCTCGGTGTTGCCACCGGCATCGGTCTTGCCCTGCGCGTAGTACAGGATGGGCTTGACCACGCCGAAGTTGTAGTGGAAGGCCAGGCTGGTCACGCCACGGCCGTCGTTGCTGCCGTCCTTGACCTGCTCGAAGCCCACGCCGGCGTAGATCGGGCCCGCAGCGTACTCGGCGTTGAAGCTCTGCACGCGGCCCAGGCCGCCCGCCTCGCTCAGGCCGATCGCGGCCGAGGCGGTGAAGCCGCCGAAGTTCGGCGTCTTGTAGCCGATCGAGTTCGAGGCGCGCGTGCCGTTGCCCACGGTGTCGGGCGTCTGGTAGTTGCCCCACAGCGCGGTCGAGCCGGCCTGGCCGACGCCGTCGTTGCCGAACGGGTCGGACTTGATCTGCACGAAGTAGGCCGGCGTGTACTCGCGGCCGAGGTAGACGCTGCCGGCATCCTTGCTCGTCAGCTGCACGTAGGAGCGCCCGTTCCAGAACGAGTTGGCGCTGTTGACCGAGCCGGTGTCGGGATTGAAGCGGTGCTCGATCTGGAACTGCGCCGACAGGCCGCCGCCCAGGTCTTCGTTGCCGCGGAAGCCGAGGCGCGAGGTCGAGGCCTGGCCCAGCGTCCACGCTTCCGAGGTGCCGAGGCCGCCCGGGTTGGTGGCGGTGCCGCCGTTGCCCTTGATGATGCCCTGGTCGAGCAGGCCGTAGATGGTGACGTTGCTGGCCTGGGCGTGGGCGGCGGAAGCGAACACGGCCAGTGCGGCCATGGCGATGAGAGAGCGTTGCACGGAGGAACTCCTGGGTTGGTGCGCGGCCGTCGTGAGCGCGGCCGTCGCGTTGGAAACCCAGGCATTGAAGCCCTCGCGTGTGAAAGCCTCGTGACGCCCGCCGGCGCCGCAAGGCTTCTCGAGCGTCAGCGCTGCAGCGAGATCCGCGTGGACGCGAAGCCGGCCGGGGCGGCGGCCATGGGCAGCGTGTCCTTGAATCCGTTCGGTTGCAGCGTCTGGGCGAGCGTGCTCGGCGCATCGGCCGCCCACATCACGATGGCGCGCGCGCTCATCGGCCGGGCGATCATGAAGCCCTGGAGTTGCTGGCAACCCAGGCGCACGGCGACGTCGCGCTGCGCGTCGGTCTCCACGCCTTCAGCCACCACGCTCAGGCCCAGTTCCCGGGCTGCCTGCACGGCGCTCTCGACCATGGCGCGAGCATCGACGCTGCGGTGCAGCGCCGCCACCGTGGCGCGGTCGATCTGCAGTTCGCGCACCGCCTGGTGGGACAGCGCGGCGAGGCCCGCCGCGCCGGCGGCGAAGTCGTCGATCGACACCGGCACGCCGAGTTTGCCCAGCCGAGCGAAGGCCTGGCGCGTGGCCTCGGTGTTCTCCATCGCCACCGCCTGCGTCAGCTCGCAGATCAGCGAATTGGCCGGGATGCCGTGTGCCTTCAGGCCGCGCTCGAGCCGCGCGGCAAAGTCGTCCTGGCGGAACTGCACGCCCGAGACGTTCACCGCCACGCGAAGCTTCAGCCCGGCCTGCCGCCACGCCGCAGCCTGGCGCAGCGCGGCATCGAGTGCCCAGCCACCGATGGTCTCGATCAGCCCATGGCGTTCGGCCACCGGAATGAAACGTGCCGGGCTCACCAGACCGAGGTTCGGGTGCCGCCAGCGCAGCAGCGCTTCCACGGCGGTGACCTGCAGCGTCGACGCATCGACCCGAGGCTGGAAGAACAGTTCGAGCTGGCGCTTGACCACCGCATGCTGCAGCTCGCGGGCGATCAGCAGTTCCTCGTTGTGGCTGGCGTCGATGCGTGCGTCGAACACCGCATGCGCATGGCCGCCGCTGCGCCGTACCGAATGCATCGCCGCCGCGGCGCGGCCGAGCAGGCGGGCGCCGCTGCCATGTTCGGGCGCCACGGTCAGGCCGACCGAGACACCGACGTGCAGCTCGCGCCCGGCCGCCTGCAGCGGCGAGGCGAAGGCGTCGACCAGGCGCACGGCGAGCTTCTCGCCCGCTTCGCGAGGTGCATCCAGCCAGATCGCGAAGATGTCGGCATCCACCCGCGCCAGCGGTGTCGACGCGCCGATGTGCTGGCGCAGCAGCGCGGCCGCGGCGGCCAGCGCCTGGTCGGCCAGCGGGGCGCCGCCGTCATCGCGCAGCAGCCTCAGGTCGTCGAGGCCGACGGCGAGCAGGCAACCGTCGCGGCCGGTCTTCTCCAGGGCCCCCGTGCGTTCCTGGAGCAGGGTCTCGAATCGTTCGCGCGGAAGCAGGCCGGGCAGGGCGTCCTGGCCCGCGGCGGCCGGCGCCTTCACCGGTGCGGCGGCTTGCGGGGCGGGGCGGCGGCGCCACAGCACGCCGGCGACGATGGCAGCGACGGCAACGCCGGCGGCGATGGCGATCGGGGTGAGCGGGATGTCCATGGCGGGTCCTTCGCACGGGGGCGACTGACTCCATCTTCGGCGCTGCGGCCCGGCCCGTGAGGTCGGATTCCGTGATGGAAGTCGGCCCGCGCGGGGCAGCGTTGGGGGGCGTCGGCGCGCTATAGTGGCTTCACCATGGAAACCGAGCTCCGCGCCGCCGCCATCCGCCACGACGGCAGCTGTGACGTCGATGCCTTGCTGGCCGAGGTGGTCGACGCCCAGTTGCGCGCCGGCCGCCGCGTGCGCGGCCTGCTGATGGCACCCTCGGAGCAGCGCGGCGATTGCCTGGCGGAGATGGTGCTCGTCGACATCGACAAGCGCGACGGCTACCTCGTTTCGCAGCAGCTCGGCCGCGAATCGAAGGCCTGCCGCGCCGACCCGCATGGCTTCGCGCGCGCCAGCGAGGTGCTGCGCGCCGCGCTGGACGATGCACCCGAGCTGATCGTCTGCAATCGCTTCGGCCGGCTCGAATCGGAAGGTACCGGCTTCTCCGCCGAGCTGCTGGAGATCATGTCGAGAGACATTCCCTTCCTGACCGTGGTGTCGCGCCATCTCGTCGACGAGTGGCAGCGCTTCACCGGCGGCGCCGCGGCGCTGCTGCCGCCGGATCGCGCGGCGATCGACGCCTGGCTCGCGCGCACCCTGGCGCCGGCCAACGTCTAGCGAACCTCGAACGGAAAGCGCACGCCCAGCGTGCGCCGCATCGCGTCCACCTGGCGCAGCACCGCCAAGGTGTCGGCATGCGGCACGGCAGGGCTCTCGACCCGGCCCTGCGCAATGCAGCGGATCGCTTCCTCGATCTCGTACTCGAAGCCGTTGATGCGGAACGGCCGCTCCACGGTCTCGACCGGCTCGCCGTGCCGCGCCAGGCTCGCCCGCGTGCATTGCCAGAACGGCCCGTGCAGCGTGATGTGGCCGGCCTCGCCGAGAACGACGAGATCGTTCGGCGCGCGGCCATCGAAGGCGCACACGAACTGGCCGACCGCACCGCCGGGCCAGGCCAGCGTCATCGCCACGCGCTCCTCGACGCCGCTCGCTCCGACGCGGCCGACCACGTGCAGCGCCGGCTCGCCCTGTTCGCCCTGCACCGCGAGCAGATCGCGCGCCAGGCCGAGCGGGTAGACGCCGATGTCCAGCAGCACGCCGCCGCCGAGCGCCGGGTCGAAGTGGCGCGCCGCGGGGTCGAAATGCAGGGCGAAGCAGAAGCTCGCCTGCAGGCCTTGCACGCCGCCGATGCGGCCTTCGCCGATCCAGCCGCGCACCACCGGCATGACGGGCAGCAAGCGGCTCCAGAAGGCTTCCATCAGCAGCCGGCTGCGGCCGCGGGCGAGAGCGCACAGTGCCGATGCCTCGTCGGCGTTCGTGACCAGCGGCTTCTCGCACAGCACGTGCCAACCGGCGTCGAGTGCCGCACGCACCGCCGCGCCATGGGCCGGATGCGGCGTGGCGACGTAGACCGCATCGACCGGGTCGTCGGCGAGCGAACCCAGCGACGAGTGCACCCGCGCCGGCGCGCCGGCCGGCGACCAGCGCGCCGCGAACGCCCCGGCGCGCGTGGCGTCGCGCCCGACCACCGCGGCCAGGCGCTGGCCCGGGATGCCGGTCAGCGCCTGCGCGAAGCGCTGCGCGATGGCGCCGGGGCCGACCACGGCCCAGCGCAGGCAAGGGAGCACATCGTGCGAACTCATCGTGCCGCGCAGTATGCGGCCGGATAGCATCTCGGCATGGCACTCGACACCTGGCTCATCTACCTCGTGGCCGCGATCGGCCTGTCGCTCTCGCCCGGGCCGAACGGCCTGCTGGCGCTGACGCACGGTGCGCTGCACGGCCGGCGCAAGACGCTGTGGACCATCTTCGGCGGCTCGGTCGGCTTCGTGGCCGTGATCGCGCTGTCGATGTTCGGCATCGGCGCGCTGCTGCAGACCTCGCTGGTCTGGCTCACGGCGCTGAAGTGGGTGGGCGGTGCCTACCTTGTCTGGCTGGGCGTGCAGGTCTGGCGTTCGCCGCCGATCGGCGTGGAGTTGCGCTCCGGCGGCGGTGGCGATCGCGGCGGCTGGTCGCTGTTCCGCCAGGGGCTGCTGTCGGCGGCGACCAACCCCAAGGGCATCCTGTTCTTCGCCGCCTTCCTGCCGCAGTTCATCGACCCGGCGCGCAGCCTGTGGCTGCAGTTCGCCATCATGGCCGGAACCTTCGCCGGCATCGAGGTGGTCACCGAGTTCGTGATCGCCAGCACGGCGCACCGCATCCGGCCCTGGCTGCAGCGCGTGGGCAAGCGCTTCAACCAGGCCTGCGGCGGCGTCTTCGTGGCGATCGGTGCGGCACTGCCGCTGCGCGCCTAGCGGGCGGAGGATTCGCGCAGCGCGATGTCGAGCAGGTCGTCGATCCGCTCGAACGGCAGCGAGGTGTCGAACGATCCTGCGGCGGCCGGCATGCCCGGGGCTGGCCGCAACGGCCGGCTGCTGAGATCGATCATCGTGCCGACCATGCGAGTGGCCAGGCCGCGGCCGTCGCGTTCCACCACCCGGCCGCGCGAAAGCACCGTGCGGTAGCCCGAGCCGTTGCTGCGCAGCCGGAAGTGCATCGCGTAGCTGTCGGCGTGGCCGTCGAGATGGCGGCGCAGCGAGGCGAGCATGCCGTCGATGTCGTCGGGGTGCACCCGGCAGCGCCAGAACCAGGTGCTGTCGGCCGCCACAACGCCCGAGAAGCCCAGGCGCGCTTTCCAGGCTTCCGAATAGCGAACCGTCTCCTGCCGCGGGTCGAGATCCCAGGCGCCGAAGCGGGCGTCTTCCAGGGCTTGCAGCCAGCGGCGGATGTCTGGGGCCGATTGAACCATCGCAGTCGAAACGACGAACGGGAAGTCGAAAGCCGGCATTGTCGATGCAGCGCGCCCGCGCCCGTTCTCGAAAGCTGCGGCGTATTGCCGATCGGGGGGCTGGCAGCAGCGATCAACGCCGCCCCAGCGGCAGCGCCGTCTTGTAGCGCACCTGCTTGAGCGCGAAGCTCGAGCGGATCTTCTCCACCTCCTTCATCGGCGAGAGCTGCTCGAGGATGAAGCGCTCCAGCGCGGCCATGTCAGGAACGGCGACGCGGATCAGATAGTCTGCATCGCCCGTCATCAGATAACACTCCATCACTTCATCACGCGCGGCGATCTTCGCCTCGAAGGATTCGAGCGCGGCGCGGGTCTGCTGCTTCAGGCTGATCGAGATGAAAACGTTGAGGTGCAGGCCGAGGCGCTGCGCGTCGAGCAGGGCCACGTACTGGCGGATCAGGCCACCGGCCTCCAGGGCCTTCACGCGCGCCAGGCAGGGCGAGGGCGACAGGCCGACGCGCCGCGCCAGTTCCACGTTGGACAGGCTGGCGTCGGCCTGCAGTTCGCGCAGGATGCGCAGGTCGATGG
>VFQN01000913.1_pt1 | contig 52495 bp, 46 predicted proteins | sample 3512371 | NCBI WGS metagenome assembly VFQN01 (sample SAMN10412370, study PRJNA504923) | tailings metagenome | isolation source: Replicate 2 from Balatoc abandoned mine | place: Philippines: Itogon, Benguet | collected 2017-08-28
TGTGGGAGGGGTCTTCTGACCCCGACAGCGGCCTGTGCCGACGCCAGCGGCATGCAACGGCCGAGTCGCGGCCACGGCCGCTCTCACAGGGGTTGCGCCTGATCCGCGGTCGGGCGTCTCTGGTCAGGCGCAGCGGGCGAGCAGGGCGACGACTTCGGCCTGGCGGTGCGTGCCGGTCTTCGCGAGGATGCGCTTGAGGTGGGAACGGACGGTCGCCAGGCCGATGCCCAGCCCGGACGCGATGCCTTCCAGCGAGCGCCCCTGCGCCAGCGCGGCGGCGACTGTGGCTTCGGTCCGCGTGAGGTCGAACAGTGCGCGCAGTCTGTCCAGATCGGCCGGCGCTTCCGGGTCGCGGATGAACACCAGCGCCGCCGGCCCCTGATCGCCGAACGCTGACGTCGTCGGCCGCAGTGGCGCGATCTCGAGCACGAGCGGCAGCCGTCCTGCACGCGGCACGCACAGCGCGGCCCCGGCATCGCCCGGCTCGCCCTGCGCGACGTTGACCGCCGCGCGCACCTGCGCCGACAGCGCATCGCGCAGCGCCGGTTGCTGCAGCACGAGGCATCCACCATGCACCGCCAGTTCGGTGTTCCCGCGCAACAACGCGTCCGCCATCGCGCTGGACAGCATGATGCGGCAGCGCTCATCGACCACGATCACGCCGGTATCTACGCGGTCGAGCGCCTGCAGCGCGGCGGCGTGCGCCTGCGACAGAGCCGACAGGCGCCGGCCCAGGCGCAGCGCGCGTTGCAGGTGCGGCAGCAGCAGCGCGACCTTGCTGCGCTCGACTTCGGAATACGCACCGGCTTCGCGCGTGCGATGGATGCCCAGCACGCCGATGACCCCGTCGGCCGCCTGGAACACCGCGCCCAGCATGTGGTGGATGTCGAGATGACGCAGCCATTCCTGGTAGAACCCGCTGCGTGCCTGTTCCTCGGGCGTCACCAGATCCTCGTCGGTGATGACGCGCGACAGGCCGTGGGCGAGCGAGCGTTCCACCCACAGGTCGCGGCGATGCCAGTCCTCGGCCCAGGCCCGGTCGCGCTCCGCGACCACCAGATTGTCGGTGCATTCGAGCAGATCCACCTGCGCGCCGCCGCCGTGCAGCTTGATGACGGTGCTGGTGGAATCGAGCGCCTGTGCGGTACGCTTTGCCGTGCCCGGCCACAGGCTGCTGTCCAGCGCAGCGTCGTAGTAATGCGCGATCAGCGCCGACAGGCGGGCGTCGGCAAGTTCCGGTGAGGACATGGGTGACGCCTCCGTGAGCGGGTTTCTCCCCTGTTTGGGGGGCGCAAGCGCCCCGTGCGGATTTCTACCATATCGCACAGGCGGCACACGACGGGAAACCTCACGCCCCACGCGCGGCAGCCGGGACTGCACCGGCGGCGACGCGCCCACCGACAATGAATGACAGGAGCTTTTCCATGCAGACAGGAACCGTTCTTTCCCGCCTCGCACTGGCCGGCGCGCTGATCGTCGGCGCCTTACCCGCGCTGGCGCAGAACGCCACCACCCACGCCGCAAAACTCGACATCGCCGGCGTGCGCATCGGCATGACCGAAGCCGAAGCCGTCAAGGCGGTGCAGGCCTTCGACGCCAGCGCGAAGCTGAAGCGCAACCTCGCCACCTTCCCCTATTTCGACGGCGTGAATTCACTGGAGTCGCCGGAATTCCTCGACCAGATCGGCGTCACGATGGCCGGTTCCGGCATCGGCATCTGGTTCGCCAGCCCGCCCGCCGAGCCGCGCGTCATCGCGGTCATGCGCCGCGGTTCGGCGCCGCAGCCGCCCGGCAGCGAACAGATGATGGCGTCGCTGGTTGCGCGCTACGGTCCTTACGCCGCGCGCACGCCGCCGGTTGCCGGCGGTCGCGCCGTCGTGCACTGGAGCGAGGAGGGCAAACCCCAGTGCAGCGTGGACAAGGATCGCAAGGGCCAGCGCATTCCTTGGAATAACGCCATGGGCACGCTGCTGCAGCCGGGTGCCGTCAAGGTTCTGGAACAGTACGCACGGCAGCGCGTGCCGCATCTGGTCGACGCCCTCGGCCCCACGCAGGACGTCGCCCGTTGCGGCATCGTGCTGCGCTACGAATGGAACAGCGAACCGGTGCAGAACTTCGAAGCCTGGCTGGTCGATCAGGGCGGCATGGTCGCCAGCAACCGGAGGTCGGCCGAGTGGGTGGAGCAACTCAAGGCCGAGGCGGTGCGGAAGCTGAAGGGGCAGGGGGCGGCGCCGAAGTTCTGACGGACGCGGTGTGTGCCGCTGTATCGAGTGGCGCGCCCGCGCAGATGCCACGTCGGCAGGAGTCACTCAAAACCCACTACCGATGCCGGATATGCGACTGCAAGAGCACGATCCGGAGAAACGAGACTATCGCTCCGTCTTGATTATCGGGGAGTCAATATATGCAGTTAGAGACCCTCACCAGACTGCCTCTTCGAAGTCTTTTGGTCGTCCGATGCACTGCGACGCTCCTCAAGCGACACGTAGCGGCGCCAGACGCTCGCAACAGTCAACACAACAGCACTGGCGACCCAAAGGTAGAAACCCCACGAGTACTCATAGATGCGCTGACATCCGCCCCCCTCTTTGTTAGCCGGAATACAGAGAGCGTTGAAGCGAAAGGTATCTAGCATGAGGATGAGTGAGCCAACTGACCACCACGGCGAAGAAGCTACCTTCTCCAGCGTGAGTGAGATCCACGCAACGATGATCGCTAAATTTGCCAGCCAGGCCGCGCACAGAAAATACACTCCCAGCCATCCGATCCCGAGGAATTCCAGTCCGGATACGACCGTACGTCTGACCTCGAAAGGGTACGCCCCCATCACTGCCGCGGGCAAACTCAAACTCGCCAAGTACAGCAACACGCTCACAGCCACGGCACCGTATGTCGTGCGTCGCACTACGTCTTCTTTGGACATGTGAGGCCTAACGATGCGCGAGAAATACCCCGTTGCAGGGCGGATGGTTGCTGCCGGCCTTCGGCGGTACGAAGTTGTTCATCATCGTTTCAGTTCCGCGATCGCCGTTTGATAGTCGCTCCCTGAGGGCCATCCCCGTCGCTGCCGGGCGTTCTCGAAAAACCAAACCGGGGGTAGATCACGGTTTTCTAAGTCAGTGTTCGAAAAGTTCTTGAATGAAAACGTGGCACGTCTTCTCATGTGGAATGACCGGCCACACGGCGTCGGCTGGAGGGGTGCTGCCATTACTTTCCGAACCAACCCTTCGCTTTGGCAACGTTTGCCCGCTTCGTATCAAGGACAAACCCGATTCCCCGCTTCTCAAACCTCTCTTCCAGCACGTCGGCCCCCTTCTTGAGCTTGAGGTCCATTTCCTCCTTGTACAGCGGCGTCAGCACGTAGAACGAAATCGTGTCCCCGGACTTTGTCCGGAACTGGAAGAAGTCTTTGGGCAGTGAATACGGTGGCGTGAGCATCGCGCCGACAAAACCCGTATTTGCGATGGGCTCCGGCGGGTCGCCATTGGGAATCGAATGCCCCCACCCGATCCACGTCTTGTACTCATGGGGCAGGCGCCCGATCGTCTTCAGCCACCTTACCGGCCAGTAGTTCGCTTCGTTCTTGAGCGATTCCTGGTCGAGAGGCCAGTCACGCGGCAGAGCGATAAGAAGCTCGACGCGACGGAATTTCTGCATCTCCTCAGGAACATTCATCGGTTCGTCGCTTACACCGCTGGTCACCAGCACGTGATAAGGACGCTCCGCCGTAGCAGGAACGACCAGCACATCAAGATGGACCAGATCGGACAGCACTTCGTGGTAGACGGACTCAACCTTCCCGATGTACTTCTCGACGTGAGCTTCCACCTCTTCCAGATTTTTTCCGGAGTGCCTTGGAGCGGTCCATTCCGGGCTGCGTGGCTTGTGGCGATAGATGGGACTACCGGATTCGGATCTCTCTTCGTCGTGCGACATCGTCCCTTTCCTGTCGGCGGAATAGACAGTTGGTGCTGCTGCGAGCGTCGCCACAAACAAGAACACTACGGTGTGAGGTATTTCATGATGGCTGGCGTGGAAGTGGGCGGCCTGCGCTGCTTTTCGCTCAGGTCCGCACGACTGCAGGGTCAGCCCTTTCGGGCCAGAATTCCATACGCATGGCAAGGGGCCTCGGAGACAGCCAATTTCTCTGGAATGGGTTCGGTGTTTCCGTTCAGATGCACGTCGAGCCCATCGAAATTTCCCTTTGCATCCGCATAGACAATGAACTCAAGGGACGCACCGGGCGGCTGCTTTGTCGGGAACTCAGCAAGAAAGACAGCGTGACCTCTCCCGGAAGGCGGGACGATTGGAGCGGTTTGCCTTCCCTCCTCAAGCACCATGTCGAAACTGTTACAACCACACTCACAAAGGCGTGTGATCTTCCCAGCGCTGAATTGCGCGAGAAGCGCTTCGCCAGCGACGAACTCAGGACATTCCGCGATGAACTTTGTCCAGTGAGCGGCGGTGTCGGCGCTGTTCGTCATGAGAGGGCTAACGCTGAAAATCCGGAAATATATGCTAGTGGAAACAGGGGGGGACATACGATTATGTCGCCCTGCCAGAGATTCAGATTGCTGAAAATGTTGTTTTGTTGGGCATGTACCCTATTGTCCGGGGGGGGTGGAATGTATGGCGATGACGAAAACCGCATGCATTAGCCACGTCTGTTTATTCGAAGCTGGCAGTTGCTGATCGCTCCCTTTCCTGTTCACGCTGCTCTTCGCTTTCAACGATTTTCATGAGGCGAACCTTCATCTCATCAATCAATTGCGTCAGTTCGGGATCGCCAGTTGGGTTAAGGCTGTCCAATAGCTGAAACCTCTGGCGCATGATTGCCGCAAGAGAGCCAGTCCAAGAGTTCGGGTGAAACCGGCTTACCAGAGCGTCGAGAACCTTCTTTTTTTCTGGCGCCAGCATAAGAAGGGATGTGGCCGTGTTTGATATGCCTATGACAGCTTCGTCGCTGTTTTCACCGGGATTTGGTCGTTCAAATAGCTTGCATGTCTGTGCAGCGAATACGCATCGGTCTTCCGGAGAAACCGTGCACCATTCAAGCAGGGACTTGTCTGGCACAACACCAATGGCAGTGTCGCCATGCCTATCAAGCGGAACTGTCAGCATTCGCCTGAGGCCAGTTTCGTCATCCTTGATATAAACAGCATCCAATGCTTGGGTCGGACATTTCTCGAAGAACGGCAGTAGCACGTTTCCGACGCGACGTGGGAATATCTGCTTTCCGGAGCGTTCTTGTTGGATCAATCGACTTAGTGTCTTTGCGGCAGCCTCATGCGGTTCGCGGCTGGCTAAAGCATATTCAATTACTCGCACAAGGGGATGAACGAACTCTTTGTCTTCAAGATCGACTAAACTCCAGTCAAGTTCGCCAATCAACTCCAGGCAATAAGCTCTCAATTCCTCTCTATATTGTTCGTCTTTGGTGTCGGCACAATAAATCACCATATAAAGCGTATCGATTGCCGCTGACAACCCTCCGTCTGGCTTAGAAGCTAGTAGCCCCAGAAAAACAGAAATTTGGGCAACAGTGAGAGGATCCGTTTTGCGCCCGCAACGCAGATTCGTGTATTTCCTGGAAGATGCCCGGCCAAGCTCAAGAGATTTGATAAGTCTCCAATAGCCTGCCAGGTCAAGGTCAATTGCTAATTGCAGGTCTGGAAACAACGGCCCCCAGACTTCATCGTCGACAGCCTCATCCAAGAATTTAGCAACTTCATCAGGCTTGGTCTCGTTCCAACCGTTGATTAAGCCAGTGATAAATGGAAGATCAAATCCTTTGGTAGGTGGATGTTCGACCAATGGCCTTAGACGATCAAGAATTTTCCGCGTCGAAGCATAAGTTTGACCGAGACCGATAGCAAAAAACCAGACCTTGTCAGTTGCATTGGTTCTAGTAATGAATGGTTCAAGATCGGTGAGTATGTCATCATCTTGGGCGGCAGCTATCCCAAGCGTTTTGGCTTCATCATGGGATTTTGTATACCAGTCCGTAGCAGACTCTGGTTCGAAGTCGTCGAGATCAACGCCAAAAGCTCCTCTGGAAAAAACCTTTGCTTGTAATTTTTCTCGCAAATCCCTAGGCGCAATCTTCCGTTCCAGCGCCTCTAGTCTTTCGAGAGATTCAGGTGTAATGCGCCTCTTGTCCCAACGTAGTGTGTTTCGGATACCGATCCATCCATCAGGCCACCCGTCAATTGAAGCCAAATCTTGACCAGCTCCGATTAGTGCGTCCTCCATGTTCGCCGCGCACCATAGCCCCCTGAACGCGCTTCCTAATATGGCGCGGGATTCGGAGCCTAAAGTTGTTTTATTTTTCCCAATTTTAATTGCAATGTCAATGAATAACCCATACCACACCTTGGTCTCTTCGTGGCTCTTTGGGTGCCATCCATAACTGCGTTTTAGCGCCCCAAAATTGAAGCTGTGGTGAGAGGAAAAATGTTGGGATTCGAGCGCTGCGCGCAAGAGAGGTAAAGCAATATTTGATTCCCGTTGGTCCTTCGAAAAAGCAATCTTCCTAACAAATTCGGCGCGCTGTTCTGGTGGGGAAAGGGTGCCGGAAAGATGGATGTAAAACAGAGATTTGAGGATGTCCAGAGTAGAGTTTGACCTGTAACCGTCGGGCTCTTCTAATGCGAGTTTCAATAGTGCCGTCGCAGCGTCATCAAACAAATCAGGCTCGTAAGCAAGCGAACGTAACAGGCGGGCTGTATTCGCTCTATTGAGGTTCGTAATGGCGATAAAATCGGGCTTTTCGATGGCGCGGAGTAATGCATTCAGTGCCGCGCGCTGATTTACCGGGGAAATATTTTCAAACATTTCCCGCTCGGTGTTGCTTAAGCTGGAGACTTCGCTAAGAGGACTTTCCGGCTTAAGCCAATTTTCAACTATCTGTTGAGCATTCTTCGATTCGTGCAAATAGCCCAATCTTCTTGTGAAAGATCGTGCAACTCGTTCCGACGCATCGGTGACTAATCGTTGGACCAGTAAGCTTGGATGATTGGATTGAAGGGCATTAATAGCAAGTTGGTTTGAAATTGCTTGGGGAAGCACTGCTCTCCACTTTCCGCGCTCCTGAACTAGCCCGCGTTTTTGTAACTCGGAGACGTTCCGATAAAACGTTGGGATCGTGACTTCTGCGACCCCAGAAAGCACTGCTAACTCAGAATCCTTGCTTGCATCCTCAACATCGAATGAATACAAGAGGCTCGCGGCCTCGGCGCATCGTTGTAGCTCGTTACTTTCAGTGTGCTTCTGAATAAAGAGGCGCTTGAAGAGCTCATCATCCCGGAGCCGTGCTAACTCACCTTTTTCTTCTGAGGTTGATGCCAGAGCAAACGCGACTCGGGCGTTTCCATCAGAAAACTCGACAATTTTGTTGGCATCTAGGTCGGAAAGGGTTTGGAAGTGACGCTTAAGAAGAGTTGCGATAACTTCATTGGACGATCCCTCCAGGTGATAGCAGGCTGTTCCTTCTGGCAAGTTGTCTCTTATGTCGTACTCAACAGTCACGAGCCGAATCTTGCTGTCAGAGCGCTTCACTATTTCCGTGAGCTTCTGATGGACCTCCTGACCACAGTTGTCTATGACAACAACGCTTTCTGATCCTTCCAGGATGAGAGTCTCGAGCATTGCCGTTGGTTGCGGCGACGGGTTGTCGGATAGATCGGTATACAGCACGTCATCTTGTTTAAGCGGCGCATTTGCAGTTGCGATTCTATTGTCGAAAAGGGCTTGAACAAGGCGTGTTTTCCCGACCCCGGATAACCCAACGACACGCACCGATGAACCGCTCTTGCTGAGATCTCCGCGCAGTCTGTTTATAGCGCCGATTATCTCAATTCCGTCCTCAGTGTTTGGCACACGTACTTTGATCTTCTCGTCCAGAAGGTACTCATCGTCTACGCTTTTTTCGTGATACGCCCACGGCCCGTACGATTTCCAACCCTCAAGGGGTTTTCCAAGCTCGTTTTTTACCCAAGCTACTATTGCAGGGTGATTCTCCGTCCAATCTGCAACTTTCCGGCTGTCATAAAATTCCAGGAAAACGCCACCACCTAGCCCATATTCATCCAAGCAATCAGCCATGGCCTGTTTACGTTCCGATAACGATAGGTCTGACAAGTCATCCCTTGTCGAAACGATAACGTAGGCACCCGATTTTCTTGCAAGATCGGTTATGGCAGGCCGCAATGTCCCCTTTGGTGCCATTTCTCCGGGGATTTTGGGTTTTGAAAAGGGTTCTGCTTTTACTTGATAGACCGTTGAGTCTTTGGGAATGTACCCACTAATGGCAGTTCCATGGGTGTTCTCCACGCGAACATCGACACCGCCGTCTTTAGCCCTTTGGTCTCCGCCCCAGGTAACTGCATCCGTTCCAATTCCTCGGGTCTGAAGTTCTGCTTTACACAGCCTCGCTACTAACTCACGAGCTTGGCCGTCGTGTAGAGCCTTTATGTCTGCTGATGTGATGCGAAAAATTGGATGCATTGCTATTGGCGTTCTAAAGGCTTGCGCTACGGGAGATTGTCTGCGTGAAAGTTTACGCTTTCTTCATATTTGCGATGGGGCTTAAGCGCCCTGTCTAACGTAGCAGGGCTAACCCGCCTTCTGAGTTGTTCAGAAATCTCATCCAGACTGATCGCACGACCAGCTTCTCTCGGCTCGGTCTTGAGCTTTTCTACCTGCGCGCTGACTTCCCTTGCCTGGTTAATAGTTACGCCATTCTTGCGGGGACGACAGGCCCTCTCTGTTTCAGCGATTCGCCCTCGCGGGCCTAGCCGTCAGCCGCAACTCCCCACCGCCCCGCAGGCAGTGCAGAAATCGCAGCCGTCCTTGCGGATCACCGACTGGTTGCCGCATTCGTTGCACAGCGCGCCCTGCATCAGCTTGGGTTCGTCGTCGCCGCGCGGGGCTTCGAGGATGCCCATTTCGCGGGTGGGGTAGCCGTCCTCGTCGAGGATGCCCAGCATGGCGTAGCGGTGGATGATGAGGCGGGCAACGTAGGCGACGGTCGAGGGCCAGTTCTGCTGGCGGCGGGTGCCGGGCACGAAGGCCATGAAGTCGCCCAGCGGTTCCGGGTAGCTGATGAGCTTGCGCAGCTTCATGCCTATCCAGGCCGGGTCCATCACGCGCATGTCGAGCGCGAGGATGCGGGTGAGACCGTCGAGCGCGCGCGGGTAGTTGCCAGAGAGCCACACCGAGTAGGGCCGGGTTTCGCCGCCGGGCAGGGTGATTTCCTTCAGGCCGAGCACGAAGTCTTCGCCGGTGGCCGGGTTGCTGATGTCCACCGTCCAGCTCAGTGTGCCGTCGGTGCCGGTCTTCGGCTCCTGCACGGCGAACAGGGTGTCGAGCACCGGCGTCGGCGCTTCGCGGTCAAGCGCGCCGAGCTTGTCGCAGCGGTAGCGGATCACATTGGCGAAGGCGGCGACGACGCCCGGCATGCGGCGGTGTTCGCCGGTCGGCGGGAAGGGCAGGTCGAAGCTGGCGTCGCCGACGGTCTTGGCCAGCACGTCGAGCTTGAGCTTGAGCCAGCCCGGATCGTTGGCGCGCATGTCCATCGACAGCGTCTTGGCGACGGCGCCGAGGCCGCGCGGCTGATTGGCGCCATTGACCCACACTTCGAAAGGCAGCGGCTGGATGCGGCCGTCCGGGCCTTCGTTCTCGGTATGGCCGACGAAGAGCGCGAATTCGCCGCCCGGCGTCTTCAGCATATAGGTCCAGCTCGGGTTGCCGTCGCTCATGTCCGGCCGGCCGGGCCAGCGCAGGCTGGACAGCACCGGCGCCGGCAGCGCGCCGATGGACAGCCGCTGGTTGGCGCCGACCGCCGACAGTTCGACGTCGTGCGGCTGCTTCTTCTCTTCCGTCTTCGGCGTGTCGACCGACAGCACGCTGCCAAGCACGCTGTTCGGGCGGTAGGTGGCCAGGCCTTTGAGGCCGGCCTTCCACGCGGCGAGGTAGAGGTCCTCGAAGTCGGCGTAGGGGTAGTCGGCCGGCACGTTCACCGTCTTCGAAATCGAGGTGTCGATGTAGGGCGCGACCGCGGCCACCATGTCCTTGTGGGCGGCGGCGGAAATTTCCAGCGCGGTGACGAACCAGGGCGGCAGTTTTTCCATGTCGCCGCCGAGGTGCTTGAACAGGCGCCAGGCGTAGTCCTCGACCGCGTACTCCTTGAAGGTGCCGTCGGCCATGCGCTTCTTGCGCGTGTAGGTCCAGGAGAAGGGCGGTTCGATGCCGTTGCTGGCGTTGTCGGCGAAGGCCAGCGAAATGGTGCCGGTGGGCGCGATCGACAGCAGGTGCGAATTGCGCAGGCCGTGCTTGCGGATCTGCTCCTTCACCTCGGCCGGCAGGCGCGACGCGAAGTTGCCGCCCGACAGGTACATGTCGGCGTTGAACAGCGGGAAGCTGCCGCGCTCCTTGGCCAGCTCGACCGAGGCGAGGTAGGCGGCGTCGCGCATCACTTCGGAAATGCGCGAGGCCATCAGCCGTGCTTCCTGCGAGTCGTAGCGCTGGCGCAGCATGATGAGGGTGTCGCCCAGGCCGGTGAAGCCGAGGCCGACGCGGCGCTTGGCCATCGCTTCGTCATGCTGCTGTTGCAGCGGCCAGTGCGTCACGTCGAGCACGTTGTCCAGCATGCGGATCGCGATGGCCACCACTTCGCGGAAACCGTCGAAGTCGAACTCGGCCGTTTCGGAGAAGGGCCGCTTGACGAAGCGCACCAGATTGATCGAGCCGAGGTCGCAGCAGCCATAGGGCGGCAGCGGCTGTTCGGCGCAGGGGTTGGTGGCCTCGATGCGCTCGCAGTAGTAGAGGTTGTTGTCGCGGTTGATGCGGTCGAGGAAGAGGATGCCCGGCTCGGCGTGATCGTAGGTCGAGCGCATGATCTGGTCCCACAGATCACGGGCGCGCGGCTTCGCATAGACCCACAGGCCGTCCTCGCGCTGGTAGGCGCCGGCTGCCTTCAGATCGGGTGCCGGCTCGGCCTTGTGCACCAGGTCGACCGTGGTGTCGGCCTCGACCGCCTTCATGAACACGTCGGTCACGCCGACCGACACGTTGAAATTGGTCAGGTCGCCGCCGTCCTTGGCGTGGATGAACTGTTCGATGTCGGGGTGATCGCAGCGCAGCACGCCCATCTGCGCGCCGCGGCGGCTGCCGGCGGATTCCACGGTTTCGCACGAGCGGTCGAACACGCGCATGTAGCTCACCGGGCCGGAGGCGCGCGATTGCGTGCCGCGCACGCGGGCGCCGACCGGACGGATGCTGGAGAAGTCGTAGCCGACGCCGCCACCGCGGCGCATCGTTTCAGCGGCCTGTGCCAGCGCGGTGTAGATGCCAGGGCGTTCGTCTTCGATCTCGGTGATCGAGTCGCCGACCGGCTGCACGAAGCAGTTGATCAGCGTCGCGGTGAGATTGGTGCCGGCGGCAGAGCTGATGCGGCCGGCGGGTACGAAGCCGCGGTCCTGCGCTTCGAGGAATTTCGCTTCCCAGTGTGCGCGGCGGTCTTCCGCCTCGGCCTGGGCCAGTGCCTTCGCTACGCGGCGGCGCACTTCGGCGACGGTGGTTTCGCCGCCCTTGGCGTACTTTTCGATCAGCACTTCGCCTGAAATTTCCTGCTCCGGCAGGCAGGCGATTTTTTCCTCTTCGGTCAGTGGGACAAGATCGATCTGTTGCATGTGTGGGCTCCTCCCTGACGTGAATCTTTCGATTCTAGGCCGCTGATACGAGGTCGGACAGCCTTGACAGGGGCGTGTTCCGGCGGTCGTCCGCGCCCCTGCTGGCATTGGCCGCGATGCCCACGGCCGGGCGGGCGATTGCGGTGCACCATGACAGTGCGAGGGCGCGGGGGTGGGGAAAGGCCCGGCAGCAATCACCTCCGGCCACGGGCGGACTTGGCGGGTCGTTGGCTTCGATGCAGGCTGCTGTCGGGGTCAGAAGACCCCTCCCACAGAACATCGGCTCCGACCGCCGATCGGTCTCGATCCCTGTGAGAGCGACCTTGTGGGAGCGGCCTTGGCCGCGATACGGCCGTTGCTGTCCGAGAGCTTCGATTCAGGCTGCTATCGCGAGCAAGCTCGCTCCCACGAAATCGGCGTCAGCCGTGCAGCACGCGCTCGCTGCGCTGGGCGAAATAGAACCACTCGTTGCCCGGCGTGGCGGCGGGATTGGGGAAGACGATGAAGCCGTCGCGTCGGGCGCGTACTTCGCTGCCGTCCTCGCGCGTGCCGATCAGGTCGCCGGCGGACACCGGGTCGAAGCTGGCCCAGGGGCGCGCGAACGTGTCACCGGCATGCAGACGGTCGATCACTTCGACCAGCTTCAGCAGTTCGCAGTCGGAGCGCGCCGGCGGCGGTGTTTCGTCGGTCAGGCCGAGGTGGGCCAGCGTGTTGCGGATCGCCCGCCAGGCGAAATCGGGCGCGGTCGGGTCTTCGTGCTGGCCGCATTCGAGCGTGATCGCGTAGCCGCCCATGCGGCGCATGTATTCGGTGGTGCCGACGCCGTAGTCGGGGTCGGTGCTGAGCAGTTGCGCACGGTCGGTCGGCGCGGTGCGCGCGAGCCGGGTGCGCACGCCGGCGGCGTAGGTGTCGAGCCAGCCTTCGACCAGGCGACGTGCACCGAGGCGCAGCGCCATCGCCTCTTCGGCTGCGGCGTGGGCGAAGGGTTCGAGCGGGCCGGTGTTGTCCTGCGGGCCGAGCATGGCGAAGGGCTCGCCGCCGGTGTGGAAGGAATGCAGGTCGAGCAGCACCTCGTGCGCCGCCAGCAGCGGGCACAGTGCGTTGGCGATGCGGTCCTCGTAGTCCTGCGGTGCGTCCTTCAGGCCGAGATTGCGGTTCAGGTTGCGGTCGCCCGCCCGCTGACCGCGCAGATAGGCGAGCGGGTTGGCGACCGGCACGAAGGTGACCGAGCCGCGCAGGATGCGCAGTTCGCCACGGTCGAGTTCGCCGAGGACGCGGGCGATGCCCTGGGTGCCGCAGGTCTCGTTGCCGTGCACGGCGCCGAGCACGATCAGTTTCGGGCCGGCTTCGAGGCCGTGGTAGCAGTGGGTGCGCAGGCTGGTCAGGTTCATGAGCTGCAGGACAGTGCGGAACAGCCGGGCTTGTTGCGCGCCCATTCCGGGCGGCGGCCGGCGAGGTCGTCGAACTCCGGCTGTTCGTCGTAGGGGCGCTGCATCATCTTCAGCAGGCGCTCGATCATGCCGGTGTCACCGGCGGTGGCATCGTCGATCGCGCGCTGGGCGAGCCAGTTGCGGACGATGTACTTCGGATTGGTCGCGTTCATGCGGGCGATGCGCGCGGCATCCGGCTCGGCGCCTGCGTTGATGCGCTGCGCCCACTGCTGCAGCCAGCCGAGCAGCTCGCGGCCATGTTCGGGCGACGGTCCGTCGCCACTGTAGAAGGCCTCATGCAGCGGCGCGAGTGCTGCCGCGTCGCCCGCCGCGGCGGCGGCGAGCGGCACGTCGGCAAGGCGGCGGAAGAAGATCGTGAAGTCGCACTCTTCGTGCTGCAGCAACTGGAACAGACGGCTGCGCATGTCCTGGTCGGCGTCGTCGCCGGGCGCGGGCAGCGGCAGGCCGAGCTTGTTGGCCAGCATCGCGGTCCAGCCGTCGGCGAAGGTCTGTTCGTAGCGTTCGAGCGCGGCGTCGATGGCGTCGCGGTCGTCGATCAGTGGCGCCAGCGCGGCGGCCAGACGGGTGAGGTTCCAGTAGCCGATCTGCGGCTGGCGGCCATAGCAGTAGCGGCGGCCCTGGGCGTCCGTGGTGTTCGGCGTCCACATCATGTCGACGCCTTCGAGCCAGCCGTAGGGGCCGTAGTCTATGGTCAGGCCGAGGATGGACATGTTGTCGGTGTTCATGACGCCATGCACGAAGCCGACGCGCATCCACTCGACCATCAGCGTTGCGGTGCGGCGGCAGATTTCGGAGAACCACTCGGCGTACGACGTGATGCCGGGGTAGTGATGCGTCATCACCCAGTCGGCGAGCTGGCGCAGCAGCGGCAGTTCCTGCTCCGAAGTCAGGATTTCGAAGTGGCCGAAGCGCACGAAGCTCGGTGCGACGCGGCAGACGATGGCACCGGGCTCGTACTCCGGACGCCCGTCGTAGAACATGTCGCGCACCACCTGGTCGCCGGTGGCCACCAGGCTCAGCGCGCGCGTGGTCGGAATGCCGAGGTGGAACATCGCTTCGCTGCACAGGAATTCGCGCACCGACGAACGCAGCACTGCGCGGCCATCGGCGCGGCGCGAGTAGGGGGTCGGTCCGGCGCCCTTCAGTTGCAGTTCCTGCCGCTGACCGTGGCGGTCGAACATTTCGCCCAGCGTGATGGCGCGGCCGTCGCCGAGCTGGCCGGCCCAGTTGCCGAACTGGTGGCCGCCGTAGCGCGCGGAGTAGGGCTGCATGCCGGGCAGCACGCGGTTGCCGGCCAGCGCCTCGACCGCCGCGTCAACCCGCGCCGGGCGCGCGAGGCCGAGCTGGGCACCGAGCACGTCGGACCAGGCCAGCAGTGCGGGCGCGGCCACCGGCGTCGGCGGCGTGAAGGTATACGACGCGTTGCGCACCTGGCGGGAGCGGATCAGGTCCGATGGATCCGCGGGCAGGCTGCGGACGAACAGGTTGTCGAACTCGATCTCGTCGAGTCGTTTGTGTGCGGCTGACATGGATGCGGTGGTACGTGCGGAAGACTGCATTGTGAGCGAAGCGACGGCGCGCGGGTTCAATCGTGATGAAGCGCGGACAGCCAAGCCTGCAGACGCGCGTCGGCTATGCCCTGGGTGATGCACACGACGGTCGAGCCGCGCGCGGCGTCTGGCCAGGCGGGCAGGAGTGTCGGCGGGTAGAGCGCGTGCTGTACGCCCTGCACGACCAGCGGGCGCGACTCGCCGGCGACGTCGAACAGGGCCTTCATGCGCAACAGGCCGGGGCCGGCGATGTCCGGCCAGGCGGCGAGCCAGGCGTCGATCTGCGCGCGCTGCAGCGGCTGTTCGATCAGGGTGCTGTCTGCCCGCACGGCATGCGGCGCGGCGATGGTCGGCGGCGCGGCGCGGTAGCGCATGACGGCGGGCGGGTCGAACAGCGCGGGCCCGAGGCTGGCGGTCTGCAGGTCGAGCTGCGGCGCGAACGGGTTCAGCGCGGCCAGCGTCTGCCGCAGCGTGGGGACCGCGTCGGCGTCGGCGAGATCGGTCTTGCTGATCAGCAGGCGGTCGGCGGCGGCGACCTGGCGCACCGCTTCCGGGCGCATGGCCAGCGTCGCCGCCGCGTGCGTGGCATCGACGACGGTGAGCGTGCAACTCAGCCGGTAGCGCTCGACCACGCGCGCATCGGCGGCCAGCGTGCGCAGCACCGGTGCCGGATCGGCCAGGCCGGTGGTTTCGATGACGATGCGCTCGAACTGGCGGCGGCCGGCGCGGGCGAAGCGCCAGTGCGCGTCACGTAGCGTCTGCGCGAGGTCGCCGCGCAGCGTGCAGCAGACGCAGCCGCTGGCCAGTTCGACCACGGTCTGGTCGGCGGTGTGCGTGACCAGCCGGTGATCGAGCGAGGCTTCGCCGAACTCGTTCACGATGACCAGCGTGTCGGCCATGTCGGCACGCGCAAGCAGGCGGTTCAGCAGCGTGGTCTTGCCGGCGCCGAGAAAGCCGGTCAGCAGCACCACCGGCAGGCGTTGCGCGCTCATGCCGGAACACCTTCGAGCAGGGCCCGGCGGGTACGCGGGCTGGCCAGCTGCTGCAGCCACCAGTCGAGTGCGCGGCCGCGCTGGCCGGCGCTGCGCCAGGCGATGGCGAAGCGGGCGACCTTGTCCTCGCCGGTCGCTTTTGCCACCAGCCGTCCGGCTTCGATGTGGGGGCGCACGCGCGCCTCCGGCAGGAAACCGCAGCCGAGGCCGCGCAGCTGCGCGTCTATCTTCATGTCCAGCGTCGGCACCGTGAGCACGTCCTGACCGGGCAGCAGATTGCGCGACACCGGCGACAGCTTCATCGCGCTGTCGGCGATGGCGACCGCGCGGTGCATGCGGATCATCGCCGGATCCAGCGGCTCGGCGACGCGCGCCAGCGGGTGGTGCGGCGCCACGACGAATACGAAGGGAATGTCACCGAGCGCCTCGACCTGCAAGCCGCTGACCCGAGTGTCGTCGGCGTCGACGCCGATGGCCAGATCCGCCGCGCCCGACAGCAGCGCCTCCCAGGTGCCGGACAGCACTTCCTGACGCAAGCGGATGCGCGTCGGCGGCGGCAGGCGTGCGGTGTCGCGCTGGGCGTAAAAGGCGTCGACCAGATCGAGCAGCGTGTGCGGGCACATCAGCGCGTTGGCGGCGATCGCCAGCTGGCCTTCCCAGCCGCTGGCGACACGTTTGACGCGACTGGCGACAGCGTCCATCTCCAGCAGCAGGCGCCGGCCTTCGACCAGCAGCTCGCGACCGGCCGGCGTCAGCACGGCGGTACGGCTGGCGCGGTCGAACAGCAGCACGTCGAGCGCATCTTCGAGCTGGCGCACGCTATAGCTCAGCGCCGACGGCACCTTGCCGAGCACGCGCGCTGCGGCGGCGAAGCTGCCGGCTTCGTCGATGGTGGCGATCAGACGGATCGCTTCGGGTGTCAGAGGATGGTCGCGTTCGGACACGGCGGTTGAAATGTGGTCGTTCAAATAATTTGAATGATGATATCAGCGACATGCCGACATCGGCGATCGGCCCGTCGCCACAATGCACTTATCGACCAACACATCAAGGAGATGAGCAATGATCAGTCTGCGCAAATCTTCCGAACGCGGCTTCGACGACCACGGCTGGGGCCAGTCGCATTTCAGTTTCTCCTTCGCCGACTACTACGACCCGGCACACATGGGTTTCGGCACGCTGCGCGCGCTGATGGAAGACACGATAGAGCCGTCGGGTGGCTTCGGCACCCATCCGCACCGCGACATGGAAATCGTCACCGTGGTGCTGGCGGGCGAACTGACGCACCGCGATTCACTCGGCAATACCGGCGTGCTGCGCGCCGGCGACGTGCAGCGCATGAGCGCGGGCACTGGCGTCAAGCACAGCGAGTTCAACCACGCCGCGACGACACCGGTACGCATGCTGCAGATCTGGCTGCTGCCGCAATCGCGCGGCATCGCCCCCGGCTACGCACAGCAGCACTTTGCCGACAGCGCGCGGCAGGGCCGTCTGCTGCCGCTGGTGAATGCAGAGGGGCGCGACGGCGCACTCACCATCCACGCCGACGTTGCGCTGTACGCGAGCCGCCTCGACAGCGGTCACGCGCCGCTCACCCACCCTCTCGCCGCCGGCCGCAAGGCCTATGTGCACCTGATCGACGGCGAACTGACGGTGAACGGGCAGCGCCTCGAAACTGGCGATGCGCTGCGCATCGAGCACGAGGACGAAGTTGTACTTGAACAGGGGCGTGCTGCACATGCGCTGCTGTTCGATCTGGGCAGTCATTCCACTACTGAAGGGAGACCAGCATGACGCAAGTTGCCATCGTTTATCACAGCGGCTACGGCCACACCCGCCGCATGGCGCAGGCAGTTGCCGACGGCGCGGCCGAAAGTGCGCAGGTGCAGCAGATCGAAATCGACGCCGAGGGCAATGTGCCGGAGTCGGCCTGGGCGACGCTGCTGGCGGCAGACGCCATCGTGTTCGGCAGCCCGACCTATATGGGCACCGTGTCGTGGCAGTTCAAGAAATTCGCCGACGCGACCTCGAAGCCGTGGTTTACGCAGCAATGGAAGGACAAGCTGGCTGCCGGCTTCACCAACTCGGCGTCGATGAACGGCGACAAGCACTCGACGTTGCATTACTTCATGACGCTGGCGATGCAGCACAGCATGCTGTGGGTCGGCACCGGCCTGATGCCGAGCAACAGCAAGGCGGCGACGCGCGAGGACATCAACTACGTGGCGTCCTTCGCCGGTGCGATGGCGGCTACGCCGTCGGATGCGTCGGTCGATGAAATGGTCGAAGGCGATCTGAAGACCGCGCGACTGTTCGGCGCACGCGTTGCGCAGCAGGCGGCGCGACTGGCCGCACGCTGAGCGGGCAGGGCCTGGGAAGGCAGGATGTTTCCCCGAGGGTCAGTACAGCTCGGGGAAGCGCTCCAGCCAGGTCCACGCCACGGCGAGAACGATGGCGACGATGCCGGTCCAGGTGCCGGTGACGAAGCAGCAGGCGGCTGGAATCACCAGGCCGGCAAACTCGTCGAACATCATGCCGAAGGCGAACCAGAAGGCGGTGAACAGCAGCCACTTCACGATGAAGCCGGGCAGGTGGCGCCGCATCGAGCGGTTGTGACGGTAGCTCTGCACGCGCTCCATCCAGGAACCGCGCGTGCAATCGCGGAAGTAGAGGAAGGGCCAGATGTAGCGCCACCACAGGCGCAGCATCGACTCCGGCTCGTGCGCCGGTTCCAGGCCCTGCTCGGGTGCGTGCTGTCCCATGTCGCGTCCTTCCTTCCTCGGTCCATCCGACCGGATTTACGGCCGGGTGGACGCGGGGTTGAGGCGACGCGCCGTGAGGCGGGCGGCGCCGGGTGATTACTTGATCGCGGCCTTCTGACGCAGTTCGTTCACGTGGGCGGCGATGGTCTGCTGCTCCAGACGCTGGGCGATCTGCGGCTTTGCTTCATCATAGGACGGCAGCTTCAGGTCGCGCACGTCTTCCAGCTTGATGATGTGGTAGCCGAAGTCGCTGCGCACCGGTTGCGGCGTGAACTTGCCCTTCTCGAGCTTGACCAGCGCTTCCGAGAAGGGTTTCACGTACTGCGCCGGCGCGCTCCAGCCGAGGTCGCCGCCGCGGTCCTTCGAACCCGGATCTTCGGAATCCTTGGCCAGGTCTTCGAACTTCTCGCCGGCCTGCAGCTTGCCGATGATTTCCTTCGCCTTGTCCTCGGTCTTCACCAGGATGTGGCGCGCCTTGTATTCCTTGTTGCCCAGACCGGTCTTGATCTTCTCGTACTCGGCCTTGATCGTGTCTTCGGTGACCGGGTGGCTGCGCACGTAATCCTGCAGATAGGCCTGGATCAGCACTGCCTGCTTGGCCAGTTCGGCCTGGTGCATCAGCGCGGCGTTCTTGTCCATGCCCTTGGCGGCAGCGGCCTGGGTCAGCACTTCGCGGCGGATCAGTTCCTCGCGCACTGCGTTGCGCAGCTGGTCGCCGTCCTGCTGGCCCTGGGCTACCTGGTTGCGGATCATGATGTCGGCGCGGCCCTGCGGGATCGCCTTGCCATTGACCGTAGCGAGCACGCCTTCAGCCGGCGCGGCGGCGGGCGCTGCAGCCTTCTCCTTGGCCTTCTGCGCCATGGCGGGTGCGGCGAATGCGGTCATCACGGCGAGGGTCAGGACGGAAAGCGTGTGTTTCATCGATTTACCTTTCGGGTGGAATCCGGTTGCGGATTGCGTTGTGCCTGTCCGTCACTGCGCGGCGTTTTCGCCGGGTGCGCGTGCGACGATGGACAGGGCGTGGATGTCGCGCTGCATCAGGTCGCCCAGTGCAGCGTAGATGATGCGGTGACGTTCCATCGTGCGCCGACCGTCGAACTGCTCGGACACGATGGACAGACGATAGTGCCGGCCGCCCGAACGTGCGCCGGCGTGACCGGCGTGCAGGTGCGACTCGTCGATCAGTTCGAGCGCCGATGGCGCAAGCGTTGCGAGGCGCTCGCGTATCGTCGCTTCGAGTGCAGCGGCGTCGCTCACGCCGGGAACACCTTGCGGAAGGGCTTGACGGTCATCCGGGCGAACACGCCCTCGACCGTGTAGGGGTCTTCTTCCGCCCACTCCTGCGCTGCTTCCAGCGATTCGAACTCGGCGACGATGAGGCTGCCGGTGTAGCCCGCAGCACCCGGATCGACGGCGTCGACGGCGGGCAGCGGGCCGGCGATCAGCAGCCGGCCTTCGTCCTGCAGTGCCTGCAGACGGGCCAGGTGGCCGGGTCGGGCGGCCATCCGTTTTTCAAGACTGTTGGGGACGTCTTCGCCCATCAATGCGTAGTACATGCAGTCCTCTATTGGATCAGGAATTCTTTTCTTCGATGTGACGCGACAGCATGAAACCCTGCGCGAGCACGAACAGGAACATCAGACCCATGCCGCCGTACAGCTTGAAGTTCACCCACGCCTCCTCGCTGTAGCTGTAGGCCACGTAGAGGTTGAGCACACCCATCACGGTGAAGAAGGCGATCCACGACGCGTTGAGTCGCGACCATACGGGTTCGGGCAGTTCCACCTGTTCCTGCATCAGTGCGCGGATCAGGTTGCGCTTGAGGAAGAGAACAGAAACCGTCAGCGTCAGCGCGAACAGCCAGTAGAGCACGGTCGGCTTCCACTTGATGAAGGTCGCGTCGTGGAAGAACAGCGTGGCGCCGCCGAACACGACGATGATGGCCAGACTCACCCACAGCATGGTATCGACCTTGCGGCCGCGCGCCATCAGCCACAGCACCTGACCTATGGTCGCGACGATGGCCACACCGGTGGCGATCAGTATGGGGGCCTGGCTGGCGACGATGCCCTGGCCCAGCAGCTGGGTCGCCAGCGCATGCGAGGCCTCGGGCGACGCACCAGCGAACTTGTAGGCTGCGAAGAAGAGCAGGACCGGCAGCAGGTCGAACAGGAATTTCATGGTCGCGGATTATGCCCGGTCGTTCGCAACAGTGTCCAACACACACATCCGGTAACACCGAAATCCGGCATGGAACTGGCTTGGCGATGAAAATGTTGCGGGAGGGCGCGAGAATTCATGAAGAAAGTCCTCATACCCGCTTGTGAAGCGCGCCCGGCCTCACTATCATCCCGTCAGGTTTTCCCGCGCGCCCTTGCGTACAACCAAGTAGGAGACTTAGATGAACAAAGCAGAACTGATCGAAGCACTCGCCAAGAAAGCCGATGTTTCCAAGGCCGCCGCCGGCCGCATGCTCGATGGTTTCCTCGAGTCCGTCACCACCGAACTGAAGAAGGGCGGCAAGGTCACGCTCGTGGGCTTCGGTACCTTCGCAACCGGCAAGCGCGCTGCCCGTACCGGCCGCAACCCGCGCACCGGCGCAACGATCAAGATTCCGGCCGCCAAGACTGCCAAGTTCACTGCAGGCGCAGCGCTGAAGAAGTCGATCAACAAGAAGTAAGCAACGGATTCGTTCCGCAGGCAGCCTCATCGGGCCTGCGGATGGCGTACCGGCGGTTCGCGCCGACGGGGCGGCCAGGGAAAGCGGGAGTGTCGAGTGACGACACTCCCGTTTTCTTTTTGTGCGTCCGCACGCTGCTGCGCAGCGTCGTCGGCTCACGTTACCATCCGCGCACCACGTCTCATCGCTCGCCAAGTCAGCCCCATGATCATCGTCCTGTCGCCCGCCAAGTCACTCGACTACGAATCGCCGCTCGCCACGACAAAGTCCACCCGCCCGGACTTCCTCGACCATTCCGCAGAACTGATAGACATCCTGCGCCGCAAGAGCCCGGCGGACATCGCGTCGCTGATGTCGATCTCCGACCCGCTGGCGGCGCTCAACGTCGCTCGCTACGCCGACTGGACGCGCGACTACTCGGCGCCGCAGGGACGTCAGGCGGTGCTCGCCTTCAACGGCGACGTCTACGAGGGGCTCGATGCACCGACCCTGCCGCCGCCGGCACTCGACTGGCTGCAGCAGCATGTGCGCATCCTGTCCGGCCTGTATGGCGTGCTGCGCCCGCTCGACCTGATGCTGCCCTACCGGCTCGAAATGGGCACCCGGCTGCCGAACGCGCGTGGCAAGGATCTGTATGCATTCTGGGGTGACCTGCCCGCGCAGGCGCTCAATGCGCTGTTCGAGAACGATGCGCACCCGGTGCTGGTCAACCTCGCCAGCGATGAGTACTTCAAGTCCGTGCGACGCAAGGTACTGAAGGCGCAGGTGATCCAGCCCGTGTTCCAGGACTGGAAGGGCGGCAACTACAAGGTGATCAGTTTCTTCGCCAAACGCGCGCGCGGCCTGATGGCACGCTACGCGGCGGAGAAGCGGATCGACGATGCCGACGCGCTGCGCGATTTCGCGGTCGAGGGCTATGCGCTCGACGCCGCGGCGTCGACGGCCACCGAGTGGATATTCAGAAGACGTCTCGACTGAGACACATAACTACACCGAGGAGAAGCAAGCCATGAAGCAGTTCCGCATCGTCCGTGGCGCGCTTGCGCTGGCCGTCGCACTGGCCTGTGCAGGAGGCGCGCAGGCGCAGGAGAACGCGTCGGACCGCCTGTTCCGCGAGTGCCTGGCCGCCAGGGCCGACAACAATATCGGCCTCGCCGACGAGCTGTGCTACAAGGCGCTGGTCCATCCGGATTTCAAGAACGTGCCGGCCGAGGCGCGCTCGCAGCGCATATATAACTATGCGCAACTCAAGCGCATGCTCGGCAACTGGGAAGGCGCCGAGGAACTGCTGCGCGAGACGCTGGCACTGGAAGAACAGCGCGCCGGCAGTACGCCGGACCTGCCGCTGGCGCGCCGTCTGGCCGAACTGTCGATCGCATTGGCCGCGCAGGGCAAGTGGCCGGAAGGCATCCAGGCGATCGAGCGACTGATGCCGATGGCCGACAAGTTTCAGGGTGGCGAGCGCGCCGCGGTTGCCGAGCTGTTCCGCAATTACGTGCCGCAGGCGGCCGCTGCCGGACGCGTCGAACTGGCGCGCCAGCTCGACGCCTACGCACACGATGCGCCGGCGCCCGAACCGCGCTTCATCGAACGCTGAACCCTCGAAAGCTGAACCCTTTCCGAACCACAAGAGGAGTGCCGACGTGACCCAGCCCGACAATCCCCACCGACGTGATTTCCTGCTTGGAGCTGGCGCAGCCGGCTTTGCCATGGCAGTGCAACCGGTCATTGCACAGCAGGTGATCACGACGCCGGACAGCGGTCTGGTGACCGGCATGTCCTCGACGCGCGCCAGCGACGGCCGCACGCTGCCGCTGTTCAGCGCCCGGCCTGACAAGCCGGGCAAGCCGCCGGTGGTGCTGGTGGTGTCGGAAATTTTCGGTGTGCACGAACACATCCGCGACGTCTGCCGTCGCTTCGCGCACGAAGGCTATCTGGCCGTCGCGCCAGAAATGTTCTTCCGTCACGGCGATCCGGCGGCGCTTGGCAGCGTGCAGGAAATTCTCGAGCGCGTCGTGTCCAAGGTGGCCGACGCTCAGGTGATGGCCGACCTGGATGCCTGCGTCGACTGGGCGCGCGAGCAGGGCGGTGACGTGAAGCGCCTGCACGCGACCGGCTTCTGCTGGGGCGGTCGCGTCACCTGGCTCTATGCCTCGCATCAGCCGGCGCTGCGCTCCGGCGTCGCCTGGTACGGTCGCCTCGACGGGGTGCCGAGCGAACTGACGCCGCTGCATCCGCTCGACGTGGTCGACAGCATTCACGCGCCGGTGCTGGGTCTCTACGGTGGTCAGGACCAGGGCATCCCGAACAGCGATGTCGACGCCATGCGCGCGGCGCTGAAGAAGTCGTCGTCAGCGGCAGCGCGCAAGTCGGACATCGTGCTCTACCCGGATGCGCCGCACGCCTTCCACGCCGATTACCGCCCGAGCTATCGGGCCGGTGACGCGGCAGACGCCTGGAAGCGCTGTCTCGCCTGGATGGCGGCCAACGGTCAGTAAGCGTTCGCGCCCATGCAGGGCGCGTGCTTCCGCTCGTGCAGACCTCAGTGCGCGGTGTGTGCGAGGCCGAGCGATACGGTGGCCTTGGCGTGCGTCAGATCGCGCGCCGCGCCGCTGCCGAACAGGCAGGCGGCAAGCTGGTTCAGCAGCGGCTGCGGAATCGCGCGATGACCTTCGAGCATGTCCCGTATGCAGTCGGCGGTGCCATCGATGTCCTCGCCCGGCGGCAGCGGATTGGTCAGCGGCAGCGCGCCGCTTTCCGCCTCGAACAGCATGCGCGCGCTGCCGCGTTCGAACAGTTCGATGCGCGGCCGGCGCAGCGGATCGGCGAAGGAGTCGTCGTCGGGCGCGCGCATCAGCAGCGCCCTTTCGGGCGTACGCAGGAACATGTCGTGCAGACGTGACAGCAGCTGTGCATCGGCGACGCAGATGACACGCAGGCTGTGCAGCGGCGCCGGATCGAGCAGCTTGGCGACGACGTGCGCGGTATTGCGGTGGCCCATGCGCTCGCGCAGCCGGATCAGGCTGTCCAGCGACGGGTTCAGCACTTCGGTCGGCAGGATGGCACAGTGCCCGGCGTGCAGCGTGTTCAGCGCCTCGGCCACGGTGCTGCACGGCAGGTGGCCGAGCCGCTCCAGCACGTCGAGACTGCCCGGCCGCGCGTTGCCGCCGCTCAGGCCGTGCACCAGCACCGGCACGTCCAGCCGCGCCAGCATCAGCGCCAGCAGCGGCATCAGGTTGGGCGCGCGACCGGCGCGAGCGTAGCTCGGAATGACCACCATGCGCGGCAGATGCGGCGGCAGTTCCAGCGTCGGCACGCGCTCGTTCAGTGCGCGAGCGAAGCCCGCCAGCTCGTCCGCCGACTCGTGCTTCCAGCGCAGGCTGGCCAGCACCGCCCCCAGTTCGAGCGCCGGAATGCGGCCGTCCAGCATGTCGGCGAACAGACCGTGCGCCTCTGTTTCGGCAAGATCGCGCGCATCGTCGCCGCGTCCGATCGCGGACAGCATTTCGGTCAGGCTCTGTGGGCTCAGCATCGCGTACGGCGCTCCATCCAGTTCAGTTTCTTGTCATGCCGCCTGCCGTCGGGCGTCGAGCATGCGTTTCAGTTCGGGTACGCAGGAGCCGCAGGAGGTGCCGCAACGCAGCGTCGCCTGCAGTGTGTCGAGGTCTGCTCCGCCTGCGATCGCTTCGACGATGTCAGGTTCCGCAACATCGAGGCAGTTGCAGACGATGCGGCCACGGCTCTTCGCGGCGACCGGCGGCGTAGCCAGCGGTGCGAACAGCCAGCGGCGCAATTCCGCCGTCGGCTGGCGCTCGACCATCACCTCGCGCAGCCAGGCGGCGGCCGCCGTTTCGCCGGTCAGGCGGATGCCGGTCAGCAGCCCGTCCTCGATCAGCGCGCGTTTGGTGATGTCGCGCCGCGCGTCGCGGTAGGCCAGACAGGCCGGGTGGTCGAGACCGCACAGGCGGTCGAGTTCGGCCAGCCAGTCTTCGGGAATGGGCTGGTCGTGCGCGATGCGCAGCACCAGCGCCGGGCGGTCGCGTCCGGCCATGGACAGCGAGGCGTAGGCGAAGCGGGCGAGCAGCGGTGCGAGCGCTTCCATCCGCGTCAGCGTGAGCTGCTGTGCCGCGTCGTCGCTGGTTTCGGTGCGCAGCAGCAGCGCCTGGAAGGGCAGGTCGGCGCGACTCATCTGCACGGCGGCATGCTTCAGTTCGGGCTGCTTTGAATACGGGTCGACGCGGCCGGCGGTGAGCGCATTGGCACCGCTGTTCGACAGCGCGTTGCGACCCCAGTGCATGGCGACGAAGGTGCTGCCCGGGCGCTGGGCGTTGCTCGCGTACGCACGCAGCACGATTTCGCCTCGGCGGCTCTTGATGCGCACCAGATCGCCATCCTTCAGTCCGCGACGGGCGAGGTCGTCGGCGTGCACCTCGACCCGCGGTTCGTCGACGTGGCTGTACAGGCGAGCCACCTGGCCGGTGCGGCTCATGCAGTGCCACTGGTCGCGCAGGCGGCCGGTATTCAGATGCAGCGGATAGCGGGCGTCGATCTTCTCCGCGGTGGTCGCGGCCGACGGTACGACGAAGCGGGCGCGACCGTTTGCGGTGGCGAAGCGGCGATCGGTGTAAAGGGTGGCAGTACCGCTTTCGGCGCCGGCCGGGAAGGGCCATTGCTGCGGACCGAGGCGGTCGAGCAGCGCGTAGCTCAGGCCCGTGATGTCGAGGTCGCGACCGCGCGTGCTTTCGACGTGTTCGGCAAATACCTGCTCGACCGTCTCGTAGGGGAAGAGCGCCTCGGCGTTTCGGCCCAGCCGGGTGCCGAGCGCACGCGCGAAGTCGCGTGCGATCACCCAGTCGGCGCGCGACTCGCCGGCGGCAGGCAGCGCGGCATTGACGTGCGTGATGCGCCGCTCGGAATTGGTGACCGTGCCTTCCTTCTCGCCCCAGGTGGTGGCCGGCAGCAGCAGGTCGGCGAAGGCGGCACTTTCGGTGCCGCGGAAGGCGTCCTGCACGACGACGAACTCGGCCGCCTTCAGCGCTTCGACGATGCGCGCCTGATCCGGCATCGAGTGCGCCGGGTTGGTACAGGCGATCCACACCGCCTTCACCTTGCCGTCGCGCACAGCGTCGAACAGTTCGACCGCGGTCAGCCCGGGCTGCGCCGGCACGTCCGGCAGCCCCCACAGCGCGGCGACTTCGGCCCGGTGTTCGGCGTTGGCCATGTCACGGTGGGCCGACAGCAGATTGGCCATGCCGCCCACTTCGCGACCGCCCATCGCATTGGGCTGGCCGGTCAGCGAGAACGGGCCGGCGCCCGGGCGACCGATCTGGCCGGTCGCCAGGTGCAGCGCGATCAGCGCGGTTCCGTTGTGGGTGCCGTGATGCGACTGGTTCAGGCCCTGGCACCACATCGACATCGCAGCCTTCGATTCGCCGAACCACTTGGCGGCGGTGACGATGTCCTCGGCGCGCAGGCCGCACACCTCGGCGGCGACCGCCGGCGTGATGTCGCGCACGTGCTTGCGCAACTCGGCGAAGCCTTCGGTATGCGCGGCGATGAACGTGTCGTCGGCGTGACCTTCCCACAGCAGCACGTGCAGCATCGCGTTGTACAGCCAGATGTCGGTGCCCGGCAGCAGCGGCAGGTGCAGGTCGGCGTCGGAGGCGGTGTCGGTGCGGCGCGGGTCGACCACGATCATCTTCATCGCCGGGTTGGCGCGACGCGCGTCCTCGATGCGGCGATAGACGATGGGGTGAGCGTAGGCCGGGTTGCCGCCGGCGATCAGCAGGCAGTCGGTGTGGTCGATGTCCTCGTAGCTGCAGGGCGGGGCGTCGGCCCCCAGCGTCTGCTTGTAGGCCGACACCGCCGAACTCATGCACAGCCGCGAATTGGTGTCGACGTTATTGGTGCCGATCAGCCCTTTGGCGAGCTTGTTGAAGACGTAGTAGTCCTCGGTCAGCAGCTGGCCGGAAATGTAGAAGGCGACCGCGTCCGGACCGTGCTCGTCGATGATGGCGGCGAAGCGGTCGGCGGCGTGCGCCAGCGCGGCGTCCCAGCTCACGCGGCTGCGCGGCAGGTCGCGCGCGGTGCGCAGCTCCGGGTGGAGCGCGCGCGTGTCCGGGCGGGCGCTCAGATGCAGGGTCGAACCCTTGGTGCACAGACGGCCGAAGTTGGCCGGGTGGTCGGGGTCGCCCTTCACGCCGGTGATGCGGCCGCCGTCGTGTTCGATGATCACGCCGCACCCGACACCGCAGTAGCAGCAGGTCGAGCGGGTTTCGTGTTGGCTCTGGGTCATGTTCTTTGTCTCCGCGAGACTTTTAGCAAGGGGTATGCCACGTTACTGAGGGGCGATTTGCGTGCGAACCGGCGCGGTTCGGGCTGTCGGCGCTCCGCGCCGGGGCGCAATGACCTGTGAATGCATGCGACTGGTGCGCTGCCGGTGCCGGGTGTCCTCAGCGCAACAGCACGCACAGCAGCAGGACGTTGATCAGCAGCGAAATCACCAGCAGCACGCGCAGCAGACGCATCGACATGCGCTCGACCAGCGGCGCGCGGCGCGGCAGCGCGAGCGGGCGGTGGGCGCCACGTTCGAGCGCGAGCAGGAATTCCTCGGCGGTTTCGAAGCGCGCATCGGGGCTGCGGCCGATGGCTTTCAGCAGCACCGCTTCAAGCCACTCGGGCACGTCCGGGCGATAGCGCGTGGGCGGTACCGGTTCGCCGAAGCGCGGACGCTGAAAGGGTTCGATCTCGCCCCACGGGTAGTGGCGGGTCAGCAGCTGGTAGAGCGTGACGCCGAGCGCGAACAGGTCGCTCGATTCGCTGGCGCTCTGGCCGGCAAACAGTTCCGGCGCCATGTAGCTGGGCGTGCCCGGGTTGTTGATCTCCTTGAAGTCCTCGCCGTCGGACGCCGCGACGCCAAGATCGAGCACGCGCAGCGTGCCCTGGCTGTCGAGGTGCAGGTTGTCCGGCTTGATGTCGCGGTGGACGACGCCCAGACGGTGCAGCGTGCCGAGCGCGCGCAGTACGCTGCAGCCCAGCTTGACCACCTGTTCGGTGCTGAAGTGGTGACCGGCATCGAGGCGCGCGCGCAGGCTGGCGCCGTCGTGCCAGCTCATCAGGTAATAGAGGCGGCTGCGCGGGTGGCCGATCACCTGCGGGAACTGCGGCGACACGACGCGACGCGCCAGCCACTCTTCGTGCACCAGTGCGGCAATGGCGTCCGGGTCGGCGTCCTCGCGCAGCGTTTTCAGTACGCGTGCCTCGCCGCTGGCCAGATCGGTGACGCGGTAGAGCAGGGTGACGCGCGACTCGTGAAGCACCGCATCGACGCGCAGGCCGTCCATTTCGTCGCCAACGCTGAGCCGGTGCGGCAGCGACAGACCGGCCGCCTCGGCCAGCCGGTCGCGCAGCGCGGCCTGCGGCAGCGCGTCGACGCGGGCGACCAGTGCGGTGCAGTTGTCGTTGGCGCCGCGCGCTTCGGCCTGCAGTACCAGCGTCGACGCCAGCGACTCGGCATCGCCGCCACGCGCCAGCACGGCGGCGATGCCGTCGTCGCGCAGCGTGTTCCAGACGCCGTCGCTCATCAGCACGAAGGTGTCGCCGATCTCCAGTTCGCCGTCGGCGTGGTCGACCGCGAGGCGCGCATCGAGGCCGACCGCACGGTGCAGCACGTTGGACAGTTCAGGGTGGGCCCAGGTGTGGTCCTCGGTGAGCTGGGTCAGGCTGCCGTCGCGATAGAGGTAGATGCGCGAATCACCGACGTGGGCCAGGTGCCAGCGGGTGCCGCGCAGCACCAGCGCCGACAGCGTGGTGGCCATGCCGGCAGATTCGCGGGTGCGCGCGGCATGTGCGACCAGCCAGCGGTTCAGCGCGCCCAGCACCTGATCGATCGCCTGCGCGATGCGCCAGGTGTCCGGCGTCGCGTAGTAGTCGTTGAGCAGGCCGCGCACCGTGAACTCGGCCGCTTCGCGTCCCTTGGCGTGACCACCGACACCGTCGGCGACCGCCAGCAGCACGCCTTTGGCGTCCAGCGTTTCGCCGGTCGGCGTGACCGCGCCGACGAAGTCCTCGTTGCGCGGTCGCGGCCCGGTGATCGAGCACTGGCCGATGGACACTGCGAGCGTCATGATGCCGCCCGGCTCAGATGCGCGCCGACGTCAGGTGTGCCGCGCCCCAGGTGGTGCGCCAGCGGGTCTTCACGCGGGTCAGGCCGACCAGGGCGGCGACCGCCAGCAGCGCGAACACGACGAAGCCGGTCTGGTAGCTGCCGGTGACTTCGCGCGAGTAGCCGAGCGAGGAGGCGAGGTAGAAGCCGCCGATGCCACCGGCCATGCCGACCAGACCGGTCATCACGCCGATCTCGCGGCGGAAGCGCTGCGGCACAAGCTGGAACACCGCGCCGTTGCCCATGCCCAGCGCCAGCATGGCGCCGACGAACACGACCACGGCCATCCAGGCCTGCGGCAGGCCGAAGCTCACGCCGAACAGGAAAGCGGCGGCGATCACGTACATCGTGCTCAGCGTGCGGATGCCGCCGATGCGGTCGGCCAGATTGCCGCCGATCGGACGCACCAGCGAACCGGCGAACACGCAGGCGGCAGTGAAGTAACCGGCCATCTTCGCGTCCAGCCCGTACTGGGTATTGAAGTAGATGGTGAGCGACGATGCGAGACCGACGAAGCCGCCGAAGGTGACGCTGTAGAAGAACATGAACCACCAGGCGTCGCGGTCCTTCAGCACCTTCAGGTATTCGGCCAGCGTCTTCGGCGGCGGGCATTCCGGCGCGTCCTTCGCGACCAGCAGGTAGAAGATGAACACTGCGACGAGCGGGATCAGTGCCAGGCCGAACACGTTGATCCAGCCGAAGGCCGCGGCCAGCCCCGGCGCGAACAGCGCGGCCAGTGCGGTGCCCGAGTTGCCAGCGCCGGCGATGCCCAGCGCCGTGCCCTGGTGTTCCGGCGGATACCAGCGCGACGCCAGCGGCAGCGCGACAGCGAAGGCGGCGCCGGCAAATCCGAGGAAGCAGCCGAGCAGCAGCGCCTGTTCATAGCTGTGGATGCCGAACTGCCAGGCGACGAACATCGCCGCGATGACGATGACCTGACCGATGGCGCCGGCCTTCTTCGGCTGCAGATGGTCCACCAGCACGCCCATCAGCATGCGCAACAGCGCGCCGGCCAGCACCGGAACGGCGACCATGAAACCCTTCTGCGCGTGCGTGAGCTGCAGGTCCTGGGCGATCTGCACACCGAGCGGGCCGAGCAGCACCCACACCATGAAGGCGAGATCGAAGTAGAGAAAGGCGGCGAACAGCGTGGGCGTGTGGCCGGCCTTGAGAAAAGCTTTCCTGTCCATCGGCGGATGACCTCCCCGTCATCAATCCGGTCTGCGCGCATCCTTGCGGGCAGCCGTACTCGGGATAGTGGTGATTCGGATTGCTGCGATGGCGTTCGCCGTCGCAGGCATTGCGGGCTTCAGCGGACCTCTGCGGACCTCAGGCCTTCAGCAGCACCTGGCCGTTCTCGACCTTGACGTCGAAGCCACGCGTGCAGCCGACATCGGGTGCGACCGCCTCGCCCGACTCCAGCTTGATCTTCCAGCTGTGCAGCGGACAGGTGACCGTGTCGCCATGCACGATGCCCTGCGACAGCGGGCCGCCCTTGTGCGGGCACTTGTCATGCACAGCGAACACGCGGTCACCATCGGTGCGGAAGATCGCGATGTCGCCGGATTCGGCCGCGACGACGCGCGAGCCGAGCAGCGGGATGTCTTCTAGTGCGCAGACGTGCGCCCAGGTGGAGGTTTCGGTGCTCATGAGGATTCCTGTATGTGTGTCTGGAGGGCTGGGGGCCAGGGGGCTAGGAGCTGGGGGCTAGGGAACAGGCGCGGCTTTACCGCGCGAGGTGGGCTTGTCGCTAGCCCCTGACCCCTAGCCCCTCATCCCAAGATCAGGCCTTCATCGCCTGCTTGATGGCGATGGTGCGGAACTCGCGGCCCAGCTCGGATTTCGCGTCGGCTTCGGCGCGCTCCAGCCACGGGTCCTTGTAGTCCTGCAGCGCGAACAGCAGGCGCTCGTACAGCGCCTTGCGGTTCTCGGCGTCATCGACCACCTTGCCCTTCACGTAGTCGAGACCGACGCGCTCGATGTAGTGCACCGTGCGTTCGAGGTACCAGCCCTCCTCGCGGTAGAGCTGCAGGAAGGCGCCGGAGTACTCCATCACCTCGTCGTCGCTGGCCACCTTGCAGAAGAACTGCGCGACCTCGGTCTTGATGCCGCCGTTGCCGGCGACATAGATTTCGTAGCCGGATTCGACGCCGATCACGCCCACGTCCTTGATGCCAGCTTCCGCGCAGTTGCGCGGGCAGCCGGACACGGCGAGCTTCACCTTGTGCGGGCTGTACATGCCGAACAGCATCTTTTCCAGCTTCACGCCCAGGCCCATGGACAGCTGGGTGCCGAAGCGGCAGTGCTCGGCGCCGACGCAGGTCTTCACCGTGCGCAGGCTCTTGCCGTAGGCGTGGCCGGACACCATGCCGGCCTTGGCGAAGTCGGCCCACATCGCCGGCAGGTCGTCCTTCTTCACGCCCAAGAGGTCGATGCGCTGGCCGCCGGTCACCTTCACCGTCGGCACCTTGTACTTCTCGGCGGCGTCGGCGATGGCGCGCAATTCGCCCGGCGTGGTCAGGCCGCCCCACATGCGCGGCACCACCGAATAGGTGCCGTCCTTCTGAATGTTGGCGTGCGCGCGCTCGTTGATGAAGCGGCTCTGCGCGTCGTCCTTCGCCTCGTGCGGCCAGGTCGAGATCAGGTAGTAGTTCAGCGCCGGGCGGCAGGAAGCGCAGCCGTTGGGCGTTTTCCACTTCAGCTCGCGCATCACGGTCGGGATGTCGATCAGGTGGCGGTCGCGGATCGCCGCACGCACGTCGCCGTGGTTCATGTCAGTGCAGCCGCACATCGGCTTCGAGCTCGAATCGGCCGGCGTGTAGGCGCCGCCGACGCAGGAGGCGAGAATCTGTTCGACCAGGCCGGTGCAGGAGCCGCAGGAGCTGGAGGCCTTGGTGTGCTTGCGCACGTCGTCCAGCGAGAACAGCCCCTTCTCCTTGATCGCCTTGACGATGGTGCCCTTGCACACGCCGTTGCAGCCGCAGACTTCGGCGGTATCGGGCATCGATGCCGCCTGGGTCTGGCCCTTGTGGCCGACGTCGCCCAGGTGGTTCTGGCCGAACATCAGGTGGTCGCGCACGGCGTGGATGTCCTGGCCGTCCTTGATCAGCTGGAAGTACCAGCTGCCGTCGGCGGTGTCGCCGTACAGACAGGCGCCGACCAGACGCTCGCCTTCGAGCACCAGGCGCTTGTATACGCCGCCCGCCGGGTCGTGCAGCACGATGTCGTCGCAGCCCGGTCCGCCCATGAAGTTGCCGGCCGAGAACACGTCGATGCCGGTGACCTTCAGCTTGGTCGAGGTGACGGAGCCTTTGTAGGTGCCGATGCCGTACTGGGCGAGGTGGTTGGCGCACACCTTGGCCTGTTCGAACAGCGGTGCGACCAGGCCGTAGGCGATGCCGCGGTGGTTCACGCATTCGCCGACCGCGTAGATCTTCGGGTCGTAGGTCTGCAGCGTGTCGTTGACGACGATGCCGCGGTTGCAGTGGATGCCGGCCGATTCGGCCAGGGTCGTGTTGGGGCGGATGCCGGCGGCCATCACGACGAGGTCGGCCGGAATGGTTTCGCCGCTCTTGAAGCGCACCGCGGACACGCGGCCGTCGCTGCCTGCGATCAGCGATTCGGTCTGCTTCTCCAGCAGGAAGGCGAGGCCCTTCTTTTCCAGCGAGGCCTGCAGCATGTCGGCCGAGGGTTTGTCGAGCTGGCGCTCCATGATCCACGGCGCCAGATGCACCACGGTCACCTGCATGCCGCGCAGTGCCAGACCGTTGGCCGCTTCCAGTCCGAGCAGACCGGCGCCGATGACGACCGCGTGCTTGCGCGTCGCGGCGGCTTCGATCATCGCGTCGGTGTCGGCGATGTCGCGGTAGGCGATCACGCCCGGCAGGTCCTTGCCCGGCACCGGCAGGATGAAGGGGTTGGAACCGGTGGCCAGCAGCAGGCGGTCGTACTCCGCCTCGGTACCGTCGTCGGCGAACACCTTGCGCGCCTTGCGGTCGATCTTGACGATCTTCTTGCCGGTGTGCAGCGTGATGTTGTTGTCGCGGTACCAGTCCCAGTCGTTCAGGATGATGTCCTGCACCGTCATTTCACCGGCCAGCACCGGCGACAGCAGGATGCGGTTGTAATTCGGATGCGGCTCCGCACCGAACACGGTGATGTCGTACATCTCCGGTGCGATCTTGAGCAGCTCTTCCAGCGTGCGACAGCCCGCCATCCCGTTGCCGACCATGACCAGACGCTTCTTTTCCATGACCCGTTCCCTCTACCGATTGCTGCAATAACAGACCGCACCAGGTGCAGCCGACAACCCTTACCCGGCTGTGTCGCCCGGACCGGTAACGGTTCGCAGGGACGAGCACAGACCTGCGCCTGCAGCATCGCTGGCGCCTGTAGGGCAAAACCTTTCGTGACCGGATCGTGCCGGTCGGCAAATGACGCGCTTGGTCGGTCGTGTCCCGCCATTGGGAGACGAAGCCGGTAAAACCGGGCTGCGCGGCGCAGTCGATGCGTCCCGCAGCGTTGACGACAGCCGATCCATCCTGGATACGGTGCCGGTGTGTCGCAGGCTTGCGCCCGCTTTGTGTCGTCGACCTGCTTCAGTGACCGGGCAACCAGCCGGGGCACGACGCATCGTTGCGTCGTGTGTGCCCGGGCCTTTCTATCCAAGTCCGCCGCGCCGTCTGTGCCGGTGGCCGAACTTCGATGGTGCCGATGTGAACCAAGCCTGGTGCAGGGATGCCCGCACACGCGGCCAACCCTCTCACGGTCATGGACAAAGCAAAAGTTTTGCCAGGTCTGTTTCACCTTCCCGATGCCCTCACTCAGAGTGGGTCAAGCTGCTGATTCATATGGCTTGTTGTTCGGCTTTCGAGGTCTTTCTCGGGCGCTTGATCACCACAGATGCGGCTGTTCTCGCACGGATGTGGTGCAGCCGCTCTTCACGCCGGTGCGCTCCAGTAAGTCCTGGCGAGGCCGTTAAACAGGTCATGAACGATCGAGGCCCTGACCACTCCAAGCGCCGCACCGGAACAGGCCGGACCACGTTGGCCTGGTGCCTGCTCGCGAGCTGGCTCGTCGCCAGCGGCGGCGTGCTGCTTGCGCACATGAAAAACAACCCGGTCGATGTCTGCGGGACCCGCGACTGACCGGACAAGAACATCCTCAGGAGACCTTCTCGATGAACGACCACGCGCTTCACGCCTATTACGTCAGCGCCGACCGGGTCATGCTCGGCACCGCGACCCTTCTGTCCGCGGTGTGCATCGTTCTTGCCGCCATTTCAGGCGGTCTGACCACCGCCCTGCTGGTCGGCGTGCCGGCCTGTCTGGTGCCTTACGCGCTGTTCCGGATGGCACCGGGCTCGCTGGTGTCGCGTATTGGCTTCGCGAGTGCCTTCATGGTGCTGGCCGCGCTGCTGATCCAGCTCACCGGTGGCCTGATCGAGGCGCACTTCAGCATCTTCGTGCTGCTCGCCTTCCTGCTCTATTACCGCGACTGGCGGCCGGTGCTGGTGGCCGCCGGCCTGATCGCGGTGCATCACCTGGCGTTCAATGTCATGCAGGCGGCCGGCCTCGGCGTGTTCATCTTCAATGGCGGCGCCAACTTCAACATGGTGCTGGTGCATGCCGCCTTCGTCGTGGCCGAGGCCGGACTGCTTTGCTACATGGCGCTGGGCCTGTCGCGCGAGGCACTGCAGGCGGCGCGCGTCGGAGAAGCGGCCGAGCGCATCGGCGCCGGCGATCTTGCGTCGGCGATTCCACAGCAGGCCGGCATGCCGCTGCTCGCCGCGATGGAGCAGATGCGGGCGCGGCTGTCGCGCACCGTGAGCCTGCTGGTGACCGAGTCCGCCAGCGCACAGCGCGTGGCCGATACGATGGTGGCCAACGCGGAGCAGGTGACCGCCTCGACCGGTCAGCAGAGCGAAGCAACCCAGCGCATGGCCTCGGCCGTGCAGCAGCTGACGGCGTCCATCCAGCAGATTGCGCAGAACGCCGAGGAGGCCAGCCAGCGCGTGCGCCGCGGCGGCGCGTCGGCGGACGAGGGGGTGGCGGTGATGCACACGCTGGCCGACGAGATCCGCCATACCGGCGCGTCCATCCACGAGGTCGAGAACGGCATGCAGCGGATCGGCGCGCAGTTCGAAAGCGTGAAATCCATCGTCGCGCTGATCAAGGAGATCGCCGACCAGACCAATCTGCTGGCCCTGAACGCGGCCATCGAAGCCGCTCGTGCGGGCGAGCAGGGGCGCGGCTTTGCGGTCGTGGCGGACGAGGTGCGCAAGCTCGCCGAACGCACCCGCAACGCGACCGAGGACATCGCCCGCACCGTCGAGGCCATGCAGGCGAGCAAGGACGAGGCGCTGCACAGCGTCGCCAGCACGGTCGCCACCGCGCAGCGCGGCGTCGATCGTGTCGGCGAAGTCAGTCAGTCCATCGCCGCGGTGTCGGCGGACATCGAGGCGATGATGGCCATCATCGTCGGCATATCGGAGTCGATGAAGGAACAGTCGCAGGCGGCGACCGAGATCGCAACCGGGGTCGAGCAGGTCGCGGCGCTGGCCGACAGCACGGCCGCGATGGCGGCCGAGGACCGCGCGACGGCGGCGCAGCTGAATGCGATGGCGCAGTCGCTGGTCGACGCAGGCAGCCAGTTCAGGGTGAGCTGAAGCGGGCGACCTGCTGCGGCACCGCGCTCAGTTGCAGGCGAGCTGCCGGCAGGCGTCGAGGTGGGCGAGCAGCGGGGCGGGCACCGCGCTGCGTCCTTCCAGCATGGCGCGTATCAGGCGGGCGTTCGCTTCCGCCTCGATGCCAGGCTCGGGCTGGGTCAGCGCGCTGCCTTCCTCCGCTTCGCACAGCACCGATTCGACGCCATCGACGAAGCCGATGATCTGCGGTCGCCGCGCCGGATTGGCGTAGGCCTCGCCCTCGGTACCGCGCATCAGCATCGAGCGGCCACCGTCGAGGCGCAGGAACTGCGTCATCTTCTCCAGGTATTCCGGATGCGTCACCGGTACCACGCGTACGCTGCGTCCGGGCATCGGATCGATCATCTTGGTCATCGAGTGACCCGAGTTGCGCACGCCCAGTTGCGGGCGCAGCGACAGCAGGACATCCAGGCCCGGCAGCAGCTTGTCGACGCCGATGCAGGCGATGCGCTGCGCCGCCAGCAGTTCGCCGGCGTGCGCCGGGCTGTCCGCCATCGGCAGGTCGAGCGCACGCAGCAGCGCGAACGGGTCGGCGCGGGTGTCGAAATCGAAGCGGCCGTGGATCAGCACCGGAATGCCCTCACGTACCAGCAGCATCGCCAGCAGCGGCATCAGGTTGGGGCGGCGGCGGGCGCCGTTGTAGGTCGGCAGTATCACGGTGCGCGCGCCGGCAGGTGCAGCGACATGGGCGATGCGCGTATCGATCGCTGCCTTGAAGCCCAGCAGCTCCTCCAGCGACTCGCTCTTGATCCGCATCGCCAGCACGATGGCGCCCAGCTGCAGCGGCGGCACGCGCCCGTCCAGCATGTCGGCAAACAGTGCCTGCGCGTCCTCGCGCGACAGCGAGCGTGAGCCCTTGGCGCCGCGGCCGATTTCCTTAATCTGTTTCGTGTAGTTCATGGGTACAGGATTATGCCCGCGCCGGAACCCTGTGCCGGCCTGCGTTATATTCGGATTCGTCGCGCCGGAACACCGGCGCCTGCGGCGGGGTCAGAGCCGCTCCGCGCACAGCGACGCATACATATAAGGAGACGGACATGAAAGTAGGTTTCATCGGACTCGGATTGATGGGCCGCCCGATGGCGGGTCATCTGGCCAAGGGCGGTCACAGCCTTCACCTGTGGGCGCGTCGCCCAGAATCGCTCGAACCCTTCCGCGACAGCGGTGCGACCTTTCACTCGACCATTGCCGACGTCGCGCGCGAAGCCGATGTCGTGTTCTCGATGGTGGCCGACGCGCCGGACGTCGAGCAGGTGGCACTCGGCCCGCAGGGTATCGCCGAAGGCGCGGCCGGTCGCACCGACCTGATCTTCGTCGATATGAGCACCATCGCGCCGGATTCGGCCCGCACCATCGCCGCCCAGCTGGCTGCCAAGGGTGTGTCGATGATCGATGCGCCGGTATCCGGTGGTGAGGTGGGCGCCATCAACGCAGCACTCACCATCATGGCCGGTGGCACGCAGGAGGCGTTCGACCGCGTGCTGCCGCTGTTCCAGCTGATGGGCAAGAACGTCACCCGCGTCGGCGACAGCGGCGCCGGCCAGGTGGCCAAAGCCTGCAACCAGATACTGACCGGCGTCGGCGTGCTGGCGCTGGCCGAAGCGTTCGCCTTCGCCGAGAAGAGCGGCGTCGATTCGGCACGCGTGCGCGAGGCGCTGCTCGGCGGCTTCGCCTACAGCCGCATCCTGGAGAACCACGGTCAGCGCATGCTGGACCGCAATTTCAAGCCGGGCTTCAAGTCGTGGATGCACCAGAAGGATCTGCGCATCGTCATGAACGAGGCGCACCGCATGGGCCTGGCGCTGCCGTCGGCCGCGGCGGCGGCGCAGATGCTGAATGCGATGGTCGGCCAGGGGCTGGGCGAGGAGGATTCGATCGCCGTGCTGAAGGTGCTCGAAGGTCTCGGCGGCGTCGAGCGCTGAGGGGCTCGCGATGAAGATCGGCTTCATCGGTCTGGGCGCGATGGGCCGCGCGATGGCGGCCAATCTGCTGCGCGCCGGGCACGAGGTGACCGTGTGGGCGCGTCGCGCCGAATCGATGCAGCCCTTGCTCGACCAGGGCGCGCGACCGTCGGCTTCGCCGGCTGACTGCGCGCGCGGCATGGACGCGGTCTGCTGCATCGTCACGACCGGCGCCGACGTGCGCGAAGTGGCGCTGGGGCCGCGGGGCGTCATCGAAGGCGCTGCACCCGGCTGCGTGTTCATCGATCACAGCACGATTCCGCCGTCGGTGGCGCGCGACATCGCCGCCGCACTGAAGGCGCGCGGCATCGACATGCTGGACGCGCCGGTGTCCGGCGGCGAGCGCGGCGCCATTGACGCGACGCTGGCCATCATGGTTGGCGGTGAGGCGGCGGTGTTCGAGCGCATGAAGCCGCTGCTGGCGGCGGTCGGGCGCACCCAGGTGCATGTCGGGCCGAACGGTGCGGGGCAGGTCACCAAGGCCTGCAACCAGCTCATCCTGTGCGCCTTCATCGAGGCGGCAGCGGAGGCGGCGCGGCTGGCCGCTGCCAGCGGCGTCGATTTCGGCAAGGTGCGTGAGGCCATGCTGCACGGCTCGGCTTCGTCGCGCGCACTCGAGCTGTTCGGTGGCAAGATGGCGACGCGCGATTTTTCGGCCGGCGTGCAGTCGCGCCTGCATCACAAGGACATGGGCATCGTGCTCGGCGAGGCGGTCGAACTGGGGCTGGCGATGCCGCTGTCAGCCGCGGTCTGGCAGCAGCTGAACGCGCTGATGGCGCAGGGCGGCGGTATGCTGGATACCTCGGCCCTGCTCACCGTGCTCGAAGGGGCCGGCGCCGCCTGATCAGTGCCGCCTGCCGGTCAGGCAGGGGAAGTCGAAGGCCGGATCCTGACCGTCCATCAGTCTGGAAAGCAGCCTGGCCGAACCGCAGGCCAGGGTCCAGCCGAGTGAGCCGTGGCCGGTGTTGTACCAGAGGCCGTTGATCCGGCTGCGGCCGATCAGCGGCACATTGCCCGGCGTACAGGGACGCAGGCCGGCCCAGGCCTCGGCCGCGTCGAAATCGCCGGCGTCCGGGCACAGTTCGCGCGCCAGCCGGGTCAGCAACTGCACGCGCTCCGGTTCTATCGTCACCGTCAGTCCGCCCAGTTCGGCCATGCCGGCCACGCGCACGCGGTCGCCGAGGCGCGACAGCACGATGCGGTGTTCCTCGTCGGTCAGGCTGGTGCGTGGCGCATCCGGTCCGGCCGGGAAGGTGATCGAATAACCCTTGATCGGATACAGAGCAGGCCGCGGGCCGTGCTGCTCGACCAGCTGGCGGGTGTGCGTGCCAAGCGCACACACCACCTGTTCGCCACGCAGCAGACCGCGCACGCCGCGTGCGTCGCGCACGGCAACACCGCGTACCGTGTTTTCGTGGATGTCCAGCGCCTCGACCGTGATTTCGTAGTGGAAGGTGACACCGGCGTCGGCGCAGGCGGTGGCGAGCGCCCGCGTGAAGCGGTGCGCGTCACCGGTTTCGTCGTTCGGTGCGTGCAGGCCACCCACCAGCGTGCGCTGGCTGTTTGCCAGCGCCGGTTCGATGGCGATGCAGCGCGCGGCGTCGCAGCTGTCGACGCGGATGCCGTGCGGCGCCAGCCACTCGGCCCGCGCGCGGGCACGCTCGAATTCACGGCGTTCGGAAAACACGTGCAGGATGCCGCAGGCGGACTGGTCGTACTCCAGCTTCAGTGAATGGCGCAGTGCCTGCAGTTCGGCCTGGCTGCTGACGGCCAGTCGCGCCAGCGCATCGGTGTTGCGACGCATGCGGCCCGGCAGGCATTCGTACAGGAAGGCGCCCATCCATCGCCACTGCCGGTGGTTGGCGGTCGGCGAAAAGCGCACCGGGGCATTCGAATCGAGCAGTCCGCGCAGCCCTATCATCGGCGCCTGCGGTGAGGCCCAGGGCGCGGCGTGACTGACCGAAATCTGCCCGCCGTTGGCGAAACTGGTTTCCATTGCGGGATCAGCCTGCCGGTCGATGACCGACACGGTGTGACCGGCCTGGCGCAGATACCAGGCGGTGGTGATGCCGACGACGCCGGCACCCAGAACGAGGATGTGCATGCGGTTCTAGTTATGGACGACGCTGTGGATGACCGGGGGCGACCGCTGCCGGTTCCGTGCGCAGGGCGCGCTGCCGGCTTTCAAATCGGTCGGACGTGAAATCGTGCGACCCGGATCATGGTGCTGTGCACGATAATGCATTTCCTGCCATTCCGGAGTCGCGACACATGTCCCGCATCACCCTGAGCCAGTTCCTGATCCAGCAACAGCGCGACGGCGAGCGCATCTGCGCCGAGCTGCGCTTCCTGGTCGAAGTCGTCGCCCGCGCGGTCAAGGCGATCGGCAACGCAGTCGGCAAGGGCGGTCTGACCAATTCGCTCGGCGAGGCCGGCGGCGAGAACGTCCAGGGCGAGGTGCAGAAGAAGCTGGACGTGATCGCCAACGAAATCCTGCTCGAAGCAAACGAGTGGGGCGGTCATCTGGCCGCGATGGCATCGGAGGAGATGGATCTGCCGCACCAGATCCCGAACCGTTACCCGAAGGGCGAATTCCTGCTGCTGTTCGATCCGCTGGACGGCTCGTCGAACATCGACGTGAACATATCGGTCGGCACCATCTTTTCGGTGCTGCGCTGCCCTGAATTGAATGGCAGCGTCGAGCCGGTCGATGAGAAGGCCTTCCTGCAACCCGGCACCCAGCAGCTGGTGGCCGGCTACGCGGTGTACGGCGCGGCCACCCAGCTGGTGCTGACCGTGGGCAACGGCGTCCATGCGTTCACGCTGGACCGCGAGACCGGCAGTTTCGTCATGACCACCGAAAACATGCGTGTGCCGGAAGACACCAAGGAGTACGCGATCAACGCGTCGAACGCGCGCTGGTGGGAAGCGCCGGTCAAGCGTTACATCGACGAGCTGATCGCCGGCAAGAGCGGGCCGCGCGGCAAGGATTTCAACATGCGCTGGGTCGGCTCGATGGTGGCCGATGTGCACCGCATCCTGACCCGCGGCGGCATCTTCATGTATCCGAAGGACACCAAGGACCCGACCAAGCCGGGCAAGCTGCGCCTGATGTACGAGGCCAATCCGATGGCGATGCTGATCGAGCAGGCGGGCGGCGCGGCCACTACCGGTTACCAGCGCATCCTCGACGTGCAGCCGGAAAAGCTGCACCAGCGTGTGCCGGTCATTTTGGGGTCGAAGAACGAAGTGGAGCGCGTGACCGGCTATCACGCCGTCTGAAGCAGGCGCGCGATGCCGGCGGCGGCGACGCGGCCGCTGGCCATGCTGGCGGTGAGCAGGTAGCCGCCGGTCGGCGCTTCCCAGTCCAGCATTTCGCCGGCGCAGAACACGCCGGGCAGCGCCTTCAGCATCAGTCCGTCGTCCAGCGCCTCCAGACGCACGCCACCGGCCGTGCTGATGGCCTCGGCCACCGGCCGGGTGCGCAGCAGGCGTAGCGGCAGCGCCTTCAGCGTCGCCGCAAGGCGCGCCGGGTCGGCCATCGCCGCCTTGTCCAGCACTTCGTGCACCAACCCCAGCTTGACGCCAGCCAGACCGAGCCGGCTGGCGAGGTGCGAACTGAGCGAGCGTGAGCCGCGTGGGCGGCGGATTTCGTCGAGCACACGTGCCGCGTCGTGCGCCGGCAGCAGGTCGAGCGCGATGTCGCAGTGGCCGTCGCGCTCGATCCGTTCGCGCAGGGCGGCGGACAGCGCATAGATCAGGCTGCCTTCGAGGCCGTGCGCGCTGACCAGGCACTCGCCACGTCGTTCGACCGGCGTCCCGTCCACCCCGTCGAAGCGGATGGCGACGTTCTTCAGCGGCGCGCCGGCGTGGCGCTCGGCAAAGTGCGTGCTCCAGTCGATGTCGAAGCCGCAGTTGGCGGCACGCAATGGCGAGAGGGCGACGCCGCGCGCGTCGAGCAGTGGCATCCAGGCCCCGTCGGAGCCAAGCTGCGGCCAGCTGGCGCCGCCCAGTGCGAGCAGCGTTGCGCGCGCGCCGACCTGCCGCTCGCCGTCCGGCGTGTCGAAGGTCAGCGCGCCGGCCTCGTTCCATCCGGTCCAGCGGTGGCGCATGTGAAAGCGCACGTCGGCCGCGCGCAGCCGCGCCAGCCATGCGCGCAGCAGTGGCGCCGCCTTCATGTCGGTCGGAAATACCCGCCCGGAACTGCCGACGAAGGTGGTGATGCCGAGGCCAGCGCACCAGTCACGCAGCGCGGCCGCATCGAATTCGGCCAGCCAGTTGCTGACTTCGGCGCTGCGTTCGCGGTAGCGGGTGACGAACAGATCGGCGGCTTCGCCGTGCGTCAGATTGAGGCCGCCCTTGCCGGCGAGCAGGAATTTGCGGCCGACCGAGGCCTTGGCGTCGTACAGATCGACCGCGATGCCGCGCGCCGACAGCACTTCGGCCGCCATCAGCCCGGCCGGTCCGCCGCCGACGATGGCGACCTGAACGACGCTGTGAGGCAGGGGCATCAGTCCGGTGTCTGCACCAGCCGCAGCGCGCTGTCGTCACTGCGCAGGCGGTAGGGGCTCGGTGGAAGCGGCGGCTCGGGTACTTCGGCGCGCTTCTTCAGCGCCTCGTAGCGGCCGGCGACCTTGGGCACGTAGGCGCGGGTTTCCGCATACGGCGGCACGCCTCCGTACTTCCTGACCGCGCCGGCGCCGGCGTTGTAGGCGGACAGTACCAGTTCGATGTCGCCGAAATCGTCCAGCAGGTCGCGCAGGTGGCGTGCGCTGGCGCGCAGATTGTCAGCGGGCTTCAACGCGTCGGACACGCCGTACATGCGGGCGGTGGAGGGCATCAGCTGGGCCAGACCGAGCGCACCCTTCGGTGACACGGCACGCGGGTTGTAGGCCGATTCGGCGTGGACGACGGCGTGCAGCAGTTCGGGTTCGATGCCGCCAGCCTCGGCCGCCGCCTCGATCTGTGCCGAGAAAGGCAGCTTGCCCAGCGCTTCGCGGCGTGCCTGCTTGCGTTCAGCCTCGGAAATGCGCGGCGATTCGGGTTGATGGAGGCGGTAGTCGGCGCCGCCCGGCAGCCGCAATTGATAGTCCGCGGAATCGCCGGCGTGGGCAATGGGCATCAGCAGTGTCGCGAGCAGCATGACGGGCGTGCGCATCAGCCTTCCTTTGCAGTCAGTCGGGTGGCGAACCAGACCGCCAGCACGATGCCGACGGTGTTGGCGAGCAGATCGTAAAGATCGGCTTCACGCCCCGGCAACATGAGTTGCCGCCACTCATCGTAACAAGCCAGCGCCAGTCCGGCGCACGCATACAGCCAGCGGCGGCCGGTGGCCAGCCACAGTGACAGCGCGATCGCACCGAAGGTGCCGGCGTGCGCGAGCTTGTCCCAGGGCGACGGAATCAGACCGACCGCCAGCGAGGTTTCGCCGAGGCGGATCAGGCTGGCGATCATCGTCAGCGCGAACAGGCCGGCCGCCCACTGCAGATAGGGCTGCAGCCGCACTGCCTCAGTACGCATTGCGGTCGCTGAACACGACGGCAACCGTCTTGACGATGATCCAGAGGTCCAGCCCGAGCGACCAGGTGCGCAGGTATTCGAGGTCGTACTCGATGCGCTTCTGCATCTTGTCCACGGTTTCGGTTTCGCCGCGATAGCCATTCACCTGCGCCCAGCCAGTGATACCCGGCTTGACCTTGTGACGCACCATGTAACCCTTGATCAGCTTGCGGTAGGTTTCGTTGTGCGACACCGCGTGCGGCCGCGGGCCGACGATGCTCATGCGCCCCTGCAGCACGTTGATGAACTGCGGCAGTTCGTCGAGCGAGGTGCGGCGCAGGAAGCCGCCGAAGCGGGTGATGCGCTGGTCGTTTCGGGTGGCCTGCTTCACGACGCCGCCATCCTCCTGCACCGTCATCGAGCGGAACTTGTAGACGACGATTTCCTTGCCATCGAGGCCGTAGCGGCGCTGGCGGAACAGTGCCGGGCCGGGCGAACTCATCTTCACGCCTATCGCGATCGCCAGCAGCAGCGGCGATATCAGCAGCAGGATGATGATGGACAGCACGATGTCGCTGGTGCGCTTGACCAGACCGTTGATGCCGGTGAATGGCGTGTCGCAGACGGCCACCACCGGTACGCCCGCCACATAGTCCATGCGCCCCTGGATCAGGTCGGTCAGGAAAATGTCCGGTGCGAAGAAGATGCTCACCGTCGTATCTTTGAGGTCGTCCAGCAGTGACAGGATGCGCGGCTGGCTGGCCATCGGCAGCGCGAGGTAGATCTGGTCGATGCGGTTCGCCTTCACGTAGGCGGCGAGGTCGCGCAGACGACCGAGCAGCGGCAGGCCGTTGAGCTGGGTGATGCGCTCGGGGGCGCGGTCGTCGAAGTAGCCGACGCAGCGCACGCCAAGGTAAGGATTGGTTTCGAACTGTTCGGCCAGCGACACACCGATGTCGTTGCAGCCGACGATGATGACTCGGGTCTGGTTCGCTTCCTGCGCGGCCGCCCGCTGCAGATAGCCGCGGGCAACGAAGTGGGCGACCAGCTGGGTCAGCGGTGCGGCGACCAGCCAGGACACCACGACCTCGTAGGGGAAGTTCTCGATGTACTGGCTCGCGTAGCCGAAGAACAGCAGGATGAAGGCGATCAGCAGCCAGCTGATCACGGTCTGCCGGATCACCCGACGCGGCCGCATGCTGAGCAGCGACGAGCCGGGGAAGGACAGGGAAAAGACGACGAGCGACAGCACGACGTAGCGCGCGTCGACGGTATCGCCGAAATAGAGCGCGCAGGCGATCAGGGACAGGATGAGCGACAGCGGGTCGAGGAACATTTCGACCATGCCGGAAAGGCTCAACGGTGCCCGCAATACGGAAGTGTTACGCTCAAACTTGGCGAGCATCGGGAATGAAACCGGTGAATTCAATGGACTTGGAGATCTGCAGACGACGTGCCGGCTAGAATACCGGAAGCGATTTTGCGCATTTTCACGATTTGCGCGCCGGAAAGAAAAGCGTCACGGCCCGCATTCATACTCTCTTCGATGAACAATAACATTTCAAAATGTTTGACCAGCGTGCTGATTTGCGCATCGGTGTTTCCCGGTCTGGCGAGAGCGGACGAAGACGACGTGTTCAGTCTGACGACGTCGGCGAACTGGCAGTACGTGGACAATGTGTTCTATCTGCCGGATGGCAACGAACCGACGTCCTTCGGTCCGAACGCGCCCCGCGGCGATCACAGTACGACGCTCAGCGCTGGCATCGTCGGTGAGAAGCGTCTGGGCCGGCAGGTGCTTACCGCCAACACTACGTTCAACCGTACCCGCTACAACGACCTCACCCTGCTCGACAATGACGGTTACAACCTCGCTGCCGGCTGGCGCTGGGCCGTGGGCAGCGACCTGAGTGGCAACCTGAGCTACACCAAGCGGCGCTATATGCTCGGTTTCGGTGATTTTCGGCAAGTGAACCTGTCGAAGAATCTGGTCGATGCCGAAAGCTGGCGTTTCGATGGCAGCTATAAGCTCGACGCCTACTGGGCGCTGTTTGGCGGCCTAAATCGTGATTCGCAACGCAACGATGCCACCGAGCGTCGCAACCGGGACTATGACATCGACCGCCTCGAAGCCGGCGTTCGCTACACGACGCGGGGCGGCACGGCATTCGAACTGCTGGCGCGCGAGAGCCATGCCGACTTTTTCAACCGCGCCGCCACCCTTCTTCGCGATAATGCATACAAGCAGAAGGATGCAGAGTTTCGTGTGCGCTGGCAGCAGCTCGGACATTCGAAAGTGTCGGCTTCCGTCGGGGTGTCGAAGCGCGAGCACGAGCGCGCGCCGACGCGCGATTACGATGACCTGTACGGCAAGATATCCTGGGAATGGCGGCCGACCGGCCATCTTGGGTTGACCTTCGATGCGCAGCGCCAGATCAGCGGGCTCGACGACAACTTCACCACATATTTCGAGACCGAAACGTACAGTCTGACCCCGGTCTGGTATGCCACCGGCAAGCTGCGCGTCGACGGGCTACTGCAGTATCGATCCCGTGACGGTCAGGGGCGCGGCAACATCGATTTCATCGATCCGGTGGTGCTGGCACTATTGGGTGATCGTGCGGCCCAGCGCACCGAGGACATCTACACCTATAGTGTGGGCGCCACGTGGTCCATCCAGCGCAACCTGAGCGCCAGCGCGCAGTGGCGCCACGACCGTCGCGATTCCAACGTCAATTTCTATCAGTACCGCACCGATAGCGTATCGATGTCGCTGCAGTACCTGTTCTGAGTCAGTAGTGCAGCAGTGCGTGGCTGCCCCAGCCGCGCGCTGCGAGCAGGGCCGAGCCGCCGAGTGCCGGCAGGTCGATCAGGAAGCGGAAGCCGATGAGCTGCCCACCGGCGCGTTCGACCAGTTCGCCGCAGGCCACGGCGGTGCCGCCAGTGGCGATCAGGTCGTCCAGCACCAGCACCCGTGAGCCGCTGGCGAAAGCGCCGACATGCATTTCCAGCCGGTCGCTGCCGTATTCGAGTGCGTAGTCGACGCCCAGTGTCGGGCCCGGCAGCTTGCCGGGCTTGCGTACCGGAACCACGCCGGCGCCCAGTCGCTGCGCCAGCGCGCCCGCGAGCAGGAAGCCGCGTGCCTCGATGGCGGCGACGATGTCGACGCTGGCGGGCTCGATGCTGCGTTCGAGTGCGTCCAGTGCCTGCGTCAGGCCGCGCGCGTCGGCCAGCAGCGGTGTGATGTCGCGGAACTGTATGCCCGGCTCGGGAAAGTCGGGGATGGTGCGGATCAGCGAGCGCAGCGGAGCGAGGTCGGACGGATGTGTCATGGGGTTTCCTGAAAGGCGGGCAGGCCGAGCCGGGCGCGTCGTTCGTCGCGCGGCAGTGCGGCCAGCTCGCGCATGGTTGCCCATACGGCGGGCATGTCGGGTGAGGCGGCAATCAGTCGCGTGAAGGCTGGTCTGGCTGCAGTGTAGAGGCCGATCGACGCCAGCGTCGCGTTGTTGATGTCCTGTGCGAACCAGCGATCGTAGCCGCGGAAGCCGGCCCAGCGCGTGTCGCGCAGAGCACGATAATCCGCGCCCAGCTCTTCGAGCAGGCGCGCCTTGCCGGCGTGTTTTTCGGAATCCGCCAGATCGCTGCGGTAGAGCGCATCCAGTGCGTCGCGATAGCGGATCACCAGCGCGGCGAAATCGCTGCGCAGCAGCTGCGCCCGTTCGAACCCTTCGCGCAGCCCTTCCTTGCCGGAACGCGCCAGCCAGCGGCGCACGCCTTCCTCTTCCACCGCGCTGGCGAAGGACTCATTGAATTCGGTGTCGTCGCGTACGTAGACGATCTGGTGCGCCAGTTCATGCACGATGAGACGCACCAGCTCGGTCTCCGGATAGTGGATGAAGGTGTTCAGCAGCGGATCGTCGAACCAGCCCAGCGTCGAGTAGGCCGGCACACCGCTTACATGCACATCCAGCCCCTCGCGCGCCAGTGCGTCGGCGTGACGGCGCGCATCCGCTTCGGCGAAGAAGCCGCGATAGCTGACGCAGCCGGCGATGGGGAAGCAGGACTGGCGTGGCTTGACCGACAGGGGCTCGGTGGCGAACACGTTCCAGACGACGAAAGGGCGCCCGAGGTCGGCGTAACGACGGTAGCTGCCGTTGTCGGGCAGGGCCATCTCGCGGCTGGCCCAGTCGCGAATCTCTGCCGCCAGTGCGAGCTTGTCGCGCAGCGCCTGTGGGCTTGCCCCGTCGGCATCGACCTCGGCCAGTGGCCGCGCCAGCCGCCATAGCTCGAACTGGCCGTGTGCCGCCTGCCAGTAGTAGCGTGGCGAGAAGCTGCCGTTGCAGCCGCCGAGCAGCAGCGCCAGACCGACGACGAGGCAGCGGTGCCGGAGCCGCTCAGCCCGCCTCGCGGTGTCCGGCATAGGGGTCGGCGTAGGCGGGAACGACGGCGGGGGCCGTGTCAAGCGGCGCGTTGTCGATGGTGACCGGTATCCAGCCGCGTACGCTGTTGATGAACCAGACGGCATGGGCGCGGCCGAGGTCCTCACAGGTGAGCACGCGTTCCATCAGTTCGCCGCGCTCCACCAGTTCGCGCCTGAGCGTGCCATCTAGCAGGCCGCTGGATACCGGTGGCGTGCAACGGCTGCCGTCGATGTCCAGCACCAGATTGCCGCGCGTGAATTCGGTCAGTTCGCCGGCGTCATTCCACAGCAGCACGTCGAAGGCGCTACCGGCGACCTGCGACAGGTGGGCGTCGTAAATGCCCCGGCGTGTGGTCTTGTGGTAGAGCAGCGGCTCGGCGCGGGACACCGGTGCCGACGCCAGCCTGACCTTGCGCGGGCTGTTGTCGGGCTCGCCGGCAGCGGCGCTCTCGATGCGCAAGCCACCGTCCGCTGCGCACAGCAGGCGCACGCGCAGTCGGCCCTGCTGGTGTGCTGCCGCATGCGCGGCAAGTAACGACGCCGGATCCTGCGGGGTGGCAAAGCCGAAATGGCGTGCCGACGCGGCGAGCCGTGCGAGGTGGCGGTCGAGCAGTTCGTAGCGGCCATCGACCAGCAACAGCGTCTCGAACAGTTCGAAGCCATTGCTGGCGCGTGTCAGGAAGCGGCTCTTGGTCTGCACTTCGGCGTACTCGTCGGCGGCGACCGAATCCCAGGTGATGCCGCCGCCCAGACCGCATTCCATTCGCTCGTTCGCCACGTCTAGCGTGACCGTGCGGATGGCGACGTTGAAGCGCGCAGCGCCGCCCGGCGCCACATGGCCGATCGCGCCACAGTAGACCGCGCGCGGCGACTTCTCGAGCTCGGCGATGATGTCCATCGACTTCAGCTTGGGTGCCCCGGTGATCGAGCCGCAGGGGAAGAGCGCCGCGAACACGTCGTCGAGCGTCACCTCGGGGCGCGTCCGTGCGGTGATGGTCGAGGTCATCTGCAACACGGTCGGGTAGTTTTCGATCGAGAACAGGTGCGGCACCTGCACGCCGCCCGGCATCGAAAGCCGCGACAGGTCGTTGCGCAGCAAATCGACAATCATCAGGTTCTCGGCGCGGTTCTTTTCCGAATCGCGCAGCCAGCGCGCCAGTTCGGCGTCCTCTTCCGGCAGCTGACCGCGCCGTGCCGTGCCCTTCATTGGCCGTGTCGTCAGCACGCCGTCCTGCCACGAGAAGAACAGCTCCGGCGAGGCCGACAGGATGTGGTGGGTGCCGATGTCCGCGTAGGCGCAGAACTCGGCCTGCTGCGCCTGCCGCAATTGCTCGTAGTAGGACTGCGCGTCGCCGGAAAAGCGCGCCTGGGCGCGCACCGTGTAGTTCATCTGGTAGGCGTCGCCGCGGCGGATGGCGGCGTGGATCGCGTCGATCGCCTGCCCGTATTCGTCGCGCCCGGTGTCCAGTTCCCACGCCGGCACTTCGAACGGGGCCGGTGCGTCGGGGCCGCAATCGACCGGCGCGTGGTGCAGGCCGAACCATACCAGCGGCACGCTGCATCCGCTGCGTACGCGCGCCGCACGATCGAAGGCGGGCGCCGCCTCATAGGCAACGTAGCCGACCGCATGCAGCCCGCCCTGCGTGGCTTCGGCCACGCGACGGAGGGCAGGGCGGACGGCGTCCACGCTGTCGGCGCGAACCACTTCCAGCGGTTCTCCGAACACGAGGCGGCGTGGCAGTCTGTCCGGGGTCGAGAAGTCGAGTATGAATTTCATGGTGTTACCGGCCGCGGGCCGGTGCAGGCTTGAGCAGTGTTCAGACGACGTGCGGCGCGATGTAGAGCGCGATCACGCGTCGGCCGAGCAGCGTGACAGAGCCGTGGCGGCGGTTGTTCCCGGTGTCGCTGTATTCGAAGGCGTAGGTCCGCTTGATGCGCATCTGTCCCTCCTCGTCGCGGGCGAGCGAGGTCGAGCGGATGGCTACGGTATCATCGAGCAGCTGGGTGCCTTCCGCATTGCAGGCGGCACGGCTGGCTTCCATGCCCGCTTCGCGCGCATTCAGGCTGTCGAGCCAGAACCAGATCAGGCCGCCGATCAGCAGCAGCGACACGAGTTCGAAGGTCGGCATGTCAGTGCTCAGGTTGCGCCATCGGCTGACGCGCGACGTAACGCGCCAGCTTGCCGTCGATGTGCTCGGCCAGCTGAGCCGCCAGCTGTGCGGGGCTGCGCTCAGGATGCAGGCGGGACAGCACCAGCAACAGGCACAGCAACACGTCGGCGGCTTCGTCGATCGACGCGTCGGCGGGCAGCGTCTTGTGTGGTTTGTAGCCGCGCTGGACCAGGACGGCCTCCGCCAGTTCGCCGGATTCTTCGGTCAGCTTGCACAGCAGCATCAGCGGATCCATCCGCTCGTGGGTAGCGAAAACGGACAAGGCCTGGACAAAGGCGTCGGGAGAGAAAGACATATGTAAGACGATATGAACCGGGAAGCGTGCCCGATTCTATCGTGTGCGAGAGGGTTGGTCCGGGGTTGGTCGGCGCGGCCCGCTTTGTCTGCTGCCGGCCGCGGAGCAAGGAGTGGCACGCTACGATAGTCGCGTGACCGGCATGCTGCATTACGGAAACATTTCACGCAACGGCGCTGTAACACGCGCCCGATACTGTTCAGCCTTGGCCAGTTGGGCTATCTTGGCCGACGGCCTCATGTCACAAATCAGCAATAATCATTCGGGGAAAACATGCCACATCACGCACGCCGTTCCATCGCCTTGACCGTCATCGCTGCAGCCATCCTGACTGCCTGCGGCGGCGAGGGCGGCGAAAAGAAGACGGCGACCCAGGTTGCCGCAAAGGTTAACGGCGGTGAAGTTTCGGTGCATCAGATCAATCAGGTCATGCAGCGTACCAATGTGGCGAATCCCGAGCAGGCCAAGGCGGCGAGTCGCCAGGTTCTCGAGCGCCTGATCGACCAGGAGCTGCTGGTGCAGCAGGCGGTCGACAAGAAGCTGGACCGCGATCCGAAGACGCTGCAGGCGATCGAGGCTGCGCGTCGCGAAGTGCTTGCCCGTGCCTACCTCGAGCAGGTGTCCAGCGCTGCGGTCAAGCCGACCGACAGTGAAATCAAGGATTACTACAGCCAGCACCCGGAGCTGTTTTCCGAGCGCCGCATCTTCAATCTGCGCGAGCTGGCCATCGCCGCCGGCCCCGACTTCACGCCCAAGATCGAGCAGTTCATGTCGCAGCCGCGCAATCTGCAGCAGATTGCCGAGTGGCTGCGCAGCGAGAACGTGCGCTTCACCGCCAACGCAGTGACGAAGCCGGCGGAGCAGCTGCCGCTCGAGATGGTGAAGCGGGTGCACCAGATCAAGGACGGGCAGATCGGCGTGCTTGGCACCCCGAACGGCATTCTGGTGATCGAGGTGGCTGCTTCGCGCAGCGTGCCGGTCGACGAGAACGCCGCACGCCCGGTGATCGAACAGTTCCTGCTGAACCAGCGCAAGGGTGAACTGGCACAGTCGGAAGTGAAGAAGCTGCGTGAAAGCGGCAAGATCGAGTACATGGGCGAGTTCACCGCGCCTGCGCCGGCTGCGGCAGCACCGGCCGCTGCACCCGCCGCTGCGCCTGCTGCCGGTACGGAATCGGCGGTAGACAAGGGACTTTCGGGGCTCAAGTAAGCCTCTCTCGGGACGGCGCCGCGCCGACGCACGGTGTCGTCCTTTCGGACTTATCAACTGGAAACCCCTCGATATGACGAAGTTCGTACGTCTGCTGCTAGGCCTTTGTTTCGGAATGCTGCTTCTGCCGGCCGCGGGTGCCGCCGATGCACGTGAGTACGTGCTCGGTTCGGGCGACATCATCCGCGTCACCGTGTTCCAGAACCCGGACCTGACTGTCGAGACGCGGGTGACCGAGAACGGCAGCATCACCTATCCGCTGATCGGCGGCGTGACGGTCGGCGGCCTGACGCTGCCGGCGACCGAGAAACTGATCGCCGACAAGCTGCGCGACGGCGGTTTCGTGCTGAAGCCGCAGGTGAACGTGCTGTTGCTGCAGATTCGCGGCAATCAGGTTTCGGTGCTGGGCATGGTGAATCGCCCGGGCCGTTATCCGATCGAGATCGCCAACACCCGTGTCACCGACATGCTGGCCACTGCCGGTGGTGCGTCGGTCAGCGGCGCCGACATCGTGACGCTGGTCGGCACGCGCAACGACAAGCCCTTCCGCGCGGAGATCGACATTCCGGCCCTGTTTCAGCCGGAAGGCATCAATGCGGACATCCCTGTCATGGGGGGCGACATCCTCTACATCCACCGCGCGCCAGTTTTCTACATCTATGGTGAAGTGAATCGTCCGGGCTCCTACCGCCTCGAGCGCGGCATGACCGTGATGCAGGCACTGGCCCAGGGTGGCGGCATCACGCTGCGCGGCACTGACAAGCGCCTCAAGCTGCATCGCCGCAATGCGGCCGGTGTGGTGGAGGCGATCGAGCCCGACATGTCGATGACGCTGCAGAGCGACGATGTCGTCTACGTGCGCGAAAGCCTTTTCTGATCGGATGATTCCATGACGTTTCAGCAATTCCTGCTCATTCTGCGTGCGCGCTGGCTGGTCGGCCTGGC
>VFQN01000914.1_pt1 | contig 52485 bp, 50 predicted proteins | sample 3512371 | NCBI WGS metagenome assembly VFQN01 (sample SAMN10412370, study PRJNA504923) | tailings metagenome | isolation source: Replicate 2 from Balatoc abandoned mine | place: Philippines: Itogon, Benguet | collected 2017-08-28
TCTTCGATCCCGAGGAAATGCGCTCCCTCGGCTTTGCCTATGAAGGCGTCGGCCGGGGCACCATCGAGCATCCGGGAGGCAGCCGCAAGGCATCGTCCGCCCGGTCGGGCGCGTGAAAGGGCTCCGGCCGGTTAAGGCGACGTGCGCCGGGGTCCCTTGACGTAACGGTCGACGTACAGGTCAGATGACCTGTATTGGATGCGCCGTGAGGACGTGTCTGACCCCGGAGGTGTGGTGAACCACGACGCCGATAGAAAAGCCGGCTACCAGCTTGGCAGCCGTGACGTAGGCAGTGTCGCCATCGAGGAAGTGCTGTGCCGGGCGGCACCCGTCGGCAATCTCGAGACCCTGGTTCCCCGCACGTCGACGGCATGGTCGATGACTCTGCCGGGGCTCTCCGCGCTGCCGCGTTTCGAGGGCACCCCCCGGCGGTTGCGGATCTGCATCGCCACCGAGGACATCGTCGGGCCGGTGCGCAACGGCGGCATCGGCACGACCTACGCCGCCCTGTCGGAGTTCCTGGCCAGGAGCGACCACGAGGTTACCATCCTCTATCTCAGGGGCCACGACGTCGAGAACGAGACGCTGGACCACTGGATCGAGCATTACGCCAACAAGGGGGTCCGGTTCGTTCCGGTTCCGAACTACGCCCACACCGACAGGTACTCGGCGGGCAGCGACCGATGGATCCATGCATCCTACAACCTGATGCGTTATCTCATCGCCAATCCGACCGATGTGGTCCACGTCTCGGAATGGCGGGGAAGCGGCTATCTGAGCCTGATGGCGAAGCGCCAGGGCCTCGCGCTGGCGGACACGCTCTTCATCGTCAAGACGTCGTCGCCCTGGATGTGGAACAGGCTGTACGGCCTGCAGCCGCTGGAGCGCCTCGACGATCTCGCGAGGGTCCATGCCGAGCGACGCAGCGTCGAACTGGCCGACATGGTCATCGGCGGCAGCCTCCACCTCCTGCGCTGGATGCTCAGCCAGGGTTACGCGATCGCTCCCAACACCACCTTCGTTCAGCCGAACGTGGCGACGTTCGACCATCTCGCCCCCCTGCAGAGCCTCCGCGACCTGCAGTACGGCACGCGCCATCCGATCGACGAGATCGTCTTCTTCGGTCGCCTCGAGGCGCGCAAGGGGCTGCTGGTCTTCATCCAGGCCATCAACCGCCTGTTGCGGGAGAACCGGCCGCTTCCCAAGGTCATAACGTTCCTGGGCAAGGCTGGCTCTTCCCTGACGGAACGGAGCGGCGAGAGCGTCCTCGAATTCATCAGGTCCGAAACCGCATCCTGGCCCACCAAGGTCGAGATCCGCAGCGATCTCCAGCAGTACGAGGCGCTCGAGTATCTCCTGAGCGGCGATCGCCTCGCGGTGATGCCCTCCCTCATCGAGAACTCGTCGCTCGCCGTGTACGAGACGGCGATCTGCCGGATTCCCTTCATCGCGTCCGACTCAGGCGGGACGCCGGAGCTGGTCCTGGCTTCCGACCGGCCCCACGTGCTCTGTCCGGCACATCCCATCTTTCTCGCCGAAAAGCTCGCCGAGGCGATCGAGCAGGGCGGATACGTCGCCGCGCCCAGTTTCGACAATGCCGAAAACCTGGAGCAATGGCGCCGGTTTCACGACGACCTTGGCCGGGGCCTCCTGGAGCACCTCCTGCCGCAACCGGCCGCCGAGCCTGGCGGCGCTCCCGCCAGCATCTCGGTCTGCATCTATCACATGGACGACGACGATCGCCTGATGGCGACGCTGACGTCGCTGGGAAAGCAGCGTCCGGCCGAAGTACTCGTGGCGGTCGATACCGAGGATGGCTCGGCCGTGCAGCGCCTGACGTCTGCACTGGCCGGGGCCGGGCTGCAGGCCACCGTGCTTCCCGCCTTCGATCTCGGGCCGGGGGCCGCGTTCAATCTCCTCGCCGGCGCCAGCCGGGGCGACCACCTGCTGTTCGTCTGGTCGGGCACGGTCTTGAGGCCGCGAGCACTTTCCATCTTTGCGAAGGCCGCCGAAGCCAGCCGCAGTGACCTCATGACGTGCCTTTTTCGCGTGATGTTTCCCGCGCAGTCGCCGGGCCGCAACTTTCTGAGCGCCGAACTGCTCGGTGATACGGCACAGGGTTTCTTTCACACCGACATCACACCGATGCCTCTGTTCGTCCGGCGCCCGGCCTTCGACGCCCTGGGCGGATTCACGGCGGATTACGGCGTCCTCGCCCACGATCACGAATTCGCCGCCAAGGCGCAGCTGGCTGGGTTCGGCTGCCAAACCGTCCTCCAGGAGCTGTGCAGCGTGGACGGGTGGGACGACGAGCGGCTTCACAGGAATCGGTACAGTCGCGCCACCTCCGAGTTTCGTTCCGCCCGGCCGCAGCTCGCGGCGGCTCCGCTGGCATTGCGCGAGACGCTCCTGATGGCCAAGGGACTGCAGAGAGCGCTGGGCCGACGCGGGCGGCTCGGAGGGTCGGCCATCATCAGACGCCCGGTCCCCCAGGCGAAGGGGCGCGTGGAGCGCCTGCTCGGCGTCGTTGCCGCGCCGCTGCGTCGGCTGGGCTGGTTGCCCGAACCCAAGCCGCGGCGCCAGCGCCGTCGCACGGCCGGCGCCCTGCAACCGGGCGTCAAGTCCAAACGACCCGCTCCCGGGACCGATGATGCGGCAGTGCTGGGGACGGGCTTTCATTGGCAGGCGAGCAACGGAAGCCGCTACATCGGCCGCGTGTTCGGCATCCATAACGGCGTGGTTCACGGCTGGGTGAAGGATCTCGATCATCCGCGGCGCGTGGTCGAGATCGAGGGCGTGATCGACCACCGCCGGTCGCGGATCGTGCTGGCGAACCTCTCCACGCCGGCGGTTGCATTCTCCGGTCGCGATGCACGGGGCTGTGGTTTCGCGTTCGAGGTCTGGCGCGGCCCCTTCGGCTTCAAGGGCGACTGGCGGACGAGGGACCTGACGATTTCCATCAAGGGTACGGATGTCGTGTTGGGAGAATTCTCGATTCCGGCGAATACGGGCGCGCTGGAAGAAACCGGTCATGAAGGCTACTGCGATCTCGTCGATGCCAGGATTCGCGGCTGGGTGTGGCAGCCTGACCATCCCGAGCATTCGGTGGAGGTGGCGGCGTTCGTCGATGGAAAGTTCCTGGCGCGCACGGTCGCCAACGGCGTCCGGAACGATTTGCGCACGCTCAACATCGGCACCGGCGCCTACGGTTTCCAGATCGCGGTGCCGCGGGCGCTGAGAGACGGGCAGGCCCGTCGCGTCGATGTCGTCGTCGCCGATACCGGCGTCCTGCTGAGCCGGGGACGTCTGCTGCTCAAGGGAAACGACCTGACATATGCGGGGCAGTCGAAGCCCTAGAGATCGCCCAGCTCGAGGTTCTGGGCGTAGCGGGCGACCATCTCGGCATCGAAGCGGCCGCGATAGGCCTTGAAGACGAGGGCCCGCGCGCCGGCCTGATCGAGCTTGGCCGACTGGACGTCGGCCCGCGCCGTGTCACGGCGATATCTTACGGCCGGCCATTGGAGGACGCCTATGCTCGCGCCGCGACTGTACGCATGGGCCAGGCTGACCCAGTCCAGGCACGGGTATTCGCAACTCATCTCGTGGAAGCAGCCGCCCGGCACGAACGCCGACCGCCGGACCGCCATCGCCGTGTCACCGAAGAAATTGTAGAAGAGGCCGGCGGAATGCGCTTCTCCGAGGAAGATGAGGCGACCGGAACTCGGCGATGCTTCGTGACCGTCGAAGATCTCGAGGTTGGTGACGACGACGTCGAATGCACTCGCCGCCGCGGCCAGGCGGGCCAGTCCATCGTGAATGTAGAAGTTGTCGTCATCGAGGAAGGCCACGACGTCTCCCTCGGCAGTGGCAAGACCCAGATTGCAGGCGGCTGCCTGGGAAAGCCGTTCCTTCAGCTCGAGAACCCGCAGGCGGCGCCGGGGGCCTGCAACGGCTTCGATCCTCGCCTTGATTCCACTCATCGGGGTCGCGTTGTCGATGACGATGACTTCGACGTCCCGACCGCCGATGGTTTCGGGAATGCTGGAGAGCGCCCGTTCCAGCAACGGCAGGCGGTCATAGTGGAGGACGCAAACCGAAATACTCGCTTCCGAACTCTGCCGGGCGCGGATGGGCTGCTCGAGAAGCGCGTCCAGCAATCCGTTCCAGTCGACCTCCGGTTCCGGAGGACGGTTCCGTCCGACGCCCTCCAATGCCGACTGGATTGCAGCCGAAAGGCCGGACACGACATCGTCCTGGGACATCGGCTGTGCCCGATGGGCGACATGGCGCGGGCCGAGCGACCGGATGGCGGCCAGTTCTTCGTCGTTCGCCGAGATACCGACGGCCAGGCGTCCCGGCTGGCCCGCATAGGCGAGGGCGGCTTCGCGATCCGATTCGGCAACGACACGAAAACGGAAAGTCCAGCGGGCCGCTCGCTGGCCCAACCACTCCTTGCTGAGCCCGTGACGCGAGTCGTCAATCGGTCCGACAAAGGAAACCTGGCGTTCGCCCAGCAGGTCGCGTTTCTCCAGACGCTCGATCGCTTCGATGAATTCCGGCACGCCGCTCGATCGCTGGAACGCTCCGACAAAGACGATCTCCCGGACTGCCGGCCCTGGGGAAGGGGGCGCCGACAGGCCGGCGCGACGGCATGAAACTTGCGGGATCTCGTTCGCGCTGTCCCCCAGGGAGATCGGCCGTCTCGACGCGTCGTCCACGATGAGACAGTCCGCCAAGGCAAGACACTGGCGCTCCATGGCATCGGCGATCACGGGCGATAGATCGCGGACCTGCGCATCGCCGGCGATGAGAAGGTCGCGGGATGGCACATCGGACCACAGGGCGACGCGGGTCCCGGAGAACGCCTCGCCGCAGGCCCTTGCCATGAGCAGCGCCTGGACAACTCCCCCGCGCAAGGGGGCGATGACGAGGTCGGGAGGTGCATCGGCCAATTGCATCGCAAGCCGGTGGCTCGCGAGCATGTGCCGTGTCGCCGTCGCCCGGTTCTGCGCGGTGAGCACCGGAGCAAGACCACCTGAGCCGACTTGCGAGGCGTCGATCACCGTCACTTCGTGGCCGCTGCGGGCGAGACTTTGCGCGGCCTGTCGAAAGCCATGGGAGGACCCGTGCCAACCATCGGTCGGCAGGGCGTGGATCAGTGCAATGCGGAGTTTGGCCATCAGTCGAGGCTGATCGCGGTCCCGGTGAAGGCATCGACCATGGCCAGGCCGGACGGAGCGTCGACGGCAGGCAGGCTGAAACCGTGGAGCCCGTCACCCCCCTCGGCGAGGCTGTCCTCACGAAACAGCGTGGCCATCTGCGCGGCGAGGATGTGTCCATTCGAGCAAAGCAGCAGGCGTCGCCGCTGCTCGAGGTCCCGACGGTTCAACGCCCAGCCTGTCACACCTGCTGTCGCAGCGCGCTGGTCGAGGCGAACCACGAGAGATCCCTTCCTGTACAGGGTGGACTTCCGGCGCGCGGAAGGCAGCGAGAAGCGCCCGAACTCACGGAGGGGCTGTCCAGCAAGGAAGCGGATGCGCGCCGATGGTGCGAAGAATTTCGCAGGAACCGCGAAACCGCAGTAGCCCTCTCCAATTCCCTGTTTGTGCACGTCGGCCCGATAACGGTCGGCCACGACCTCCCGGCGAGCCGCACCGCCCGCGGCTTCGACATGGACGACGACACAGGTGCCGGGCGCTTGCAGGTCGACGGCCCACCCCCTGATCTGGTCCCGTGAAAGCCCGTCTATGAAACCGATGAGAGCCATGCACCGTAGGCCCGATCCGAAAGAAATACCGAGTAGTCGAGATTGGCACGAACATTGAGACGCTCCCATGAGCCGTTCAACGATTTAATTCACAACGGTCACGGCCACGCGCTGCCTTGCGTCTGGAAATTTATGATACGGTCGCCGCCGACCCGTTCCGGCCTCGATGGCAGGAAGTCGTCCCTCTTACGGATTTCGCCAGGAAATGACGTTGTTCTCGCGGATATTGCTGGGCTTCCTTTCGCTGGGTCTCGCGGCCTGCGACGCCCTTCCGGGCGTGGCGCCCACCGCTACGCAGTTGATCCGATCCAACGACGAGAACTGGGACGTCTACGTGGTGAAGGTCACGTCGCTGGTGAGCCGGACCCTGGCGAACTATCGGCCAGAGAGCTTTCCTGCTGCCTTTCGATCGCAAAAATACACTCCCAGTGTCGCTCTGAAGCCGGGTGATCTCATCGCCATTACCGTTTACGAGACGGCGGGGTCCACCTTGTTCCAGGGTACCGTGCCCGCGCTGGTGACCGGGACACCGGGTCAGGCTGCGCCGCAGCCTTCCACGATTCCGCTTCAGCTGGTCGAGGCCGATGGAAAGGTGACCGTGCCCTATGTCGGGCGAGTAACCGTGGCCGGCCGTACCCCGTCGCAGGCGGCGGCCATCATCCAGGAAAATCTGTCCAGTCAGACCGTGCGCCCACAGGTCGTCGTGTCGATGGCAGGCAATGTGAGCAATACCATCGCCGTGGGCGGCGAGGTCAACAAGTCCGGTCTCATGCCGTTGACCTTGCGCGGCGAGAGACTGCTCGATGCCGTCGCCTGGGCCGGCGGGCCGAAATCCTCTGCCATCCAGATGGATCTCCGCCTGATGCGCGGAAAGCAGACGTTCTCCGTTCCGTTGACGCAGGTCATGTCCAACTCGGAGGACAATATCGTCGCGCAGCCCAACGACAACATTTCGTTGGTGTTCAATCCCAAGACCTTCCTCGTCATGGGCGCGAGCCAGAAAGTGAATCAGTATCCCTTCGAGGTCGAGACGATCACGCTGGCCGAAGCCATCGCCAAGTCGGGCGGCGGAATCGAGACCACCACGAATCTCGCGGCGGTGTACCTCTTCCGCTACGAACCTGCCGCCCTGGCGCGGAAGATCCTCACGGTCGATCATCAGGCCGTGGATACCCGGTATGTGTCTTCCCGCGTGGACACCCTGGAAGGAGCGGGCAGCATCCCGTTCATCTACCGGGTCGATCTGACCCAGGCGGACGGCTATTTCTTCGCCCAGCAAGTGCAGTTGCGGAACAAGGATATCGTCGTGCTGGCGACGGCCGAGGCGGCACAGTTCCTGAAGCTCATGCAAGTCATTCGCGCTGTGTCCGGAACCTACTACGACCTGACGCGAAGCTCGAACTATTGACGCGCTCTGCCTCGTTGACGCCATGGTCTGGAGGGAAATTGTCACGATGTGAGCGGCGAGGTAAGGGAGTCCTCATGTTGGAAGTGAAGAATGTCTGAGGGCACCGTCATTGTCTTCGGTGGCGACGGCTTCTGCGGATGGCCGACCAGCCTGCATCTGAGCCAGGCTGGATACGAGGTTGTGATCGTCGACAATTTCTCCCGGCGGCGCATAGAGAAGGAGCTTTCCGCAAGTTCGCTGACGCCGATACGGTCCCTGGACGAGCGACTGGAAGCCTGGAAATCCCTTACCGGGCGAACGATCCGGTTCCACGAGCTGGACCTGGCCACGAACTTCGACGCGGTATGCGACGTATTGCGCGAGCATCGTCCCGTGGCCTGCGTCCATTTTGCCGAGCAACGCGCAGCGCCCTATTCGATGAAGTCGGCTGCGTGCAAGCGCTACACGGTCAACAACAACCTGAACGCGACGAACAATATCCTGGCGGCCATCGTCGAAGTGAATCGCGACATCCAGTGTGTGCATCTCGGCACCATGGGTGTCTACGGATACGGCGCTCTGGGAGGGATCGTTCCGGAGGGGTATTTCAACATCAAGGTTCCATTGCCCAATGGGACCTATGTCGATCGGGAAATCCTGTACCCGCCGGATCCCGGCAGCATCTATCACATGACGAAGACGCAGGACGCTCTCTTCTTCCAGTTCTATGCCAAGAACGACAAGCTGAAGATCACGGACCTGCATCAGGGCATCGTCTGGGGTACGCAGACCCCGGAAACGGCGCTCGACGAAAGGCTCATCAACAGGTTCGACTACGATGGTGATTACGGGACGGTGCTCAACCGCTTTCTGATGCAGGCGGCGGTCGGATATCCTCTTACCGTCCACGGAACCGGAGGACAGACCAGGGCCTTCATACACATCCGCGATACGGTGAATTGTGTGCGTCGGGCGATTGAATCGCCCCCCGCGGCAGGCGACCGCGTCCGCATCATCAACCAGATGACGGAGACGCACCGCATCCGCGACCTCGCCCTCCTCGTGCAGAAGCTCACGGGCGCGACGATCGAGAACATGCCCAATCCCCGCAATGAGCTGGAGGAGAACGACCTCCAGGTTTCGAACCCGAATTTCCACGCCCTCGGAGTGTCGTCCACGACCCTCGAGCAGGGGATGCTCGAGGAGATCACGGCCGTTGCGCGGCTCTATCGTGATCGGGCCGATTTCTCGAAAATTCCCTGCGCATCGTACTGGACGCCGGAGCGTGCGCGGATCGCGCGTGAATATCTCGACAAGTTGGCTGCGGAGTAACAGTCCTGGTTCCCGCAGCGGGGCAGCTCTTGAACACACAGAAGATACTGATAACCGGGGGGCGCGGCTTCATCGGGATCAACCTGATGCGTCGACTGAGGGCAGGGAACCCCGCAGTACAACTCGCCGTGCTCGACAATGGGTCGATGACGGTGCCGGGGCACGTCTCTGACGGAACCTTCATCGACCTGGACGGCGATATTCGGGACCTGGACGCGGTAAGACGTGCGGCCAGCGGCTGCACGGCGATCGTTCATCTCGCCGGCCAGACGCGCGTGGTGGAATCGATCCAGGATCCGGTCCTCGGTTTCGAGGTGAATGCCCGGGGAACGCTGAACGTGTTGCTGGCTGCCCGCGAAGCGGGCGTCGATCACGTCGTGCTCGCTTCGACGGGGGGCGCCATGTTCGGCGATACTGCCGGTCCCATCCATGAGGACATGCTACCCCGGCCGTCTTCACCCTATGGTGCGTCCAAGCTTGCGATGGAGGCTTATGCGCACGCCTTCGCCGGGTCGTACGGGCTGCAGTCGGCCGTGCTGCGGTTCGCCAATGTCTATGGGCCCTACTCGACGCGCAAGGGCAGCATCGTCGCCCTTCTGTTTCGTCAGATCCTCGCCCGCGAGCCGATCACGATCTATGGCGATGGCAGTCAGGCGCGGGACTTCGTTTTCGTCGACGATCTCTGCGACGGCATCGTCCAGGCAATGGACGCGAAGGCGTCCGGCATCTTCCACCTTGGTTCGGGAAAGCCGACCTCCCTCAAGCAGCTATTGGAGGCGGTTGGCCGGATCGTCGGTCCGGACTGGCCTCTCGACATTCGATACGCTCCATGGCGGATGGGCGAAGTCCGGCGGAGTCATACGAGCATCGCGAAAGCGGTCGAGGCGTTTCGGTATTCGCCGAGGACGCAGCTTGAAGCAGGCCTCGAGGCGACGTGGCGGTGGTTTCTCGACGGGAACGGACAGGGGCGCCGGACGGAATCCGGTCAATAGGTATCGCGCTCGGGTAGCAGCCTCTCGAACAGTTCGAGGTACGCTCGACGGACGACCTCGGGAGAGTGCCGCCGCCAGATCTCGGCCTGTACGGTGGTGACATAGGCACTGCGCCGGCCGGGATCAGCCAGGAGTTCCAGGGCGCGGTCGACGTCCGTCTTCGTGTTCACGGAGAATTGAGGAAAGCCGGCCGCCTTCAGGATATCGTCACAGGAAGGCGACCCGCTTGAAAGAGTCGGAACACCCTGGATCATTGCGGTGGCGAAGCGATTGGGACTCTTGAACGGCTCCGAGGGCGAATGCGACACGACGCAAAGCGCAGCTTCGGCGAGTTCCGCGCTGACGGACTCCAATGACCAGGCTTTGCAGAAATCGGCGTAGGCAGGGTAGCGGCGTTGGAGTGTGGCCGGGTTCGTGACGAGCACCGGTTGGTAGCCGTGCACGGCTGCGAGGTGATCGATCATCCAGCGGGCGCTTTCGAAGTTGCCGCGTGTGGTATGGCCGAACCAGACGAGGCGGCGGGAGTTCGCCGGGGCGACGGGACCGGGCTCGGCGCCGTAGTCGACCAGCTCGGGAACATGAAAACACGGCTTCGCCGGGAATCGACTGTTCAGTTCGGCCTTAAGGCGCAAGGTGGGAGCGATGAGCACATCGGCGCGGTCGATGACCTCGAGGCAGCGGTCGCGTGCATGCAGCACACCTTCGTCCGTCCTGAAGAGACTGTCGGACGCGAAGAAGCGGTCGCAAATGTCGTAAACCACCACCTGATCTCGATTTGCGCGGATCGCTTCCAGGTTCCGGTCGCTGCACAGCTGGACGATGACGGCGATATCGGCATCGTCGCTGTAAGCCAGCTCGACGTCCCACGGCGTATCGTGCCGCAGCAACTCGGCGACACTCTTCGCCCTCAGGCGGGAGGTGGCATAGTCCGCCAAGGGGTACCAGATGGGGGCAAAACAGACTTTGGACACGAATCATACCGTCGTTGAAGCCGTCGTCGGTTCTAACGATCAGGTCGCTCGTTAGCTGCCTGACGCGACGAGATCGTCCAGCACGGTCTCGAGGCCTGCCGACCAGTCTGGCGTCGAGTGGCCGAGGACCTCCGACAGCTTCGACAAATCGAGGCGCGAGTTGATCGGGCGCTGCGCCTTGGTGGGATACTCCGCCGTACTGATTGCGACGATCCGTTGCGCCTTCAGTGGGGTGCCCCTCGCTCGCAGGCCGTCGACGATGGCCGTCGCGAAGCCATGCCAGCTGATGCTGCCGGCCGCGGCGACATGGACGAGGCCGTCCGTGCGGTCGATGACCGAAGCAAGTCCCGTGGGGGACGCGAAGAAGCCCGCCAGTGCATCCGCAATGATGGGGGTCGACGTGGGGGCGCCGATCTGGTCCGCGACGATGCGCAGTTCCTCGCGCTCCCGGGCCAGGCGGACGATGGTGCGCAGGAAGTTGTTGCCGGTCGCGGCATACACCCACGACGTCCGGACGATGAGGTGCGGGCCTCCGACGTCGCGGATGGCCGCCTCGCCGGCCAGCTTGCTGGCGCCGTAAACCGAGATCGGGTCGGTTTCGTCGCTTTCCTTCCAGGGAATGCTCCCGCGGCCGCTGTAGACGTAGTCGGTCGAAAAGTGCAGGAGAGGTATGCGGCGCCTGGCCGACCATTGGGCGAGGGCCCTCGGGGCTTCGGCGTTCACGACGAACGCGAGGTCGCGCTCGTCTTCGGCGCGGTCGACCGCCGTGTACGCCGCCGGATTCACGATGACGTCCGGCAAAATCTCATCGAGCCGCGAGCCGACATCCTGCGGCCGGGTCAGATCGAGCACGGAGCGGTCGGCCGGTACGACGGTTCCAAACGCCGCCAGCTTCGTTGCCAGTGCCGAGCCGACCTGACCGGTCACACCTGTAACGAGAATGCGCAACGTCAGGCCTCGTACCGGGGAAGGTTCGGAATCTCCGAAAGCACGGGAGCGGCTGCGTCCTTGGCCGATACCTGGGGATCGGCGACGCGCCAGTCGATCCCCAGGGCAGGATCGCACCAGCGCACGGTGATTTCATCTTTCGGGCTATAGGGGCCGTCGCACTTGTAGAAGAAGTCTGCCGTTTCCGACAGGACGACGAACCCGTGGGCGAAGCCTCGCGGAACGAACATCTGCCGCCCGTTCTCCTCACTCAGTTCCGTCGCGAAATACCTGCCGAAGGTCGGGCTGCCGACCCGCACATCCACCGCGACATCGAGTACCGCGCCGCGAAGAACGCTCACGAGTTTGCCCTGGGAGTTCGGATTCTGCAGATGCAGTCCGCGCAAAACGTTGCGAGTCGATCTCGACAGATTGTCCTGGACGAAAGGGCCGGGAACGCCCGCCGCAGCGTAACGCTCGGCCTGGAACGTCTCGACGAAGAAACCGCGGGCATCGCCAAAACGACGAGGCTCGAAGACAATCACCCCTGGCAATGGCGCCTCGATTGTCCGCATGCCGCACTGCTCCCAACACGTAACGTCCTTTTTATAGGAACGATTCTGGTCTAATGGCAAGGCGACCAACTGGCAGCGCGGGGCACACCGGATGAAGGGCATTATACTTGCGGGCGGCACGGGCAGCCGCCTCTATCCCGTGACGGCGGTCGTCTCGAAGCAGCTCTTGCCGGTCTTCGACAAGCCGATGCTGTACTATCCGCTTTCGACGCTCATGTTCGCCGGCATTCGGGAAATCCTCATAATCTCGACGCCGCTCGATATGCCGCTCTTCCAGAGATTGTTGGGCGATGGAAGCCAATGGGGGCTTAGTCTCCAGTATGCCGTCCAGGAGACGCCGCGCGGCCTCGCCGATGCCTTCATCGTGGGACGTGAGTTCATCGGCTCGGATCGCGTTGCCCTGATCCTGGGCGACAATATTTTCTATGGTCACGGATTGCCCGAGGCGCTGGCCGGCGCAATGGCGCGAGAGGTGGGCGCTACGGTTTTCGCCTATGTCGTTGCCGATCCCGAACGGTACGGTGTCGTCGAACTCGACGCGCGAGGCCAGGCGATTTCGATCGAGGAGAAGCCATCCCACCCCAAGTCGAATGCCGCAGTGACCGGGCTCTACTTCTATGACAATCGTGTGATCGACATCGCCGCGAACCTGAAGCCCTCGCCACGGGGCGAGATCGAGATTACCGATGTCAACCGCGCCTACATGGAACAGGGCGAACTCTTCGTCGAAGTTCTGGGGCGGGGCTTCGCCTGGCTCGATACCGGCACCCACGAGGCGCTGACCGAAGCCAGCCAGTTCGTGCAGATTCTCGAGCAGCGCCAGGGCCTGCGCGTTTCCTGCCCGGAGGAGATCGCGTTGCGGTTGGGCTACATTTCGCGCGATGCGTTTTTGCAGCTGGCAAAGGCCGCGGGGAAGAGCCGCTATGGTCAGTACCTGATGTCGGTGTATAATAGTTTTGCAAGCGATGGACGGGGTTAGCCGCTCGAAGCCGAAATGATATACCGGTCACGCGGCGGCATTGCCGCATTTTGCGCCGGTATACTTATTGCTAAGAGTTGGCATCGCTAAGAACTGCGGGGCAAAGAATGCTGGGCGACGCCGGCGGCGGGCATCTTTTCAACTCGACGTTCGAGAACTGGGTATCTGCAAGCGTTGTGAACCCGAGAAGCGGGTTCCGGTTCTGCAGGGAGTGGTTCCTGACGCATGTGAGTCGCGGTCAGCCGATGCAGATCGCGCTAGAGCCATTGGACTCCCAGTCGGACAAGGGCGTGCGGTTGCTGCTGACGACGCCCCCCGAGCAGGTGCGCCTGTGGCATGCGCTGGAGCCGGGCGCGGTGGAAGGCGGCAAGAAAGTCGTGAGGGTTAGGCTCCGCGGGCTGCAGGGTGATGGAGCGAAGCTGCAGCTGGATTCCATTGCGCTGTTCAACGGCACCGACGAGCAGCGGAAAGTGGATCGCCGATTGATCGGTGCCGTTCCGCTCAATCGCGACTGGCATGAGTTCGCGGTCCCGCTGCGGCCGAGCGACTCTCCTCCCCAAGGCCAGCGTTACCTCTCCCTGCGGTTTTCCGGTGCGGGCAAGGTCGAGATCGAACTGTGCCGCGTCGAGGATCCGGTGGTCGCGGCAAGAGTTCTCACCTCGGCCAAGAGCTTCGCTGCGAAGCTGGTAACGGGGTTCCGGCGAACCGCGCCGGTCGCGGCCGCGACGGACGGAACGCAGGATGAGGCCCGTGGGGTGGTCGAACCACCGCTGGTCGTTTCCGCCAGCGCCAACGAAGTCACGAGCGTCAAGATCGAGGCGACGGAGGTGCCGCCATCGGCAGGTCCAGCCGTCTCCAACGTCCTGCGCAATTCTGGTTTCGAGAAGTGGGCGGAAAACAAGCCGGCGCACTGGAGCGTTTCCGCACCGCCCGGCGTGACGATCAAGCGCGAGGCGGCGGCGCGGGAGCGACCGTTTTCGACGCCCTGCCTTTCGGTCATTTTCGGCAAGGCGCCGGCGAACCACGTTGTGTCCATCGCTCAGCGGGTGGAGGGCTTTGCTGCACAGCAGTTCGTGGATGTCGTCGTGGTGGGCCGCGCGGACGTACGCACGGAAGTCGGTGTCGCCCTCACGGATGCCGCGGGCAAGGTGATCCCTGGCGCCCGCGCCACCGTCATACTCTGGCCGAAATGGCTCTATCGTACCGCCCGCCTCAGGCTGCCTGCGAAGGTCGAGGGGGGCCAGCAGGGCGTCGCCGTGATCATCGGGGACGGGCAGGGCGGCACTGTCCAACTGGCGTTTGTCGCGGCGGGCGCCGCCGAAGGCCATATCGCCGAGGAATTCAAGCCGCGTCCCGTGCCGATCGACTCGAATGCCGTCGTGAACGGTCGTTTCGAGCACTGGTCGGGCCGGCTGAAGCTCTCGCTGGCGACGCGCCGGACCGAGATCACGGATGAGTGGCTTCTGACCGCAAAGATGCCGTGTCCCGGCGTCGCCGCGCGTCTCACGGAAATCGCGCCGCGTGGACTGCGGGACGGGCGCGACTATCCCAGCGTTCTCGCCCTTGCCCTGCACGGGGAGATCGCCGGATCCTACCTGCGGCTGGAAGCAGGTCTGGATTCCCTGCAGATACTGGCAGCGTCGCCTCGCCAACTGAGCTTTTGCGCGCGCTCGGCCGAACCCGCGGGCGCTACGGGCAAGCAGGAAGCCCCGATCATCCAGCAGATCATCGTCGCGGAGCGCCGCCGGATCGCGCCCGACAAGATGGACGTCAAGCGGCTCTTCACGATCCGCAAGAACGTCAGGATCGGACGTGTTGGGGAGTACCACACGCTGCCGCTCCGGAACGACCATCGCCAGATTCTGGAGGCGAAGGCCCGCGAGACATTGCGCGACGCCGGACATAGCCTGGTATTGATCTTCGAGTTTGCGGGTTTGGCCGACATCGCCATCGGCGATGTCTATCTCGGGAGCGGCGCAGCGCTGCCGGAGAATGTCGGGCCTGCTCCCCATGAAGTCATGATGGAGGATCCCAACATCGCGGGGCAGCTGGCTCTCCTCAAGGGGCTCGAGCGCTGGCAATCCAAGCAGCCGATTGTGGCCATGTCGCCCTCGCCGGCCACCGGGGAAGGCCTTGCGAACACGTGGACGTGGTTGCCAGATTCCAGGATGTCGGTCGATATCCTCATCTGCGTATACAATGCCGTCGAAGAGACGCTGGACTGCCTGGAGTCGATCGCCCGGAACACGTCGCTTCCGCACACGGTCACGATCATCGACGACAAGTCTGCCGACACGACCCGGCTGCAGCTACGGTCCTATGTACGAGGCAAGCCCTGGATCCGGCTGATCGAGAACGAGAAGAACCTCGGCTACACCAGGTCGGCAAACATCGGCATGAGCCGCGCCACCGCCGAGTGGGTCGTGCTGCTGAACAGCGACACCATCGTCACGCCTGGTTGGCTGGAAGGACTGTTCGAGGTCGTGCAGGCACACCCGAAGGCTGCGATGGTGGGGCCGGTATCCAACGCCGCTTCCTGGCAATCGGTGCCTGATCTGCACGATGTGAAGGGGGGCTGGAGCAGCAACCCGTTGCCGGAGGGCGTGCGGCCGGAGGATGTTTCGCGGTTGGTCGGCAGTCTGTCGCTCCGGCAGTTCCCGGAAGCGACGCTGCTCAATGGCTTCTGCACGCTCATGAAACGGTCGGTGATCGAGGAAGTCGGGTTCCTCGACGAGGCTGCCTTTCCCATGGGCTACGGCGAGGAGAATGATCTCTGCCTTCGGGTGAGGAAAGCGGGCTATTCGCTCGTGGTCGCCGATCACGTGTATGTCTATCACGTCAAGTCGGCGAGCTTCGGAAGCGCGCGACGGGCCGAGCTTTCCAAGCGGGGCACGGCCCAACTGGCCCTCAAGCATCCAGAGGTCGACATGAAGGCGGTTCAGCGCGAGATGGCTGAACTGACATCCCTGACGGAGCTTCGGAAAAGGCTGCGCCGGCGATTGCTCGGCGAGGCCACACAGGCGGTGGCGCAATCCGCCGGAGAGCGCGACAAGTCGACCTCCATCGGCGCTGCCGTCGTTTGATCGCAGGGGCGTGGGCGGACTGCAGCAGTCTCTGGGACGAGGCCTATCCATGGAAACCGTGAGTGTCATTTTCGTGCTGCCGTCCGGGGGCGGAGGCGGCGGGTCCAACTCGGTCGCCCAGGAAGCCATGGGGCTGGCGAAGTTGGGCGTGGACGTGCGCCTCGCCGTCAACCTCCCCAACTATTCCAAGTTTCTTTCGAGCTATCCCGAATTCGAGGCCCTGAAGATTCCCGTCCTCTCCTACGCCGATGGCGCCGGGCTCGCCCAGCACATGACCACGTGCGATCTCGTCGTCGCGACGACCAACGCGTCGGTCTTCGACGTCGCCAACGCGCGTGCCGAGATGATGAAGGGCGAACCGAAGGCGGTTCCGAAGTTTGCCTATTACGTCCAGGACTACGAGCCGCTCTTCTATCCGGCGAACAGCGAGCGCTGGACCAAGGCCGGTCAGTCCTACGTGGCGTTGAAGGATGCCATGCTGTTTGCGAAGACGAACTGGCTGTGTGACATCGTCTATGCCAATCACGGCATCAAGGTGCTCAAGGTCGTTCCGTCGATCGACCACGACGTTCACTATCCAAATCTGCGACGAGCGGGCTCACCGCTCTCGATCGTGGCCATGCTGCGACCGGCGACACCCAGGCGTGCACCCAAGCGGACGGCCCGGATCATGCGGGCGGTTGCCGAGAAATACGGCGATGTGTCGATGCAGGTTTTCGGCGCGAGCGACGAGGAACTGGAGGCCGCGGGCATCGGACTACCGGCCAACGTCAAGAACTGGGGGGTCCTGAAGCGGGCGCAGGTACCCGACCTGCTGCGGGCAAGCGACCTGTTTCTCGACCTGTCCGACTATCAGGCGTTCGGCCGAACGGGGCTGGAGGGCATGGCCTGCGGATGCATCCCGATCGTTCCGGTACTGGGGGGCACCAGCGAGTATGCCGTTCACGGCCGCAATGCCTTCGTCGTCGATACGCGGAGCGATCACGAGGTTCTTTCGGCGATCGATACCTTCGTCTCGATGACGCCCGGCGCCCGAGCCGAGATGAGACAGGCGGCCCTCGAAACGAGCGCCGAGTTCACAGTAACGAAGGCCGCTTTGTCGGAACTGCGGATTTTCCAGCAGTTTACAAAGGGATAGCGGCGCAAAATGCGCAATCCCCTAGAACATTTCGGCTGCTAACGCCCTTCGGATGTCCTAGACTCCTCCGCACATCACTGCTTGTTTCAACCTTCAGGAGCTTGATGGCGGACCCAAATTCCGGAAAGCATCTCTCGCTGCTCGATGCGATCAATTCCGACGGTGAGGGCCGAGACGCCAGGCAACGAAGTGGTTCCGCAACCGGCGAATCGCGGGACAGGTCCGCGCTCGATTATTCCAGCGCGGACGCCGTTGGCCGGCGAGAGGACGCGCCGCCGGGTCTCCCGAGCCCGGGCGAGGCCCGCGGCATGCCGGCGGAGCCGATGCGTCGCGACGAGTCCGCCGTCGAGGTGCAGATCCCCGAGTTGCCAAGGCGCTCGCCAAGGCGGCGATGGGGCGGTTTGGTTTCGTTCATTGTCTGCGTCGTACTGCCGACGATAATTGCCGGCGTGTACTACTTCGCTTACGCGACCGACCAATACGTCGCCAACTTCAGATTTACCGTCCGGGACATCAGCACGGCAGCCAGCACGTCCGCGGCCACGGATACATTGACCGCGATGATCGGCACGTCTGCCAAGACGAGTTCGTTCGAGAACTACATGCTCGTGGAGTACATGACCAGCCGGCAGGCGGCGGAGGATCTTCAGGGCAAGATCGATATCGTCTCGCGCTATTCGCGGCCGTTCGTCGATTCGTGGTCACGCCTGGACGGGACAGTCTCGATGGAAAGCCTGGCCAGATATTGGAAGGTCATGTCCAAGGTGGAGTTCGATTCCATAAAGGGAACCTCATCGGCCGAGATCCGGGCGTTCACGCCCGAAGATGCTTACCTGATCGCGAATACGCTGCTTTCGCTCGGGGAGGACCTGATCAACGAAATGGCACAGCGGCCGCAGCGCGAGGCAATTCAGTATGCGGAGGCGGAGGTAAAGCGAGCCGAGGATCGCCTGAAGACCATAGTTGCGGAAGTGGCGGCATTCCGGAGGGACTTCGGCGTGATCGATCCCATGACCAATATCGTCATGTCCAATGCCAAGGTTGCGGAGACCCTTCGCTCCTCGATGGCCACCATTCAGACCGAAATAGCCTCAATGAGAAGGCAGGGGCTCTCTCCGAATTCTCAGCAGGTGCAGACGCTGCAAACGAGGCTCAAGGCCACCGAGGACCAGTTGAAGGAAGTCGAGGCCCAGATCTCCAAGACGAGGCCCGCGGGCGATCAGTCGATCGCCAAAACCGTCGCCCGTTACGAGCAGCTGGAGCAGGAGAGAGTGTTCGCGCAGAACATGCTCACCTCGACGATGCAGACACTGGAGCAGGCCCGCGCCAATGCCGCGTCGAAGCGCCTCTACATAACGGCATTCGTAAAGCCGGCCGAGCCGCAGGTATCGACCTACCCCAGACGCTTCATCGCAACCCTGACTGTTGCCGGCGCCGCCCTGCTGTTGTGGACGATCAGCCTTCTGCTCGCCCGCTCCATCGGCGAGCACGTAACCTGATGGAGCGCATCGCCGTCCGGTCGATCACATGTAGTCGAGACGAAGGGTTATCGCGATCGTGCCGACGATGACCCCCACTACCAGGACGAACCACATCGTATGGTCTGAAAACCAATGTGCGAGGAAGTCGAAGAGGGGGGCGGCGAGGGGTGCCATGCGAACGGCCTTTCGTTTGCGGGGTCGCCAGTTGGACCGATCCTAGCGACCTTGGGGGAGGCGTTCAAATGACGGCGCTGGTCCAAGGGTGGATGCAGGGCGTTTCTTCCTGGTTTGCCGCGCTGGTCAACTGGCAGGGCGTACTGTGGCTTGCAATGTGCCAGGTCATGCTCGGTCTCAGTCGCCGGAACCGCCTTGGATTGCTCTGGGCACTGGCGGAGCCGCTGTTGGCGATCTCGCTGATGTACGCCCTTCGGGGTATCCTCAGGATGAGGACACCCGACTATGGCACATCGCTCTTCCTGTTCTTTGCGACCGGGTTCCTGCCCTACTACCTGTTCCTCCGGCTGGCCACTCACGTGCGGATGGCGGGCGTCGATCGAGGCACCAGACTGCCGAGCATATCGGCCCTGGATGCATTCATTGCCAACATCCTGGTCAACGGCATCATCTGGATCGTGATGATCGTAGCGATCTTTCTGGGAATGTGGTGGATCGGCGGCATCGAGGAGATACCCAACATAGATGTATCTGTATGTGCCGTGCCGATTCTCCTGCTGGTCGCCTTCGCGATGGGCGTGGGAATGCTCAACAGCGCCATCAACCGGTACATTCCCTTCTGGAACATCTTCTTCTCGTTGGCCACGCGCGGCCTGGTTTTCCTGTCCGGCGTTCTGCAAGTGGTTGACACCCAGCCACTCAGTATCCGGCAGTATTCGGTCGTCAATCCACTCTCGCATGCAATCGAATGGTTTCGCCTCGGTGTGTGGGAGCGGTATCCCCAAAATCTGCTGGACGAGGACTATCTGATCACCTGGGTCGTGGTATGCCTCTTCCTGGGCATGGTCGTTGACCGAGGCTCGATCAGGACGCAGAGCCGGCTGAGATGAAGGTGCGAGCAGTCATCCCCGACAGACAGTCGCCAAGCGCGCCCGACAGGCGAACTGGCGGGCTCCCTCACGACGTCTTGGGGCCGAAGACTTCATGAATAAGTTCTATCAGGGCGGGATCAAGCCGCCGAGCGGTGCCCAGGTCCCTAAGAACGTCTGACTTGACGGCTTCAGATACCGCCGAAAAGTCCGGCAGGAAGGGACGCTCCGGCGGGGCTGTCAAATTAATGGGAAAGGTAACCCCGACCTGCTTTCCGACAGCCGCCATGTCCGAGCGGTACAGTTCTGCAAGGTCTTTCCACTGCTCTCTGGTAATGTACTGTACTCGGCGAGGCTCCACCCCCTCGGTGCATCTGATGAAGAGCCGGCGCATCTCCTTTGCCTGGCGTGCATCGAACGCGATCGACCTCTCCTTCGCGGCAGCGGCCAGGGCGCGCTGCATCTCAAGGACCATCCAATGCACCGCAACGTTGCGGTCCTCCAAATCGGGCGCAAGAGCATTGACGCCGAGAGCGTGAAGGGTATCTGCGACGAGGTCGCCCGCAGCAAGGGCCTCAGGCTGGAGAGGGCGGACGTGCATTGCGGCCCATCCGCACACTTCGGCCCATCGCTCGAGGCCAGGCAGGGCGGAGACACGAGGCCGTATCGATTGGAAGAACCCGTCGAAGTCCTCAAGATTGTCCGTTCGTTTGGTCCGTTGGCCGTAGATCGACTGAACCCAGCTGGGATAGTCGCGGATATAGCAAAGCAGACGAAGCTCGCGGTCGCGGACCTGGCGCTTTAGATGCCTAATTCGCGCTCTTTTCAGATTGAACAGAGATTCCGCAGAAATGAAGATTTTCTTTCGCTTGTTCTGTCGGACGTCCTTACGGAATTTCTCTAACGCCTCCAGATCCTTCCCGGTCTGCAAAGCAGAGGCCAAGCGTGCATGGACGGAGAGGCCATCGGCCGAAAGCGGACACGCGACTCCCATCGCCGTCATGAAGTCGGCATACTCTGAGATCAGCGCCTGGATCGTGGACGAGCCGGACTTGCCGCGGCCAATGTGGAGAAAGAGCGGGGGCCGGCTGAAAGTCCTGGCGGGAGCATCGCTGACGTCCGGTTGCTCCGCAATCACTTGTCCCTCACTCATATGTACTTCCTACCGCAGCGTGAACTTGCCATCCTCTAGCGACGCTCCGCATCGAGTGCCTGGCGCACGAATGAGAAAAAAGACGACTTTTCGAGGATCAGGTCGGCATTGTTTGGATTCTTCCTCGATTGCCTGTTCTCCACCTTCTGTCCGACGACATAGTAGTAGCTAAAATTGAGCTGGCTCGCGATGCGCAGGAATGCCGATCCGTGCACGCCGCCTTCCGGGAAAATTTCGATCAGCGTCGTATTGGGACGACAGAAAATGATGTTGGTCAGGCCCGCGCCATGAGGCGACAGGACGATGCGTGCATTGCGAAAAGCTTCGATCTGTTCGGCTAAGGAAAGCTTGCCCGGCGAAATGATGTGAAAGCCCATGTCCCTGAGACCGGGCAGCAGATCATTTTCATTCAAGATACGCCGCATCGACGATTCGTTGCGCGAGACATAGAGAAGTTCGCCGCTCCGGTCGCGCGTCCGATGTTGAGGCGGAACGATCAGCGTATCGAGGAAGGAAGCCATCTCCCGGACCAACCCGGCGATGCGCTGGCCGCCGCCAAAGGTCAACCCCGATGAATTCACCGTACGTCCCTGCAGGAATCGGTTCGTCCGATCGAAAACAAAGGGCTGCCAGGAAAACAGGTCGACGACCTGCTGCTGGAACTGGGTTCCCAGCTCCGGAAGCACGACATCCAGGTTGCTGCCCCTGAGATTGTCTCGAAGCACGGTGGATCTTCCGCAAACGAAAGCCTTGGCGACGCTGTCCAGCCACCAGCGGCAATAGTTACCCATCCGCTGTGACGCGAGCGGCAGCACGATGCGACCATCGTCGATCTTCGGCGCCGACGCCAACTCCTGGGGCGATGCACCCTGATAGCCCGTCAGGAGCTTCGGCACGACTGCCGTTTCCCGCACCAGCTGGCTATCGATCAGCGTGAGACCGGCTCGGGTGTCGACATGACTGTTCTCGGCGTAGACGACATAGGCCGGACCCGCATCAAAACCCGGCTCGATGCCGGTCGACTCCGGCAACGAGGCCCTGAAGTGCCGATGGGTCTTGAACTTCTGAGTTTCCAAAACTTCGAGGAAAACGCCTTTGCGAATTTCAAAGACGCCAACCTTGTTCTTCGTGGAATCCGACAGCGACAACACGTCAGCCGGCAAGGCGTCACTGGGACTCACGCGGCCCTCCTATTTCGAAATCCACTGGATGATTACACAACAGCAAGTTCATTTCCCCGTCAACGTTGGTGAGAATAGGTAGCTAGCCAACAAAATTCTAACGTCACTTGTTCCCGGCAAGGCGCTCACTCCGCCCATTTTCCGCGGAATTCTGTTCTCTCCGCTTTGCCTGCTTCGCAACCAGTTCCGGCGTTCCCGCATGCACAATGCGCATCATGAGCCGCATGAGCTTGCCGGCCCTCTTGAGTGATGGCGTCCGTGCCCCCAGGGCTTCCAGCACAAGGGCCTGCAGTTGCGAGTTGAGGTTGGACAGGTGCTGCTTTCCAACCTCCGTTATATTGATCACGTTCCTGCGGCTATCGTCCTCGGCGTTCGTGATTGAGATCAGTTTCGCCTCGCTCAACGATGCGCACAACTGGTTCGCGCGCTGCCCGGTGACCCCCAGGGTTCGCGCCAGAATCTTGTTGCTGATTCCCTCCTTGGTGGCGAGCACCGAAAGGGCCAGCCATTCCGTCAGGCTGACGGGCGCGCTCTTGAACAAAGGCAGGTTCGAAAGGCCGCCGATCAATCTGCTTGCCGTCAGCACGAGCGTCACCACGTCAAGGATGTCGACGTCGCTCGATGAGGCCTGACTCTCAGCACCTGCCATGACGTTTGACCTTCCTCATCTGCTCGCGTCCGTTGCGTCTGCTCGCGGATTATTGTAAAGGCGCTTGTCTTTTATTGCAAGAACGCGCGGGACGCATGGCCGGAATTTTCCATGTGGAACGTGTTCTTTGGTGGCGTTGATCTTGAGGACTGACGATGAAGAAGCTCTTGCGGTACCTGTTGGGCGGAAAGCGCAAACCGCCGCCGCAACCAAAGCGGGTCGAGCCGGCTCATGAGCTTGCTCTGAAGGCGGTTGCGCGCCGCCGCAGCGGCAAGGCAAACGGTGAGGTCATACTCGAAGCCCCGCTTATCGCGGAATCGCCAGCCGTGGCACAGCAGAGGACGTCATCGGGAGACGCGGCTCGTGAGGGCTCGCCCAGTGTTGCCTTGCAGTTGCGTGCCAGAAGTGAGCGACGGAAGGAACGAAAACTGCGCAGGCGGGGGCGGGCTGCCCTGCAGAACCTCGACGCCGAATACAATGGGAAGGTGGCGCATGCATTGGCCGACATCGGCATGTTCGCCAGGGAATTGCGTACTCCCCGGGTCAGGCATCATCTCGCCGAGATTGGCATGTACACCCGGCGACCGGTTGATCACCGTAAGCAGATTGCTTCAGCCGGCGACCGTGAATAGGCGGCTGCCGGCGAGACTTCGCGTTTTGCATCGAAATGTCTTGATTGAAGGAACCCGAAAATGGCTGTGAGGAAAGACAGCAAAGCCCTCTCCATGGCCGGTGCGACTGGCGACAGGAACGTCGCAGCATCTCATCCACCAGAGGCCGCCGCAGGAAACGCCAGCGAGGGCGTGGCCGTGGATGATTTCGCCCGGCTCGTTCTCGGCATGAGCCGCCTGTTGACTGAGTTCAACCAGTTGAAGCCATTCCGCGAAGCTGAACTGGGATTGGGCGATTGGGCGGTGCTGACAATGTTGGCGCAAAAGGACGGCATGGGCCAGAAGCCGATGAGCCGGATACTCGGGCTTCCCATGCAGCGGGTGGCGGAAATTACCGCGGCGCTGAGACAGGATGAACTCGTGTCCCTCGTGCCGTCGGTCCAGGCCGGAAAGACCAGGAGAGTGATCAAGATCACGGAGGCGGGCAGGGCGAGGCTGGAGGCGGTCAACGCAGAACTTGCAGCGATGCTGGCTACGCTGGTGGGGGCGCAACCCTTGCGTGGTGCCCTCAAGCGAATGACCTTGCTTGGGCGAGCGATTCGTGTCGCCGCTGCTCAGGAGACTTGAGGTCCGCCCGTTAGCCGCGCCTTCAGCCACATCCTAAAGCAGCAGATCGACGTCTTCTTCGGGCTGCTCGCCCCCGGGGCCTTCGTCGGGGAGGGCGGCCTCAGGCTCCAGGTGCCCGAATACTGCGAGGGCGTCGTCCAGCCGCTGGTAGAGCGTGAAGTTGCCGCGATAGAGGATGGCGGCCCTCGTATCGGAACCGAGTGATCTCGCAATCTGTTCGGAGCCGGTCAGGATCAACATGGAGGCCTCGTTGCGCCGGCGGGCCAAGACCTGACGGCAGAATCGCTGGAACTCGGGGCGGCTGCCCCTGGGCATGCCGCCGAAGAAGAAGTAGTGGTCGCAGGGAATTGCGTAGGTCAGGACAAAGTCGAGTTCGCGCCTCAGGGAAACCGGCAGCTTCGTCAGCGGCGTCCGCAGAAGCTGATCGTATCGAACGGCGGCGGCAGATACGAAATCGACGACCTGCTCGGCATCGAATCGGTAAAGGGGGGCGAGCATGCGAATCAGTTCCAAAGGGGTACCCCCCGCGCCATACCGGAGAAAGCCGCCCGGCGGCGATATTGTCCCTTCCTGCTTGACCCACCCTTCGGTCGGCACGGAAAGACCGGCGACGACGTTCGCGAAAACCACCAAGGCGTCCCGCTGGTGGCCGAGGATGACGTACTTCGAGCGCGACTCGATCGTCCACGTGACATTCTTGGCAATCGTGCGCTCGAAGCGCTTCGGCCCGATTATCTTCGTGACTGAGTATAGCTTTATCGACAATTGATGCCGAAGGTGAACATGGGATTGACGCTCTTGGAACGGATTGTACAAGCCGGTATTCTATCGAGACAAGTGGTGCCCGCGCCCACAATGTTGCAGGATTTTCGTGCGACGTTTTCATCATCCGGCGATCGGCAGTCATTCTGCATCTCGTGAGAGCGAGGCACTGCGCGCTCCGGAAACTTCTCCCATCGTGCCGAGGAACGGATCTTGCCCACTGCAGCCCACCGTCTGAGCCACCTTCAGCGCCTGGAGGCTGAAAGCATCTTCATCATGCGCGAGGTCGTGGCGGAGTGCGAGAATCCCGTCATGCTCTACTCGATCGGCAAGGATTCGTCCGTGATGCTTCATCTCGCGATGAAGGCCTTCTACCCGGCCAAGCCGCCCTTTCCCGTGATGCACATCGATACCACGTGGAAGTTCCGGGAAATGATCGCGTTCCGCGACCGCATCACGGCCGAGCTGGGGCTCAAGCTCATCGTCCATATCAATCCGGAGGGGATCCAGAGGGGCATAAGCCCCTTCACGCACGGGTCGGCCATCCATACCGATGTCATGAAGACGCAGGGTCTGAAACAGGCACTCGATTTGCACGGCTTCGATGCCGCGTTCGGCGGCGCGCGGCGTGACGAGGAGAAGTCGCGCGCCAAGGAGCGCGTCTTCTCGTTCCGCAGCGAGCATCACCGCTGGGATCCGAAGAACCAGAGGCCCGAGCCATGGAGTCTGTTCAATACGCGCAAGCGCAAGGGCGAGAGCATCCGGGTCTTTCCCCTGTCCAACTGGACGGAGCTCGATATCTGGCAATACATCCATCAGGAGAGGATCCCGATCGTGCCGCTCTACTTCGCCAAGGAGCGGCCGGTCGTGGAGCGTGACGGAAACCTCATCATGGTCGACGACGAGCGTATGCCGCTGATGCCGGGCGAGACGCCCGCGTTGAAGCTGGTCCGCTTCCGGACTCTCGGATGCTATCCGCTGACCGGCGCCATCGAGAGCGAGGCAGCCACCCTGCCGGCGATCCTCGAGGAAATGTTCCGCGCCAAGCATTCGGAGAGACACGGACGGGTTATCGACCGCGACGGCGAAGGGTCGATGGAGAAGAAGAAGCAGGAAGGCTATTTCTGATGGACGGTTCGGAACAGCGGCTGGAAGCGTACCTTCGCCAGCAGGAGCACAAGGAACTCCTCCGCTTCATCACCTGCGGCAGCGTCGACGATGGCAAGTCCACCCTGATCGGGCGCCTGCTCTACGAGGGCAAGATGCTCTTCGAGGACCAGCTGGCGAGCCTGAAGACGGAAAGCGCGAAGGTCGGAACCCAGGGGGGTGAACTCGATTTCGCGCTCCTGGTCGACGGCCTGGCCGCCGAGCGGGAGCAGGGCATCACCATCGACGTCGCCTATCGGTTCTTTGCGACCGACAAGCGCAAGTTCATCGTGGCGGACACGCCCGGTCACGAACAGTACACGCGCAACATGGCGACCGGCGCGTCGACCGCCGACCTGGCGATCATCCTGGGAGACGTCCATCGCAGCCGCGATCTGCTGACACAGACCCGGCGACACACCTACATCTGCTCGATGCTGGGCATCAGGAAGCTGGTGCTTGCCGTCAACAAGATGGACCTGGTGGGGTACGACCAGGCAGTCTTCTCGGCCTACACCGCGAAGTACATGGCCTTCGCCAGGCAACTCGGCATAGAGCACGTCGCCTGCATTCCGATTTCGGCCCTGCTCGGCGACAACGTCGTCGCGCCGAGCGCGCATATGCCCTGGTATCACGGCCCCGCGCTGCTGCCGTACCTGGAGACGGTCGAGATCGCCCCCCAGGACGAGAAGCGTCCGTTCCGGATGCCGGTGCAATGGGTCAACCGTCCGAATGCGGACTTTCGCGGTTACGCCGGCACGATCGTGAGCGGGACGGTCCGGCAGAATGACCGGGTGAAGGTCCTGCCGTCGGAGCAGGAAGCGATCGTGACTGGGATCGTCACCGCGGACGGCAATCTTCCCGCGGCAATATCCGGGCAGGCCGTCACGCTCGTTCTGGACCGGGACATCGATGTCAGTCGCGGCGATCTCTTCTGCGACCGCCAGAATCCCGTTCCGATCGCGGACCAGATCGTTGCGCGGCTGCTCTGGATGGCTCCCGAGGAGATGCTTCCGGGCCGTACCTATCTGATCAAGGTCGGGGCGACGACGACCGAGGTGACGGTCACCGCGCTCAAGCACAAGATCAACATCAATACGCTGGAGCATACTGCCGGCAAGACGCTGGCCTTGAACGAGATCGGCGTTTGCAATCTTTCCCTGGCGAAGGCCATTCCCTTCGCGCCATACGCGGAAAGTCGTGAACTCGGTGGATTCATCCTCATCGATCGGGTGACCAACCAGACCGTCGGCATGGGGCTGCTTGATTTCCCCCTGCGGCGTGCCACCAACATTCACTGGCAGGCGCTGGAGGTCAGCCGCGAGAGCCGCGCGTCGCAGAAGGGGCAGAAGGCTGCCGTGATCTGGTTCACGGGCCTTTCCGGCTCGGGGAAGTCGACGATTGCGGTGGCGCTCGAGAAGCGGCTCTTCAGCCTTGGCCGTCACAGCTACATCCTGGACGGAGACAACGTCCGGCATGGCCTCAATCGCGACCTGGGATTCACCGATGCCGACCGTGTGGAGAACATTCGCCGGGTGGCCGAGGTGGCGCGCCTGATGGCCGACGCGGGGCTCGTCGTCATCGTTTCGTTCATCTCCCCGTTCCGCAGCGAGCGTCGGATGGCGAGGGAGCTGATCGGGAAGGGGGAGTTCATCGAGATCTTCGTGGACACGCCGCTGGATGTTTGCGAGGCGCGGGACCCCAAGGGGCTGTATCGCAAGGCCCGCATGGGGCAGATCCCGAATTTCACCGGGATCAGCTCGGCGTACGAAGCGCCGGAGAAGCCGGAAATCCGGCTGGAGACCAGCACGCAGACGGTGGAGCAGTCGGTCGAGCAGGTGATTGCCTACCTGAACGACAGCGGAAGCCTGAAAGCGTAGAGGCAGTGGTTCGCCCGCGAAGGCGGGCGGTCAGGCCGGCGGTCTTGACCGGCCAGCCGCCCCCTGTTTCCGTCGCTCGCGACGTGCCCGTTTCGACGCAGCCTTGGCTTCCTGTCGCTTCTGGAGGGCCGCAATCTTCTCCTGGAGGAGCACCTCACGCTCAGCCTGCGAAAGCATCACCGGTTCGACCGGCTCGCCGGGCGCCTCGCGTCGCACGAGGCCGACGAGCGCGGCAATCATCAGAAGGGCGACGGCGGAAGCGAGCCATATAATTTCCGAATAGGCTACAGCCACGAAATCGCTCCAAAGTTGTATCGGCGTCGCGACTCAAGAGCGCGCGGTGCTCCATCGCGCCTACTCTGAACTCCGAACGTCGTCGCCTGCTTCCTAGGTGAGACGATACATCTCTGCTTATCATATTGCGAGGCAGACGACGGTTTCTTGTACGCCGCCTCGCTCAGCAGAGTTAATCTGCTCACGATGCTCAGACTTCATGAAAGTGGACGCAACCTTGCTGATAAAGGCGAAATTGTGGTATAAATACAAAGTCTTAAACTGTCGTTGGTAGCGGTAAGACAAGCCTCAAGGTTGACCTGCACCGCGGTACGAGGCTTGGCGCCGAGTGAGGAAGAATTCGCGATGATGACGGAAGCCGATCGATTGGATGGTCTGTTGAAGCAGGTGCGTGCCGCCTTCGAAGAGCGGAGATGGGAAGAGACCATCCAGGTGTTCGAGGCGTTGAACCAGGTCGGCAAGCTTCCGCGCAACATGCGCGTCGAAGCCACCTGCCTGGCCGCCCGCTCGATGGCGAACATGAAGAACCGCTCCGGAGCTCGCAAGCTGCTCGCCGGCATCGCGGGGATCGAACACACGAAGGCCGCTCCCTATGCCCACCTCGCTCAGGCCTACATGGACCTGAGGAACTACCGTGAAGTCGCGAGAATCTGCGAGCGCATCATGACGCTGGAAGAGTCCGCCCAGTAGAGAGGGCGGACTCCACTTTCCGTTCCTGACCAGCGTTCCGGTCAATGAGGGAACACGATCGCTTCCGCCCGACCGACGCCTGGTGGCAGGCCTGCGTCGGTCGCTGGCGGAACGTGCTTCCTGGGATTGGCGCTGTCGCTGAAGTCATAGACCGCGGCATCGTTGCCGAACCGCATGAATATCCTGCCGCTCCCCCAATCCGAGCGAATGAACGGTGAATCGTAGAGGCGGGGCGGGGAGAGGTCGACGGTTGCTCCCGCCCGGCGCCCGATCTTTTGTGGGCCGTAGAAGGTGAGATCGGCGAACCTGAGCACCTGCCGGTCATACTCGATCTTCTGCTTCTTCAGCGCCGTCTTGAACCGTTCGAAGTCATCGCCGTAGTCGCTCGCCTGGTTTGCCACGATGATGATCGGCGAGTCGGGATCCCGCAGGGCCACGACGTTCTTCTCCGTGTCCGGATTCTTGTCCGCAGGCGCGCGCCACTGATAGGCGTCTGGGCCATGCGCCATGATCCGGATGGCGCCGAACGACGCACCCTCCTTGAAGAAAATCCAGCCGTCTTCTTCGGCCACGCCGTCGAAAGTGCGCGAAACCGGAATCTCGACTCGAATGTTGGGCCCACCCTTGTCCGTTGCCCTCTGGGTAATCAGGACATTGCGGTCCTGAAGGGAGGCGAAGCCGTCCAGCACCCGTTGCTCGGCCTCGAGGCGGCCGTTCCGGGCGATCCTCGCGATGTAGGGACCGAGGCGTGCCGCCCGGTCGCCCTCGAAGGCCACACCCTGCCATCGATTCTGGGCGCTCTGCGGCGCGTAGACGATCGCGGGGTCGAGGGCGAAGGAACCGATTGCGTATGAAGGAGTCATGAACCCGTAGCGCAGGACGCTCTTTGCCGGATCGACCGTGGTGATCTTTCCCGTTCGGTCGCCCACGCCGGGCAACCGCTGGATGTTCTCGTAGCTGCCGCGTGCTTCTGTTTCCCGTCCCAGCTTCAACACCAGCGACGGGGGAAAGTATGTGCTGGTCGCCTGATCGGTCCAGTGCGGGACGTAATTCTGCAGTCCAAAGATGAGTTCGTAATTGGGGTCGACGCCGCCGTTGAAGAACTGGCTCCTGAACGTGTAGACGCGGCTCTTGGCGCCGCCCCGTGCGCCGCTGCGCAGGGTATCCTGCGCAATGACCGCATAGGTCACATCGAGCAGCATTTCTGCCTTCTTTCGCAGCACCGGATCTTCCGCGAAGTCCCGTATGTTCTGGAGGGCCTGTCGGGATTCGTCTTCGTAGGTGGGTGACCCAATCTCGATGTAGATGCCGCGTTTGGCGCGCTCGTCGAGCATCCTTCCCCAATACTTGCGCCAGGCTTCGTAGTGCTCCGCGGGCTTTCTGCCGTCCTCATAGGCCCGGTCGGCGAAGTCCTTGCTGTTCTTCAGGAACTGGGAAACCAGAAGGAAGGAGGATTGTGCCGAGAGGGTATGATTGTCGGAACCCCTCAACGTCCAGACGTTGCCGAGATTGCTCGCATGCCGGTAGTCGTTGAAACGGGTCTGCGAGACCACCTCGTGGAACTCTTCTTCCATGTGGCGCTGTGCGGCCGGTGTCAGCCGACCCGGGAAGGTCCCGGACGCAGAATTGAAGAGGCCGTAGAGGCGGACGAAGTCCATCGAAAACAAGGCGAAGCCCCAGTCGACATTCTGCGTCAGCTGCCAGGGACCGGCGAGATAGGCATTTACTGCATCGACGTCCTGTTCGAAGAGCAGCGACGATACGGCGTAGCTGACCCATTTATAGTCGCTGGTAAGTTGGGCGTTGAGGATGCCTTTTGCGATCGATGCCTGGGCTCGGACGAGGTAGTCGGCCGGCATTGCCGACAGCGCGGCCGGTGGCCAATGAAGGGGCGTCAGCCGTTGTGGAACGGCAACCGCCACGCGGCAGGTGGCGGTTCCTTTCGGGCCGGAAACCTCCATGTCGTAGACCTTTGTGCGATCCGGATGATCCAGCGCCTTCTCTCCTGGCTGGATCGAAACGGGTCCCAGGCCGCTGATTTTCGCGGAGGTGGCGTTCTTCGTCGACCAGGTCAGTCTGACCGGAGCCCCTGGCTTCAGGAGGACATGCGGCGCTACCGCAAGGGCGCATTCGGGACGCTCAGCGGCTCGGGGGGGCGGTGGTTGCGTTGCAGGGACGTCCCGGGCGCGCGCGGGGCCGCCCGTCTCCACGAGGCAACCTGCCCAGAGGGATCCGGCGACCAGAAAAGCTAAAGAGTACTTGATGCGCCTCATCGCTTCTAACCCTCGGTATGGGGTGATATCCTGAGCCAGCGTCACAAGGCCGTTTTAGACATGAGTTGTTGTGCAGAATCCGGGTCGCATCTGACTAGCCCTCGCAAGGTACTAGATCGTGTTGTAGGCTGTGCCTAATTCTAGGCTGTGTCCATGCAGTGAGAAGGCCCGTCGGATTGACCGCTGTCTAGTCCTTCAGACGGGGTGGGGGATTTCCGCCCGCCCAGGGGAGCAGGATGAGATTCTGTGTCAAAGGTCTGGGCGCCATTTTGCGGAGAAGTGAATGTCTTCAGTAAGAGTCCCAAGTCACCCGTTCATGCATGCAGATCAGATTCAATATCTGCAGGAGCGGCTTGAGCAGACCAAGTGCTTCCTCGAATATGGCGCGGGAGGCAGCACAAGGCTGGCAGCCAGATTGGGGGTGCACCAAATATTCTCCGTAGAGAGTGATAGGGACTATGCCAAAAAGGTCAGACGATCGGCTTTAGCAGATCGACCTGCTCTCAACCTGACGATGAAGGCACCCGACATTGGAACTACGGGCCCCTGGGGCCGTCCTGTCAACAATGACAAGTTTCAAAACTGGCCTGAATATTCCATTGGAATCTGGAACGTGATTCGAGAGTCCGGGCATACTCCGGATCTCGTCTTGGTGGACGGAAGATTTCGGGTCGCCTGCTTTGCAGCGAGCATGATCTTTTGTAAGGAGGGGACCGAGATTCTGTTCGACGATTTTATCGGGCGCGAAAAGAAATATGGAGCCGCCGCGACGTTGTGCCAGCCGACGCGCATCATTGAAAAGATGGCAGTCTTTCACGTCCCGTCGAACCGGTCATTTCCGGACTTGAGCGCCGTACTGGCAAGATATTCCTGCATTCCTGGGTAGATACCTGCTGACGTTCCGTTGGTGTCGAAGAACGTCCTGTTCCAACTGGCCGGAGGGGTCATGCCTGAGCAACCGCGGTTCAATGTCGCGAAGTTCGCGCGCGCTACGAAGAGTGCGGTCGCGTTCTATGAGAACGGCGCCTCTGAGGAGGAAAAGCAAAGAGTAGCGCGAACCATCCGTAAGGCGGCCAGGCACATAAAAAAGGTGGGGCTAAGCGCCCAGGAGAGCGAACAGGCCGAACAAATGAAAGCGGCACGCCAGCAGGCGAGCGCCGACAGACTCGCGGCAGGCTTATACAAAGTCCTGTCGGAGAGCGGCACGGCGAAGGTAAAGGGAGATCCTGCGAGCGGCGCAAGTACAAGGATACAAGGGCCGGTTAACCTGAACGATGTGGCGCGCCGACTAATATCGCTGGCCTAACAGATTCGCATCGATGCGGCCGACGTTGATCGGCTTTCGGAGCGACCTATGACTTGCCTCGTGATCGTATGTGTAAAGCCGATGGTATAATGATCTGGAAAGGGGGCTGATGGGGTATGTTTGCACCTGAAGAGACAGAATTCTCGAAGGCACTTATTGAGTTTGCGCTAGCTGACAAGCGTGGTCCGGCGCGCACGCACATAACGCGCGTTAGTATGCATCACGCACTTAGAAATCTCATTGTGACCGAAGACGACGATGAAAAGACGTGCCTGTGCATTTCACAGTCACATCCGTTGGCCGATGTCATAGGAGCGGCCAAAGCTAAGCGCACGATTACGTCTTTTCCTGACGTAAATATGCTTGCGCTGCCGTATGAAGATAACAGTTTTGATTTTGTGGTGTCCGACCAGGTTCTCGAACACGTTGAAGGAGATCCATTTCACGCGATTGCTGAGAGTGTTCGGGTTACGAAACCCGGCGGGGCAATCGTTCATACTAGCTGCTTCATGAACTTCATGCATATGGTTCCACTAGATTTCTGGCGCTTCACTCCTCAGTCACTCGCGCTCCTCATGAAGAATTCTGGAGCGGAAGTGATTAAGACCGGCGGATGGGGCAACCGTGAAGCCTGGACTTACATGCAGTTAGGTTACCGGAGCAAAAAAGTGCCTGAAGTTCCGGGAAATCCCATTTATGAGCTGGCGATGAAGAATGAAAAGAAATGGCCTGTCGTCACATGGGTTGCCGCGCGAAAGCCCATAGCGCGGCAAGATTGAATAGCCTACTAGGGCATTGACGCATAACTATTGACGCATAACTATTGTCAATCAGCGGCTCCGCTGGTTGACCTGAACGAGGTGGCGCGCAGGCTCCTGTCGCTCGCCTAGCAGGTCCGCATCCATGGGGCCGACGTTGATTGGCGGACTCGATGGTCAGCGCCGGTCGGCGGCATCCTTGTTCATCTGCTCCCGGATGTGATCGGAGCGCGCCAGCGCCTTTCTCATCAACCGGTCGACGAACGCCTTTCCGGAGCTGTGAAGTCGTTCGCGGTCTTCTTCGCGGGCGATGTTTGGGGTCGAGCCCTCGCCGTATCGTCGTTCCCAGCGCTCGATGGCGAGGCGCGCAAGCCGTCGCGCCTCGTCATGTCCCGTCTCCAGCATCTCGCGCGTAAGCAGGATCTCGAGGATGAAATCATGGGCCATCGCCATTGAGAGAGCGGCCGTACTTGAATCGATGCCGCGAATCCGCTCGTCCTTCTCGTGCTCGAACATCCCGTCTCCCAACGCGCTGCCACCTCGAGACGATAGCGACACTCCTGAGAGGGGGGAAGACGGGAAAGGCACACGGCCTCTTCCTGCCTCACTCGTTGATCGAGGGCTTGACCGCTTGGTTGGGCGATGTCGGGCCGCTCTTTCTCGTGAACTGCCCGGGCCCCAAGTTCGATTACGATCGGATCCGCGATCCGTTGATTCGATCGCGGCCTCGCACACCCGGATTCACTGTCCTCGAGATCGATCCCGGCGAGTACTATAGAGTGGTCGGCAGCGACGGTGCGGCGTCGGAGGTCCTCTTCGCGCTGCGACCGCCCATTCGCGGCAACCTGAGGGGGATGACGACGGCCCCGGACATCCGCAAGCCGTGCGAGGCGGTGGCCCGTCATCCCACCCGCACGGCTGCGTAGAAGGGCACGACCGGGAAGGGATCGTCATGGAACGCGTCGAGTTGGTCAACCCGTGGAAGGTTGTGAAGGAGGAAACCGGCTACGACTGCCGGTACTTCTCGGTCCGTCACGACCGGGTCACATTGTCCGATGGAGAACCGCGCAGCTACCACAGCGTGCGGATGAAGTACTACGGCGTCTGCATCGTGCCGGTCGATCGCGACGGCAGCGTCACCCTGATCGGCCAGTATCGCTATGTGCTGGATCGCTTCTCCTGGGAGATCCCGGGAGGGGGCGCGCGGGTCGGTGACGATCCGCTCGAGGTGGCGCGGGCGGAGCTGAAGGAAGAGACGGGCTGCACCGCCCAGCACTGGCTCAAGATCGTGGAGGGCGCCGTGTCGCCCGGCATCTCCACCGAGGCCGTGCCGGCATTCGTTGCCTGGGGCCTGGAGCGCGGCGCGCCGCAGCCCGACGCGACGGAAAAACTGTCCCGCCGCCGTGTGCCGTTCGCCGACGCGGTCGGCTTGGCCCTGACCGGCGAGATCTCGAACCTGCCGGGGATTGCCGCCTTGCTGGGCATCGAAGTCCGACGTCAGCGCGGCGACCTGCCGGACAGTCTCCTCGATCTCCTGAAATAGACCGTCGCGTCGGTCAGGCCGCCGTCAGGCCCAGCCGCTCTCCGCGGTATTCGCCGCTCATCACGCGTTCCCACCAGCCGCGATTGTCGAGGAACCAGCGCACCGTGTCGCGCAGGCCGCTCTCGAAATCGTGCCGTGGCCGCCAGCCGAGCTCGGTCGCGATCTTCGAGGCGTCGATGGCGTAGCGGGCATCGTGCCCCGGCCGGTCGGTCACGAACTTGATCAGCGATTCGTGCGGGCGATGGGCGGCGTTGGGCTGCATCTCGTCGAGCAGGCGGCAGATGCCGCGCACCACGTCGATGTTCCGGCGCTCGCTGTTGCCGCCGATGTTGTAGGTCTCGCCGGGCCGTCCCTTGCGCAGCACGAGGGTCAGGGCCTCGGCGTGATCCTCGACGTGCAGCCAGTCGCGCACATTGTCGCCCTTGCCGTAGACCGGCAGGCTCTCGCCGCGCAGGGCGCGGATCGTGACCAGCGGGATCAGCTTCTCCGGGAAATGATAGGGACCGTAATTGTTCGAGCAGTTGGTCGCGAGCGTGGGCAACCCGTAGGTGTGGTGCCAGGCGCGCACCAGATGGTCGGATGCGGCCTTGCTGGCGGAGTAGGGGGAGTTGGGCGCGTAGGGCGTCGTCTCGGTGAAGAGCCCGGTGGCGCCCAGCGAGCCGAAGACCTCGTCGGTCGAGATGTGCTGGAAACGGAAGCGGCCGCGCGCGGCCTCGTCGAGGGTGCGCCAGTAGGCGAGGGCGGCTTCCAGCAGGGTGAAGGTGCCGTTGATGTTGGTCTCGATGAAGGGCGCGGCGCCGGTGATGGAGCGATCGACGTGACTTTCGGCGGCGAGATGCAGGATGGCATCCGGGCGGAACTCCGCGAGGATGGCATCGATGGCCTTGCGGTCGCAGATGTCGGTCTTGTAGTGACGGTGCCGGTTGCTGGTCTGCGCCTCGGCCAGCGATTCGAGGTTGCCCGCGTAGGTGAGCTTGTCGACGTTGGCGACCGTCCAGTCGGTGTCCCGGATGATGTGACGCACGACGGCCGAGCCGATGAACCCGGCGCCGCCGGTAACAAGAATTCTCATGGGGCCATTACGAAGCGAGCAGGGCCCGCCCCTCCTTGCTTCAGGGAATGCCCGAAATCCGGGAACTTATCCCTACCTACCATATGTTCCGTTTCGATTTCTAACCCCCTCTTGCCGGCGACACGGAAGCGAGCAGGACGACCGAAAGGCCGCTAGGATGGCGCCATCAACGAAGCTCCATCACAGGATACTGGAAGCATGAGCGACGCATCCGACTACACACCGCCGAAGGTCTGGACCTGGAACAAGGCGAGCGGCGGCCGTTTCGCCAACATCAACCGGCCGATCGCCGGCCCGACAGCCGAGAAGGAGCTGCCGGTCGGCAAGCATCCGCTGCAGCTCTATTCGCTGGGCACGCCCAACGGCCAGAAGGTCACCATCATGCTCGAGGAGCTGCTGGCGCTCGGTCACAAGGGCGCCGAGTACGACGCCTGGCTGATCAAGATCGGCGAGGGCGACCAGTTCGGCAGCGGCTTCGTCGCGATCAATCCGAATTCCAAGATTCCGGCGCTGGTGGACCGCAGCGGTCCCAATCCCGTACGCGTCTTCGAATCGGGCGCGATCCTGCTCTACCTCGCGGAAAAATTCGGCGCGCTCGTGCCGACGGAAAGCGCGAAGCGGGCGGAATGCCTGTCGTGGCTGTTCTGGCAGATGGGCAGCGCGCCCTATCTCGGCGGCGGCTTCGGTCATTTCTACGCCTATGCGCCGACCAAGATCGAGTATGCCATCGACCGGTTCGCGATGGAGACCAAGCGCCAGCTCGACGTGCTCGACCGGCGCCTGGCCGAGAGCAAGTATCTCGGCGGCGACGACTATACGATCGCCGACATCGCGGTGTGGCCCTGGTACGGCGGGCTGGCCAAGGGCCTGCTCTACGGCGCCGGCGAGTTTCTCGCGGTGCACGAATACAAGAACGTCAATCGTTGGGCCGACGAGATCGGCGCCCGGCCGGCGGTCAAGCGCGGGCGCATCGTCAACCGCCTGCAGGGCGATCCCGCCGCGCAGCTCCACGAGCGTCATGACGCCAGCGACTTCGACCTGAAGACGCAGGACAAGATCGCCGCCAAGGGCTGAGGCGCGTCCGTCGTTCGCCGCCGCAATATCGTCGTTCGACGACGTTGCGGCGGCATCGATCTTGCGTTGCTCGCCCGGTCGACGACCAGCGGAGGAGCATCGCGTGAGCAGCACGAACCGGCCCAAGGTGGCCTTCATCGGCACCGGCGGAACCATGGCGTCGCTGGGCGTCCATCCGCTCGAGCTGCAGGATTACGGCGTGCACGAGAGTCGCATGCATGCCAGCGAGATCGTCGCCCGCTTCGCGGTGGTCGAGGAGATCGCCGAGGTCATCCCGGTCGATTTCCGCAACGTTCCGAGCCCCGAGATCTACTTTGCCGAATGGCGGGAACTCGCCGCCCTCTGCCATCGCGTGGTGGCAGAGCATCCCGACCTGTCGGGCATCGTCATCGGGCATGGTACGGCGACGCTCGAGGAGACGGCCTGGGTGCTGAACCTGGTGCTCAAGCTCGACGTTCCCGTCGTGCTGATCGGCTCGCAGCGGCCGGCCTCCGGCCTGTCGACCGATGCCGCGATCAATCTCGTGAACGGCGTTCGCACCGCCGCCAGTCCGCAGACCCGCGGCCGCGGCGTGCTGGTGCTGCTGAACGACGAGATCCAGGCGGCACGTGAGGTCACGAAGACCTCGAACTGGCGCATGCAGACCTTCCGCACACCCGATTTCGGCGTCCTGGGTCATGCCGACGCCGACCGCATCGCCTACTACCGGCGGCCGGAGCGTCGGCACATGCCGGACACCGAATTCGACATAGCCCATCTCGACTCCCTGCCGAGGGTCGACATCGCCTATGCCTATGCGGGCTCCGACGGCAGCGCCATGCGCGCCTTCATTGCCGCCGGCGCGAAGGGGCTGGTGTCGGCCGGCTTTGCTCCCGGCATGCCGCCGGCGGCCGATCTCGCGGCAATGGAAGAGGCGGTGAAGCAGGGCATCGTCGTCGTCCAATCCTCGCGCGCCGGCTCGGGCCGGATCTTCCGCGGCCAGAAGCTCGCGAAGGCGGGCATCCTGGCGGCGGACAATCTCAATCCCCAGAAGGCGCGGTTGCTCCTTGCGCTGGCGCTTACCCGGACTTCCGACCCGGTGGAGATCGCGCGGATCTTCGCGACCTACTGATTGCCGCCCCTTCGCGGCCTGATACGCTGCGTCGATGGAGTTCAGGCAACTCGAACATCTGGTGGCGGTGTGCAGTGCGGGCAGCTTCAGCGGCGCCGCCAGGCAGCTGCACATCTCCCAACCCACCCTGAGCAAGAGCATCGCGCGGTTGGAGAAGCAGCTCGGGCTGAAGTTGTTCGACCGTAGTGGCGGGTGCGCCCGGCCCACCGTCTACGGACACGCGGCGGCCGAACATGCGGCCATTCTGCTGGACGGCGTGGCGAGGCTGAGCGACCCGATGGGGGAACTCGCGGGGGGGGAGACCGGCAGCCTGCGCATCGGCGTGGGGCCGGCAACGCGCATCAAGCTGTTGCCCGAGGTGGTCCGGCAGGTCGGCAGGACCTTTCCCGAGCTGCGGCTCGAAGCGCGCTACGATGACGTGCAGACATTGATGCGTTCGCTCCGCATGGGCAGCCTGGACCTCGTCTTCTGCTACTTCGAGGCGCCGGACGAGCAGTCGGATTTCATTCGCGTGAAGATCTGCGACGATTTGAGGATCGCCGTCGTGCGGCCTCGCCACCCGGCGCTGCGGCATGCGCCGCTCGCGCCGGAAATGCTGCTCAAATATCCGATCGCCAGCGTCGGCGCCGTGCCGAGCTTCCGCAAATGGCTGGGCGCCGTGAGTGCGAAGGCGGCCCGCAACATGGATGCCTTTGTCTCCGATGACTATGCGCTGGTGAAGAGCCGACCGCTCGATTCGGAATTCGTCGCCCTGGGGCCGCGATTCGTGTTCGAGCAGGAGTTGCGCGAGGGCACTCTGGTCGAGCTGAAGCTCCGGATCGAGATCGGCTACGAATGCTGGATGCTCACCACCGAGGCGAAGTGGCGCTCGCCGGTGGTGAAGAAGGTCGCCGGTTTCGCGCGTACGGCCATGAGGCGGAAGGCCCCGCGCCGCTAAGGGCCATGCCTGCAGGCTATGGCTCATTCGCGTTCGAGCGATTGTCAGCGGTGCGGGATCGGGCGCCTTTAGCGGGCAGAACAAGAAGATGAAGCCGATGGAGGATCCATGGCTAGAAGACACAGCCTGACGGGCCTGTGTGGGATGCTGTTGCTTGCGACAGCGATCGCCGCCGGCTTCGCAGGACCAGCGGCAGCGCAGTATCCGGACAAGCCGGTCCGCCTCATCGTGCCCTTCACGGCGGGAGGCTCGCCGGACACGACGGCCCGGCGCGTCGCGCAGCGCCTGACGCAGGAACTGAAGCAGCAATTCGTCGTCGAAAACCGGCCGGGCGCTGCCGGCAATATCGGCGCGGAGACCGTCGCCCGCTCGGCGCCCGATGGCTACACGCTGATGATGATGGCCAACAGTCACGTCATCAATCCGGCGCTCTATTCCAAGATCACCTACGACGTCGTGAAGGACTTCACGCCGATCTGCCTGATCCTGCGCGGCTCCTCGATGATGGTCGTGCCGATCGGCAGTCCGGCGAAGACGGTGAAGGAATTCGTGGACCTCGCGAAGGCCAATCCCGGGAAGCTGAATTTCGGCTCGGGCGGCGCCGGCAGTCCCGCACATCTCGCGGCCGAGGCGTTCCGCCAGGCCACCGGCATCGACTACGTGCACGTGCCTTACAAGGGTGCGCCGGAGATCGTGCGCGCGCTGCTGTCAGACCAGGTCCAGGTTGGGTTCCCGACCTTCGAGACGGCGCTGGGTCAGGTGCAGCAGAAGACATTGCGGGCACTCGCCACGACCGGCTCCAGGCGCTCGCGACTGCTTCCCGACACGCCGACCCTGCTGGAAGCGCTGCCGGACGGGTTCAGCCTCGAAGGCTGGCTCGGTCTCGTCGCGCCGGCAGGTACGCCGCCGGAAGTGGGCAAGGCGATCGTCGCCGCCATGACCAACGCGCTGAAGGATCCGGCCTTCCGCGAGCAGCTCGAAAGCGGCGGCTCGGACATCGATTTCCGGCCCGGACCCGAATTCGGTGCGATCCTGCCGGGCGAGCTCGTGAAGTGGCGCAAGCTCGTCGAAGGCGTCGGCGCCAAGGTCGAGTAGGGGAAGGGAGGCAACATGGCCGTCGCCACCAAGCCGCGGATCCACGAAGTCCCTGACGATCTCTTGGCCGCCATCGACTGGTGCTACGAGCAGGGGTGGACCGATGGTCTTCCGGTCGTGCCCCCGGTCGTCCCCCGTGTCGACGCCGTGCTGGCCGCCGAGGCGCGGCCGCGCGAGACAGTGATCGCGCAACATCCTGCCACCGGCCTCGACCTCTCGCTGCATGCTGCCGCGGTCAATGCGGTGATGGCGGGCTGCCTGCCCGAGTACTTCCCAGTCATTGTCGCCGCGTTCGAGGCGATGAACCGGCAGGATTTCAACTTTCACGGCTCGACCGCCAGCACCGGCGGGTCGGCGCCTCTGATCGTCGTAAGCGGTCCGTATGCCGAGGAGATCGGCATGAATGCCGACGTGAACCTCTTCGGCCCGGGCAACCGCGCCAACGGCACGATCGGGCGCGCCGTCCGGCTCATCCTGCGCAACGTCTTCCAGATGCTGCCGGGCATCTCCGACAAGTCGACACAGGGCAATCCCGGCAAGTACAGCTTCTGCATCGCCGAGCGTGCGCGCGGCAATCCCTGGCCGTTGCTCTGCGAGGCGCAGGGCTACGACAAGGGCGTGTCCAGCGTAACCTGTTTCGCCGGCGGCGGCTTCTTCAATGTCGAGAACCACGGCGGCAACACGCCGGAAGAGGTGCTGATCTCTGTTGCGGATTCGATGGCCAACTATGGCTGCATCAGCCTCGGCCAGAGCGTGGTGATCCTGGCGCCCGAGCACATGAAGATCGTGGCCGATGCCGGATGGTCTCGCGAGAAGGTGCAGGACTTCCTGTTCGTCACCGCCAGGCGTTCCGTGGACGGCATGAAGGACGCGGGCAAGTATCGCGACCGCGAATACGAGCTCCAGCACGGCGAGGGCGCGCATGCGCTGGCCAGCCAGGGCTTCATGCACCGTGGCCTGCGGCCGGACGACATTCTGGTGACCATGGGCGGCGGCGATGCCGGCGGTCATTCGTGCTTCATCCCGTCCTGGAGCCGTGGGCGCGCGTCCATCATGCAGCACCAGCCCATCACGCCGCCGCCTGCCGGCGCGCGCCCGTGAACCCGAGGAGTCTTTCCATGCAGCTCTATTCGCCGATGTCAACGACCCCCAAGCGCCAGGCCTTCCGGGCGCCGCCGCTCGCCAGCCTGGAAGGACTGCGCATCGGCCTGCTGGAGAACGGCAAGCTCAATGCCGACGAAATGCTGCGCGAAGTGGCGGCTCTGTTCGTCGAACGGCACGGCTGCACCATCCGCACCGTCGCCTCCAAGAAGAATGCCAGCGCCCCGGCGCCCGCCGCCACACTCACCAAGGTGGCGCAGGAGGTGGACTTCCTCATCACCGGCCTGGGGGATTGAGGGTCCTGCTCAACGTGCAGTCTGCACGACAGCATAAGCTTCGAACAACTCGGCAAGCGTGCCGTGGTGATCTGCACGACTCCTTTCGAGGTGACCGTGAAGAACATCGCACGGGTGCTCGGCATTCCTGAATATCCGTTCGTGAAGGTCCAGCACCCGATCGGGAGCTGCACCCTGCCGGAACTCAAGGTTCGCGCCGAAGCGGCCTACGCCCAAGCGGTGGAGATCCTCCAAGGCTGAGGATCTCCAGCCGAAAGCGCCTACAATTTAGTGTATACTAATCTATTAGTGTGGACTAATTGTTGGGCCATGAACCAGCCTGCTCCCATCGATGCCGTCATGCGCACCCTCGCCGATCCCACGCGTCGGGCGGTGTTCGAACGCGTGGTCGGCGCCACGGAAATCACCGTGGGTGAACTCACTCGCGGAAGCGGGGTGACGCAGGGCGCCATCTCGCAGCACCTCAAGTCCCTGAAGCAGGCTGGGCTCGTCGCCGAACGCCCGGAGGGCCGTAACGTCTACTACCGCGCCGAGCCCAAGGGCCTCGAGCCGTTGGTCGACTGGATGAGCCACTACGGCGTCTTCTGGCGCGAGCGTTTCGGCAACCTCCGAGCACTCCTGAAGGAGATGGACCCTTGACTGCAGCTGCCCGCGAACCCGCTACCCATGAGATCGTCGTCGAGGATGTTTTCGCGCATCCGCCACAGGCGATCTGGAAGGTTCTGACGACCGGGGCCCTGATAAGTCGCTGGCTCAAGATGCCGCTGGCCGGCTTCGAGCCCGTCGTTGGCAATCGCTTCACCTACCAGACGACGCCGGCCGGCGGCTGGGACGGCACGATCCACTGCGAGGTCCTCGAATTGGTCGAGAACCGCCGCTTCGTCCATTCCTGGAAGGGCGGGCACGAATCCAACGTGGGTTATGGCGCACCGCTCGACACGGTGGTGACCTGGACCCTGATGCCGGTCGAGGCCGGCACGCGCCTGCGTCTCGTCCACTCCGGCTTCGTGCTGCCGCGCAACGAGACCGCCTACACGGGCATGGGCAAGGGCTGGCAGCAGGTGGTGAAGACCATCGATGCCCTCTCGGCGGAAGGAACCGCCTCGTCCAAGCCACGCTAGGAGAGGGCGTCATGACCAAACCCTATACCGGCGGCTGCGCCTGCGGCGCGGTCCGCTATGAAATCCCGGCCGAGCCGGTGGTGATGGCCGACTGCCAGTGCCACGACTGCCAGCGCAGGAGCGGGACGGGGCACGGCTCCTATCTGACCTTCGCAGGCCGCAAGGACGTCACGATCTCCGGGCGCGCGACACACTGGGACCTTGTCGCCGACAGCGGTAACGTGAAGACACACGCTTTCTGTCCTGTGTGCGGAACGCCGGTCTATCTGACCTTCTCGTTCATGCCCGATCTCTTCACGGTGCACGCCGCCAGTCTCGACGAGCCGGAGCGATACTCGCCGCAGATGGTGTTCTACAGGGCCCGCGGTCATGCCTGGGACCGGGTCGATCCGGCACTGGCGGCCTTCGACACGATGCCGCCGACGTAGCGAGCCCCGGCGGAGCGGCCTGTTACAGTGCGCCCTCGTGTTCGAGCAGCCACTTCTTGCGCGGCAGGCCGCCGCCATAGCCGGTCAGCGTGCCGTTGCTGCCGATGACCCGGTGGCAGGGCAGGACGACGCCGACCGGGTTCTGGCCGTTGGCGAGCCCGGCCGCCCGCACTGCGCGCGGGCTTCCGATGCGCCGGGCGAGCTCGGCATAGCTGATCGTCGTGCCGGCCCGGATCCCGCGCAGCGTCTGCCAGACGTTCCTCTGAAAAGGCGTTCCGGTCGTTTCGACCGGGAGGCTGTCGATGACCGCGATGTCGCCCGCGAAGTAGGCGCCCATCGCCTTTGCCAGCCCGCCGGCAACGCGGGCGGCCGAGATCGTGTAGCGCCCGGCACCGTAGTAGCGGTCGAGCAGGCGGTGCATGCGGTTCTCGTGGTCGCTCCAGTCGATGGCCCGCAGCCGCCCCTCGGTGTCGGCGACGATCAGCAGTTCGCCGATAGGCGTGGCGAGGCGATCGAGCTTGAAGTCGAGCGGCTCAGGCATCCCGTGCCATCCGCAGATGCTGTTCGGCATAGGCATGCCAGGGCCGCCAGGCGGGCGGGGCGGTGTCGTCGCCCGGCATACCGGTTCCGTGATCCTCCCAGTCACCCGGCGCGCGCAGGCCGGGTCGCCGCGCGATCAGCGGTGCGAGCGCCGGATCGCGCGCGAGATGGTCGTCGATCGTTGCGATGTCCGCCCCGAGATCGAAGACCCGGCGCACGCGCGCGACGATCGCGGGCAACGCCTTCACCGACGGGCAGAGGATGGTGACCGCTACGGCATTGCGATCCGGCAGATGCGCGACCGAGACGCGGCCGTGCCCGCCGTCGAGATCGAGCCGGCGATGCCAAACGCCGGCTTCGATCCACTCGACGCCGGAGGTTGCTCGGGAGGAAAGGGCCCCCAGCATGCCGGACCAGTCGTAGGGCGGGCGATAGGCCAGCCTCAGGGTGACGCCATCGCGGGCAGGGGTATCGCCGCCCGTCCGGCGGCGGAGCATGCGCGGCGGCCGGTCGAACAAATTGCGGAACGTCTCGTTGAAGCGCCGGACGCTGCCGAAGCCCGACGCCAGCGCCACCTCGGCCATCGGTAGGTCGGTATCGTGCAGCAGCTGCTTGGCGAACAGGACGCGTCGCGTCTGGGCGACCGCCATGGGTGAGGCGCCGAGATGACGCTGGAACAGGCGGCGCAGCTGCCGGCCGCCAACGCCCAGCCGCTCGGCCAACGCCTCGACCCCGGCCTCGTCCTCGTCGAGGGCGCCGTCGGCGATCAGGGCAAGCGCCCGGCTCACCGTGTTGGCGCTGCCACGCCAGGAGGCGAAGTCGGGGGCAATCTCCGGCCGGCAGCGCAGGCAGGGCCGGAAGCCGGCTTCCTGGGCCGCCGCGGCCGAAGCGAAGAAGCGGCAATTCTCGAACTTGGGCGTGCGGGCCGGGCAGACTGGCCGGCAGTAGATGCCGGTCGAGGTGACGCCCACGAACACGCGCCCGTCGAACCGGGCATCGTGGCTCTGGAAGGCGCGGTAGAAGGTGCTGCGGTCGTGCAATTCCATGCGCCGATATTTCCACGCGCGCGCGGCCGGCGCTCGCGGTTTTCGGACCCGTTAGTCTTTGACCCGGGGACGCGAACGTGATCAGTCGCCGGCCATGGTCGAGACTGCCAGCTGGTCGGCGCTCCTGAGGCGCGAGTGGATACCCCTGCTGGTCGCACTGGTCGGCGGGGTCCTCCTGCATTCGATGAACGTGCTGATGCTGGCGACGGTGCTGCCCAGCATCGTCGCCGATGTCGGCGGCGCGGCGATGGTGAGCTGGCCGACCACGGCCTTCCTAGCCTCGTCGATCGTCGCGGCAACCGGCACGGGACACCTGACGATGCGGCTGGGCGCGCGCACCGCCTTCTGTGCCGGCGCGCTGGTCTTCGGCATCGGCGCCCTGATCTGTGCGCTGGCGCCGTCGATGGGCCTCGTCGTGGCGGGCCGCTTCGTGCAGGGCTTCGGCGGCGGCGTGCTCTCGGCGATGGCCTATGTGCTGGTGGGCCGGTCCTTCCCCGAACCGGTCTGGCCTCGCGTCGCCGCGCTGCTCTCGGGCGCCTGGAGCATGGCGGTGCTGGTGGGGCCGATGCTCGGGGGCGCCTTCGCGACCTGGGGAAACTGGCGCGGGTCTTTCTATGCCGTGACGGTCCTGGCCGCCCTGCTGGCCCTGGTCGCGGCCCGGGCGTTACCGCGGGCGCGGGCGGAGACGGCGGGGGCGGCGCGCGCAATTCCCGGTGGCCGGGTCGCGCTGATCTGCCTGGCGATCGCCACCATGTCGGCGGCCAGCATCGTCACCCTGCCATCGACCAAGGCCGGTCTCTTCCTCGGGGCGGTCGGTCTGCTGGTGACCATGATCCTGCTCGACCGTCGTTCGAAGGCGCCGCTCTTTCCGAGCGATGCCTTCTCGTTGCGCTCGGTGACGGGCATCGCGATGTGGTTCTGCCTGCTCGTCTCCGTGGCCTACAGCCCATTGTCGATCTTCGTCCCGATCTTCCTGCAGAGCCTGCACGGGTTCGATCCGCTGGCCGCCGGCTACACGGTCGCCGGCGCGTCGATGGGCTGGACCGTATCGTCGCTGGTCGTCGCGGGCCGGGCGCCGCGGACGGCCGGCCGGCTGCTGATCGCCGGGCCGCTGGCGATGGCCGCGGGGCTGGCTTGCGTGGCACTCCTGATGCCGCAGCCGGTGATCCTCCTGCCGGCGTTCATTGCCCTCGTCGGCGTGGGGATCGGAGCCTGCTGGGGCTTCGGCGTGCAGCGCCTGATGGGCGGCGCACGGCCGGGGGAGGCGGAACTGGCGGCTTCCGCCGTGGCGACCGTGCAGCAGAGCGGCTTCGCCCTGGGCGCCGCCGCGGCCGGCATCGCCGCGACCCTCGCGGGGTTCTCCCGAAATCTCAGCGCGCAGGACGTTACCGCAGCCGCTTTCTGGGTTCCGATGAGCTTCGCGCCCGTGGCACTTGTCGCGGCCCTGGTCGGCGCGCGCCTCGCGACATTGGCGGGCCGTCGGGGCGATCGCACCGGATCGCCCTCGTCAGGGCGTCGTTGACCCTCAGGCGGCCGCCGCGTCCTTCCAGGCGGCTACTTCGAGCCAGGTGCTCTGGTAGGTCGCGCCTTCGCCCATGTCGGTGTAGCGGTCCGAGCAGAGCATGTTGATCGTGCCGGACACCGCCTCGGAAGTCGGGCGCTGGCCGGGGACCAGCAGCACGCCGGGCTGCACCTCGTCGACGACCTTCAGCATCAGGCCGACCTCGCCGCGCTCGTTGAACACGCGCACCTGGTCGCCATCCTTGAGGCCGCGCTTGGCGGCATCCTCGGGATGCAGGATGCAGAAGGGCTGGCCCTCGCGCTTGCGCAGGAAGCCGACGCCGGAGAAAGCCGTATGCGCCTGGAAATAGCCGGGCGCCGTCAGCAGGCGCAGCGGCCACTTCTTCGCATCCGCTTCCTCGATGGGATCGGGCTGCCAGTCGGGAACCGGCGACACGCCCTGCTTGGCGAGCTGCTCGGAATAGAACTCCAGCTTGCCCGACGGCGTCTTGAAGGGCTGGCCCTGCCAGTCGTGCGCGATGTGGTGCGGCTCGCCGGCGAAGAGCTTCGCCGGATCGGCCTTGGCGGCGGGGCCGGTCGCGCCCTTGAGCAGCTCCTCGGCCGCCTCGCGCGGGGTGAGGGTGAAGATCCGGTCCGTCACGCCCATGCGCTGCGCCAGTGCCTGCGCGACGTGGAAGTTGGAGCGCGCTTCGCCCGCCGGCTCGGCGGCCTTCTGGCCCCACTGCATCCAGTAGGCGCCGTAGGCACGGTAGAGATCGTCGGTTTCGAGGTAGCTCGCGGCCGGCAGCACGATGTCGGCGTAGCGCGCCGTGTCGGTCATGAACGGGTCGTGCACGACGGTGAACAGGTCCTCGCGGCTAAGGCCCTTCTGCACCTTGTGCACCTCGGGGCAGGTCACGGCGGGGTTGTTGGCCGAGACATAGAGCGCGCGCAGCGGCGGGTCCTTCATGTTGAGGAGTTCTTCGCCGAGACGCAGGTGGTTCACCATGCGCGCCGTCGCCGGGCCCGAGGGCTTGCGCACCGCGGCGTAGTTGAGATCGCACGATGCGGCCGTCAGCAGCAGCGCGCCGCCGCCCTTCACGGCATAGTGGCCGGTGACGCCCGGCAGCAGCACCACGGTGCGCAGCGCCTGGCCGCCGTTGACGAGGCGGGTCATGCCTTCGCCGAGACGGATGAGCGCGGCCTTGGCCTTGCCGTACATCGCGGCGAACTTCTCGATGTCCGCGACGGAGAGGCCGGTGATCTCGGCGGTGCGTTCCGGTGTGAACCTCGGCAGCACGTCGCGCTCGACCTTGTCGAAGCCCAGCGTGTGCCGGGCGATGTAGTCGCGGTTGGCGAGGCCGTCGCGCACGAGGATGTGCATGACGCCCAGCGCGAGGGCGGCATCGGTGCCGATGCGGATGGGCAGGTAGAGGTCGGCTGCCTTGGCGCTGCGCGTGCGGCGCGGATCGATCACGACGATCGGCATGCCGCGCTGCTTCTTCTGCGTTTCGGCCAGCGCCCAGAAATGGACGTTGGTCGCCGCGAGGTCGGCGCCCCACGACACGACCAGATCGGAATGCACGACCGATTCGGGATCGGCGCCGCCCACGGGTCCCACCGTCACGTCCCACGCGGTCTCGCAGCAGGTGTCGCAGACCGTGCCGGCCTGCAGCCGCGACGTGCCGAGCGCATGGAAGAGGCCGCCGACCAGCCCGCGGTTCATCAAGCCCTGATGGGCGGAGTAGGCGTAGCCCAGGATCGCCTCGGGGCCGCTCTCGGCGATGATCGCCTTCCAGCGCGCGGCGATCTCGTCGAGCGCTTCGTCCCAGGTGATGCGCGTGAACTGGCCCGAACCCTTGGGACCGCTGCGGCGCAGAGGCGTCGCGATGCGCTCCGGCGAGTTCACCAGATCGGCGTCGCGGTTGACCTTGCCGCAGGCGAAGCCTGCCGTATAGGGATGGTCGGGGTCGCCCTGGACACGCACCACCTTGCCGTTATCGACATGTGCAATGAGTGAGCACATGTCGGGACAATCGTGCGCACAGACAACTCGTACAGACTTCACCACGCCGCCTCCCGTTGGGTATCGCGGCGCGACTGTAGCAGAGGCCCGGCGGAAACCGGGACTTACTTCTTCTTGGCTGCGCCTTTAGCCGGCTTTGCTTCAGGAGCGGCTTCCGCCTTCGCGCCCGACGCCTTGGTGCCGGCGCCCATGGCCGCGGTGGCCGAGCCGGTCATGCCGAAGCGATCCTTGAAGCGCTGCACACGACCGCCACGGTCGATGCTCTGGCGCACGCCCGTCCAGGCCGGATGCGTCTTGGGATCGATGTCGAGGCGGAGGCTCGCGCCTTCCTTGCCCCAGGTCGACTTCGTCTCGAAGGACGTGCCGTCGGTCATCACCACCGTGATCGTGTGATAGTCGGGGTGGATGTTCTGCTTCATGATTTCTCTCCAGCGCTTCAGGGCCGATTCCGACCGGCCGGCGCAACAAGGGCGCGGATATACAGTCCCGGGGCCGCGGGGACAAGGTGGTTGTACGGGGCCTGTGGCGGTCTGGGGTGGAAATGTGCGCGGGGCGGGCGAGTTTGTCCCCGATCCGGGAATTGTCGATGTTGGTTACGAAGATGGCGTTCGCGCCAGTCTATGGTGACGGTCTTGCGCAGGCGGGGGCGTCGATTGCGGGAATGTTGCTCCCGCTGGCGCCAAGGGCGGTGTCTGGCTCGGGGCGTTGGCGTCGTAACTCGTCGTGGCCGTCGCCGCTGCTGTCGATACTTCAGGTGACAGTTGCCTCAAATTGAGTGCGGCGATTGGGTCATCTAACCAATCGCGGCCTCTGCAGTCTCCAGTAGCTTATTGTCAGGAGATAGTGCCTCATCCGCACAGACGATAGCGAAACGGACGGTGTCTTTGGTTGAGAATGTAAGACGTACGTGCTGATGGGTGTCCCCAGTGTGCCCCAAGAACTCGCACCGTAGGAGGACAAGGCCGGGTTTCAGAGATAGCAGGACAGAATCCGAGATGCTCCCAATCTCTATCGCTCCATCCGCCGGTACCTCGAAGGGAACCTCAATGGCACGTACGGTGTCGGGATGAAGACTGCCGGCGCATTCAGCTACACTGATTTCTATTGTATGAGGCCCGGACTCTACCAAAGTCCGGAATGAGACGCTGCCGGGCCTCCAGGCAAATCCTTGAGCTACATGCTCGTCGGTCCAATCATTGAGGGGGTGCTGAAGCGCACTCGCGAAGACTGCGAGTTGACTGTATGTGACATCCACTATGAACGTTGGTGACATGCTTAGTCCCCAATATTGATTCGGATACGCGTGCCATCCGGTAGTCCGCGACACGCATTTCCAATGCATGCGCCTGCCGACATATTATCGTGGGGGGCTATCGGTCGAACGCTAGCACTGGCTCCCCCTTCTTTAATTTAAACATCGCAGGGGGATATTCATCCAGATGTTTGCCTGGCACCTTCTCTATGGCACTAGTTGATGCCCGTCGATTCGCTGCAGTACCTGCTCGGTCAATAGTTAAGACTTGTGGTTTGCCAGCGCGAATTGCATCTTCAGCATGCAATGCGGCCTCACCATGCAACTTTCTCGAAAGAGTAAGTTCCCTTGCGACTTTGCTAGCTTTCAACGCATCTGCCGCGACAATCCCGCCTAGTGCGGCCACCTTTATCGCACCCGCATCGCTGACGAGGCCGCCAATCGCCGCGGCAACGGAGGCACCTGCACCCCAGTAATCGCCGCGAGCACCAGAGATCCCCGCGTCGACGAGCGAGACCACGGAGCCACAAACAGACGGACAGAACGAAGCCACGAACAGAGCCGCCTGAACGCCATCCAGGACCTTGAGCCCATACGGATCGATCAGATTGAGTGGATCGTTGCCGACATAGGCGTAGAGGTTGAGGCCGCCGTCGTAACCGATGGGATCGGGCTGCAGGAACCGGCCAAGGCGGGGCGAGTAGGCGCGGGCGCGGAAGTAGTAGAGGCCGCCGGCTTCGGCATCGAGGCGCTGGCCGGTGAAGCCGAACGGCGTCGCGGGCGCGGTGCTGGCGCCATAGGGTCGGTAGCCGAACCGGGAGAGCGTGCCGGTGCTCGAAGCCATCGTCGCCACGACCGAACCCAGCAGATCGTGCACGAAGGTGGTGCGGGTGTTGGCCGGCACGTTCATCTGGCCCAGCACGTCGTTGGGGCCGAGGCCGTAGGCGTACCAGCGCTGGATCGCGCCGCTGGCGCCGTCGTATTCCAGCACCTCGCGATCGTCGGCGTCGGTCACGAAGACGGTGGTGCTGCCGCCCGTGGTGACTGTCTTGCGGTTGCCCTGGGCGTCGAAGGTGTAGGCGGCGCTGGTGCCCGCGCCCGACGCGGAGACGAGGCGGTTCTCGACGTCGTAGCCGAGGGTGTAAGTGCCGTCGAAGGTGAGGTTGCCGTTGGTGTCGTAGGTGGGGGTGACGGCCCCGACGGCGGTGTACTGGTTGAGATTGTTCGCCGTGTAGCTGACGGTGCTGGCCGCCGCGGCCGGGTAGTTGATCCAGGCATTGTCGCTGACCGCCAGGCCGATGCGCTGGTTCACCTTGTTGTAGCTGTGCGCGAAGACGACCGACGAGGCGGTGCCGGGCGCGGTCGCCGTCGGCGCCGGGTTCCAGCTCACGCCGGTGGGGCGGTTCATCGCGTCGTAGGTGAAGCTGGTCGTGTAGGCGACGGGACTGCCGGTGGGTGAGACGGCCGACGGGATAGCGGCAGTGTTGTCGCTGGCGCTCTTGAGCCTGCCGGCGAGATCGTAGGTGTAGCTGACGACCGGGCCGGTCGGTGGGGTCCTGGTGATGAGGCGGTTCAGCGTGTCGTAAGAGAAGGCGATGGGCGTGCCGCCGGCGCGGGTCTTGCGCGTCAGGACATTGCTGTCGGCATCGTAGGTGAAGGCCTCAGTGGTGCCGCCGGGATAGGTGGTGGTCGCCAGGCGGTCGAAGCCATCGTAGGCGAAGGTGGTGGCGTTGCCGTTGGCGTCGGTGAGGGAAGCGCGCTGGCCGTCGGCGGTCCAGATCTGCGTCAGCAGCGGATTGACGGTGGAGATGCCGGGATTGAAGGTCCGGTAGGGCTGGCCAAGCACGGTCTAGGTGAACTGCGTGACCCGCGCCATGGCGTCGGTCGTCGTCGCGAGGCGGTCGAGCAGATCGTAGGCGAAGCGGGTGACGTTACCGCTGGCGTCGGTCGTGGTCGCGGTCTTGCCGGCGACGGTGTAGGTGGCGCTCACGGTGCGCAGAACCGACCCGCCAGCGGATTGCTGGACCTGTGTGGGACGGTTGTCGGGATCGTATGTCGTGGTCGTGACCAACCCGGACGGAGCCGCCGGGGTTGCGGGCGACGTCGTCGTCACGGGCCGGCGGGCATTGTCGTAGGTGACGACTGTGGCATTGCCGCGCGGATCGGTGATCGACACCGGATCGCCGCGCGAATCGTAGGCAATGGTCGTTGTTTGGTTGAGGCGATCCGGCCCGGGGTCGGCAACGATCGAGGTGCGGTTGCCGGAGGCGTCGTAGGCGAATTGGGTCACCGTGCCGACGGGATCGGTGACGGTAATCGGCAGGCCCGCGCCATCGTAGGTGTAGCGAGTGGTGGCTTTCAGGTTGGCGCTGTCGGCGACGGCGGACAGGAGATTGCCGGTCGCAGGATCGTAAGTGGCCGCCGTAACGAGCCCGCGCGGATCGGTGACTGAAGCAGGCTTGTTGAATATGGGATCGTAAGTGTAGCTCGTCGTGAGCGCCGCCAGCGGCGAGCCGGGCTTTGGATTGCGCACGATCGAGGCCACGTTGTTGGCCCAGGGATTGACGGCCGTGGCGTAGGTATAGGCGGTGCTGCCGCCCTCGGGCAGCGTCGTCGAAGAAAGGCGGTCCAGCCCGTCGTAGAGAAACGTGCTGACGAGGTTCAAGCCAGCGGCATCCTGGATGTCGAATTGCGCCTTGCCGCGCGGATTGAAGTAGAGGACATGCTGAGTGCCGTAAGGATCATCTTCTTCGCTCCGGTAACCGGCGAAGTAGTAATTCCAGGTGGCACCGTTGGCACTGGTCTGGGTCGAGACGCGGCCAAGCGAATCGTAGATGTTGGTGACGAACGGTGATCCGGGATTCGAAGGATAGAAGACCTGGCTCAGCAGGCCGGGTGCCGCGTAGGCGAAGGTCGTGACATTGGTCAGCGGATCGATGAACGTGGCCAGGTTGCCATTGCCATCGTAGGAATAGCCCACGCTGCGCGCCGGCGTGGAATTGTCGCTGACGGACGTGAGCTGTTTCGCGCCATTGTAGCCAAATGTCAGGGACCGTCCGAAGCCGTTGGACACGCTGGCCAGCAACGGCGGCGTGGATCCGTCGTAGGCGAAGGAGACCACGCCATTGGCCGGGCTGCGCCAAGTCGAGATGTTGCCGGCGGGATTGAATGCCAACGCCGTGCCGTCCTTGGTCTGGAGCGTGTAGGTACCAGAATCCAGGCTCAAGCGGTTTGACGATCCCAGCTGCGGATTATAGCTGCCGTCCAGCAGCTGCACGAATTGCTCTGTCTGCGAGCCCGTCGTCACGTTGACTGTGTTGCCGATCAGCTGGTCCATG
>VFQN01000915.1_pt1 | contig 52449 bp, 46 predicted proteins | sample 3512371 | NCBI WGS metagenome assembly VFQN01 (sample SAMN10412370, study PRJNA504923) | tailings metagenome | isolation source: Replicate 2 from Balatoc abandoned mine | place: Philippines: Itogon, Benguet | collected 2017-08-28
ATGAGCGCGAAAAGGAACTCGGCGGCTATTTCATGGAACTCGGCGGCTGGGAGCGTGCGCACGGCTACGCCGCCAACGAACATCTGCTCGAAAAATACGGCAACCGCGTTCCGGTGCGCGAGAACGAGTGGGACAGCCGCCATTTCTGGCGCGTCTCGAATGCCGAGCATCTCGCGATGAGCGAGGATTGCGGCATCGTCAACCTCTCGCATTTCCACATGGTCGACATCGAAGGTCCCGACCATGTCGAGCTGCTCGAATGGCTCTGCGCGGCCAAGATCGGCGGCGACGGCAACATCGGCAAGGGCATCTACACCCACTTCCTCGACGACGAGGGCATGGTGCGCGCCGACTTCACCGTCTTCCGCATGGCCGACCGCTGCCGCCTGGTGAACGGCGCCGATGCCGGCCCGCGCGACTTCCACTACATGAAGCGCGTCGCCGAGGATCGTGGCCTTGACGTCACCATCACCGACACGTCGGAAAAGTTCATCACCATCGGCATCTGGGGCCCGAACGCCCGCGAAAACCTGAAGAAGGTGGTGGCGGACCCGGCCGGCCTCGATATCGAGAATTTCCCGTTTGCCGCGATCAAGCAGATCGAGATTGCGGGCAAGCCCGTCACCGCCTTCCGTATCTCCTATGTCGGCGAGCAGGGCTGGGAACTGCACATGAAGTACGAGGACGGCCTCGCCGTCTGGGATGCGCTGCGCGCCGCCGGCGTCATGCCCTTCGGCGTCGAGACCTATGCCAATTCGCGTCGCATGGAAAAGAGCCTGCGTCTGCAGAACGCCGACCTTCTCACCCAGTACAACCTCATCGAGGCCGACCTTGCCCGCCCGAAGGTCAAGGAAGCGGATTTCCGCGGCAAGGCGAAGCATCTGGAATACAAGGCGCGCGACCACCAGCCCGCCATGCTCTGCACACTGGTCATGACCGAGAACACCGACAGGAACGGTGTCAAGCGCTACCCGCTCGGCAACCTGCCGGTCATCGACCCCGCGACCGGCGACGTCCTCATCGACGACCTCGGCCGCCGTTCCTACACGACGTCCATCGCCTTCGGCCCGACCATCGGCAAGAACATCGCGCTCGCCTACCTGCCGCACGCCTATTGCCAGGAAGGTCGCAAGCTCAACATCGAGTATTTTGCCGAGACCTACCCGGTCGAGGTGGTCGGCATCGGCTACAAGCCGCTGTACGACCCTGAAAACCTGAAGCCGCGCACGTAATCGGTTTTGGAGACGTCAAAAAGGAAAGGGCGCGCCGGCGAAAGCGGCGCGCCCTTTTTGCTTGGTCGGTTTGCCGACGTCCGCTCCGCCACCCGCCAGCGCGAGAACCTGCTGCTCTACCGCACCAACGCCCCATTCTCCGCGACAAGCCGCCCGGCCTTGAACACCCGCCGTCCCTTCGGCACCGCCACGACGGCCTCCGGTACATGTTCGGCGGCGAGCGTCACGAAATCGGCCCTGGCGCCGATAGCGATGCCGTAGCCTTCTAGACCGAGGGCCTTCGCACCGGCTGATGTCACCACGTCGAAGGCGGCCGTCAGTTCCTCGTCCGTGTAGAAGCCGGAGCGGTAGCCGATCATCATGGCCCGGGCCAGCATGTCCCCGTCACCGTAGGGCCACCAGGAATCGCGGATATTGTCATTGCCGGCGAAGACGGTGACGCCTTCCGCGCGCAGCAGCGCGACCGGCGGGAAGACATGATCGCCGGGGGCGTTGGTCATGATCGACACGCCTGCGGCAGCGATTTTCGCCCCGATGCGGCGGGCGGCGTCGGCATCGAGGTCACCGAGGCCATAGGCATGACTGATCGCCACCTTGCCCTGCAAACCGAGCGCCACGGTGCGCGCGCAGATTTCCTCCACCGTGAAGGCGCCGAGCGAGCCGAAATCGTGCAGATGGATATCGACCCCGACGCCGCGTTTTTCCGCAACACCGAAGACGACATCGAGATGGCCGTCGATATCGCGGTCGAAACTTGCCGGATCGAGGCCGCCGACGAGGTCTGCACCAAGCGCGACCGCCTCGTCCAGCAGCTCAGGCGTGCCGGGGCTCTTCAGGATACCGCTCTGCGGGAAGGCGACAAGCTGGATGTCGATGATATCCCGGTACTCCTCGCGGATACCAAGGACCGTCTCCAGCGATTTCAGCCCGACCGAGCCGTCCACCATGACATGGCTGCGCATCTGGAGGGAGCCGTTCGAAACGCAGAGTTCCAGCTGCTTGCGGGCACGCTCGTCCATCGGCGCGGCGCTTGCCATGTTCTCCGCCTGGAAGGCGACGCGCTCGTGAACGTCAAAACCGTTGGTGCAGGGTTTGTGCGGGATCCATTTGTCGCCGTAGAAGCTGGTATCGAGGTGGATGTGGCCCTCGACGAAGGCCGGCACCAGCAGCGCGCCGGCAATGTCCACCTGCAAGGCCGCGTCCGCAAGCGCGCCCGTTGGCGCGATGGCGACGATGCGGCCGCCCGCAACGCCGATATCGTTCAGCGAACCGTCCGCCAGTTTTGCGCGGGTGAAAAGGGTCTCGATCTCGGCCATGGCCTCGCGTCTCCATCTGCATACGACCCGACCTGCCCCATTCCGGGCAGATCAATTATTGTACGCAATAAGGCGCGAAAATCGTATGCAGTCAATAGGCCGCAGCGACGGCGGCGGTGCCGAGCACCAGGATGGGCGTGCCGTTCTGCACGCGGTTGTAGAGATCGATGACATCCTGATTCAGCATGCGCACGCAACCGGAGGAAACGGACTTGCCGATCGTCCACCATTCCGGAGACCCGTGGATGCGGTAGAGCGTGTCTTCCTTGTTCTGGAAGATGTAGAGCGCGCGGGCACCGAGCGGGTTCTTCAGGCCCGGCTCCATGCCGCCGTTCGCGATGCTGTAGGGCTGCAGTTCCGGCTGGCGGGCGACCATCTCATCCGGCGGGGTCCAGCGCGGCCATTGCCGCTTGTACTGGATGACGCCGCGGCCCGCCCATTCGAAGCCGGCGCGACCGAGGCCGACGCCATAGCGCATGGCCTGGCCGTCCTCGTAGGTGAGGTAGAGAAAGTGGCTGGACGTATCGACGACGATGACGCCAGGCCGCTCGCCGGTCGGGTTCGGCACCATCTGGCGATAGAAGCGCCGGTCGATCTTCTGATAGGGAATGGCCGGAAGCGGGAACTGCTCGTCGGGCTTCGGCCCGTACATGGCGGCGTATATGCTGGTATCGACCGGTTCGGGTTCGATGGCGACCCGCTCGCGCACCGGCGTCGTGCAGCCGGCCAGAACGGTGGTTGCCAATCCTGCCCCGCCAAGCAGGAAGGATCGGCGGCTTACGCTTTCACCAGTCAATACATGTCCTCACGTCAATCGTCATAGGGATCGGCCAGCGCGGCATCGGGCCGGCTGACCGGATATTTCGTGCGCGAGATGCGGGCGGCCATGCCCTTCGCGCCTTCTTGCTTCAGGAGCGTGCGGAAGCTTGGATGCATGCCACCGTCCATGTAGGCAAAGCTCGACACCGTCGTCGTGCTGGCAAGCGCCGCATCCAGCTTCTTCTGTTCCGCGCCGAGCTTGGCAACGAGATCTGTCGTCGCGTCGCCCAGCGTCGCCGGGCACTGCGCCAGCGGATCGCTCGGCTCGCCGTCCGCGAACTCCTTGTTGAAGACATAACGGCCGCCGCAGACGGAGACCTTCGGCTGCTTGCGCGTGAAGGCGAAGGCGTCATAGCCTTCCTTCAGCGTGCGCCAGAAGGGCATGTTCGGGTCGCCACGATGTTTGGCCATGTTCTGCGTCGTCATGCGGAAGGGATAGGCCTGCACCTGGAAGCGTTGCTGCCCGCCCTCCAGCGCCCGCTGCACGATGGCGTAGATCTCGCCGACACCCTGGTCGGTCATTGCGTAGCAGCCCGAGGACGAACAGGCGCCATGCACCATCAGCGCCTCGCCGGTATAGCCGAGCGCCGATTCCAGCCTGTTCGGATAACCGAGGTTGAAGGAGACGTAATATTGCGAGTTCGGGTTCAGCATGCCGGCCGAGACATGGTAGAAGCCCTCGGGCGCCTGGCGGTCGCCACTCTTGGTCTTCGGGCCGAGCTTGCCGGACCAGCGGCACATCGGATAGGTCTTGAACAGCGCATATTGGCCGCTCGTATCGACCTTCCAGACCTCCAGTTCGCTTTCCTGCTTGAAGATGCGCACCAGCACGGGGCTTTCCGGCCGCATCTTCTTCTTCGACATCTCCGCTTTCACCTTGTTGGAAAGCTCCGGCGCCTCGGCCAGCGAGGCGACATCCATGGCCATGCAGCCGGCAAGCAGGCTGCCGGCGACGGTGGCGGCGGCAAGCCGTGCAAGAAGCGGCAGGCGCCGGCGGGCGGTTTCACGGAAGAGACGGTGGCGAAGCGCAAACATGGTTCGTTTTCGGTTGTTAGAGGTCCGGGCACGCCGGCTCGAAAGCGGCGCATCTCGGGGTTCAGATTCCAAGCGATTGCTTAGAACTTCGTTAATCTTGTGACCGTGACCGGCCTCAGTGCGGCGTCATGCCCCGGCAAACGCCCCGAATCCGAAGCACCAGCCGCCGCGGGGAGCATAAAACCTCAAGCAACTTGAGCATCAAGGCCCGTTTTGCCGAATTTCGCCGCCCGGCGATCACACGGCGAACAACAAATCGTTAGCGGATACTTTCCAGGGGCACCGGACGGGGCGAAGGGCAAAGAAGACTTGATTTGCCGGCGCTTCCGGCACATCTCTCACCCAGGTATATTTGATGAGGCAGAGACGATGCTGACGATCGGCGATCTTTCCAAGGCCACGGGCGTCAAGGTTCCGACCATCCGCTACTACGAACAGATGGGCCTGCTCTCCCATGCCGAACGCTCGGAGGGCAACCAGCGGCGTTATTCCAGCGAGGAGCGCGAGCGCCTGGCCTTCATCCGCCACGCCCGCGATCTCGGCCTCACCATCGACGCCATCCGCGAGCTGATCGACCTCAGCCAGCACCCTGAGCGACCCTGCCACGATGCCGACCGCATCGCCGCCGAGCAGCTTTCCACCGTGCGGCGCAAGATCGCCCGGCTGCGCAAGCTGGAGGCCGAGCTGGAGCGCATCACCAGCCACTGCCATTCCGACCAGATCCGCGACTGCTACGTCATCCGGGCACTGGCCAACCACGACCTTTGCCACGACGAACACGATTGAGCGTGCTCAGGAGCCCGCAAGCAGCCTCAGCTTCTGGAGCTGCGTTTCGCGCGGCTCGTGCATATCCAGCATGCCCTGCAGCCGCCCGTCCGCACGGATGAGGAAGAGGCCGGCGGTGTGGTCCATCGTGTAGCTGTCCGAGGCGGTCGGCACCTTCCTGTAGAAGGCCGAAAAGGCGTCCGCCGCCGCTTTCGTCTGCGCAGCATCGCCCCGGAGCGCGATGATGCGCGGATCGAAGGAGGTCATGTAGAGCTTCAAGAGGTCCGCCGTGTCCCGCTCGGGATCGATGGAGATGAAGAGCGGCGTGATGCGATCCGCCGCCGGGCCGATGTCCTTGAGCAGACCCGACAGTTCGAAGAGCGCGGTCGGGCAGACATCCGGGCAATGGGTGAACCCGAAGAAGACGAGATAGGGCTTTCCGGCCAGAGCGGCGGAGCGGAACGGTCTGCCGTCGACGGTCTCAAGCTCGAAGGCACGCCGTTTTGCCGTCTCGCCGGAAGGCGCCTTTGCCGCGACCGTCACAGCGACGATCGCGGCAAGACCTGCGGCAAGGGCAAGAAGCGTCCGGCGCCTCATCCCTTGATCGGCCGCAGGAGGCGCAGCGCATTCAGCGTGACGAGCACGGTGGCGCCGGTATCGGCAAGGATCGCCGGCCAGAGGCCCGTGATGCCGATGACGGTCGTCACGAGGAAGACACCCTTGAGGCCGAGCGACATGACGATGTTCTGGACGATGTTGCGCATCGTGCGCTGCGACAGGTCCGTCATCAGAGCAACGTCGCCGACGCGGCCGTGCAGGATGGCGGCATCGGCCGTCTCCAGCGCCACGTCGGTGCCGCCGCCCATGGCGATGCCGATATTGGCGGCGGCGAGTGCCGGGGCGTCGTTGATGCCGTCGCCGATCTTGCCGACGACATACCCTTCGCGCTGCAGCTCGCCGACGATGCGCTGCTTGTCCTCGGGCATCAGCTCGGCGCGGACCTCGATGCCGAGCTTCGCGCCGACGGCCCTCGCCGTGCGGGCATTGTCGCCTGTCAGCATGACCGTCTTGATGCCGGCATCCTTCAGCGCCTTGAGGCCGGCAGCCGCATCCGGACGTGGCTCGTCGCGCATGGCGATGGCGCCGGCGAGCACGCCGTCGATCACTAGCATGGAGACGGTCTTGCCGTCGTCGTTGAGCGCGGCGGTGGCGGCCTTCACCTCGTCGGAGAGCGCGACCGTCTCGGCGACAGCCTTGGGCGAGCCGAGGAAGACCTCCCTGCCCTCGACGGTGGCGGCGACACCCTTGCCGCCGAGTGCCCGCGAGCCGTTCGCGACCGGCGGCACGACGCCGCCCTCGGCCGCCTTGCCGAGAATGGCGAGCGCCAGCGGATGGCTGGAACCGGCCTCCAGTGCGGCGGCAAGCCGCAGCACCTCGTCGGCCGGGGCCGCGAAGGCGACGATGTCGGTGACAACAGGCTTGCCCTCGGTCAGCGTGCCGGTCTTGTCAAAGGCGATGGCGGTGAGCTTGCCGAGGCCTTCCAGCACCGCGCCGCCCTTCATCAGGAGGCCGCGGCGGGCACCGGCGGAAAGCGCGGCGGCGATGGCCGCCGGCGTCGAGATGACCAGTGCGCAGGGGCAACCGATGAGAAGAACGGCAAGACCCTTGTAAACCCACTCGCTCCAGACGCCGCCGAAGAAGAGCGGCGGGATGATCGCGACGAGCGCGGCGACGACGACGACTCCGGGCGTGTAGTATTTGGAGAAGCGGTCGATGAAGCGCTCGGTCGGAGCCTTGGATTCCTGGGCCTCCTCGACCAGCTTGACGACGCGGGCGATGGTATTGTCCGCCGCTGCCGCGGTGACGCGCACGCGCAGGGCCGCATCGCCGTTCACCGTGCCGGCAAAGACGGTGTCGCCGACCTCCTTGCGCACCGGCGTGCTTTCCCCGGTCACGGGCGCCTCGTCGATGGAACTCTCGCCGTCGATGATCGTGCCGTCGGCGGAAATGCGGTCGCCGGGACGCACGAGAATGACCGCGCCGACGGCAAGCGCCTCGGCCGGCACTTCCGTCGTCCGGCCACCTTCCTCGAGAAGCGCGGTCTTCGGAACAAGAGCGGAGAGCGAGCGGATGCTGTCGCGCGCCTTGCCGGCGGCGACCCCCTCCAGCAGTTCACCTACGAGGAAGAGGAAGACCACGGCCGCCGCTTCCTCGGTCGCATTGATGACGACCGCGCCGACGGCAGCGATGGTCATCAGCATTTCGATGGAAAACGGTGTGCCGGCCAGCGCGGCCATGATGGCCCGGCGGGCGATCGGCACGAGGCCGACGAACATGGCGATGACGAAGGCATAGGTCTCGATGGCCGGAAAGAGATGGCCGATGCCGTAGGCAACGACGAGCGCCGCGCCGGCAAAGATCGTCAACCGTCCCTTCTTGCCCTTCCACCAAGGCCCTTCGGAGGGACTGTGGTCGTGGCCATGCAGCCCCTCGACAACCGCCGCCTTCGGCTTGTGATCATGGCCGGCATGGTCGTGATCCTCATGATCATGATCGTGGCCATGCGCATGGTCATGGGGATGATCGTGGTCATGTCCGTGCCCGTGATCGTGGTTGCAGCCGGGACCATGAACATGTTTTGCGACCGGCTTTTCCGCGACGGCCGCAGCCGGCGTCACCGAATAGCCGAGACCGGAGACCTTGCGGCGGATCGCCTCAAGGTCGCTGGTCGCATCGTGCTGCACGCGCATGGTGCCGGCGGTAACGGATACGGAAACCTCCGAAACCCCCGGCATACGGCGCACGGCGGTATCGATCTTGCTCGCGCAGGACGCGCAATCCATGCCGCCCACCCGGAACCGGGTCTCTTTCACATCGGACATCGTACATTCCTCTTCAGTCTCGTGAGGAGGTTCTACGACCTCTAGCGACTAGAGGTGCAAGAGAGGAGTACGAAGTTTTCTCAACCTTCTGAAAATAAGGTGCACTTGCTCCACCTTTCCATGTAATGCCGGCTTAACGCAGGAGTTCTCCACGGGAGGCGTTCGCAGTGAAAAAGTTCGAAATCTATGCCGGCGGCATCCTTATCGGTAGCACGTCTTTTGAACATGGAGACCCGCCGATGGGTGTTGCCTATGGCAATATGGCTCTGGCTCCGAACTGCCGCTTTAATCACGCCATGGCCAAAAGCACCCTCAGCGTTCGGCTGGATGGGAAGCCGATCCCGTCCAATGGCGGGCTTTTCGTCGAGGACCTCCTAGAGGAATTAGGGGAGATCCAGGTCACGATTCTTGGCATCGATCACGAGCTGTATGAGGAACTCTTTCCGGAGCATGTAGCAGCCTATCAAGAACAGTTTGGTTCCTAGAGATCGCCCTTCAAAAAAAACCGGCGAACGAGTGCATTGAAATCCACGAGCGCGCTGTGCTAGAGAGCGCCCACTTATTGCAGGTTTCATCTGCTGGTTGGGGAGGACGCCATGTCTTGCGACGCCCTCTTCCAATCGGGGATGGGCTCGGTCGACGCCCCCCGAACGGAAGAACGCTTTTCGATGTGTGCCCCGGTGGCATGCTCTGGCCTTGACGCCGTTGCGCCGACCCGCCCCGTGCGGCCGGTCAAGGCCCCGCGTCTGCCTGCTCTTTTCCCGACGAGACACCACGAGCGTGGCAACAGCGCGAAAGCGCTGTCATATCGCCGTGTCCGGACGACGATACCGTAATTTCCGGTTTTCCTTTCTGAAATCCACGCGAGAGCGGAGGCCTGCGCCTCCCTCGCCTCGCGTTTCTATCGCGTTGCCGGCTTTTGCCGGCAACCGGCACACCCCGAGAAGACAGGTCCAGCATGTCCCTGACGACACCCTATTATCTGATCGACAAGTCGAAGCTGCTCGCCAACATGGAAAAGATCGCGCTTCTTCGCGAACGCTCCGGTGCCAAGGCGCTCCTGGCGCTGAAATGCTTCGCCACCTGGTCGGTCTTCGATTTCATGCGCGACTACATGGACGGCACGACCTCCTCCTCGCTGAACGAGGTGCGCCTGGGCCACGAACGCTTCGGCAAGGAGACGCATGCCTATTCCGTCGCCTATGCGGACTATGAGATCGACGAGGTCGTCAGCCATGCCGACAAGATCATCTTCAACTCGATCGCCCAGCTCGACCGCTTTGCCGACAAGGCTGCCGGCATCGTCCGGGGTCTGCGCCTCAATCCCGGCATCTCCTCCTCGAGCTTCGATCTCGCCGACCCCGCCCGCCCCTTCTCGCGCCTCGGCGAATGGGATGTGCACAAGGTCGAGCCGGTCATGGACCGCGTTTCCGGCTTCATGATCCACAACAACTGCGAAAACGGCGATTTCGACCTGTTCGACCGCATGCTCGGCACGATCGAGGAGAAGTTCGCGCCGCTGCTGAAGAAGGCCGAATGGGTGAGTCTGGGCGGCGGCATCCACTTTACCGGCGAAAACTATCCGCTGGAAAAATTCGCCGAGCGGCTGAAGCGCTTTTCCGGCGAATACGGTGTTCAGGTCTATCTGGAGCCGGGCGAGGCCTCCATCACCAAGTCGACCACGCTTGAAACGACAGTGCTCGACCTTCTGAACAACGGCAAGGACCTCGCCATCGTCGACAGTTCCATCGAGGCCCATATGCTGGACCTTCTGATCTACCGGGAGAAGGCCAAGCTTTCCCCGAATACGGGGCCGCACCGCTACATGATCTGCGGTAAGTCGTGCCTGGCCGGCGACATCTTCGGCGAATTCGATTTCGAGAAGGAACTGAAGGTGGGCGACCGCATCTCCATTCAAGATGCGGCCGGCTACACGATGGTCAAAAAGAACTGGTTCAATGGCGTGAAAATGCCAGCGATCGCCATCCGCGAACTGGATGGCGAGATCAAAACCGTCCGTGAATTCACCTACGCGGACTACGAAGAAAGCCTCTCCTGAGGCGTCCTGACGGGTAGAAGGAGATATCCCCCGAAATGAAGAAGAACGTGCTCATCATCGGCGCCGGCGGCGTCGCACAGGTCGTGGCGCACAAATGCGCCCAGAACAACGACGTGCTCGGCGACATCCATATCGCGTCGCGCACCAAGGCGAAGTGCGACAAGATCATCGCGTCGGTCCATGAGAAGAAGGCGATGAAGCAGGCCGGCGTGCTCGAAGGCCATGCCCTCGACGCCCTCGATATCGAAGCGACCAAGGCACTGATCGCCGCCACCAAGTCCGAGATCGTCATCAATGTCGGCACCGCTTTCCTCAACATGTCGGTGCTGCGCGCCTGCATGGATACGGGCGTCGCCTATATCGACACCGCGATCCACGAAGAGCCGGGCAAGATCTGCGAGACCCCGCCGTGGTACGGGAACTACGAGTGGAAGCGCGCCGCCGAATGCGCGGAGAAGGGCATCACCGCCATCCTCGGCGCCGGTTTCGATCCGGGCGTCGTCAACGCCTATGCCAAACTCGCCAAGGACGAATATCTCGACACGGTGAGCGACGTCGACATCGTCGACATCAATGCCGGCAGCCACGGCAAGTACTTCTCCACGAACTTCGACCCGGAAATCAACTTCCGCGAATTCACCGGCGTCGTCTATTCCTGGCAGAACGGCCAGTGGCAGACCAACAAGATGTTCGAGATCGGCAAGGACTACGACCTGCCGGTCGTCGGCACGCGCCGCGCCTATCTCTGCGGCCATGACGAGGTGCATTCGCTGGCCAAGAACATGGACGGCGCCAACGTGCGCTTCTGGATGGGCTTTGGCGACCACTACATCAACGTCTTCACCGTGCTGAAGAACCTCGGCCTTCTTTCCGAGCAGCCGGTCAAGACCGCCGAGGGCCTCGAAGTCGTGCCGCTGAAGGTCGTCAAGGCCGTGCTGCCGGATCCGTCCTCGCTCGCCCCGAACTACGAAGGCAAGACCTGCATCGGCGACTACGTGAAGGGCCTGAAGGACGGCAAGGAAAAGACCGTCTTCATCTACAACGTGGCCGACCACAAGGAGGCCTATGAGGAAGTCGGCTCGCAGGGCATCTCCTACACCGCCGGCGTTCCGCCGGTCGCCGCCGCGATGCTCGTCGCGACCGGCGAATGGGACGTGAAGAAGATGGCAAACGTGGAAGAACTGCCGCCGAAGCCCTTCATCAACCTCTTGAACCGCATCGGCCTGCCGACCCGTATTCAGGATGAGGATGGCGACCGCGCCGTCAGCTTCTAAGACCGACAAACACCGGCCGCGTTCTTAGACGCGGCCGGTTCCCGCCTGCCCACGCCCATCCAATCGTTGTGGAAACCGTCCCGACCGATTAGGAGGGAAACATGGCCCAACCAGCGGCAGCGGAAGAATGAATCGTTACCCCATGTTCAGCCCGCAGCTTTTGATCAGCTTCGTGGCGGTCTGCGAAACCGCGAGCTTCACGCGCGCGGCCGACCGGGTGTCGCTGTCGCAATCGACCGTCAGCCAGCAGGTGCGCCGGCTGGAGGAACTGCTCGGCAAGGCGCTGTTCGAGCGCACCTCGCACGAAGTGCATCTCACCGAGGAAGGCATCAAACTGCTCAGCTATGCCCGCCGCATCATCGCACTCAACGAGGAGGCGCATGATGCGCTGGCGGGCCCGTGGCGCGACGGAGCGCTGCGGCTCGGCATGCCCGAGGATTTCACCGTGCCGACGGTGGACCTGCTCGCCGCCTTCAAGCGCGAACATCCGCATCTGCGGCTCGACGTCACCAGCGGGCTCAGCCCCGACCTGCACCGCGCCTACCAGCAGGAAGAGCTCGACCTCGTGCTCGTCAAGCAGCGCCGGGTGCACCTGCCGCGCGCCGCGCGACCGGAGCCGCTGCTCTGGCTCGACAGCAAGGCGCATCCCGCCATCGAGCAGTCGCCGGTGCCGATCGCGGTCTTCCCGATGAACGGCCTTTACCGCGAGGAACTCTGCGGTGCACTCGACGGGCTCGGCATCCGCTGGCGCGTCAGCTACAGCGGCGGCGGCCTTGCGGCGCTGGCGGCAGCCTCTGCCGCGGGGCTCGGCATCAGCCTGCTGCCGGCAAGCTGATGCCTGCCCGCGCACCGCGTCCTCGGCGCTGCCGAGCGCCTGCCGCCGGTCGACGATTTCGAGCTCGCGCTGTTCTACCGAGACACCGCCACACCCGTGGCACTGGATCTTGCCGAACGACTCGTCGCCTTCTGCCGGTTGGTGCGTTAGAGCATTTCCACCCGAAACGGGATCGCTTCGGCGTCGGACAATGCGGAAAAAACAAATAGACAGAGCTTTTCCGGTGAACCCGTGTTCGCCGGAAAAGCTCTAGCCCCGTCATTGGGAAATCGAATAGCCAGCATTTTCAAATGTCGCTGCCAACAGACGCCTGCGTTTCCTAGAATGGCGCCATCCATTCCAGACGAGGAGACGATGTTGCAGCACGCCGTATCGCAGAGCCGCAGGGCTTTTCTGAGCCGCACCGGCCAACTCACCACCGCGGCCGCCGTCGCCGGCCTGGCCGGCGGCATGAGCCGTGAAGCCGCAGCCGAGACGACCGATTGCGGTCAGGAGAATGCCGTGACGTCCGTAGGAGACAATCACTACCTGCTCGCCGACGTCCGGCTGGAGGAGGGTTTCGAGAAGGACGGCGACGTTATCGTCGCCACGCGCACGGCGCTCTACGCGCTGGAAATCAAAGACGGCAGGATCGCCGCGCTGCACGGTGCCGGCGCAACCCTGCCTATGGGCCTGCCAACCTACCAGGCGAACGGCCAGCTCGCGCTGCCCACCATGCGCGACATGCATATCCATCTCGACAAGACCTTTTACGGCGGCCCCTGGCAGGCGCCCCGCCCGCGCCAGGGCAAGACGATCATGGACATGATCGCGCTGGAAGAGAAGCTGCTGCCGCAATTGCTCCCGACCTCCGTCGAGCGCGCCGAAGGCCTCATCGCCCTCGTGCAATCCAAGGGCAGCACGGTCGCCCGCAGCCATTGCAACATCGACCCGGTCAGCGGCCTGAAGAGCCTGGAACACCTCAAGATCGCGCTGGAAAAACACAAGGACGACTTCGTCTGCGAGATCGTCGCCTTCCCGCAGCACGGCCTGTTGCATTCCAAGGTCGACAAGCTGATGCGCGAGGCCATGCAGCTGGGTGTCGAGTATGTTGGCGGCCTCGATCCAACCAATGTCGACAGCGCCATGGAAAAGTCGCTCGACGCCATGTTCCAGATCGCGCTCGACACGGGCAAGGGCGTCGATATCCACCTGCACGAGACGAGCCCGGCGGGTGTCGCGGCGATCGACTACATGATCGACACGGTGGAGAAAAACCCGGCCCTGAAGGACAAGGTGACGATCAGCCACGCCTTCGCGCTGACGACGCTGTCTCCGGAAAAGCTGGAGGAGACGGCCGCCCGGCTTGCGGCGAACGGCATAACCATCGCCTCGACCGTGCCGATCGGCGGCCTGATGATGCCGCTACCGCAGCTTACCAAGGCGGGTGTCTTCGTCATGACCGGCACCGACAGCGTGATCGACCACTGGTCGCCCTTCGGCAGCGGCGACATGCTGGAAAAGGCCTATCTCTACGCCCAGCTCTATCGCGGTTCGGACGAGTACCACCTGTCGCGTTCGCTCGCCATCTCGACCGGCGGCGTGTTGCCGCTCGACAAGGACGGCAATCGCGCCTGGCCGAAGGCCGGCGACGAGGCCGGCTTCTCGCTGACGACGGCAAGCTGCTCGGCCGAAGCCGTCGCCCGCCTGCCGGCCCGGACCGCAACGTTCCACAAGGGACGCCTGGTTTCCGGCGGTGTTGGCAAGGCGTCGAGCTGACACCCACCCACCGCCGTCATCCTGACAAAGAGGCCGGCGCCCTGCGCCGGCCTTTTCTTATTCCGCAAACATCTTCCAGCGTGTCGGGCGGAAGCGGATGGTAGCGCCGGTCGCGGCGGTCGCTTCCAGCGGCACCTCGATCTCGACATGGTGCGGCGAGCCGGGCTTGCCGATGTCGAGATCGGCGATGCGGGTGCCGGCAAGGCGGCGCGAGGTGGCGACACGGCCTTCGAGCGCAGGCGAAGCGGCATCCTCGACGAGGACGACATCCTGCGGGCGGAAGAAGAGCGTGCCGGTGCCGGAGGTAATGTCGCTCCCGCGCGGGGCGATGCCGATCGGCGTCTCCTGGAAGCGGACGGCGCCATCGGCCACCTGGACCGGCAGGCTGGCGCTGTCACCGATGAAGGAAAAGACGAAGGGCGAGTTGGGACGGTCGTAGACATCGTCCGAGGACCCGACCTGCTCGATTGCGCCCTGGCTCATCACCACCACGCGGTCGGCGAGTTCGAGCGCCTCTTCCTGGTCGTGGGTGACGAAGACGGTGGTATGTCCGGTGCGGTCGTGGAACTCGCGCAGCCAGCGGCGCAGCTCCTTGCGCACCTTGGCATCGAGCGCGCCGAAGGGCTCGTCGAGCAGCAGCACCTTCGGCTCGATCGCCATGGCGCGGGCGAGCGCCACGCGCTGCCGCTGGCCGCCGGAAAGCTGGTTCGGATAGCGCTTTTCGAGGCCCGAGAGCTGCACCATCTCCAGAAGCTCGCCGACGCGGCGGCGGATTTCCGCCTTGTCCGGCCGCTCGCCACGCGGTCGCACCGTGAGGCCGAAGGCGATGTTGTCGGCGACCGTCATGTGGCGGAAAAGCGCATAGTGCTGGAAGACGAAGCCGACATGGCGCTCCTGCACCGTCTTGTGGGAGGCGTCCTCGGCTCCGAAATAGATTTCTCCGAGCGTCGGCTGCTCGAGGCCGGCAATGAGGCGCAGCAGCGTCGTCTTGCCGGAGCCGGAGGGGCCGAGAAGCGCGATCAGCTCACCGGAGCGGATGTCGAGCGAGACATCGTTCAGCGCCGGGTATCGATCGAATTCCTTGCGGATGTTTTTTACACTGACGTCCATACGGGCGTGCCTTTCAGGTCAATGCTTGCGGCCGGCGGCGATTTCCGCGCCGTAGTGAAGTTCGAGCGCCGTCTTGACGACGAGCGTGACGAGGGCGAGCGCGGCGAGGAGCGAGGCCACCGCGAAGGCGGCCACGAAGTTGTACTCGTTGTACAGGATCTCCACATGCAGCGGCATCGTGTTGGTGAGGCCGCGGATATGGCCAGAGACCACCGAGACCGCCCCGAACTCGCCCATGGCGCGCGCATTACAGAGCAACACGCCGTAGAGCAGGCCCCATTTGATGTTGGGCAGCGTCACGTACCAGAAGGTCTGCCAGCCAGAGGCGCCGAGCGACAGGGCCGCCTCCTCGTCGCCAGTGCCCTGCTCCTGCATCAGCGGGATGAGTTCGCGCGCGACGAAGGGAAAGGTGACGAAGACGGTGGCCAGCACAATGCCCGGCACGGCGAACAGGATCTCGATGCCGTAGCTCTTGAGCCAGGGACCGAGCGCGCTGCCGGCGCCGAAGAGCAGCACATAGACGAGGCCGGAAATGACCGGCGAGACCGAGAACGGCAGGTCGATCAGCGTCGTGAGGAACGCCTTGCCCTTGAATTCGAACTTGGCGATGGCCCAGGCCGCCGCCACGCCGAAGACGAGGTTGAGCGGCACGGCGATGCCGGCGACGAGCAGCGTCAGGCGGATGGCGGCCATCGTGTCGGCATCGCCGAGCGAGGTAAAGAACTCGCCCGCCCCCTTGCGGAAGGCCTCGATGAAGACGGCGACGAGCGGCAGAATGAGGAAGAGCGCCAGGAACAGGAAGGCGAGCGCCATCAGACTGTAACGGGCGAAGGGCGCCTCCGTCGTCGGGGAGCGCAGGCGGCGGGAGGTCTCATGCGCCATGGCCATACCTCCGCCGGTTCCAGGCCTGGATGAGGTTGATGACGAGCAGCATGGCGAAGGAGATCCCCAGCATGATGGTGGCGATCGCCGTCGCGGCGCCGTAGTTGAACTCTTCCAGGCGGATGACGATGAGCAGCGGCGCGATTTCCGAAACATAGGGAATGTTGCCGGCGATGAAGATGACCGAGCCATATTCGCCGACGCCGCGGGCGAAGGCCAGCGCAAAGCCCGTGAGGATCGCTGGCGCAAGGCCGGGCAGCAGGACCCGGAAGACGGTCTGGAAGCGATTGGCGCCGAGGGTCGCGGCCGCCTCCTCCACCTCGCTGTCGATCTCCTCCATGATCGGCTGCACCGTGCGCACCACGAAGGGCAGGCCGATGAAGACGAGCGCGATGACGATACCGGTCGGATTGAAGGCCGCCTTGATGCCGACGAGGTTGAGGATCTGGCCGATCCAGCCGTTCGGTGCATAGAGCGCGGCGAGCGCGATGCCGGCGACGGCCGTCGGCAGCGCAAAAGGCAGATCGACGATGGCATCGACGATGCGCCGGCCGGGGAACTCGTAGCGCACGATGACCCAGGCGACGATGACGCCGAAGACGACATTGACGAGTGCCGCGATGAAGGCCGTGCCGAAGGAGACCTTCAGGGCGTTGAGCGTGCGTTCATCGGCGAGGATTGCGAGAAATTCCGCACCGGACAGCGAGGCCGACCGCCAGACGAGGCCGGCGAGCGGGATGAGGATGATGAGGGTCAGGTAAGCGAGCGAAAAGCCGAGCGTCAGTCCGAAACCCGGAATGACACTCGGCTGTCTCAGTCGCCACCGCCCGGAAGCAGCAGCAGATGTCGTCAAAGGTTTCAGTTCCCCGGCTTGTAGATCTGGTCGAAGACGCCGCCATCACCGAAATGCTCGGGCTGTGCCTTCACCCAGCCGCCGAAGATCGGGTCATCGATCGTCACCAGCTTAATGTCGGGAAGCTGTTGCAGCAACTCCGGCTTGACCACCTCGCGCTTCGAGGGCCGGTAGAAGTGTTTCGCCGCGATGTTCTGGCCTTCCTCGGAATAGAGGTACTCCAGATAGGCCTCGGCCTGCTTGCGCGTGCCCTTGGCATCGACATTGCCGTCGACCACCGTGACGGGCGGCTCGGCGAGGATCGAGATCGGCGGAGCGACGATATCAAAGGAGTCAGCCCCGAATTCCGCGCCGGCGAGATAGGCTTCGTTTTCCCAGGCGAGCAGCACGTCGCCGATCTGGCGCTGGGCAAAGGTGGTCAGCGAACCGCGAGCACCCGTATCGAGGACCGGCGCACGCTTGAAGAGCTCGGCGATATAGGCCTTGATCTTGTCCTGGTCGCCGCCGAACTCCTGGTTTGCCCAGGCCCAGGCTGCGAGATAGTTCCAGCGGGCGCCGCCCGAGGTTTTCGGGTTCGGAGTGACGATCTGCACGTCGCCCTTCACAAGGTCGCCCCAGTTCTGGATGCCCTTCGGGTTGCCCTTGCGCACCAGGAAGACGATGGTCGAGGTGTAGGGCGCCGAATTGTTCGGCAGGCGGGTGCGCCAGTCCTTGTTGATCTTGCCGGTCTTTTCGACGATGGCGTTGATATCGCTTTCGAGCGCCAGCGTCACCACGTCCGCTTCCAGCCCGTCGATCACCGCGCGGGCCTGCTTGCCGGAGCCGCCATGCGACTGCTGCACGGTGACGTCTTCGCCGGTCTCTGCCTTCCAGTGCTTGGCAAAGGCCTCGTTGTAATCCTTGTAGAGCTCGCGCGTCGGGTCATAGGAGACGTTGAGCAGCGTCGTCTCGGCGAACGCCCCCGTCACCCCGCCGAGCGCAAGCCCGACACCCACGATCAAAGCCCCGAACCGTTTGGCCAATATCGACATCTCCAACCTCCTTGGATTTCTATCCCACATAAACCCTAGTGAATTAGTAGAGTTAGTCAACAATGCCTCTGCAACTCGCAAAACGGGTTTCAAACCGGCCGGAAGCACGCAACGGACGACCTGTGGATTCCGGCAGGCGGCGAACATTTCATCCGGCCAATCCGTCCTCGCGCGCAAAAAGCATCCGCAAAAAACCGCCGGTTTCGCCGCCTCGCCCAAACTTTTTTTCGCGGCGGATGCGCCGTCAGCGCTGCGAGACGTGGGCAAGGCCCTGCGTCTGGATATCGAGAACCGCCCGATAGGCCTGCCGCACCGTTTCAGCAAAGGTGAACGGGCCCGGCCGCAGGCTGGAGGCGACGGCGCCCACGACGGACAGGCCGCACAGCACCTCGTCGTGACTGACGAGGCGGCCGCAATCATCGACGGTGAGCGCCGCAACGTCGCGGCCGAGCAGGCCGGCAAGTGCCCGGGCGGAGGGGGTCTCGCGACAGTCGATGGTGTTTTCGCCGGCGGATTTCGGATCGCAGGGCGGCACGAAGCGGGTGCGGCCCGTTTCGAACTCGCCGGCAAGGCGGCGATGGATATCCCGGGCGATGCGGACGGAAAAGTGCCGGTGCAGGCGCAGGAGATGGCGCCGGTAGTGGTTGCGTTCCGCCTGGGGCAGATGGCGCCAGACGACGGACAGGCGGGCGGAAGCGGCATCGACGACGGTCTGCCAGCCGCCGCCCTGCGCTTCCGCGGCGCTACATTCCCTGCGGATGTAGCGGAAGGCGTCCTTCAGGGAACGGGTGGCCGGCGGCACGCCCAGCGTCATGCCGCTTTCGCCATGGCCATGCGGCTGCGGCAGGCGGCCCGCCGCAGCGGCGACATGGATTTCGCCGGCATACCCCCCTGCCCTCAGATCGAGCAGGATGGCGGCAAGGCGCGGCCCGTTGCCAACCAGCGTCAGCGGTGATGGAGCCTTTGCCTGCGACAGCCGTTCGGCCGCCGCCCGCGCATCGCGCCAGGACGCGGCCTCGCGCTGGGCAATACCGAAACCGGTGGCGACCACGACATGGGCGAAATCCGCATGCTCCCCGTCGCGAAACGCGACACGCAATCCTTCCCCGCAAGCGCCGATATGGCGCACGGTGCCGCGGAACGTGCGGATGCGCACGTCCCGGCGCAAGCTCAACGCCTCGGCGAAGCGGGCCATGACATAGTCACGGAACAGGCTGCGCGGCACATGCAGGTCCTGCGCCCCACGCAACGCCGAGACGACACCGCCGGAGAGCAGACCCGTTTTCAGCCAGTCGCAGAAATCCTCCGGGCGATCCGGCACGACGGAGAGATCGCGCGCCGGCTCCGTCGTCAACGCCCTGCCGGCCGCGCCGTCGGCGAAAGCGCCCGGTGCGTCCTCGGCGTCGATCAGCCAGGCCTCGAAAGGGCGGTGGAACCGCCGCATCAGCGCGATGGTCGTGGCAAGGCCGGACGGACCGGCACCGATCACCGCGATGCGCATCACCGACAGACCTGCCGGCCGCGTGCCTTCTTCCCTGACGGCCCTTTCGAACAACATGCGCTGTCCTTTCCCTCGCGACGATCCGAGACGCCTAACCGCCATGATAGCGCAGCGTCCGGTAATTTTCTACCTTTTTACTAGAATAATTGACGAACGTTCACCGTCCAGCCTGTCGGCGGGATCGGACAGGACGTCCGCGAGCGTCGTGCCGTCGAGGATTTCGCCGGATGCGACGGCGACCTTCGCAAAGACCCGGCGCACGGCGCAAAGGCGCTCGTCGCGGCAATCATCGCAGCGACGATGCCCGCCATTGCCAAGGCAGGCGAGCGGAACGAAGGGGCCTTCCAGAATGCGCAGGACCTCGCCAAAGGCGATCTCCTGCGGCGCCCGCAGCAGATGATAGCCGCCGTGCTGGCCCCTGCGGCTGGCAACGAGACCGGCATGTTTGAGGTCGAGCAGGATCTGCTCGAGAAACTTTTTCGGGATCGCCTCGCGTGTGGCGATGGTGCCGATCTGCAGGGTCTCGCCCGGGCCGGCACGCGCCAGCGCGATGAGCGCACGCAGGGCATATTTGGATTTCAGCGCGATCATCGCGTCAGGCCACGCGCGGCGGGCGTGGAGCCGGCACGCCGCTCGGGGCGCCGGAGCCCGTCGTCATCCGGCGACGACCTCGGCATTGATGCTCGCCGCGACGGCGCGCGCCTGGACGCGGATATCGGGAACGGCCGTGATCTCCCAGCTGTGGCCGGCAGTGAGCGGGCCAAGGGCGTAGAGGCGCGCCCTGCCGGTACCCTCGCCGGCACGAACCGCAGCCCTGTCATCGACAAGGATGCCGAGGCCGTGCGGATCAGACTGGAGGAGGCCGTGCGCGGCAAGGCTCGCCAGCAGCGGCGAGGCGGCAACCGTACATCGATCGAGGCCGGTGCAGTTGACGGCGAGATGGGCCGCCAGCGGCGTACCGTCGCGGAGAACGGCGGCAAGCCGGCCGTCCTTGAGATGCAGCGCCTCCAGCCGACCACGGTGGATGACGAGCTGCCCGGACCGGCGCAGCGCCGCAATCTCCTCGGCGACGGCCGGAGCCATGCGGTGGCGGTGGACATTCCAGAAGGAGGCGGCATGGCGCAGGAAGCGGTTGCGCTGGCCGGCGCTCCAGCCCTTCCAGAGGTCCTGCGTGACCGGCCGAAGACCGTCCATGACGGTGCGCCAGTCCGGCGCCGCCTCGGCCTGCCGGCGCAGGGCCGCAAGCATCGTGCTGACCTCACCCCCGCCTGGAACAAGCGCCGTCTCCACCGGATCGGCCCGGCGGGCAAGATGCGGCTGGGGCAACAGGCCATGCCGCGACAGGGCGTGCATGGTGCCGCGGAAGCCGCGGCGCTTGAGCAGAAGCAACTGGTCGATGGTCGTAAGGCCCGTGCCGATGAATAGCACGTCCGCATCCGCCGGCAGGCGCTCCCACCAGGCGTCCGCCCAGGGATCCTCGACGACGAAGGGGCGCGCTGCGGACGGGACCATATCCTCCGGCAGCGGCAGGCGGCGCGTGCCGGCTCCCGTGCAAAGCGCCGAGACGCGCGTGGACAGTCGCCCGCCGTCGGAAAGCGTGAAGACGAGACCGCCGTCCTGCCCGGCTTCCGCCGCCAGCGCCTCGGCATCGACGAGAGTGATCGCGGCACGGTTGCCGGTGCGCTTCATCGCCTCGTTGAGGCAATCGCGCACATAGGTGCCGTAGATGCGGCGCGGTACGAAGTCGTCGGCCGACCAGGGGTATCCCTGCCCGGCAAGCCAGGCGAGGAAGTGGTTCGGCCGGTCGGCGAAAAGGCTCATGCGGCCAGCCGGCACGTTGAGGAGATGGCATTCCGCCTTGGTGGAATAGGCGATGCCCCGCCCCTGCCCGGCGGCCCTGCCGACAAGGCTGACCTTCGCCCTGGGCGGCAGGAGATCGACGAGGTTCAGCGCGAGAGCGACCGCCGAATAGCCCGAGCCGATGATGGCCACATCCGTTTCAAGCGTCATGCATTCCCTCCTGCGAAGACCGTGCCGACACTCTAGCGAGATTTATACAGTAAATCTATAGACTATTATCAATCCCGATCTTCGATGAGCAAGCGTCTGGAATGCGGCACAGGTTCCGGCTGTTCTCTTGCCGCCGGAACCTGTGCCCGCGCCTTAGCTTTTCCGGCCAAGGCGCGGATAGGCCGCGGAGAAAATCTCCTCGACGGGAGGATGGCCGTAGGTGCGTTCGGGATAGCGGGCCAAGAGGCCGTCGAACTGGCGCTGTGCCCGCGCCTGCTCTTCCTTGGCGTCGAAACCGGGAATCTGGCCACCGACCATCACGAAGCGACCGTCGATGATCACATCGGTGACATCGCGGCCGGAGCTCGACATCATCAGGGTCTGAATCGGATCGATGACATGGCCGATACGATCGTGTCCCATGTCGATGACGATGATGTCAGCCTTCGAGCCGGGTTGCAGACGGCCGAGATCGGGCCGCCGCAGGGCATCCGCGCCACCGAGCGTTCCGGCGTCGAAATAGTGTTCGGAGCGTACCGTCTCGATCGAACCGTCCGTGACCCGCGAAAGCAGCATGCCGACCTGCATGTTCTGGATGAAATCCGGCGGCCAGGTGTCCGTGCCGAGGCCGATGCGCACGCCCATGTCGCGGAACTTCGAAAAGCTGTCCATGAAGCCGCCATGGCGACCCGAGACGATAGGGCAATGCACCAGCGTCGCGCCGGAATTCTTCAGGATATCGAGGTCGCGGCCCGGGCGATCGACATTGCGTGTGCCCGCGACATATTCGCCGTGCGGCAGCAGCATGCGCTCGTTCAGCACGCCGAGGGCATCCATCCATTCCAGCGGCGTCATGCCGTAGGTGCTGGTGATGCGGTCGAATTCGAGCCCGGACTGGCAGCTATGCTGGCGGATCGGAATATCGAGGTCGCGGCCGGCATCCGCCGTGCGGCGCAACATCTCCGGCGTGTTGGTTTCGAGGCGGTCGGGCGCCAGCATGGCGCGCACCAGCGGCGAGGCCAACCCTTCGATGCGTTCGGCAAAGGCGAGCGATTCGGCAAGGCTGCGGAAGCCGCGCTCCTCGTCGTAGAAGAAGGCGATCTTGCCGTTCTCGTCGACATAGCTGTTGCCGGAGCGGTAGGCCGGGCCAAGATAGACGCGCAGGCCAAGCGCATGCGCCGCATCGGCGGCGGCGGAGAATTCCGCATCCGTCTCGCCCCATTCACGGTAGAACAACGAGGCGATGGGCAGTGCGGTGGTGATGCCGTTGCGGATGAGCTGGGCGAAGGCATAGCGCTTCTGGAACGCCAGCTCTTCCTGCGTGTACATCTCGTAGGCGCGGTCCATGTAGCTTTTCGGCCAGACCCGGCCCTTCTTCCAGGACGGCTGGTTGTCAAAGGCGAGCACGGTCGTGTCGAGGTCGGAAAGCGCGTCGAGATCGATGAAGCCGGGCGAGAGGATGGCATTGCCGTAGTCGATGCGCTCGGCGACCTCCCCCGGATAGTCATGCCCGACGAAGACGACCTTGTCCCCCTCGAAGACAACGACGCCGTCGTCATAGATCACATGGCGCCCATCGCGGTGGCCGACGACCCAGCGGGCGGTGAGAAGGACCGGACCGTCGATGCGGCCGGAAGCGGGAAGTGTCGTCATGATGCTCGTCCTGTCGTCCTGTCAATCATGCACGGGCCGCGCGTTCACGCGGCCCGGCCTTTCCATGCCAAATTACTTCTTCGGCGCGATATCGCGCTTGAACCATTTGACGGCGAGGCGCGACAGCGTTCCGTCGGCGATCGCCGCGTTGATCGCCTCGTCGAACTTCGCCTTCAGCTCGGTATCCGCCTTGCGCAGGCCGACCGACTGGCCGCCCCCGAGCGGGCCGCCGGTGAACTCGGTGCCGGCGAAGACCACCTGATCGGCACCGATCTTCTCCAGCGTCCGGTCGAGCGCGACGGGGGACGCCATCACGCCGTCGATGCGGCCGGCCTCAAGGTCGAGGTCGTGCTGTTCCGTCGACTTGTATTCGCGGAACTCGATCCCCGGAAACAGTTCTGCCATGATCTGGCCGGCGGTCGTCGCACCCTGGCCGCCCATGACGGTGCCTTCCATGAAGGGCAGCATTTCCGCAGCGGCGGCCTTCGCCGCTTCCTTGTCCTTACCCATATCGACCTGCTTGCCGACAGGCATGTTGGCGAGCGGCGAATCCTTGCGAACGAGGAAGGCGGCCGAGCCGGTGCCGTAGTTGCGCGAGAAGGTAATGACCTTTTCCCGCTCCTCGGTCTGCAACATGCCGGCGACGATGGCGTCGAACTTGCCGGCGTTCAGCGCCGGGATCAGCCCGTCCCAGTCCTGCACGACGATCTCGCACTTGACCTTCATGCGCGGGCAGAGATCCTCCAGCATGTCGATCTCGTAGCCCGCCAGCTTGCCGCCGGCTTCCGTGAAGTTCCACGGCGCATAGGCGCCTTCCGTCGCGATCGTGATCGTGCGCTCCTCGGCCTGTGCCGCGGATGCTCCGAGGATCACCCCGAGGGCGATGACTGTCTTACCAAGCGACTTCAACATAATGGCAACTCCTCCTAGCCTATGTTTGAAAACCTTCACCCTTGCCTCAGGCCGCGACGAGCGCGCCGTCCCGGGCAACCGGAACCCCTTTCCGGTAAACCGCCCGGCGAACCGGGCGGGATGCCACGGCATCGGCCGGCGTCTCGGCATCCACGAGCACGAAGCTCGCATCGCAACCGGCCGAAAGGCCGTAACCCTCGATGGCCATCATCGCCGCGCCGCCATAGGTGCACAGGCGGAGCGCCAGCTCGATGTGGACATCGTTGATGAAATCGTTGCGCTGGGAGACGATCGCTGCCCGGTCGAGCATGTCGGCATTGCCGAAGGGCTGCCAGGTATCGCGCACGCCGTCGCAGCCCGAGGCGATGTTGACGCCCATTTCCGCAAGATCGAGCACCGGGGGGCGCGGGCTTGCCGCACCGCCCTTGGTCATCAGGTGCACGCCGGCCTCGGCCATCATGCCGCCGAGCCGTGCCAGCGGCTTATCGGCGAGCATGCCGAGGCAGAAGCCGTGGCTGACGGTCACCCGGTTCGCCATGCCGAGCGCTTTGGTGCGCTCCACGATCAGCTCGATCGCGAAGACGCCGAGCGAATCGGGCTCGTGCAAGTGGATGTCCACCGGCTTGCCGTAACGTTCCGCGAGAGCGAAGACCGTGTCGAGATGGCCCTTCGGATCGCGGTCGACGCCGGACGGGTCGAGCCCGCCGACCACGTCCGCCCCCTCGCGCATCGCCCGGTCCATGAGCTCCACCGTACCGGGGCGGATCAGCATGCCGCTCTGCGGGAAGGCGACGATCTCGATGTCGACGATATCGCGGTAACGCTCACGCGAAGCCAGCACGCCCTCGAGGCCGGCAAGGCCGTATTCCGTGTCGATATCGACATGGGTGCGGATATGGGTGGTGCCGTTTGCGGCGGAACGCTCGATCTGGGCGGCGGACTGACGCTGCGGATCGATGCCGAGCTCGCGCTTCATGCGGCGCTCGTTCTCGATGAGGTCGATCAGTTCGAGGCCGACATCGTTGCGATACCAGGGCATGCCGAGGAGAGTCTTGTCGAGATGGGTGTGGGCGTCGACGAGGCCCGGCAGCAGCAGGAGCCCTTCGCCGTCCACCACGCGCATCCCGCCAAAGGCGCGGGAACCGTGCGGGACGATTTCGGCAAAACGCCCGTCCCTGACGACGACATCCTTCGCCGCCTCGCCATTCGGCCGCACATTGATGAGAACGAACTCTTCCCGCATTGCTGTCTCCAAATCTCCAGAACGTCAGCCGAACCGGCTCATTGCGTAGGGTGCCGGGTCGGCAAAGGGCTTTTCGCCCGTCATCATTTCCGCCAGAAGCCGCCCGGTGGCCGGGCCGAGCGTCAGGCCGTGATGATTGTGGCCGAAGGCGAACCACAGGCCCTTGTGGCGCGGCGCAGGGCCGATGATCGGGCGCATGTCGGGCAGACAGGGCCGCGCACCCATCCACGGCGCCGGCTCGACGCGGCGGCCGAGCGGAAAGATCGCACGGGCATGGGGCTCCGTCTGATCGACCTGAACGGGCGTCGGAGCCTCGTCCCGCTCGGCGAACTCGATGCCGGTGGTGAGGCGAATGCCCTTCGTCATCGGCGCCAGCAGGTAGCCGCGCTCGACATCGACGACGGGGTGATTGAGCACGGCATCGCCCGCCGGCTCGATATGCACATGGTAACCGCGCTTGACAGCGAGCGGCACCCGATAGCCGAGCCGGCGGTAGACCGCATCCGACCAGGGGCCGAGCGCCACGACGGCCTCGCGGGCCCGCACCGTGCCGCCATTGGTGCGGATGCTCCAGCCGCCCTCTTCCTCGGCAAGGGTCGACGCATCGGCCTCGACGATCTCGCCGCCCTTGCGGACGAAAAGGTCGGCATAGTCCTTCACCAGCCCGCCGGGATCGGCGACCGTCGCGGGATCGAGCCAGTGCACGGCACCGGCGAAGCTGCCGGCAAGATGCGGCTCGCGTGCCTGCAGGTCCTTCGGCCCGAGAAAATCATAGCGGATGCCGAATTCATCCAGCGCGCGGGCGGCGACCTTGGCGGCGGAAAAAGCCTTTTCCGTACGGTAGGCCTCCATCCAGCCGGTGCGGCGGGCGCGGTGCAGGATGCCCGCCTCGGCCATCAGGTCCGTATGCTCGGTGACGGAGCGCTCGATCAGCGGCAGCATGTCCATGGCCGCCCGGCGCAGGCGCCGGCTGGACGATTCGAACCAGAAGCGGGCGATCCAGGGCAGGAGCTTCGGCAGGAAGGTCCAGCGGAACCGCACGTCGGCGGAGCGGTTCGTCGCATATTTCAGGAGGGTCGGGATCTCGCGCGGGAAACCATAGGGAATGACGCTCGCCCGCTCGATGAGACCGGCATTGCCGTAGCTCGTCTCCTCGCCCGGCGCGCGGCGATCGACAAGCAGCACGGACTTTCCGCGCTTCTGCAAATGCAGGGCCACGCAAACACCAATGATGCCGGCACCAAGCACGAGCACATCTTTGTCGGGGCGATCTATCGGGGTCATGGCAGAAATCCGTTCTGGAGGAGAGAGAACGTTAGTTTTCTGACTTCATTTCACTAAAAGTCAACTATATAACATTCCCGACACCGACCTCCTCCGACGGCCGCAGACCATGCTGGCGCCTGCCACGCGTCGTGCTATTCGGGGAACAGGCAGGCACGAAGGGCGGACAGGCGCGACATGCGGAACGAGAACTGGATGGACAACAGCTCGGTGCGGCAGCGGCTCACGGCCGCACTGACGGAGGCGTCGGCCTCCGGCAAGGCGCTGGCGAACTTCATGCTGGCCAATATCAGCAACCTGCCCTTCGAGACTTCGCGCAGCGTCGCCGACAAGGTGGGCGTCAGCGAACTGACCGTCGGCCGCTTCTGCCGCTCGATCGGCTATGACGGGTTCAAGGACCTCAAGGAGCGGCTGAAGGACGACATCAGCGACAGCCCCTGGCTCATCGGCGACCGGTTGCGCGACCTGCAACAGAAGAGCGCCACCGACGACGCGCTCGCCCGCAGCCTCGAGCTTGCGGTCGCTTCGGTCGTTCGCGTCTATGAACATGCCCATACGGAGGCCTGGAACCGGGCGGCCAAGCGCATCGCGGAGGCCGACCGGGTGTTCGTCGCCGGCTTCCAGACCGAACGGGGCCTTGCCGAATCTTTCGTGCACATGCTGCGCTACCTGCGCGACGAGGTGCAACTGGTCGACATTGCCGGCGGCAACTTCGCCGAGGTGCTGCTGACGGACCCCGCCGGCTGCACGCTGGTGCTGATCGATGTGCGACGCTATTCCCGACAGTCGCAATTGCTGGCCGCCAAGGCGGCCGAACGCGGCATGCCGATCACCATCGTCACTGACCTTTATTGCGACTGGGCGGCAAGCTACGGCGACGAGGTCTTTGCCGTTCCGACGGACCTCAATCTCTTCTGGGATGCGACCTCCGGCATGTGGACGCTGATGCAGCTCCTGCTCAACAGCGTCTTCGCGCACCGGGGCCCCGCGGTCGAGGAGCGGCTGAACAGCGTCGCCAGCCTCTACGAGAGCTTCGTCGGCTACAGCCGGGGCCTGAAATAGCGGCACCGCCGCCCTCGCTGCTCTAGCCATGGGACGAGATGAACTTGCGGAAGCGATCCGAGCGCGGCGCCGTGAAGACGTCTGCCGGATCGCCGTCCTCCTCGACCAGGCCCTGGTGCAGGAAGATGACGCGGTTGGAAACGTCGCGGGCAAAGGCCATTTCATGGGTGACGACGAGCATGGTGCGCCCCTCGTCCGCCAGCGCCCGCATGACGCGCAGCACCTCGCCGACCAATTCCGGATCGAGCGCCGAGGTCGGCTCGTCGAACAGCATGACCTTCGGTTTCATGGCGAGCGCCCGGGCGATCGCCGCGCGCTGCTGCTGACCGCCGGAAAGATGGCTCGGATAGAAGTCGCGCTTGTCGGCGATACCGACCTTGGCCAGCAGCTCCAGCGCCTCCTCGCGGCATTCCGCCTTCGGCCGCTTCTGCACATGGACCGGGGCTTCCATGACGTTTTCGAGGATCGTCATGTGGGACCAGAGATTGAAGCTCTGGAACACCATGGCGACATTCGTGCACAGGCGGCTCAGCTGCCTGAGATCGGCGGGCTGGCGGCCATGGCGACCGTCCTTCAGGCGGATCGCCTCCCCTGCGATGCGGATCTCGCCCTCGCTCGGCACTTCCAGCATGTTGATGCAGCGCAGCATGGTCGACTTGCCGGAACCGGACGAGCCGAGAACGGAGATGACTTCGCCTTCCCGCGCATCGAAGGAAATGCCCTTCAGCACTTCGAGCGCGCCAAAACTCTTGCGCAGGTTGCGGACGGAGACGGCCGGCGTGGTGGCGGCAGTGAGGGGCGCAGGTTCAAGCATGGTGCAACGCAGCTCCGGAAGACACGGTGGGGGCGGGGCGCAGATGGGGCGACAGCCACCATTCAATGAGCGCGACGAGACGCGTGATGGCAAAGTTCAGCGCGAGATAGATGAGACCCGCGACGACGAAGACTTCCACGGCCCGGTAGGACTGCGAGATGAGCTTTGCGGCAAGGCCGGTCACTTCCAGCATGGTGATGACGGAGGCGAGCGAGGTCGCCTTGACCATCAGGATGATCTCGCTGCCATAGGCCGGCAGCGCCTGGCGGATGGCGATGGGGAAGATGATGCGGCGATAGAGCAGGAAACCCCACATGCCGCTTGCCCGCGCCGCCTCGACCTCCCGGTGCGGAACGGCCTGCAGGCCGCCACGCAGGATTTCCGAACCATAGGCCGCGGTGTTGAGGCTCAGCGCGAAAATGGCGCACCAATAGGGCTCACGGAAGAACACCCAGAGACCCCAGGTCTGCAGCGTCGGACGGAACTGGCCGAGGCCGTAGTAGATGACGAACATCTGCACCAGCAGCGGCGTGCCGCGGAAGACGAAGACGTAGAACTGCGCGACCCAACCGACCGGGCGCCAGGATGACAGCCGCATCAACGTCAGGAGCACCGCAAGCAGCGCACCGAAGGCCGTGGAGACGAGCGCCAGATTGAGTGTCAGCGGCACCCCGGAGAGAAGGTTGAGAAACGTTTCCGAGAGGAAAATGAAATCCATCACGCCCTCCTGACGCCGCGCAGGGCGCGGGCTTCCGCCTGGCGGAAGAGGTAGGAGGACACGGCGGTGATCACGAGATAGAGCACGGCGGCGGTGATGTAGAAGTCGAAGGGCCGGCGGGTGGAGCCGGCGGCGATCTGCGACTGGCGCAGAAGCTCGACGAGACCGGTGACGGAAATCAGCGCCGATTCCTTCAGCACAAGCTGCCAGGTGTTGCCGAGGCCCGGAATGGCATAGCGCAGCACCTGGGGTACGATAATGCGGCGCAGCCGCAGCCCCGTTCGCATGCCGACCGACCGGGCGGCCTCCAGCTCGCCGCGGCTGATCGCATTGAACGCCCCGCGAAAGACCTCCGCCTGGTAGGCGCCGGAAACGACGCCGATGGCCAGGACGCCGGTCAGGAAGGCCGGCATGCCGATGAAGCCATCCGCGCCGAAGAGCTGCCCCACCACGCCGAGCGCGGCACTGCCACCGAAATAGAAGAGATAGATGACGAGGAGGTCGGGAATGCCACGCAACACGGTCGTATAGCCGTCGCCGAAGGCACGCAGCGCCCGGCTGCGGGACAGCTTTGCGCCGGCAACACCCGCACCGATGACGGAACCCGCAGCGAAGCCACCGGTGGCGACGGCCAGGGTCATGCCGGTCGCCATCAGCAAGGCAGCACCCCAGCCCTCCGGGCCGAAACCGACAAGGTCAAGGAAGGACGGCCCCTGCATCAGACACCTCCCCGGAGAGCGGACAAGCCGTCTCCGCCGGAGGCAATCAGCCACCGCTTTTCAATCATCGCTGTTCCTCCTCCAGCCCGCACTCCTCGCGGACCGGCCCGTTTGACAGGCCATGTCAGCTTTATAACGTATACAATTTTTCTGTCAATTAGCTGACAATGAGAGAATTGTATTTTCGTGTGCGCTCCTCGGTGGAAAAACAAAGCCCCGCGGGCCGGTGGGCTGGCGCGGGGCATAAAACACGGCTTCAAGGATCCGTCGGGCAGATCAGCCGAGCTTGGGCGTCAGCATCTCGAACCGGTCGCGAATGGTGGAGCAGGTGTCGCCGCCAAGGCGTGCAATGGCGTCGATGACGTTCGGATCGACATGCATGGCGCTGTCGACGGCGCCCTCCTGGTAATGCGCGAAAAGGATCTCCCCCATGATGATCTGGCGCGACTTTCCAAGCTCCAGCGTGACGTGACGGCGACATTCGAAAGCCGCTGGCGCCTCCTTGATCCAGGGCGCGGCGATGCGTTCGCCGGGCATGGCGGTCAGACCCGCTTCCTTCAATTCATCTATGCCGCGCGGATACTTAGTGCCGCAGACATGCATCGCCTCGGCAATGGCATGGGAGACGATGTTGACGGAGAAGACCTCCGTCATGCGGATGTTGTGGCCCGTGTCCTTGAACGACATGTCCGGGTTGTTCTCGACACCGATGGCAAGGATCGGCGGGTCGGCCGAAAGGCAGTTGAAGAAGCTGAAGGGAGCGGCGTTGTAGCGGCCGTGTTCGTCGACGGTCGTCACCAGTGCGATGGGGCGCGGAATGATCGTACCGATCATCAGCTTGTAGCGCTCGCGCGCGCTGAGCGTGGTGAAGTCGAAGGCGGTCCTCTCGCCCTTCTCGATTTCGTTGCTGCGGGTATCCATCGGCGCTCCTCTCCGGCTTTCCTTCGCCCGGCGCCGAAGATGGCCAATTGCCCGCCTCAGTCACGCATGCGATAATTCCACTTAAAGGATGCAATTATTGTATGCAATATATCCGAACCTTGCATCTGCAAAAATCTCCTGCCGGAGACAATGACGGACCACACGCCACCACCTGCCAGCCCACTCAAGCGGGCAGGAGAGCCCGCACCAAATGCAGCCCCGGTGGACAGGCCTGCCGTTTGTGTGCAATTTGCGCGCTACTTTTGCGATTCTGGAGACTGCCGCATGGCAAAGACAGTTGGCGATTCCGGCCGCGGTCGTTCGCAGGCCGTTCACCGGGCATTGAAGCGCGCCATTCTCGATCAGGCCCTTTCGCCCGGCGCCAAGCTGCCGGAGGACTCGATCGGGGAGCGGCTCGGCGTCAGCCGCACGCTCGTGCGCGAGGCACTGGTTCGCCTCAGCGAGGAAGGCCTCGTCGATCTCAGGCCGAACAAGGGCGCGACCGTGGCGCGGCCGACACTCGAGGAGGGCCGCAACCTGTTCCTGACGCGCGCCGCGCTGGAACGCCTGGTGGTCGAGACCCTTGCCGGCAAATTGACGCCGGACCAGATCGAGACGCTGTCTGCCCACATCCAGGCCGAAGACGCCGCCAAGAAGGAACACGCGACCTCGATCCGCTTGGCGGGCGAGTTCCACACCCTCCTGGCGCAGATGACGAACAATGCCAGCCTGATCCGCTACGTGAACGAACTCGTTGCCCGCAGCTCGCTGATCCTGGCGCTCTACGGTCGCCCGCATTCCTCCGACTGCGCCGTCTCCGAGCACCAGGAGCTGCTCGACAGCCTGATCGCCGGCAAGGCGGAGGTGGCCTCCAAGCTGATGACGCACCATCTCGATTCCATCACCACGCGCGCCCTGCTGCCACGCGAGGACGACCGCAACATCAAGGACGTGCTCAGCGCCTACGCGGCCGCCGAAGGCCTCGCCTGACCCGCCCCCGCCACACACGGCGGGGTGCTTGACAAAGCCGGTTTCAGCGTATTTCAATCGTTTTCAATGCGTGGGCAGCTTTGTCCGCCTCTCTCACATGACCTCGTTCGTCGAAGGGCAACAGCGCCCACAGCGACCCGGCTTCCGGGATCATCGCTGTGGGCTTTTTGTATTGGTGGCCAATGGTAGACCGCGTGAAGATCGGCATCCTCTATTCGACCACCGGCCCCTATGGCTCGATGGGACGGGATGCCCGCGACGGCGCGGAATTCGCCTTCCATGACTACCGCCAGCGCGGCGGGAACCGTATCGAGCCCGCCTATTTCGATCCACGGGCAGACCTTGCCGCCTATCTGGAGGGCGCGCGCAGCCTGATCCGCGACGAAGGCTGCCGGCACATCATCGGCACCATCACCTCGACGGCGCGCAAGGAAGTCATCCCGCTCGTCGAGAAGCACGACGGTCTGCTCTGGTACATGTGTCCCTACGAGGGCTTCGAGGCCAACGAGAACGTCATCTATATCGGCGGCTGCCCGAACCAGCACCTCATCCCGCTCTTCGACTATCTGCTGCCCCGCCATGGCACGCGGCCCTATCTCGTTGGCGCCAACTATGTCTGGGGCTGGGAGATGAACCGGCTGGCGCGCGAGCTCATCCACAATGCCGGCGGCACGGTGCTCGGCGAACGCTACCTGCCGCTGGAGGAGACCGCCGTCGAACGCATCGTCGCCGACATCGCGGAAAAGCGGCCGAGCTTCGTGCTCAACAATCTCGTCGGCCCGTCCAGCTACGCGTTTCTTGCCGCCATGCGGGCGCTCGGCGCGCGCGACCCCGCCTTCCTGCCGGAGAACTGCCCCGTCGCGAGCTGCGACCTGCAGGAATGCGAACTGTCGGACATCGGCGCGGGCGTCGCCACCGGCCAGCTCTGCGCAGCCTCCTATTTCCACACGCTCGACACGGCCGACAACCATGCCTTCAAGGCGCGGCTGCGGGACTGGGGCGGCGGGGAGCGTATCGTCTCCAGCCTGTTCGCCAGCGCCTACACCGCCGTCAGCCTGTGCATCGCCGCGATCGAGGCGGCCGGCTCCGATGCCCCGGAGCGCGTGCGCGCCGAGGTGCTGGCCCGCGACTGGCCCTCGCTCTTCGGCGACATGCGGGTGGATGCGGCGACCAACCATGCGGCCCTGCCCTTCCTGCTCGGCCGCATCAACGATGGGCGCGGCTTCGACGTCATCGCCGCCGCCCCGGCACTCGCCGCCGATCCCTATCTGACGGGCGCCACGACACGGCCCGCCCCGCGCCTGAGGATCGTGTCATGACGCTGAAGACCCCGAACTTTACCGGCTGGCGCGCCGTCATCCTCAGCGAGGCGGACGGCAACACGGATCGTCTGCGTCGCCAGCTCGGCCTGCTCGGCGTTTCGGTGACCGTGCAGTGGACGCCGCTTTCCACGGCCGATCTGCCGGATCTCGTGCTGATCGATGCCGACCGGGGCTGGGACGAGCTCTTGCCCTTCTCCGACGCCGCGCCGGCCTGCCCGGTCGTCGCGCTGCTCGGCTCGGAAGCGCCGGGCCGCATTGCCTGGGCGCTGCGCCACGGCGCCGGCGCGATCATCCCGAAACCGGTTTCCGCCTCGACCGTCTACCCCGCCATGGTGCTCGCCGTCTCTCTCCATGAAGAGCGTCTGGAGACGCGCCGCCGCATCGCCCATCTGGAGGAGCGGCTGAAACTGCGGCCTCTCGTCTTTGCCGCCGTCACGCGTCTTGCCGCCGAACGCCATATCGACGAGGAGCGTGCCTATGCGATCCTGCGCGACTGCGCCATGCGCCGCCGCCTGCCGATCGAACAGCTCGCCGCCTTCTTCCTCGGCGGCTCCGAATCCCTGCGCGAGGTCGGTTGATGCGGGTGCTGAAGGAACTGTGCCGCCAGCCCGCGGCGGTGTTCGGTCTTGTCATCGTTCTGGCCGTGGTCATCGCCGCCATCGCCGCGCCATGGCTGGCGCCCTATGCGCCTGACAACCAGATGTTCGAAGGCCTGACGATCGAGGGCGCGCCGATGCCGCCCGGCGGGGAATTCCTGCTCGGCACGGACACGCTTGGCCGCGACCTGCTCTCGCGCCTGCTCTACGGCGCCCGCACCTCGCTGATCATCGGCCTCGTCGCCAATGGCGTCGCCGTCACCATCGGCCTCTTCGTCGGCATCACGGCGGGTTACATGCGCGGCTGGGTCGGCGGCATCATGATGCGCTTCACCGACCTGATGATGGCCTTTCCCGCACTGCTGCTTGCTATCGTGCTTGCCGCCATCCTGAAACCGAGCCTGTGGATCGTCGCCATGGTCATCGCGCTCGTCAACTGGGTGCAGGTGGCACGCATCGTCTATACGGAGACGCGCGGGCTGGTGGAGCGCGACTTCATCATGGCCGAACGGGCGCTCGGCGCCGGCAACGCGCGCATCGTGCTCCGGCATGTGCTGCCACATCTCGTGCCGACCGCCATCGTCTGGGGCACGCTCGGCATCGCAACGACCGTACTCCTGGAAGCCACCCTCTCCTTCCTCGGCATTGGCGTGCAGCCGCCGGACCCCTCCTGGGGCAACATCATCTTCGAGAGCCAGAGCTATTTCCAGGCGGCGCCCTGGCTGGTCTTCTTCCCCGGCGCGGTCATCCTTCTGACGGCGCTCGCCTTCAACCTGGTGGGCGACGCGCTGCGCGACATCCTCGACCCGACCCAGCGAGGCCGCGGCTGATGGCAAAGCTTCTGGCAAAACGCCTCGTCCAGTCCTGCCTGATCCTGCTCGGCGTTGCCGCCATCACCTTCGTGCTGCTCTATGCGCTGCCGGCCGACCCTGCCCGCATGCTCGCCGGACGCAGCGCGACGGCGCAGACCGTGGAAAACATCCGCCGTGAACTCGGCCTCGACCAGCCGCTGCTGACCCAGTTCCTCAGCTATCTCGGCAATCTCGTCCAGGGCGATCTCGGCCGGTCCTATGCGCAAAAGACCGAGGTTGCCACGCTGATCGCCGCCCGTCTGCCGGCGACGCTGACGCTGATGGCGGCTGGCATCTTCGTCGAAGTGCTGCTCGGCCTCACCTTCGGCATCGTCGCTGCGCTGAACCGCGGCGGGGCGATCGACCGCTTCGTCATGGCCTCCGCCTTCGTCGGCGTTTCCGCCCCGCAATTCGTCGTCGCGCTGCTGCTACTCTACGTCTTTGCCGCAACGCTCGGCTGGTTCCCGATGAGCGGCTACGGCACGGCCGCCCATGTCGTGTTGCCGGCCATGACGCTCGGCATTCTCGGCGCCGGCTGGTATGCGCGCATGGCGCGCTCGGCGATGATCGATGTTCTCAACCAGGACTTCATCCGCACCGCCCGCGCCAAGGGGCTGTCCGGCCGGCGCGTGGTGCTGCGCCACGCCCTGCCCAACGCCATCCTGCCCGTCGTCGCGATGATCGGCATCGATATCGGCCAGTTCATGGGCGGGGTCGTGGTGGTCGAAGCGGTCTATGGCTGGCCGGGTATCGGCCAACTTGCCTGGCAGGCGATCCAGCAGGTCGACATTCCTATCATCATGGGCGTCACGCTCACCTCCGCCTTCGCCATCATCGTCGGCAATCTCGTCGCAGACCTCATCGCGCCGATGATCGATCCGCGTATCCGTTCGCATTGAAACCAAAAAGGGGAACGAAAAATGTTCAATCGCTGGTTACTGACAACGACAACGGCGACCGTGCTCGCCTTCTCCGCACTCTCGGCCAAGGCCGAAACGCCGGCGCAGGGCGGCGAGATCGTCGTCACCTACAAGGACGACATCACCACGCTCGACCCGCATATCGGCTATGACTGGGTCAACTGGTCGATGATCAAGAGCCTGTTCTCGCGCCTGATGGACTACGAGCCCGGCACCGCCAACCTCGTGCCCTCGCTTGCCGAGAGCTTCGAGGTCGCGCCCGACGGGCTCACCTATACGTTCAAGCTACGCAAGGGCGTGAAGTTCACCAACGGCCGCGAGATCGTCGCCTCGGACGTGAAATATTCCATCGAGCGCGCCGTCAACCCGAAGACGCAGGGGCCCGGCGCCGGTTTCTTCGGCGCGATCAAGGGTTTCGACGACCTGACGGGCGGCAAGGCCGAGGTGCTTTCGGGCGTGGAGACGCCTGACGATGCGACCGTCGTCTTCCGCCTCTCGCGGCCCGATGCGACCTTCCTGCACGTCATGGCGATCAACTTCGCCTCCGTCGTGCCGAAGGAAGCGGTGGACGCGGCGGCCGGCGACTTCGGCAAGAAGCCGGTCGGCTCCGGCGCGCTGGTGCTGAAGGACTGGACGATCGGCCAGAAGCTCGTCTTCGAACGCAACCCCGACTATTTCGTCAAGGACGTGCCGCATGTCGACAAGGTGACGATCGAAGTCGGCCAGGAGCCTCTCGTCGCGCTCCTGCGCCTGCAGAAGGGCGAGGTAGACATTGCCGGCGACGGCATTCCGCCGGCAAAGTTCCTGGAGATCAAGAACTCGCCCGATGGCGCGGCGATGATCGTCGACGGCGAACAACTGCACACCGGCTACATCACGCTCAACACCAAGGTAAAACCCTTCGACGACGTGAAGGTGCGCCAGGCCGTCAACATGGCGATCAACAAGGAGCGCATCACGCGCATCCTGAACGGCCGCGCAACGCCGGCCAATCAAATCCTGCCGCCGTTGATGCCGGGTTACGACAAGGCCTTCACCGGCTATGCCTTTGACGTGGAAAAGGCCAAGGCCCTGCTTGCCGAGGCCGGCCATCCCGATGGTTTCGAGACGGTGCTCTATTCCACCAACACCGACCCGCAACCGCGCATCGCCCAGGCGATCCAGCAGGATCTCGCTGCCATCGGCATCAAGGCCGAGGTGCGGGCACTGGCGCAGGGCAACGTGATCGCCGCCGGCGGCACGGAGGGCGAAGCGCCGATGATCTGGTCCGGCGGCATGGGCTGGATCGCCGACTTCCCGGATCCGTCCAACTTCTACGGCCCGATCCTCGGCTGCTCGGGCGCCGTCTCCGGCGGCTGGAACTGGCCGTGGTACTGCAACGAGGCGATCGACAAGCGCGCCGCGGAGGCCGATGCCATGTCCGACCCGGCCAAGGCGGCGGAGCGCCAGGCAGCCTGGGGCAAGATCTTCACCGACATCATGGCGGATGCGCCCTGGGTGCCCGTCATCAACGAGCGCCGCGTCGTCGCCAAGTCGCTGCGCATGGGCGGGCCGGACAACATCTACATCGATCCGACGCGCGTCATCAATTACGACGCGATCTTCGTGAAGCCCTGAGCCTTCACCATCGGCTCTCCCCGCCCCCGCGGGGAGAGCTTTCAAGAACAACAAACGACCGGGAGGCCTTCCATGTGCGTCGCCTGCACCCACACCATCCACCGCGCGCAGCATAATTTCGGCTGGGACCGCGCCTTTCCGCCGGCGCTGACGGCCAGGCCCGGCGAGACCATCCTCTTCGAATGCCTCGATTCCTCGGGCGGCCAGCTCGGCCGGGATTCGACGCTGGAGACGCTTGCTGCGCTCGATTTCGGCAAGGTGAACCCCGTCTCCGGCCCGGTCTATGTGGAAGGCGCGAAGCCCGGCGATGCGCTGAAGGTGACGATCCGCAAGTTCCATCCCTCCGGCCACGGCTGGACGGCGAACATTCCCGGCTTCGGCCTGCTCGCCGACCAGTTCAAGGACCCGGCGCTGCACATCTGGTCCTACGATACGGCAAGCATGGCGCCCTCCGCCTTCGGACCCGGCGGACGCGTGCCGCTGAAGCCGTTCACCGGCACGATCGGCGTTGCGCCGGCCGAGCCTGGCCTCCACTCCGTCGTGCCGCCGCGCCGCGTCGGCGGCAACATGGATATCCGCGACCTGACGGCGGGCGTGACGCTCTACCTGCCCGTCGAGGTCGAAGGCGCGCTGTTCTCCGTCGGCGATACCCATGCGGCGCAGGGCGATGGCGAGGTCTGCGGAACGGCGATCGAGAGCCAGATGAATGTCGAACTCACCCTCGACCTCGTGAAGGGCGCCAACCTCAAGACACCGCGTTTCACGACGACCGAGCCCGTGACGCGCCATCTCGACGGAGCCGGCTACGAGGTGACGACCGGCATCGGCCCCGACCTGATGACGGGCGCCCGCGAGGCGCTGATGCGCATGATCGACCTTCTCGTCGCCGAGCACGGCTACAGTCCCGTCGATGCCTATTTGCTCTGCTCGGTCTGCGGCGATCTCAGGATCAGCGAGATCGTCGACATGCCGAACTGGGTCGTTTCCTTCTACTTCCCGAGGATCGTCTTCGCGTGACGTCGCATCAGGCCGCCCCGGTTCTCTCCGTCCGCAACCTCTCCGTCGATGCGCGCACGCCCGAAGGGCTGAAGCGCATCCTCGACGGCGTGAGCTTCGATCTTGCCGCCGGCGAAACGCTCTGCCTTGCGGGGGAATCGGGGTCCGGCAAGTCCGTCACCTCGCTGGCCATCATGGGCCTTCTGCCGAAGGCTTCGCTGAAGGTATCGACCGGCGAAATCCGGCTGGAAGACCGCAACATCCTCGGCATTCCGCACCGGGCGCTGCGCAAGATCCGCGGTGGCGACATCGCGATGATCTTCCAGGAGCCGATGACCTCGCTGAACCCGGTGATGACCGTCGGCGCCCAGATGGTGGAGGCGATCCGCGAGCATCGCGAGGATCTCTCCGAGGGAGCCGAAGCCATTGCCCGCGCAATGCTCGACGCCGTGCACATGAGCGAGGCGCCGCGCCGGCTGACGCAGTACCCGCACGAGCTTTCCGGCGGCATGCGCCAGCGCGTGATGATCGCCATGGCGCTCTCCTGCCGGCCCAAGGTGCTGATCGCCGACGAGCCGACGACCGCACTCGACGTGACCGTGCAGGCGCAGATCCTCACGCTGATGCGCGAACTCCGGCGTGAATTCTCCACCTCCATCCTGATGATCACCCACGACATGGGCGTGGTCGCGGAAATGGCGGACCGGGTGGCGATCATGCAGCAGGGCAGGATCGTCGAGGCCGGCGATGCGCTCGACATCTTCGCGCGGCCGGCCGAACCCTATACGCGCCAACTGCTTGCCGCCGTTCCCCGCCTCGGCGCCCATGCCGGCACGGACGGACCGCCCCGCCTGACGGAAGCTGCGCCACCACCGGCGGAAAAGCCGATCCTCGTCGTCAAGGATCTCAGTGTCACCTATGGCGCGCGCGCCGGATGGTTCAACCGGTCGCGCATCGCCCCCGCCACCGTCAGCGACATTTCCTTCGTCCTCAAGGCGGGCGAGACGCTCGGCCTTGTCGGCGAAAGCGGTTCGGGCAAATCGACCACCGGCAAGGCCGTGCTCAACCTCATTCCCTTCGCGGGCAGCGTTTCGATCGATGGACACGAGACGCACGGCCTGAAGCCCGCCGCGATGCGCCCCGTGCGCCGCATCGCGCAGATGATCTTTCAAGACCCCTACGCCTCACTCGACCCGCGCATGACGGTCGGCGCGGCCATCGCCGAGCCGCTGGTCATCCACGGCGTCGGCAATGCCTCCGAACGGCAGGACCGGGTGGCCGCCCTCCTGAAGCGCGTCGGCATGCCGCCGGATGCCGGCGGCCGCTATCCGCACGAGTTTTCCGGCGGCCAGCGCCAGCGCATCTGCATCGCCCGGGCGCTGGCGCTGGAGCCGAAGCTCATCGTCGCCGACGAGAGCGTCGCAGCGCTCGACGTTTCGGTCCGCGCCCGGGTGCTCGACCTGATGCTGGAACTGCAGGAGCAGATGGGCCTTGCCTATCTCTTCATCTCGCACGACATGGCGGTCATCGAGAAGATGTCGCACCATGTCGCAGTCATGCGCGGCGGACGGATCGTCGAGATCGGCACACGCCGGCAGGTCTTCGAAAGCCCCGGCGACGACTACACACGCAACCTGATGGCTGCCGTACCGATCCCCGATCCGGCCCTTTATCGCGCGGCCCGGCACGCCTGAGGCCGGCGAGGACGCATTGAACCAGAAAGCGCGGCAAAGAGGCCTCGCTTGAAGATTTTGCTGGATGCCCCTTCGTTCCGGACAAGAAAAATGCGCCGAAACCCACAATTTCGCGCAGCCGGACGTTGTAAAATCTCCCATCACCCGCACCGTCGCCCGACCCTTCCTGATTTTGCGCGCCTTTGCATGCTCTAGGCACAGCGCCGACTGCTCACACCCTTCGACAATAGCTGTTGCAGCGTCGTGTCGACGGGGATTCTGGATGAGTAAAACACTCTAAATCGAACACATTGACTGGCGAAGGGCCGAACAAAGGTGGGACTTCATACATACGGCGAATTTAAAGTACATATTTCTTATATTGCAACATTAAACCTATTACGCCGATTCAAAAATACAACTTCAATTTTGACTAGAAATACAAAAAATAAATGGCAAGAAATTTGGAACAAATAAATAACAATCGTCAAAACCCGCCATCGATCGAAAACCTTGAAATACACGCAGCGGATGCATACTGTTAAAATACTGAAATCCGGGGCGAATTCGGGCAAATTATCGATTCCCTAACCATTATAAAGCACATCCTGTACGCATACCGACGATGGCGTCGGGTATAGCACTCATGTGCGGCATGACTTCATGACGTCAGAAATGAGTTCGACGCGGCAGAAGAGGCATGTCCACGCCAGGAACTGTCCATCATGAGAATCAAGACGCAATTCCTCATCCTCGCCTCGGCCACCGGCATTGCCATTGCCGGCCTCGCGGGCAGTCTGTGGGAATATACCGGCGCAGCCGGCGATGTGACGAATGCCTATGACCAGAAGTACCGGTCCTACCTTCTCGCCGACGGCTTCCGCCAGTCGTCCGACGATCTGACGCGCCTGGTGCGCACCTATGCCGAAACGGGGGATGCATCTTACAAGGACCAGTACAACGCGGTCATCGAAATCCGCAACGGGACCCGGCCACGACCGGAAGACTACCACCGCATCTACTGGGACTTCGTCGCCGGTGGCGAGGCAAAACCCCGCCCGGACGGTCCCGCCATATCCATTCTCGACCTGATGAAGCAGGCCGGTTTCACCGACGACGAATTCGCCCTGCTCGATGAAGCAGGCAAGCGCTCCGATGCGCTCGTCAAGCTTGAGACCGAGGCGATGACCCTTGTCGACAATGCCGCCAAGACAGGACCGGAGGCCCGGGACAAGGCTGCGCACATGCTGGATTCGCCCGAGTACCACAAGTTCAAGGCCGAGATCATGAAGCCGGTCGACGCCTTCTTCGTGAAGCTCGAGCACCGCACCCAGGGCGCCGTCGACGCCGCCAACGCCCGCGCCGCCTTCTTCTGGTCGCTGACCCTGGCCGCCATGGGCGCGCTGATGCTGATGCTCGCCATCATCGGCTACGTGACCTTCAAGCGCATCATCGGCGGCATGTACAAGCTAAGCAATTCCATGGGCCTCGTGGCCGATGGTCAGCTGGACACGCAGATCGACCTTGCCAGGAACAACGACGAGATCGGCGACATGGGCAAGGCGCTGGAGGTCTTCCGCCAGGGCGCCATTGCCAACCGGCGGCTGGAGCAGGAAGCGACGGAAAACCGCAAGAAGGCCGAGGCCGAACGCATCACCATGCAGGAAAAGGCCGAAGCCGACGCCGCCGAGCGGCTGCGTGTTGCGACCTCCGGCCTTGCCGCCGGCCTGAAGCGCCTCGCCTCCGGCGACCTCGCCTTCCAGCTCAACGAGACCTTCGCACCGGATTTCGAGGCCCTGCGCCACGACTTCAACCGCTCCGTCGCGCAGCTCGGCACGACGCTTTCGGAAATCTCCGGCTCCATCTCGACGCTCGACACCGGCACCCGAGAAATCGCCGCCGGCACGGACGACCTTTCGAAGCGCACGGAGCAGCAGGCCGCCTCGCTGGAGGAAACGGCAGCGGCGCTCGACGAGATCACCGTCAATGTCGCCAACTCCTCCAAACGCACGGAAGAGGCCAAGGATGTCGCCGGCCGCGCCAACCATTCGGCGGCCGAATCCGCAGAAGTCGTCTCCCATGCGGAAGAGGCGATGCGCAAGATCGAGGAAAGCTCGCAGCAGATTTCCAACATCATCGGCGTCATCGACGAGATCGCCTTCCAGACCAACCTGCTCGCCCTCAATGCAGGCGTCGAAGCAGCCCGTGCGGGCGAGGCCGGCAAGGGTTTTGCGGTCGTGGCACAGGAGGTGCGCGAGCTTGCCCAGCGCTCCGCCCAGGCGGCCAAGGAGATCAAGGGTCTGATCCAGAACTCGTCCGCCGAAGTCGGCACCGGCGTGAAGCTGGTGCGCGATACGGGCTCGGCGCTGAAAACCATCAGCGGCTTCATCGTCGAGATCAACACGCATATGGAATCGATTGCGACATCGGCCAAGGAACAGTCCGTCGGGCTGGCCGAAGTCAATACTGCGGTCAACGCCATGGACCAGACGACCCAGCAGAATGCGGCAATGGTGGAACAGTCCAACGCCGCCTCCAACACGCTGGCCAACGAGGCCGTGCGCCTGCGCGAGCTGGTCAGCCAGTTCCGGCTGGAGGGCGCCTCTGCCGCCCGTGCAGGCGGCCTGCGCACCGCGCGGAGTGCCGATTCCGCCGTTGCCTCCCCTGCCCGCACGCTCGGCCGCAAGGTTGCAGCCGCCTTCAGCGGCAATGCGGCCCTCGACACCAAAGGCGAGTGGGAGGAATTCTGAGACCACGCCGGGCCACCCGCGAGTCTGCGGGTGGCCCGGCATTCAAGGAACGCAGGCGCTTACCGCCGTCACGTCCTGTCGATCCGCCACGGCGGATCGATCCGGTTCGCCCCGGCATGGTAGAGGACGATGCGGTTGCCGCCGGGATCGAACAGGTCAGCCTCACGCCAGAGCCAGCTCATATCCTCCGGCCCGCGTTCAAACCGGAGGCCGGCTTCGACAAGAGCCCTGACCGTCCCGTCCAGATCCTCGCATTCGAAATAGACGGTGGTTCCACCCCCACCCGCCTCTCCCTGGTGCAGCGAGAAGGTGCTGTCGCCCTCCGGGCAGAGGAAGCGGGCATAGCGAGGCCGCGCGTCGACGACGGGCCTGAGGCCGAGCAGGCAATAGAACCGCCAGCCTGCATCGAGATCCGGCATCGTTACGGTCACCTGGTTGAGGCGCATGATTCCTCCCGCCGCCCTGCGGCCCTTCGTCCGTCAACAAGGCCACAGCCGATGGCGAAATAGCAACAGTTTAAAGAAAGAAATTCGCGACCGTTGACAATTTTTGCGAATTTCTTCTTCTATCTCCGTCTCTTTCAACAAGGAGACAGTAAAAATGAAGCATTTTCCCTATACAGGCTCCGGCCCTTATTGTTATTCAAACGCCTTCGCCATGATGTTAGGCGAAACTTCACCATCGACAAATGTCATTGAATTTGCAACGAGCAGTGCTTTCGGCATGCATTTGCTGCGGGGCACGCTGCCGTTTTTCGATCCATTCTGCTGGACACCGGAAGCAAGCTTTGACGATACGCTGGCGGCGCTGGGCTGGACCTCCGATCTCGTGCATGGCGACGACCCGCAATCGGCGCTCGCCGCGCTCAAGGCTGCGCTGGTCGATGGGCCGGTCTGGATCGGCCCCGTGGAGATGGGTCATCTCCGGCACCAGCCGGGACGGATGGGGCCGATCGGCGCGGATCACTATGTCGTCGTCATCGAGATGGACGAGACGTCGGTGCTGATGCACGATCCGGAAGGCTTCCCCTATGCGCGGCTGCCGGTCGACCTGTTCCTCAAGGCCTGGCAGACGGAAACACTCGACTACGGCACCCCCTTCACCCTGCGCTCGGGCTTCCGCCGGATCGCCGTCAGGTCCAACACGGAGATCATCCGCGCCGCCTTGCCCGCTGCACGCAGATGGTTGGCCGGCGCAGGTGTCATCGAGGTGCCGCCGGGAACGATCGGCAACGGCGAGGCGGCCGAAGCGCTCGCGGCAATGATCGAACGGGGCGTCGAGGAGGGGTTGCGCGACCACCTGATCCACTTCGCCGTCCGGGTCGGCGCCCGCCGCGCCGCGGACGCAGCCACCTGCCTTACGCAGATCGGCGAGGTGCAGGCCGCAGCCATCCTCGACCGTCAGGCCCGGCTCATCGGCTCCCTGCAATATCCGCTGGTCGCCCGGGACGATGCAACCGCCGCTGCCCAGCTGCGGGCACTCGCCCCGACCTACGAAGCCCTTCTGGCAACCCTGCCGGCCTGACGGGCGCAGGGCGGCATCTCGCTGGAGGATGATGCCGCCCAAAAGGGAAACTCCAGACCGCCTTGATTGGCATACCCTTCCAGCCTCCTCACAGCATGAAGCCCGCAGCCGAAGGGGTGGAGCACCCGACAGAAAAGCTCCCCGCGCGTACATGCATTTCGCGTAAAAATTTTAACAATTTTACGTTGTGTATTATTTACAATCAACCGTAAGGTGTTAATCATATCCCACCCTGATCATAGGGTTTGAGGAGGGATTGAAATGTGTGGAACTGGAGGATGCTGCGGCACATCGCAGTCTAGCATCAGAAGACTGAATCCGGAATCGGTCGACATCATCCGTCAAAAGGCATTGGCCAACAGAGCGGACCTTCTGAACAACAGAAACCTGAAAGCTTCCATTCTCAGCGCGGAAAACGTTACTGCGATCGAATTCTTAAGTCACGACAAGTCGGACATGAGAAGCGTCATCATATGCCAAAAGATGGGCAGCTTCGGTGCGTTTGACATAAAAATACGCAAGCTCGAGATAAAATACCCGAAAGTTGAGATGGTCGCCGATATCAAATTTGATCCCTTCGACGGAGGGCTTTTCAAATTCGAGGCGACGCTCACCATAAAATGCAACGACATAACACAACCCATGGGTTGTGAAGTTCACCTGGATTACGGCAAGACGGATTCGCAAATCCAGCCGCTGATAAACTGGGACTGCATCAAGAGATGCGCCCCGCAATGCATCTATTGCGGCTCTGATTATCAGTGCTGGCTGGCCTGCGCCGGCATCTGCATCATTCAGTGCCTCTGATGCCCCTTCGGCGCATGCCGTGCCATCGCGCATGACGCCTCGACGCCCCCGCTCCACCCTCCGCCATCAGATCAACCACTGAAAGGCGGGGTGGAGCGTTTGCGCGTCTCGCGGCCGAAATCCTCAGCCGCGCACCGCCAGCCGCCGCCAGCTTTCGGCGCTCGGCGGCCCCGCGGCGACGGAGAGCGACACCGTTTTGCCGATCTCGTAAACGACTGCACCGACCGTCATCTGGCGCATGAGGCCGAGCTTGGTGTCGGTGCGTGCCGGGCCTTTCGGCACGATGGAGACGGCGCCGCCCTTGCGCTGTGCCGAAAGGGCGCGTCTTGCGGTTTCGGCATTCACCGGTCCGCCGCGGGAAAAATCGGTATGGAGGCTGCGAAGGCGGGTGCGCGAGTCGCTGCCGCCCTCCAGCCTGGCATTCGGCGCGACGCGCGTGTTGGCGAGCGGATGGTTCGTGTGAAGCGACAGACCATCGGCAATGGCGATCTCGGCAACGCCACCCGCCGCGCATTCGAGCGTGCGGATGCCGTTCCGGTCACCGACCTGGAAATTCTGACCCGAGGCATGCGGGACGCGGGAGAGAAAGTCCGCCGCCGCCGCCGCGTCTTTCCGCGCCAGCGCGCCGCGCATGGCAAAGGAGACGGGAAGCCCGCGCGGGCTGTAGGCAAGCTGGGCAAGCGTGTTGACGCAGATGCCGAGGCCGCGGCCGGAAACGCCCATCAGACCGATCAGGCCTGCGGAGGTGTAGACCAGCGTTTCGCTGTCGCCGTCATCGAGCCGCAGCACGGCCTGTGCGCCATCGTGCCAGCGTGGCAGGTCCATGGTCTGGCCGACAATCGTGTCGCGCCCTTCTGCCGGTGCAACGGCAAGGCTGCTGCAATGGCCCTCGCCGTCGAATCCGCCGAACCACCATTCCTCGTCCATCAGCTGGAGGGCATAGGCCGTCTCCTCGGATATGCCGGCCCCTTCGGCAATGCCGCGCACCTCCTCGAGAAGATCGGGCGTATGGACGGCGATTGCCGTGCGGAAGTCCGTCACCGTCAGGAAGACGGGCAGGAAGGCCGCCGCCGGCCGGCCATAGGCCTTGCCGATCGCCGCCTGCCAGCGCTCCACCTTGTCGGCGATCGTGCCGCGCAGCGCCTCGCCATGCGCCCGCCCGCGGGCAAGCGGTGCCTTCGGGCAGTCGATGACGGGAAGATCTTCGGTACGCATGATTTTCTCCTGACGGGATGCGGTCGTCGGGGCGCGATGGGCGTCCCGACGACGAGATGAAGACAGACGAGGACGGCCCGCAGCCTTTTGGCCATTGCTCCGGTTGCGGGAACCGCTCCTGGATTGCCGCCCTCGCCCGACGGATGGGATCAGTTCTTCTTCACGCCCCAGGCCCGCTCCTTGTCGGCCGCCCAGACGTCGAAGCCTTCGATCTTGGCCCCGACTGCCGCGACGACAGGTTCATAATAGAGGCCGAAGATCGGCAGGTCCTTGGCCATCAGCGCGTGGATTTCCTTGAAGACCGCCTTGCGCGCCTCGAAATCCGTCGTCTTGGTCGACTTCAGATAGAGCTGCCAGGCCTCGGGATTATCCCATTGCGCCGTCGGCTCGACCTTCTTGTCGCCGATGATGACGCCGTAGAACTGCGAGGGATCGAGGCGTGCGGAATAACCGAAGGACTGCAGCTGGAACTTGCCAGCGAGGTAGTTGTCGAGCTGTGCGGCCCAGTCCAGCACCTCCAGCTCGGCATTGATGCCCGCGCCCGCCAGCATGGCCTGCACCAGGATGCTGTTTTCATACATGCCCTGGTAGCGGGTGTTGGTCTGGATCTTGATCACCTCGCCCTTGTAGCCGGCCTCGGCGAGCAGCGCCTTGGCGGCCTCCAGGTCGTAGGCCGGCCATTTCAGGAAGTCCTCGTCGAAGAAGGCGCTCGCCTGCGGTACGCCGGAGGGATTGAAATCGGCAAGGTTCGCCGTGCGCGCGGCGGCGATCTGCTTGAAATCGATGGCATGGGCGATCGCCTGGCGCAGCTTGACGTTCGACATCAGCGGATCGGTGGTCTGGATCAGGAGTGGCGTCAGCGAGAGGCCTGAAGTCGTCATGACCTGCAAGCCGCGTGCCTTAGCATCCTCGATGCGCTGGGATTCGAAGTTCGGCAGCACGTCGATCTCGCCGGCGAAAAGTGCGGTCTCGGCGGCCGACGTGTCGGGGATGATCATGAACTTCGCTTCACCGACCAGTGCCGTGCGGTCGCCGGCATAGCCGCTCGCCTTTTCCTTCGGCGGCTTGTAACCGTCGTACTTCTCCAGGGTGATGTACTGGCTCTTCACCCATTCCTTCAGCTTGAAGGAACCGCTGCCGATCGCGCTGCCCTCGATCCACTTGCCATCCGGCCCTGCATTTTTCGGGCTGGCGACCCAGCCGTTGCACTGGATGTTGGCGAGCTGGGCGAGGAAGAGCGCATTCGGCTCGTTGATGCGGAAGACGACGGTGCGCGGGTCGGGCGTTTCCAGCGCCTCCACCTTCAGGCCCTGCGAACCGTCGTAGAAGGCGTTGCAGAACCATTCGGCGCCGGCCGCGACGCGGTGGTCCCAGTTCCACTTGACGTCGGCCGATGTGACGGGATCGCCGTTGTGGAAGGTCGCGCCCTCGCGGATCGTGAACGTATAGGTCTTGCCGTCCTGCGAAACGGCCCAGCTTTCGGCGAGCGCAGGGCCGATGCTGAGATCGGCGCGGAAGCCGACCAGCGTCTCGAAAACATGGTGCAGCACGGTGTCGGTGTTGGCATCACGGTCGATGCCTTCCGTGCTGCGGATATCGGCATTGATGCGGATGTTCAGCGTTGCCGCCTCGGCCGAGACGCCAAGCAGCAGGCCAGCCGCCAGCGCCGTCGAAATCAGAAATGTCCGTTTCATGATGATCTCCTGGTGTTCCCCGCTTTGTTATCGTCAGGAGCGCTCGCGGATTGCGCCCAGCGTTTCTGCAAAGAAATCCTTGACCTTGCCGATGAGCTGATGGTCGTCATGGGCAATGCCCGGCACGATGTCGTGCCGCACGCCGATGCCGTGCTGCTCGAAGCTCTTCTTCAGCGCGCGCATGCGGTCGTTGCGGTTGGCGCCGGCCAGATCGGCGCCCGGCATGTACCAGTCGTCGTCGGGCGAGATGGTGATTTCCCAGGTCTCCAGGTCGTCACCGCCGATCACCATCTGCACAGCGACCTTGCGGATCGCGTCGAGATCGATCGGTTTGCCGAAGACCGTCTCGAAATTGCGCACGCCGACCCAGAAATCATGGTCGAAATCGAGCAGCGTCACGACGCCGGGCGCGCCGATCGAGGCGGCGAGCAGACGCTCGGGATGGAGGTAGAGGAACCGGTGGGTGAAGTGGCCGCCACCGGAAAAGCCGTACATCATCACCCGGTCGCCCTCGATGCGGTACTTTTCCTGCATCTCGGCGATCATATCGAGCATGATGGCGTCATAGTGCAGGTCGCCGTCGCGCAGCATCTTGTAGGACGACAGATCGCCCGGGAAGCAGATGTTGGCGGGGAAGAGCGGGCACAGCACGATGACGCCGTTGGCTTCGGCAAAATCGGCGAAGGCATCGCGATAGGCCTTCATGCCGCGCTCCGTGCCATGCACGATGACGGCAAGCGGGTAGGTCTTCTCGCCATCCTCCTCGTAGTCGTCGGGTACATAGGCGCAATAGGGGAAACGCTGGTCGAGCCGCGAGGCATAGACGGTCGTATGGCCGAAATCGTAATAGGACAGCTTCTGGCCGTGACCGCTGACATTGCGCATGGATGGTCTCCTCTCCGTATCGAAAATCTAAAGGCCTGCCGCCCCTGACAGGAGGCGGTGGCTGCCTGCGCCATCCGTGCCTGCGAAGGTGCGGTCGAGCAGCATGGCGGCGTCGAGCAGGCGACGGGTATAGGCGTGCTGCGGCCGGTCGAAGACGTCGTCGCGCGTGCCGATCTCGACGATGCGGCCGTTCTCCATCACGGCGACCCGGTCGGCCACCTGCTCCACCGCGCCGAGATCGTGCGAGACGAACAGGCAGGCAAAGCCGTAGCGCGCCTGAAGATCGCGGAAGAGTTTCAGGATCTGCTTCTGCACGGTCATGTCGAGCGCCGAAACCGGTTCGTCGGCCACGACGAAGGCGGGGCGGCTGACGATGGCGCGGGCAATCGCCACGCGCTGGCGCTGGCCGCCCGAGAGCTGGTGCGGAAAGCGGCCGGCAAGCTCCGGCGCAAGGCCGACCTCGGCAAACACCTCCTCCACCCGCGCCTGCCGCTTTCCGCGATCCATCGCCGGGTCGAGCTTCAAGGGCTCGCCGACGATCTCCGCGATGCGCTGGCGCGGGTCGAGCGAGGAATAGGGGTCCTGGAAGACGATCTGGATCGATTGGCGCAGCGCACGGCCGCCGGCATCGTTCCGGTAGGCGAGCGGCGCACCGCGGAAGGCCATCGTGCCGCCGGAAGGCGTCACCAGTCCGACGATCGCCCGGCCGAGCGTCGTCTTGCCGGAGCCGGAAGCGCCGACCAGCGCCAGCGTCTCGCCGCGGTTGATGGCGAGATCGACGCCATGCACGGCGCGTTTTCCCGCCGCCCGGCCGAAGAGCTTTGCACGGCCGGGATAATCGATGACCACGTCCTTGAGCTCGATCAGCGCCTCGGCCGGCGCGCTTGCCGACCGGCTGCCGCCGGCGCTGCGGCGCGGCAGGGCGTCGACGAGACGCCGCGTGTAGTCGTGTTTCGGGGCATGCAGCACATCCTTGCTGTCGCCCTGCTCCACCGCCCTGCCCTTGTGCATGACCACGACGTTGCGCACGTAGTGCGAGACCATGCCGAGATCGTGGCTGATGAGGAGGACCGCGGTGTTGTTTTCCTGTGTCAGCTCCACCATAAGGTCGAGCACGTCGCGCTGGATCAGCGTGTCGAGGGCCGTGGTCGGCTCGTCGGCGATGAGAAGCGCCGGCTTCAGCAGCATGACGGAGGCGAGCATGATACGCTGGCGCATGCCGCCGGAAAATTCATGCGGGAAGGCGGCAAGGCAGCGCGCCGGATCCTGGATGCGGATGCGCTCCAGCATGGCAAGGCTCCTGTCGCGGATCTCGGCCTTGCCGAGCTTCCTGTGCAGCGCCAGACCTTCGGCCATCTGCCGGCCGATCGTCATGGCGGGGTTGAGCGAGACCATCGGCTCCTGGAACACCATGCCGATGCCCGCGCCGCGGACTTCCCGCATCTTTGCCGGCAGCGCGCTGACGAGATCCGTGCCCCTGAAGCGGATGCGGCTTTCGGGCGTCGCCATGAAGGGCGGCGGCAGAAGACCCAGCACGGAGCGGGCGGCCATGGTCTTGCCGGAACCGGATTCGCCAACCAGCGCCAGCATCTCGCCGGCCGGCAGGGAAAAGGAGAGGCCATCGACCACGGTAAGGCCGGCCTGCCCCATGCGGACGGAGAGATTTTCGACGGAAAGCACGGTCTCGATACCAGCCATGGGGTCAATCCTGCATCTTGGGGTCGAGCCAGTCGCGCACCGCATCGCCGAGCAGATTCACGCCGAGCAGCGTGATGGAGATGCAGAGGCCGGGCAGGATGATGATATGCGGCGCCTGGTTGATGTAGGGGCGGCCTGTTGAGAGCATGTTGCCCCAGCTCGGCGCCGGCGGCGGCACACCGAGGCCGAGGAAGGAGAGCGCGCTTTCCGACAGGACCACCCAGCCGAACATCGTCGTCGCCAGCACCATGATCGGCGCCAGACAGTTGGGCAGCACATGGCGCAGCATGGTGACGATGCCGCTGTTGCCGATCACCTTCGAAGCCTCGACGAATTCCCGCTCGCGGATCGACAGCACCGTGCCGCGCACCACGCGCACGGCGACGGGCATGTAGGCCATGCCGAGGGCCACGATGATGCCGTTGCGGCTGGCGCCGAACACCGCCATGAAGCCGAGCGCGAGCAGAAGGCCGGGAAAGGCGAGCAGCGCATCGTTGACCATCATCAAGATGCGATCCGTCCAGCCACGCAGGAAGCCGGCAAGCACACCGAGGATCGTGCCGAAGACGATGGCGAAGACGACGGTGGCGAAGGCGATCCAGGCGCTGGTGCGCGCGCCGTAGACCAGCCGGCTAAGGAGATCGCGGCCGAACTCGTCGGCACCGAGCAGGTGCGCCTCGGACGGGCCTTTGAGGCGCGCCATGAGGTCGAGCTTCAGGGGATCATAGGGCGCAAACAACGGGCCGAAGACCGCGACGAGGAGCAGGAGACCGACGACGAGAATGCCGATCAGGCCGTTGAAACGCAGTGCCGGAAGGCCGAATGCCCGTGCGATCATGCCGTCACCCTTGGATCAAGAAGCGGATAGAGGAGATCGACCAGGAGGTTGACCACCACGTAGAGGAAGGCGGTGAACAGCATGCAGCCCTGCACGACGGGATAGTCGCGGGCATAGATGCCATCCACCAGCAGGCGCCCGAGGCCGGGAATGGTGAAGACGGTCTCGATGACGGCGATGTTGGCAAGCAGGCTGCCGAGCACGAGGCCGATCAGCGTCAGGGTGGGCGCGAAGGCGTTCTTGAAGGCGTGGCGCCACATGACAGTCGCCTCGGAAAGCCCCTTGGCCCGTGCGTGGATGATGTATTCCAGCCGCGCCACCTCGATGGTGCTCGCCCGGGCCATGCGGGTGATCGAGCCGGATTCCACCAGAACCAGCGTCACCACCGGCAGAATGATGTAGAGCAGCGCGCTGCCGAAATCGCGGCTGAAGGGCATGTAGCCGACAACAGGCAGCCAGCCGAGCTGCAGGCCGAAGATCAGGAGCAGCATCAGCCCCAGCCAGAAACTGGGGATGGAGAGCAGCAGCGTCGAGGTGGCGATGACGGCGATGTCTCCGGCCCGGTTCTGCCGCCAGGCCGCGAACATGCCCGCCGGCACCGCGATCAAGGTCGCGAAGAAGACGGCCACGAGGACGATGGTGGCCGAGACGGAGAACCGGTCCAGCATCAGCGGCAGCACGGGTTGGCGCGTCGAGATCGACTGGCCGAAATCGCCGGTCAGCACGTCGCCGAGCCAGTAGAGATATTGCACGGCGATGGGCCGATCGAGGCCCATTTCGGCGCGCAGCGCCTCTAGCTGGCCAGGCTGGGCGAGGTCGCCCAGCATCAGCGCCGCAGGGTCGCCGGGGATCGCCCGCATCAGCGCAAAGACGGTGATGGAGACGAGAAACAGCGTGGGGATTGCCGTGGCGATGCGGGTCAGGAGGAAGCGGACCATCGTTTCCCCCCGTCGAGTGTTTCATCCTTGGAGCCGGCCGCGCGGGCGAAAGCATCGTCGTCCATTGCCAGCTCATAGCGCGTGAAGGTGCGGTTGATCGCCGGCAGTGGCGCGATCTCCATGACGCCCTTCGCCGGCTCGCAGAGGATCATCGCGACCGTCGCCGAGAGATTGCCGCCATCCTTGGCGAGCGGCGCGCGGCAGACGCAGAAGGGCGCGGCGAAATCGTCGAAGAAGGCGCGCTTCAGGTCGTCGACGCCGAGCTTGCCGCCGCCTTCCCGCAGGACTTTCAGGACGCGGTGATCGCGGTAGAGACTGTCCGGCACGTTGGGCAGACCGGTCTCCTTGAGCTTGGAGAGAGCGACAGCGCTCTGCCAGTGGTTGGCATGCACGATCACGCCGTCCTGCGGATAGATCGGAAACGCCTCGTCCGGTGCGCATTCGAGA
>VFQN01000916.1_pt1 | contig 52422 bp, 55 predicted proteins | sample 3512371 | NCBI WGS metagenome assembly VFQN01 (sample SAMN10412370, study PRJNA504923) | tailings metagenome | isolation source: Replicate 2 from Balatoc abandoned mine | place: Philippines: Itogon, Benguet | collected 2017-08-28
GCCTATGCCTTATCGGCTATCGACCCTGTCCGGTTCAAACGGGGTGCAGTCCACAGGGCTTTATGGGCTTTCGTGCCTGCCATTTTGGAATGTGTGGTCATTCCTCAACATCGTGGCAGAGCTGGCCGGGCCACGGCATCGGGAACCACCAAGAGCGGAATCGTTTCTGGAGGTCGATGCCAATCATGATGGTGCAGCAGAGAGAGCTGGTGCGGCTTCTAGGCAGCAGGTTTGAAAATCATCTGATCACCAGCCTGATGCTGGTGGCGATCCTGCTACTCGGCCTCCACCCTGCGCAGATGGCCGCTGCCAGCACCGGTAGCGATCATTGTCCTGCGGCCGTGGCCGCCACCATGGTGGACCATCACCCAACTAAGCTCGCCGGCCATCTTACCGACGCTTCAAGTGACACGCATCAGGCACCCAAGCTACCGCAAGCCAAGGGTAAGTGCTGCGAACAGCTCTGCATGCCCGGCTTCCTGCCTAGCATCAACTCGCAGCCCTACGGGTACACGCCAGGCTCTGGATTGGTTCCAGTTCGGACCACCGTTCGGGAAGGTATCCCACCCACCTGTCCGATGCGGCCACCGAAAAGGCCATTCTTCGCCTGAGCAGCAACTGTGCGTGGGCTGCCGTTCCTTCAGTTAAGTGCGACCGAGCGCATCCAACCAGAGTGCTGGTTCATGTACTGGAAGTGCAACGCTCAAGGCGGACTTGAGGCATCTTTCCGATAAGCAACGCCGTTCGCAGAGGCACCAAGGCGCCATGAGCTGGCGAGGAGATCGGTGACATGAATGCCTGCGTCCAGGCCTGCTATAAGATGGCTGTCTGATCAGGAAACGTCGTGCCGGCAACATCAAGCCGACACGACACCCAATCATCGCAGCTCGGCAGCTACCGCTGGAGAGGTGCCGGCTCGTTCAACACAGGCCTGCACCTCGCCATCCTGCAGCGCCCCCATTCTGTTCGTAGCGTCCGACACGACAAGGATCTCCATCATGGATGACCACAGCCATCACGGTGACACGGCTCAGGCTAATCACCCTGGCCGCCATCACCATGAGCAACCTGATAGTATTGGCATGGCCAAGGATCCCGTCTGCGGGATGGCCGTCGATCCGCACGTCACGCCGCACCGTCACGTCCATACCGGGCACACCTACTACTTCTGCAGCACGGGATGCCGGAGCAAGTTCGAGGCTGATCCCGCTCGCTATCTCGGTGACAAGTCAGCTCCGGCAGCGCCGAAGGACGCGATCTACACCTGCCCGATGCACCCAGAGATCCGCCAAGTCGGCCCTGGCAGCTGCCCTATCTGTGGGATGGCGCTTGAGCCGGTCGAGTTGACGGCCGAGGCCGGACCGAGCCCGGAGCTGGCCGACATGAGGCGGCGCTTCTGGATCGGCTTGGCGCTGACGCTGCCGGTGGTTGTCCTGGAAATGGGTGGCCACCTCACCAACTTGCATATGCTGCTCGGCCAGCAGACCTCCAACTGGCTGCAGCTCCTCTTCGCAACACCCGTGGTGCTCTGGGCAGGCTGGCCGTTCTTCGAGCGCGGGTGGGCGTCAGTGAAGAGTCGCAACCTCAACATGTTCACCCTGATAGCACTCGGCACCGGCGTGGCCTGGATCTACAGCATCGTCGGCACGGCCATACCAAGCGTATTCCCAGCCGGCCTGCGTTATGAGGATGGCGCCGTCGCTGTTTATTTCGAGGCCGCGGCGGTGATCACTGTCCTGGTCCTGCTCGGGCAGATCCTGGAGCTGCGCGCACGCGAGCAGACCAGTGGCGCGATTAGGGCTCTGCTCGACCTGGCGCCGAAGACCGCCCACCGGCTCCGTGAGGATGGCACCGACGAGGAGGTCACCCTTGACCAGATCGTGCCGTCGGACCGGCTGCGCGTCCGACCGGGTGATCGCATTCCGGTTGATGGCGAGGTGCTGGACGGCAGGAGCGCCGTTGACGAGAGCATGGTCACCGGCGAGTCCCTGCCGGTCGAGAAGATGTCCGGCAGCAAGGTGATCGGCGGCACGCTCAATGGCCGGGGTGGGTTCGTGATGCGCGCCAACAAGGTCGGCAAGGAAACCATGCTGGCGCGCATCGTGCAGATGGTGGCCGAGGCGCAGCGTTCGCGAGCACCCATCCAGCGCCTGGCAGACCAAGTCGCTGGCTGGTTCGTGCCAATTGTGATCGTGATCGCTGTTCTCGGCTTCGTCGCCTGGATGATCTGGGGTCCCGAGCCGCCGCTCACCTACGCGCTGATCGCGGCGGTGTCGGTGCTGATTATCGCCTGCCCCTGCGCGCTTGGCCTCGCCACGCCCATGTCGATCATGGTGGGCGTCGGACGTGGGGCGGGCCTGGGTGTGTTGATCAGGAATGCCGAGGCCCTGGAGCGGATGGAGAAGGTCGATACGGTCGTTGTCGACAAGACCGGGACGCTCACGGAGGGCAAGCCCAAGGTCATCGCCGTGGTGCCACTGGGTGATCTCGGCGAGGCGGAGATCCTGCGCACTGCCGCCACCCTGGAGCGCGCGAGCGAGCATCCCCTGGCTGCGGCCATTGTGAAGGCAGCCGAGGAGCAGGGTACGCCGCTTGGTGTCACGGAATCCTTCCGCTCCGTCACCGGCAAGGGCGTGATCGGCAGCATCGACGGTACGGAGGTGGCACTCGGCAATGCCACCCTGATGGAGGACCTAAAGGTCGATATCGCCGCCGCCAGGGCTCAGGCGGACAATCTGCGGCGCGAGGGAGCGACCGTCATGTACGTCACGACCGGTGGGAGGATGGCAGGTCTTGTCGCAGTGGCCGACCCGGTGAAGGCGAGCACGCCGGTCGCACTGGCAGCACTCCGGAGCCAAAGCATCCGCATCGTCATGCTGACCGGCGACAACCGCACCACCGCCGAGGCCGTGGCCAAGCGGCTCGGCATCGACGAGGTCGAGGCAGAGGTCCTGCCGGAACAGAAGAGCGCGGTGGTCCGAAAGCTACGAGAGCAGGGAAGCGTCGTCGCCATGGCGGGCGACGGCGTCAACGACGCCCCTGCCCTGGCGGAGGCCGATGTCGGTATCGCCATGGGCACCGGCACCGACGTGGCCATGGAAAGTGCCGGCGTTACCCTGGTGAAGGGTGATCTCGCCGCCATCGCCAGGGCCCGCTCGTTGAGCGCCGCCACCATGAACAACATCCGGCAGAACCTATTCTTCGCCTTCGTCTACAACGCGCTGGGCATACCGGTAGCGGCTGGCCTGCTCTACCCGTTCTTCGGCCTGCTCTTAAGCCCCATCATCGCCGCCGCCGCCATGGCGCTGAGCTCGGTCTCGGTCATTCTGAATGCGCTTCGGCTGCGAACGGTCCGGATCTGAGCTGCAACCCGTATCGGCTCGCCGGTACTTCCGGATGGAGACGTGCTGGACGCCTTCAAAAAGGCCAGGAAGTCACATCACTTCCAAACTTTATCAACCTGAACTAACGGAGCAAAAGATGTCTCATAAGTTTGGCGACTACCGCTTCTACGTCGGAAAGAGTGCTTCCGATCAGTATCCAGGCACCAACATCATGGACATTGCTTTTGGATTGCTTGGTAATGACACCCTGCGTGGCCGGGAAATGGACGATGACCTGCTGGGGGGCGACGGCAACGACTATCTCGCTGGTGCCAATGGCATGGATCATCTTGTCGGCGGCAAGGGAGACGACCGTCTCTATGGGGGCATGGAAGAGGATACCCTTCAAGGCAAGAACGGCAATGACTACCTCGACGAAGGCCCTGGGCATGGCGATCTGAATGGCGGTGCCGGCAACGACACGCTGATCGGCGGTCTTGGCGCCGATGCGTTCGTATTCGATCCCGGGAGTGGTGACGATGTCATTAAGGGCTTCAAGGCGGGGCCTGGAATGTTCGACCACATGGCTCTTCGTGAAATCATGCCGGAGGATCTTCGCTTCGAGGATACCAGCCAGGGCGTACGGATCAGCTGGATCGCGGAGAACGGCAGCGGATCGGTTCTGCTGGAGGGGGTACAGAAGGCAGACCTTGCCCAGGACGACTTCATGTTCACCGATGATAGAATGCTGATCCGGCCTACTGATCAGGATGCAGAAACGGTTACGGCAATCAACTTTGCGAGGATCGAGGGCAAAGATCTGGCTGCGACGAACCCAGGAGGCGACGATCCTAGCAGCAGGGTCGCCCGGTTCTCCTCGTTTCTGGTGAAGGCGGGGACTGGCAGCGACGACATCTTCCAGGCTAGCCCGTACGACGATTATTTCTTCGGCCTGGGAGGAAACGATCGGCTGTTCGGATCCGCTGGAGAGGACGATCTGCGTGGTGACGCGGGCAATGACATCCTCGATGGCGGTCAGGACTCGGATCATCTGGATGGCGGAGCTGGGGACGACCGTCTCTTTGGCGGTGCCATGACCGACACGGTCATGGGCGGAAGCGGTGACGACGAGTTGTACGCTGGTGGTGGTCATGACATGATCGATGGCGGCCTGGGCAATGATCTCCTGGATGGTGGCGATGGGGCGGATGCCTTCATGGTCAGGCCAGACAGCGGTGATGACGTGGTGATCGGTGGGTTTGATGCTGGGCCTGGGGCTTTCGACCACATCGCCCTCATCGACATCCTGCCGGAGGAGGTCACCGTAGCAAATGCCATTCGGGACGGCGGGAACGGCGTTCTGGTTAGCTGGTCCAGTGGCGAGGAATCCATGCAATCAGGCTCGATCTTCCTGGAAGGCCTGTCCAAAAGTCAGATGGCGCAGGATGACTTCATGTTCGATGCCGTCGAAGGAGGCGCCTTTGTGCCGGACGCCAGCATCACGAAGCAGGGATCCCGGTTGATCTTTGAAAGCACCGCCAGTGCTGAGAGTAATAGTGGAATTGTGCCAGACCTGAATCAACCGAGCAGTATTGCCTGAGGAAAAGCTGAAGGGGCAGTTAATACTGCCCCTTCACATAAGATCCCGCTCCGGCTACAGCTCTGTTCAGACTGCAGCTGGCATGGACTGAGGTTTGTCGGCCCGTGTTCCCAGGTAGAGCCCAGATGTCGATCGGATCGAGGCGTCCATCGAGGGCCTGGAGACCTTGATGCTGCCAAGGATATGCCATGGCATGCTGGCGGGTCAGGTCATGGACCTGACCGGAGATGACAAACCGATACCCGTTCTTAGCTGCAAAGGCCTGCAGCCGCTGTGCAACATTGACCGTATCACCAATGGCCGTGAACTCGAGCATACCTCCCTTGCCGAGGATGCCGACAAACGCTTCTCCAAAATGTGCACCGATGGTCACATCCACGGGGGACATTCCTCGTGCAACCCGCTGCTCCGACCAGCGATCGATGGCTTCAAGGATGACCAAGCCGCAGTGCAGAGTGCAGTCTGCCGGAGCACGTTGCTCATCATGCGCACCGAACAAGGCCAGCACACCATCACCCAGAAACTTGTCGATGGTAGCATCGCATGCAAAGACGCAGCTGGTTACCACCTCTCGAAACTCCGTCAGGAACCGGCTCAACTCGTCGGGCTTGAGCTGCTCTGCCATGGCGGTAAAGCCGCGCAGGTCGGCGAACAGCACGCCGATCTCTCGCCGTTCGCCACGCTTGTCGGAATGCAGCAGATCCGCGGCCAGCCGGCCCGCGACGGCCGGTGAGAAGAACCTTGTAAAGGTTCCAACTCGCGAAGCCAAATCGATGGTCTGGCTCACCAGCGTCCGCGTACGCCACGCTTGGAACCATAGAACCACGGCAACAAGCGCTACTACACCCGCAGGCAGAAAACCGCCATGGGTCCAGATGGACGAGGTGCCAGCGGACAAGACACTGGAAAGTGCAAAGGCATGCGTGAACAAGATCACCGCCGCCCCCAGTAGGCCGGTGTAGAGCACCAGGACGGGGCGAAAACGCAAGGTGGTCTGGGCCACCACAAGAACCAGGAGTCCGGCCGCCGGCATGATGTCAGTGGCCATCAAAGTGCCGTGGTCCATCAGTCCGAGCAGGCTGACCTGAGCGACCACGATAAGAACATCGAGCGTTGTCAGCGTGAACAGGAGGATGGGATGGCTCCATCCTCGCCAGACAGCGACCCAGCTTATACCAGTAAGAACCGTGTAGAGGGCCAATGCGTAAAGGGCAATGGTGCTGTGATGATGGCCATCCACCGTGCCGAGAAACAGGCCCCAAAGTGTAGCTAGGACAAGCATCCTGACCCAGGCATAAGCCCGTTCAGCGCTGCGTTCAGCCGAGTGCAGCATTGCCTGGACATCCGGCGAAGGGCGCGTGGCCAGTGCACCGGCACTGGCCACGAACGCCCATCCAAGAAACCGCGCTGGCAGACGTTTCATCGAATGACAGGTTCCCGTCGTCAGAAGGACAGGCGGACCCCTACCACGTATGATAGGTTGTCGACGTCCTCACCCTCCTCGCGGGCGAGATCAGCGGTGTTACCGAGCTGCCGCTCCCAGCTCACCCCGACATAGGGTGCCACCTCGCGAATGAACTCGTAACGCAGCCGCAAGCCCAGCTCGATATCGTTGAACCCGCTGGCACTGCCGATCTCGCGATCGTTGCCAAAAGCAATGTTGGTTTCGAACCTGGGCTGGAGCACGAGCCGCTGGGTGATCAGCATGTCGTACTCTGCCTCCAGGCGCGCCGAGGGCACGCCCTCCTCACTAATGAAGCCTTGCAGATCGATCTCGAAATAGCCGGGTGCAAGACCCTGCAGAGCAATGACCCCGTAGACGCGCGAGGGATCTGGCTCGAAGTCGTAGCGGACGCCAGCTTGCGCATCCCAGTAATAGCCGATCAGCCGGGAGTAAAGCAGCTGCACTTCAGCCGATTCAAATGAATCGGAGCTGCCGTATTCGCCCGAAGTCTTCAAGAAGGCCTTGTTGTAGTCGTCGCCGTACCAAGCCTGGGCATCCCAGCCGACGATAGGCTTACCATCGCCAAAGCGATATTCCAGCTCGTCGACGAGAACTTGGCCGTACAGCAGCTCATCGTGTGCCGGCGCCACTGTCTCCAGTGGCGCCGACGTCGATTGGGCTAGCGCCGGCTTGAGCTGCATCGTGAAAACGAGAAGTCCGGCGCCGACCAGAAGGGCAGCTCGGGATGTTATCCTGATCACTGCCTGCTCACTCCGCTGCTGCGCTTTGGCGCTCGACGATGACCTTGCGCATCATGCCGGTTTCCATGTGGTAGAGAAGGTGGCAATGGAACGCCCACCCGCCTTCCGCGTCGACCTCGATGTCGGCGTCCACCGATGTGCCCGGCTTGATGTTGAGGACGTGCTTCATTGGGTCACGGGCACCGTTGCCCACACGAGGAAGCATCCACATGCCATGAAGATGCATCGGGTGATTCATCATGGTCTCATTGATGAACCGGAACCGCACCCGCTCACCATACTTCAGGACGATTGGCTGCGCTTCGCTGAACTGGTTGCCGTTGATCGACCAGAAGTAGCGCTCCATGTTGCCGGTCAGGCGAATTTCGATGATACGATCCGGCTCCCGTGCGTCGAAAGGTGAAGCAAGTGCCTTCAGATCACGATAGGAGAGGACCTTTGCCCCTGCAGGCGCGCCGGTGTCAGGGGTGAACGGATCGGGCATGGCGCCATGGTCCATGCCGGCCATGTCGCCACCGCCCATCTTGGAGTGGTCCATGCCGGCCATGTCGCCGCCACCCATCTTGGAGTGGTCCATGCCGGCCATGTCGCCGCCACCCATACCGGCCATGTCGCCATGGTCCATGTCCATCGGCACGACCTGCCCGGGGGCATCAGTCTCCGGTTCAGGCGTACCACGGTCGAGCCCGGTCGGCCCAAAGCTCATACCCATGTCGGCCATCGTCAGGATCGGCCTTGGCCGATGCAGCGGAAGTGGCTCGCTCATGCCCTCCTGTGTCGCCAAGGTTGCCCGCGCAAAGCCCGCCCGATCCATGGATTCGGCCAGGATTGAATAGGGCTTGTCTTCGGTCGGCCGCACGATCACGTCGAAGGTTTCGGAGACGGCGATACGGAACTCGTCCACTGGTGTCGGCTGCACGTTGTTACCGTCCGCCTGCACCACGGTCATCTTCAGGCCAGGAATGCGAACGTCGAAGTAGGTCATCGCCGACGAGTTGATGAAGCGCAGGCGCACGCGCTCGCCAGGCTTGAACAAAGCCGTGAAGTTGCGCTCGGGCGACTTTCCGTTGACCAGGAACGTATAGCCGGTGACATCCGCGATGTCGGTCCGGTCCATGCGCATCTGGCCCCATTCCCAGCGTTCGCTTATGATTTTCTTTCGTTCATCAGCACTGTCAGCCTGCCAGAGGCTGCTGATGAGATCAGACCATGTTTGCTTGTTGTAATTGTAATAGCCGGGATCCCGCTTGAGATTGTCGATAATCCCGGTGGGATCTTCATCCGTCCAGTCCGACAGCTGGATAATGTAGTCGCGGTCGTAGCGGAACGGCTCGCGCTTCAATGGCTCGATCACGATCGGCGCATAGACACCCAGCTGCTCCTGGACGCCCGAATGGCTGTGGAACCAGTAGGTGCCCGCCTGGATGATCGGAAAATTGTAGGTGAAGGTTTCTCCGGGTGCGATGCCGTGGAAGCCGTCGCTGACCCCTGGAACACCATCCTGCGAGCTTGGCAGGAGCAGCCCGTGCCAATGGATCGAGCTCGGCTCGTCGAGGCGGTTCGTCACGTTGATCGTGACGTTCTCGCCCTCCTTGAGGCGCAGAGGTGCTCCTGGAAACTGGCCGTTGATCACCATTCCAGGCCGATCACGACCTGTCACATTGAGCGTTTGCTCATCAATTACAAGATCGTAAGTTCCGGCAATCGACGGAGATGGCGCTAAGGTGTTGACGGCACTTGCCGTCAACACCACGCCCAGAACGCCCCAGAACTTCCTGGGCATTGCTTTATCCTTCTGAAGAGCGTCTACGATCAGCCGCGGATCTTGATTGGGCCGACCATGCCCGCCTCGTAGTGACCCGGAATGTTGCAGGCGAACTCGAGCTGGGCATTCTTCGGGAACGTCCAGACCAACTCTGCCTTCTTGCCCGGCTCGACCAGCACGCTGTTCGGGTCGTCGTGCTTCATCTCGGACATGTCCATGCCCTCCATCTGGGAATGGTCCATGTTCTCCATGTCATGGTTCATGCCGGTTGGCGTGAGCATGCCGTGCTCCATCATCATCTGCATCTCCTTTTGATGATCGGCATGCATGGTGGCCGTGCCAATGTTGAACTCGTGGAGAAGCTCGCCCTTGTTGGTCAGTACGAAGCGAACGGTCTCACCACCCCTCACTTGGATCGACTCCGGCTTATAGAGGGTGTCGTTCATCTCGATCTGGATAGTGCGATCGGCGCTACCGGCACTGCCAGGCTCACCGATCGCGGCATCACCATGACCTTCGTCGGCCATGGCCGCGCCAGCCGAAAGGGTGCCCAGTACCAGAATGGTCAGGGAAAGACGGGCAGCGCCCGCAAAGGAAGTGCGAGTCATAAGAGTGTCTCCATCGGATCTGAAACAAACGACTTCACGAACTATCTGCAATCAGCAGATCAGTCGCTTTGGTCGTGAGAGACTAAAGACGCAGTCCCAGCATACAGAAAAACGGCTCCAACATGCCGCTTTTGCTGGAAACGGCCTTTCGCTTGTCAGATCTGGAGACGTGGGGGGCGTCGTGGTGGAGAAGACGAGCTTGTTTCTGACGTATAATTTACATAAGCAAAAAGAGTGCCCTTAGCAGAAAAGAACAGCATGTCATGGCCAGCAGTCCATGCAGGGTCAAGGCAAGGGCTGAAGCAGCAGGGATGGCCATGCCGCTTACCTGGTTTGTGCTCAGGAGTCTCATCAGGGCAGGCTTCTGAGGAAGCAGCATCCAGCTCGTGCCCATGGTTCACCGCATGGCTATGCGCAGAAGCTGTTGTTTGAACCGGCGTCAGGTCATGCATCGCAGCTAAGCCGTTCGTCGCCAACGCTCCGAACGTCACCAGGATAATGGTGAACAGTGCGATTAGCCGGACCATTGTCAGATCAGCAAGCCCTCAGGTGATATCGAAGATGGACAAGCCGGGTGGGCACATCACCGAGCGCCTCATGAGGTATGATGGCGTAGTTTTGAATCAAGCCCTTTGTGCGTCAGCAAAAGATGCACCTTTTGGTCCTGCTTGCTCACGGCGCAGCGAACCTGCCGAGAAGCCTCACCCATTGCAACTAGCATCTTCGCCAGAACGACGCGCATCGGCGGCGCTAAGGCGCCGCTGGAAGTGCAGCGGATCAGCGAGCGCACCAAGGTGGTTCTTGCGCGGGCCCCGGCGCAGGAAAAGACGCTCGGCCGGCCTACTCTACCCGACAGCAAGCGTGCCAAGCTCGAAAAGCTGCGCGGCGCTGACCTAAAGCGCTTCATCCGTTCGATCACAAAGGCCGCCGGCGTTGCGTAGGAAATCGCACGTGCGCACCTTCGCGCGCTGAACATCCATGATGGCAAGAAGGCCTAAAGCGCAGTGCCCTTGCAGCAAGGTCACTCTGTAATCGGAGCTTGTTTATTGCATCGGTTGCGCAGGAGCTGGAGACATCGGCATTTGCCCCATCGGCTTTTGGCTCATGCCGTCTTGTTGCATCATCGCCATCTGCTTGCAGCAACCGCACATGCCGGAGGCCTGCGGCTGGGATGGGGCAGACTGAGGAACCGGTGCTACCGGGTTGGCTTCTGTCTGCGCCAACGCGGGTCCTCCAAGGGCGAGCAGACCGACAACCGCTACCATAAGTCGCTTCATTAGGGTCATCCCTGTCGGAAGAGCCTCAGAAATTTAGGGCTGATGGAAAGACGCCGCCAGACCTTTTTGCTTGAACAAGGTGCCGGGCCGGTCTCCCCTGCTCCGGTAGCCGTCTCAGCGCTTTGAGCTGTAGCTGCTCTAGCCAGTTCTGCTCATGCGCATATGCCGTATGGCGTTTGCCTGACGCTGGAGTGTACAGAGCCGGTGTTATCCTGGCGAAGCTTCGCTGTTCGGGATCGCCAGCGATGCGCTTGTGCCAAGCTGACTGAGCATTTGGAGAGTATCACGTTGCGCGTTCAGCCTCTTCTTCTGGCAGGCCTGCTTCTTTCCGCTGCGCTTCCGGCATCCGCTCAGAATGATGCGCCCTCCGATCGCGCGGCCATCGAGCAGGTGGTGCGCGACCTGCTGCAGCGCGAGCCCGAGATCGTGATGGAGGCGCTGCAGGCGCTGCAGTTGAAACGCGAGGCGCAGGAGGCGGAACAGGCCAAGCTCGCCATCACCGAGAATGCCGAGGCGCTCAAAGGGACGGCCGCCGAGGTTGTGGCAAACCCAAGCGGTGACGTCACCCTGGTCGAGTTCATGGACTACAATTGCGGCTATTGCCGGCGGATGATGCCGGACATCCGCGAGCTGGTCGGCAAGGACAAGGGTGTACGGTTCGTCCTGAAGGAGTTCCCGATCCTGGGCCCGGACTCGGTGGTCGCCGCGCGTGCTGCCATCGCTGCACGCAACCAAGGGCGCTATTGGGATATGCATTTGGCCTTGATGGAGAGCGACGACATCTCCATCGCGGGCGTGCGCTCTGTCGGCAAGAAGCTCGGTCTCGACATAGAGAAGCTGGAAGCCGACATGGCCGCACTGGCAACCGAACAGGTGCTGGCGGAGGACATGCGCCTCGCGCGCGCGCTCGGGCTGCAGGGTACGCCAGCTTTCGTGCTAGGCGGCGAGATCCTGCCGGGGGCCGTGCCGCTGGATCAGCTGGAGAGCAGGATCGCAGATGTGCGGGCACAAGACTGATCTGGCTTTCCCGGAACACAGATCGGCGCATAAACGTTGGCTCACGTTCTTATGTTTGTCATGCAGCCTGCTGTTCAAAAGCTGCACTCTCCGGCCCTGTCTTGGCCCCATGCAACCTTCAGACAATCCAAGGCTCTTACTCCAATGATCTTGTCAGGTGGGCCAGGGCGATGTCCGATCTATTGCGCAGCATCCCCACCGTCCATCCTGCTCGTCGAGAACGAGTACATGATCGCCGACGACCTCCAGCGCGAGCTGGAGCGCCTGGACATCGTAGTGATCGGGCCGGGATCGTCGGTGCCGGCAGCCTTGCGCCTCGTCGCGGCGACACTGATCCTCGATGGCACCATCCTCGACATCGACCTGCACGGCCAGCCAAGGTTCCCGGTGGCCGACGTCCTACGGACGCGTGGCATCCCGTTCGTCTTCACCACCAGCTATGAGGTGTCGATCATCCCGGCGCCCTACCGCGGTGTGCCACGCTTCGAGAAGCCGGTCAGCATGCAGGAGGTGGTCAGGGCGATCCTGGCTTGAGCGGCTAGATCCGTTGTCGATCGTAGCCATGTGGCGCCCGGAGCGGTTTGCTCAGAGCCCTCAGCTAATGGCTAAGGAATCGCCGCCGCACCAGGTTCTGTAGTCGTATTATTAGAGGCTACCCAATCAAGACGTACAGCCGAGACATCCGCCCCTGTCTCATCAGGGTTGTTTTTGATCTTCCGAGGCACTAGATGGAACGAGTCTGAATCCCAGCGAGACGGGTTCCCTGCCCTCATGCCCAGCTATGGCTATGCCCGGGTCAGCACGCTCGACGAGGACCTCTCCCTCCATAAGACCACGCTGAAAGTCGTCGGCTGCAGCGTGATCCGCGCGGAGAAGGCCAGCGGCAGCTAGCGGAACGGCCGCACCGATAGCTCAACCGCTCCAAGATTAGAAATGCTCCGCTTATGTGACATCGCCCGTCTACCAGGACTTGGCACTGGGCGACCGGTTACCGGTCTACATGAACATGTTCCTCGGCAGCGAGCTGGTAACAGGCCCATTTCGGCGGCGCTACCGTGAGGAGGGACTGGCGCTGCGGGCCAAGCGCCTAAGGCGGCGCAAGATGGTGGTACACCGAGAACAAGGCTTGTCCCCGCAGCACTCAAACGAGGCCCCTCGGCAGCCCGCTGGCGACATCGCGGCTCTACAGGGGCAGCGGGCCCGTGAGATCAGCTTGGTGCGCCAGCAGCAGGGCAAGCTGTTCGCCCGCTTCATGGTCGCGATCCATGTCACCGGCAAGACGTGCCGCAATTGCCAGGAAGCGCTCTTTGCAGGCGCTGGAGCAGCGCCATCGCATGGAACGGCGCGAGCTGGCCACACGGATCCGGGGGCGTGGACGATCCAGGCGGAAGCGGTTTGGGTGCGGTACCGGCCGAGATCAAGGAGTTGAAGATCGAACGCCGGCGACGGGTCGGAGATCTCAAGGAAAGGCAGCGCTAGGAGCAGCGCAGCGACGATCGGCTACTGCAGGCATGCGAGGCCGAGTACGAACAGATCGGCCCGAAGCTGCAGCTCGATGGATGGAAGAAGGCGCAGCGTCAGGCCGGAGAGGCTTCGCCACTTGGCGCGAATTGCCAGGGCAAAGACGAAAAGCCGGCGCAGGAGCGTACGGCCGCTCAACGGATCGAGGAGGCCCGCCGCCGCCTCGATGGCGAGGATGGCCCCTCGCCTGCCGGTCTTAGCCGGGCACGGCGTATGCGTCGGAAGTAAAAACCGGGTCGAGGGCCACAAGGACGGATTCTAGTCACATGCCAAAAAGCACAAATGTGGGTAGTCGTGAAAAGGGCTTTGAGGGAACCCACAAATCAGCTAATGTGGGCCCATGATTATTTCGTTCTTGAATCAGAAGGGTGGGGTTGGGAAGACGACCCTGTCCGTCAATATCGCCGCCAGCCTCTCGGCCAGGGGACACAAGGTCCTCCTCATCGACGCAGATAAGCAGGGCTCCGCAAGTACATGGGCGAGCCTTCGCGAGGACCCAGCCTTCCAGGTTGTCAGCATGGCGCGCGAAAATATGGCGAAGGAGGCACTTCGTCTCGCTACAAACTTCGAGTTCACGGTGATCGACGGACCGCCACACGCCGAGCAGATTGCCCGATCCTGCATCATTGCGTCCGATTTTGTCGCACTGCCGATCGAGCCGTCCGGCCTCTCGACATGGGCCTCAAACCTGACCGTCCAGCAGATCAAGGAAGCTCAGGCCTTCAAGGAATCCCTCAAATGTGGGTTTGTGGTTTCCCGCAAAATAGGGAATACGATTATCGGCCGTGATATCCGCGCCATGGCCGCCGAAGCCGCTATTCCGATTCTCGGAACTGAGGTCGAACAGCGCGTGGCCTTTGCCGAAAGCATGACCATGGGCAAAACCATCTTCGAATGGAGCGCCCGCAGCGCCGCCGCCCGCGAAATCCATCACCTCTCAGATGAAATCCTCAGCCATGTCCAAGAAAACATTCACAGCTGCCCCCAGGCCCAGGCAGCCAAGCGATAACGATATTGAGGCCTTCGAGAAGGGCGGAACCGGTCATGACCGTCAGGCTGCGCCCCAAATTGCAGCGGCCGTGGTTCGTGAGGTGGAAGAGTCCATGAAACGCTTGAGTCTGGATCTGCCCGGGACCGTTCATACACGTTTCAAGACCGCGTGCAGCGCCACCGGCCGGAAAATGGTTGGTGAGATTCAAGACTTCATCACTCGACGCACAGCCGAGCTTGAACAGGAGGCGGGGATCACCCGCAAATGATTAAACCCCCAAATGTGGGTCTGAGGGTTCGTGAGATTCAGGCCGCACCTCGTTTTCTGTACCAGCTCTGGCAGAATTTGATGAAGTGCCGCGCCGGGTGCTTCGGCTCGATCTCGTTCTCCCCAAGCCACTGCCGCCATTCTTGTTCAAGGTTGTAGACATCCCATCCCGGTGCGGCCTGCCGCGCGTCGTGATAGGCTTCACTGTCGAGTTGACCGGTCCATCGCGAGACAGGGGCCTGGACCGTTTTCATCGACCCACGATTGGTGAACTCGACCATGTCGGCTTCGTCGTGAAAAGCGACGTGGTAGTCTGGCAGGTGATTATGCTGCGCGAGGTCGCGGATCATCTGGCGGAACCGCTTCTCCGGACTTTGTGAGCCGGCCTTTTTCAGAAGCAGGGCTAGGGAGATTTTCCAGTGCGCCTGTTGTCCGCAATGCTTGCGGGCCAGCTCGTATACCCGCCGCTCCAGAGGCTTGCGCAGCCGGAAATAGTCCCGATGCAGCGTCAGCACTTCCTGCGCGCGGATCGCGTTGAACACCCAATCCGAAAGCTTGACCTCGCACCACATCAGGCGGCCGTCGAGTCCGTGCTTGCGACGGATCGAGGCAGCATCGATTAGACCGAACGTGTCGTATTGTTCCTCATCCCCCGCGCGGATGTTCGTGCTGATTCGCGTGCCCGCCAGCCGGTCGAGCGCTTCGGTGAGAGCAGCATAGTCCTTCCCGGCCGTACCCCGGTTGGTGAAGATTAATAGTTCGTGCGACTTGATCCGCACTCTCTGAGACACCGATTCACCACACTTCAGCTTTGCCATGATTTGTGAAATACAGTAGATCAAGATATCTTTATCATAGATTGTCGCCAAGCCTTTGACACTCGGGGTGATTTGAAGCCAATTACCGTTATGTTCATAGCGACGGATCGCTGTCTCAGGCTTCTTCGATAGGGAATAGAACGGATGCTCCATCTGTTGCATCACGTCCTTTAGCGCCGCATCGGCCACGTCGCAGATGAACAGGTCGAGCTGCGGATGTCGATCCGGGAGGAGGCGGGTCAGGCCATTCGGGGTTTCAGTGTCCATACCCAATCTTCGGGGTTTTAGGTACCGAGATCAAGATTCGGGGTTTCAGTTGCCCACAGCCTAAGCTTCAGGGTTTGGATACCAGACCTCAGATTCGGGGTTTTAGTTACCAAACTTCGGGGTTTTAGGTACCAACTTTCGGGGTTTTAGGTACCGGTGGCTCTGTATTGATGTTTCAAATCAAAGGGTTAATGAAGGATATCCCCAGCTTAACACCTAGTTTAACATAGACTAACACAAGAACGGGTAACCCAAACGCAACGGCTAAGTACGACCGCCGTCATGCCCGTCTCTGAGGCGCCATGAAGCACGCGAGTGCCAATATTCCCTCGACGGGACATCGGGCACCGATTAGTGGACTAAATGCCGGTGTACGTCCGCGAGCGTTCTCGCCAGAGGGGCAGCAACACGTTGGGAGGCAGATGTCGGACGAACCAGCGGGTGGATGTTGGGCCTGCCTGGCAGAAGCTGCATGACGCCATGAATGGTCCAGGCATGCGGTCGTACCCGTTGCGGACGCGGGTCATGGCCATCTACAGCGCCAGCCTGATCGATCTTCGGCCAGAGCGCGACCTGCCACCGGATCTGCGCGGGCTGTACCGCGAGATCGACAAGGCATTCCACCGCGGACCGGCAGGCGACCCTAAAGCCCGCGCCTACGCCTCGACCATTGCCATGAGCGACCGGGCCGTGGAGGCGGTAGCGCGCAAGATCGCCAGGCTGTTCGATCTGCTGTCAGCTCAGCACCGGCAGGACCAGGCGCTCAACGAGCAAGGGCAGGGCATGTCGGCGCTTTGAGCATAGGCGAGGCGCTGACACTGTTGGACGAGCCTACGCTGGACGCCGTGGTGCTGGATGGGCTGCTGGGTAAGGAGCTAGCCTGGGTGATCGCCGACATCCTGGCGCAGCGCCAGGTCCCGTTCTTGCTGATGACCGGCGTGGATACGCTGATCCCACCTGCCCATGGCCACGCACCGACCCTCGCCAAGCCTGTAGCAGGCTGGATGCAGCGACGGCCCCTCAACACCGGTGCTGAGGGCCCGAGTGAACCGCCGCTGCGGGCGGTACATGGGGAGGATCGGCAGCGGATCTAGCTGCTCAAGGTCAGGATTGCCCTCACGACCTCGTGTGTGCATCGACCAATTTTCAGAGCCCTTCGACGGTCATCCTCGACCTGGCCCTGGCCGTTGCTTACAGTTGCACTTGCCCGTCCGGCCAGGAAGCCCATGACCTCCGCGCCCGCCATGCTGGGCGGGCACTTTCCTGGCCCATCTCCCATCTGCTTCTCTGCTAGGAGAAGGACAGTGCCTACTGGGCCACCCACAGAACGAGGCCCTCCTTGGGCAGATCGAGCAGGGTCTTGCTGACAGCGACGTGCGGGTCGGCACACAGATAGACCATATCGCGCGGCTGCGTGATCTCGGGTGGAACACTCTCTCAGAAGAATTGGTCCTGCGGGATATGGAACTCCTACAGATGCAGTGGCGGCAGCGGCGGCAACTCTTGCTGGATCAGCTGTGAAAGAGTGACGTCATTTGACCAGGGGCATCCCATATTCCCCATCTGCCATAAACACAAAACCAGAACCCATCTGGAAGTCGGCGGGAAGTGCTCCCTGCACCTTCTGGCAGTCGTCTCGGTCGCGCGGGCAAAAAAACCCTGCCAGCAGCTGGCAGGGTGCACCAATTCATGGAATCAGGAACCCAACCGCTGATGACCAGGCTGGTTTCCAGCACAGGCAGTACCCGGCCAACGCTATAGGAGACTGCCGCGAAACTCTGGCCTTGGCCTTGCTGCCATGCTTCGATCCTGTCATTGGGAAGCGCTGCTACGTCAGTGTACTTACTTGCTGGACCACCGCTTCGCCGCCGCCTTCTTGGCGATCTCCGCCCTCCGCTCCGGCGTCATTGCTTCAGCGCGTGCCTTCCCGCCCTTCCGGCCAAGAGCCTTAGCGGCTGGGTCTTTGCCGTCATCGACGGGCGCACTTTCCTTGAGCTCGCCAGCTGCGATGCGCATGACGTGAACAGCGTTGCTGATCACGTTAGAAGGGCACATTTCTCCGCGCGGTTTCTTAGGCACGTTGCCCCACTCCCTCCGCAAGCCGTTCCAGAGCCAACCCGATCAAGCGATCGTTAAACAAACGTAGCTTCCGCTCTGAAGCACGTTCGCCAGGCCATCTAGAGAGAGCGGCCCTTATTTCACTCACCTGTGGCGGCACCTCGTCATGATGAACAAGCCAATCAACGGTTGCTAACAACTCCATCCCGAGCGGTGTCTCAAACCCATCAATAATATCAGCTGTAGCATTAAGGGCTTGGCGGTAATCCTTACCTTCTGAGCCGAGATAAACTGCTAGCTTCTCTTTCTTAGCATCATCAAACCATATCACATCGAGTGGGTCCGCGTCTGCGATGCGCTTATCGCAATGCAAATAACTTCCATCCAGTCCATTTAAGAGGTGAGCCAATTTGTTGGCATAAGGACCAAATTTGTTAGCTTGAAATTGAAGTTTCAGCGGATTGTTGATGTTTGTTTGCGTCTGGACAACACGCTCCAGAAGGTAAGCGAGCTTTTGAACTTCTAATATAGTGCATTCAATGCCAAGGATTGAGTATCTTCGAACAAGCTCAGCAACAAGCGCTCGCGCCGGGGTCAACCTTTCAACGCCTTCCCTTTTTGCTACATTCTGATATTTTTTTGTCGGTTCATAGATAATTACTTCAACATCTTGTAAGGAACCCAAAGCCATCTCTATCCGAGGTCGTACCTTGGTCCAGTCCAAACCGCCGTTCCCGCTCCCGAGTGGCGGCAACGCTATCGAACGGATGCCATTTTCTGTGATGACTCGCTTCAGATCTTCCAGGCCTTGCTCGATCCACTCGATCTTGGACGGATAACGCCAGTGTTGCTTTGTGGGGAAATTGATGATCCAGCGAGGTCCCATCAATTGCTGTCGTTCGGTGACGAACATCCGCCCGACTTGCACACGCTGTTCCTTGCACGCAATAAGATAAGCCTTAAAATTATCGGGAAAGGCCTCTTTAAACATCAGAGCAATTCCCTTGCCCATAATGCCCACCGTATTTACGGTGTTCACCAGCGCCTCTACTTCCGCATCCAAGAGATTTCCTTGAACGAATCTCATCAGAAGTACCACCCTGGCTTTGCGATTACCTTTAACTCCAAGTTCCTTTGAGTAAGTAAGCTTTGAGCGTTCGATGCTTCCGTTTCATCATGACATACGATACCCCGTAAGGCGTCAACCGGCAAAAACTTGTGGATCAGGGCTTCGGCTTGATATCGTGTTGTCTTCCCAATATCTTCATTGTCTCTACTAAAATCCCGCCTTTGAAGAATGTTCCAGTCAATCATATCTAGACGAGAAATATCTGACCAGAAACTCGACTCCTTTGCATAGGCATGTCCATCAGTAAATATGAACGATATGTTTCTACGATTCAGTTCATGAACTGAAGACACAAGGATGACGATCTCCGAGCTTGAACGTCTCGTCAGCCCGTGACGTCCCGTTTTGATATTAAGCAACATAATAGAAAATGGCGTGAAATAGAAGGGCACGTAATCACTTAGCATTCCATGAGGCGAGATCGGGACCGTCTTCCCCTGTCTCTTATCAATAAGATCTGGATTACCGATACTCACATAGCTTGGGTTGGCGGTCCTTGAGCTCGGGCAATGAAGTCCATTGTCTAATAGCCACGGAAGATTATCGCGGTGAACGATCCGAAAAATAAGTGCCCTTTGTGGACACAGTTCAGTGAGCAAAGCTCGGGGCAAGTCAACCTCTTGGATATTCTACAGTGCGACCTCTGGATCGAGCGCGTGTTCTCGTGCTCCTTGTTGCTTAGCGCTAAGCACTCAGCTCGGCAAGTTGGCAAGTCTGGCCACCCGAGGCAGCCGGTGCCGCTGTGGTCTGGGCTGAGAACTCAAATTGAGACACTATCGTGTTTTCGTCACGGGAACTGACATGTTGCTTCCCCTGCCGATCATAACGGCAAACGCTTGATCATAGGTTTCCGTGCAGAGCAGCATTCCGTTGGGTATTTCCGGACATGTCTGCTCAGGAGAGGAAGCTCGACCTGTCGGGATGATTCTGGGTGTCAGCAAACAGATGTTTCCCGCTATCCGAACGGCCTGCGAAGTACGTTAGGGCCCACATCGCCAGCAGATACACGCTGAGCAGCGCCTGGATCCCGGCCACCGTCCGCTTCCAACTGGTCGCCTACAGGGCAAACTTCCAGGTCTGCAGCCGGGACAGCCAGTGGAGAAGATTGCATTCTAATCATCGGTGCAGGCGCGTTACGACAAATACTGAACCCTCAAGCTAGCGGCCGATCCGCGTCCTGTATGTCGTGCACTGACCTGCTCTTAGTGAATCGGCGCTGTGTTCACCGGCGCGAACCACAGGTTGGCTTCTGGTGGCAAAAGCCAAATATACTAGCAACTAGCGAATAGCATATATAAGCTAGCACCTAACTGCTAGCTCAAATTGGACACGAGAATGTCAAGGGGGATGCCATGGCCGCAAAGGTTTTGACCGTTGCCTCGACGAAGGGCGGCGCCGGCAAGACGACGATCGTTATGGCACTCGCCGGCACGCTTGCTGCAGAAGGACTGCGAGTCGCCGTCGTGGATGCCGATCCGAATCGCGCCTACGCGTCGTGGGCGGCAGATGCCTACGAGGGGCCAGCCGTGACGGTACGGGCAGAAGCGGACGAAGCGAAGCTCGCCGAAGCAATCGACGATCTGTCACCCTCCTCTGACCTTGTGCTCGTGGACACTGCCGGCTTTGGGAACCGCGCCGCCCTCCTTGCGATGGCAGCCGCCGACGCGGTACTCATCCCCTGCACCCCTAGTCGGGCCGACGTAGAGCAGGCTGCAAAAACTCTTCAGCTCTTAGGGGGCGCCGCGCGTGCCGCGCGCCGCACAATTCCCGCCCGAGTTGTACCTTCTCGCCTGAAGCAGGCGACAGCGGTCACGAAGCATGCCCTTGGGGAACTGGAAGCGGCCGAGTTGCCGCGAACGTCTGCGGGTGTAGGAGATCGGGTGGCTTTCGCAGAGATGACATTCTCTGGGCGGGTACCGGCTGGTGGCGATGCCGGTGCAGAGGTAGCCGCCCTCATTGCCGAGTTGAGGAAGCTTGGCTGGATCCCATTCCCAGCGAAGTCGCGCGTAAAACGAGCTGTTGTCTAGCACCTACATTCTAGCAACTAGCCGCTAGGAGGCTACATGCCACAAAAGGGTCTCAAGCCAGCAATTGCCCGTCCCTCTGCCCGGGAAGCTCTCTCCGCGGCCCATGTCGTTGCCGAGCAGGCCGGCCTGCCGCCTGCAGCACTCGCCCCGGTGCGGGCCCTAGCACCACCCACCTCGCCAGAGGCCGAAGGCGACTTGGTGCAGCTGAACATCCGGGTCCGCCGCACCCTTGGTGACCAACTTGCTGATCGTGCCAGGGCTGAAGGGACGACACAGAAGGTTCTCGTGTGTCGCGCACTGGCGGCGGCAGGCTTCGTTGTCCACCCGGATGACCTCACGGCAACTCTCGCACAACGGCGTCGGGGCTCAGGAAGTAACTAGCAACTAGCTACTAGCCTCTAGCAGGACGTCAGTAGAGTACGAACGCGCATCTTTACACAGGTTCGTACTTAACTGACGCTGCCCTCGTTCAATGAAACATAAGGTTGCCCCCAGCCCTTCGTATTGTGGTGACGCTGGTTCGTACCCTGGTGACAAAAACTAGCGTTATCCCCCGTACCCTGGTGACGCATCCAAATAGATATCAAATAACCTTCTAGGACCGTCACCAAGGTACGAATCAGATCTGGGGAAAAATGATCCCGGGGGAGGCGTCAGCAGAATACGAATTGCTCGATGAGCCTACGATGGGCATCTTTCGCACATGCCAAATGGCAATGACGCATTGATAATTCCGATCGGAGCGGACGGAGCTTTGGAGGGACGCCTGCGCCAGCAGGTGGAAGCTCTCGGCCGTGGGCGTGCCCTGGAACTCGCGTCTTCGGCTCTCGACCGACGATGCGTCGAGGCAACACATCTTCTCCTGACCGACGAAGAAGCGGCCTCCGGCTACGTCCACGCCGGGTTTGCGATGACGGCACTACCTCACAAGCGAACTGATGCGGCAGAATGGGTACGGGACGGCGGCGACCTCCGGCTCCGGATCGAAAGCGGCAAGAGCCACGACGGCATACCTGCCGGTATCCCGTTCGGCTACGTCGCCCGGCTAATCCTCCTTTACCTGCAAACGGAGGCGGTCCGTACCCGCTCCCGCGAAGTCGAACTGGGCCGATCCATGCACTCCTGGCTGAAGGTGATGGGCCTCAACTCGGGAGGGAAGGGATACGAGGCAGTTCGCGAGCAGAGCCGCCGGCTTAGCCTATGCCGGCTTACCTTTTATCGACTTACGGACGGTGCCGAGGCCGTGCTCAACGGTGGCTTCGTGCGAGAAGCAATCCTTCCCGGGCGAGATCGGGGATCTCAGTTACCGCTCTGGCGCGAAACAGTTGTCCTCGACGAGGTATTTTACGAGTCACTCGTCCGACATCCACTGCCGCTGCGAGAAGCAGCCATCAAGGCCTTAGCTGGGCGGAGCATGGCAATCGACCTATACGTCTGGCTCGCATATCGCCTTCACTATCTCTCAAAGCCGATTCGTGTGCCATGGCCAGCGCTATATTGGCAATTTGGAGCGGGTTTCGCGCAGCCGCGGCAATTTAAAGCGCACGCGCGTGAGGCTCTCGCCCTGGCTCTCTCAGCCTATCCGGAAGCGAGGGTTCGAGTAGATGACGATGCGTTGACGCTCATGCCTTCGCCTCCACCCGTGCCGGCGAAACCACAAAGCATTCCGAAGAACAAAGGAACACTCGGCTTTTTCTAGCAGCTAGTATGCTAGCAAATCGCTTCTGCGGCAACCATGTTCGTACTCTACTGACGCCAGTCTACCACCAATGGTAAACACGACGGGATGGTACTCGCGTATGGCATTGGAGACTGCCGCGAACCCTGGCCTCGGCCGTACTGCCGTGGTTCGATCCTGCCGATCAGGATGGGAGCAGCCGATGGAGTGCCTGACGATGGGACAGGTGAGCCTGGTCGAGGCGCTCTTGCCGGCAGCGTATGGCAGCAACCAGCGCCTGGGGCGGATCAAGGCGCAGGTGGACTGGCAGCCGATCGAAGCGTTGTTGCAGCCCATGCGCAGCGCACCGACCGGGCGGCCTGCCTATCCACCGCTGGTGCAGTTGAAGGCCCTGCTCCTCCAGCACCTGCGCGGTCTGCTGACCGCGCCTGCTTTGCAGCCGGCCTTGCCGTTCTTCCTGGACGGCAAGGGTACCGCCTGTCCGATCGCGACCAGGAAGAAGCCTTGGCGACCGGCTGAGCTTCCGGCGGTTTTGCGAGCTTGGCCTGGAGGATGCGGTGCCGGACGCGACGACCTTGTCGCTTCCGCATCGACCTGGCCGAGGCGGGTCTGGCCGAAGCGGTGTTCGAGGCCGTGAACGTCCAGCTTGAGCAGCGTGGCCTGATCATCAAGGCCGGCACCATGATCGATGCGAGCCATGGCATGGATGGAGCCGGCGCCGGCTGGTGGAGGCGGACGTGAAGCGACCACCCATGCGCGCGGGCGAGGTGTCGGAACGCGATCCTGCCGTCGGCTTCACCCGCAAAAGGGCAGCGCAGCGTCTTCGGCACCAAGGCACACTTGGCCGTCGACCAAGGATCCGACCTGATCCGCAGGGCCATCCTCGCCAGTGCCGACATCGGGGAGAGCATCGCTGCCGACGCCCTCATCTGCGGCGACGAGCAGGCGATGCTGGCCGAAGGCCTACGAGTTGCTGGCAAGGCGAGACGCTCTGGCAGAGGCCGGCATCACCGATCGGATCATGCACCGCCGGCAGGCAACCGGGCGCTCGCCATCGTGGCACAAGTGGATGAACATCGCGATCACGCCGCTATGCGGCCAGATCGAGAAGATCTTCGGCACCATGAAGCGGTGCTATCTCTATCGCCGCGTGCGCTACCGCAGCCTGGAGCGCAACCGATGCCAGCTCTGGCTGCTCTGCACGGCCATGAACCTGCGAAGGGCGGACCAACTCACCAGCTGACCGGCATCGCGTTCACGACATCGATCGATCCGGTGCCGACCAGCAGCGTGATGGGCCGGAACTTCCTGCCCGAGGCGCTTATCCATCCGCCCCGTTCACCAGACAAGCCAAAGACCACGGCTTTCGCAGCAGTCTCCGTTGCGGCCGCAACAGGCGTCTGTTATTGGAAAAGCCACCTGTTATTAAAATAGGTGACTCGTGAAACAAAAGCTTTTGGGAGGCGATGTCATGAAGACACCATATGACGGTAAGAATATCCTAAAAATCCTTAGTTTATCAGTCTTATGTTCTACTGCTTTCTTGGCTTCTTGTTCTACTGCGCCATCTGGCAGCAGAACTGCGTCGGCTACGAGCTATGAGCTTTGGCGTGTCAGTAGTTCTCCTTCAGATCAGAGCCAGAGAATGGAGCAATTCTCTGGTTCGACTGCAAGAAGGGATTGCCAGAACGCATTGAATTACGAAGAAGCCAAGAATACCGCAGAATCCCAGCATTTTTATAACTGTGTTGCAAGGGTAGGCTGATATAGCTCGACGTTGACCGTTCAGGCTGCGTGAAAACGTTGTGCGATGCTGTGGCGGCACCCGAGGCATAGTTTCCTCGCCTCGGGCTGTCGCGCTGACCAGAATAATTCTCTGAGCGCGCTAGAGCTTCCGGCGCCGTCCTAGGTCGTCCTCTTGTCTCACCGGGGCCAACAACACCGGCTGGTGCTCGCCGTGCTAGTCGGACGTGTTAGCTATTCTTCCCATCCATGAGCAGGCAGTGGGACACGTGCGATGGGAAGCGTAGTGGCAGCTGCTGCCTATCAGGCCGGCAAGAAGGTTGCCGACATCGACATTACAGAGAGTGGTTCATGGGCAGCACGTCCTGATCACTTCGTCTGGATCGGGATCGAGGCCTCCGACGAGGAGGATCTGCGCAAGCTGCAAGCCCAGTTCGGCCTGCATGACCTGGCAATCGAGGATGCGCTCAAGGCGCATCAGCGGCCCAAGCTGGAAGCGTATGGCGAGACCACCTTCGTTGTCCTGCGCACGGCCTTCCTGATCGACGGCCATGTCGCCTTGGGCGAGACCGAGATCTTTGTCGGCCGGGGCTACATCATCACCGTCCGCCATGGCGCCTCCGCGTCCTATAGCCCGGTGCGTCAGCGGGCCGAGGCAGCGCCCAAGCGGCTGACCCATGGTGAAGACTATGTGCTCTATGCCCTGATCGACTTCATCGTCGACCACTACCTGACCGTGATCGAGAAGCTTACAACGGAAGTCGAGGCGCTCGAGGACAATGTCCTGGCACCACTCGACAAAGCGCGGATCGCGCGCATCCATGAACTGCGTCGCGAACTGCAGCGCATGCGCCTGGTGGTGGCACCCACCGCGGAAGTCTGCCGCCGGCTGGAGCATGCCGATCTGCCCGGCATCGACCCGACCTTCCGGCCCTACTACCGGGACATCATCGATCATGTGACCAGGGTGCTGGAGCAGATCGACACCTTGCGCGAGATGCTGGGCTTTGCGTTCGAGGCCAGCTTGCTGATGGAAGCATCCCGGCAAAGCGAGGTGACCCGCAAGCTGGCAGGCTGGGCTGCCATCCTGGCGGTGCCGACGGCAGTGGCCGGCATCTACGGCATGAACTTCCAGCGCATGCCCGAGCTCTCCTGGCGCTATGGCTATGCCATGGTCCTTGGGCTGATCGCCCTTATCTGCGTCGTGCTGTTCGTCCGCTTCCGGCGGGCAGGGTGGATCTGAGCAAGGACGATTAGACGGGCCAATGGCTTTTTAGGTGAGGTCCCGCTCCAGCGTACCCACGCGGGCATAGCCATAGCTGGGCATGAAGGGGAGGGGCCTTGTCTTGTTGGGATCTAGACCTGCTCAGGCTACCGTCTCGGATCATTCAGGACAACTCATCTGAGACGGGCCTCATTGTCTCATCCGGCTGTCTTGCTGGGGTTAGTTTAATTGGGATAGGTCGGACAGCGGGCTGCCATCTACTGTCGGGTCTCCACCGCCGACCAGTCCTGTGCGCGGCAGGAGCGCGACCTCGTCCTGTTCGCCGAGCGGGCGGGCTATGAGGTGGTCGGCCTCTTCAAGGAGACCGGCTCCGGCGTTGTGAGTGCCGATCGTATCCTCCCCACATGTGCCGAATGAAAATTCCCCAGGCTTGAGCGCCGCTGGGCTCAGCAGCGGCCGGCATGTCCACCTTGGCCCCGAGGAACGACAGGGGCGCGCAGGTGGTCACATTGGGGGAGATCGTCTTGATCCACGACCTGAAGCGGCAGGGGCTGTCCATCTCGGCCATCGCCCGCAAGCTCGGGCTCGACCGCAAGACCGTGCGCCGGCATCTGGCTCGGGGCATGGAGGCGCCGGTCTACGGGCCACGCGCGCCGCGACCGCGCCAGCTGGCGGCTTACGAGCCCTACCTGCGCGAGCGGATCGCCGCCTGGCCCGAGCTGAGCGGCAAGCGCCTGCTGCGCGAGATCCGCGAGCTCGGCTACCAGGGCTGCTACAGCCTGCTCAGCGACTTCCTGCGCGAGGCGCGCCCGCCCAGGCCCAAGCCGTTCGAGCGCCGCTTCGAGACCCCACCCGGCCGCCAGGGGCAGGTCGACTTCGCCCAGTTCAAGACCGCGTTCACCGACGAGCCGGGGGTCGAGCGCAGCTTGTGGCTGTTCACCATCATCCTCGGCCACAGCCGCTGGCTGTGGGGGCGCTTTTGCGCCACCCAGGACCTGCATACCGTCCTGCGCTGCCACATCGGCGCCTTCGCGATGGGCGGGGCACCCTCGGAGCTGCTCTACGACCGCATGAAGACCGCGGTCATCGGCGAGAGTGCCGAGGGCGTGGTCGCCTACAACCCGGGGCTGGTCGGCCTGCTCAACCACTACGGGGCGGTGCCGCGCGCCTGCCGGCCGTACCGGGCGCAGACCAAGGGGAAAGTCGAGCGGCCTTACCGCTACATCCGCGAGGACTTCTTCCTGGCACGGAGCTTCCGCGACCTCGACGACCTCAACGCCCAGTTCGAGGCCTGGCGCACGACCGTCGCCCATGCCCGGGTCCATGCCACCACCCGCCGCGTCGTCGCCGAGCACTTTGCCCTAGAGCGCCCAGCCCTGATCACGCACCCGGTCGTCCCCTACAGCGCCGTGCTGACGATCGAGCGCCGCGTCAGCCGCGAGGGCATGGTCTCGGTCGGCGGCAACCTCTACAGCGTGCCGGACACGACCCGGAAGCGGCTGCTGGACGTCCAGAGCCATCCCAAGGAGATCCGCATCTTCGAGGACGGCGCCCTGGTCGCCGTCCACCCGGTCCTCGACGGCAAGAACCGGCGTCGGGTCGATCCCGCCCATCGCAAGGCACCGCCGGCCGCACCGCCCGCGATGGCACCATCCGGCGTCGGCGTCCGGCCGCTGAGCTTCTATGATGCGGTGGCGCGGCGCCTGGCGGGCGGGAGAGCCGCATCATGAGCGAGACGCTCGACCGGATCCGCACCAGCCTGATCGGCCTGCGCATGCCACGGGCTCTCGAGGCCCTTGATCACACCGTGTGCCGGATCGAGCGCGGCGAGCTCACCGCACTGGAGGCCATCGACGGCTTGCTGGCCGAGGAGCATGCCACCCGCGAGAACCGCCGGGTGGCCGTCGCGCTCAAGACCGCCCGGCTGACCCCGCCCAAGACGGTCGAGGGCTTCGACTTCTCCTTCCAGCCCTCGCTCGAGCGTGGCCGTATCCTGGCCCTGGCCCAGCTCGACTTTGTCGCCAGGGCCGAGGTCGTGCACTTCCTCGGTCCGCCCGGCACGGGCAAGAGCCACCTCGCCACTGCCCTGGGTGTGGCCGCCGTGCGGGCCGGACGGACCGTCTACCGTGCCGCGCTCGCCGAAATCGTCGAGGCGCTGGGCCGTGCCGAGCGTGACGGACGGCTCATCGAGCGCATCCGCTTCTATGCCCGGCCGGCGCTGTTGATCGTGGACGAGATCGGCTACCTGCCGATCACCGCCGGTGGTGCCAACCTGTTCTTCCAGCTGGTCAACGCCCGCTACGAGAAGGGGGCGATGATCCTGACCTCCAACCGCGGCTTTGCAGAATGGGGTGAGGTGTTCGGTGACGCGGTGGTCGCGACGGCCCTGCTCGACCGGCTGCTGCACCACGCGGTGGTGGTGCAGATCGAGGGCGCCAGCTACCGGCTGCGCGCCCATGCCGATCTGATGCCGGCGCACACCCGCACCCATGCCGCGATCACGCCGCCACCGCCACCACGGCGGCGCGGCCGCCCGCCCAAAAACGGAGCCATCCATCTCTAATCCCGGCTGAGCACCGGAACCATCACTGGGGAATTTTACCTCGGCACTTCTGGGGAGATTCTGATCGGCCTTTACAGGCGTGAAGCTCGACCGGAGGGAGCGCAAGAAGGTGATGGCCCTGGCCCAGCGCCGGGAGATCGACCTCGTCCTGGTGACTGAGCTCTCCCGTTGGGGGCGCAGCACCATGGACCTGCTGGGCACGCTCAAGGAGCTGGAGCGCCGCAAGGTCTCGGTGGTGGCCTTGAGCGGGATGACCTTCGACCTCGCTAGCCCGCATGGGCGGATGATGGCGACGCTTTTGGCTGGCATCGCTGAGTTCGAGCGCGAGCTGATCCAGGAGCGGGTGCGCTCTGGCCTGGCAGCAGCCAGGGCTCGTGGCCGGAAGCTGGGCCGTCAGCCAGGACAGCGGCCAAAGTCGGATCGGCTGGCGCCCAAGGTCATGGCCCTGGTGGAGCAGGGCCGCAGCTACCGGCTGATCGGGCGGGAGCTGGGCCTGTCAAAGAACACCGTTCTGGCGATGGTGCAGCGGAGCAGAGAAGTTGGGGAGTGACCTTTCGGGTGTGTCCGCCTGTCCTGTTGCCAATTGGATATCAAGACTCGCTACATCGGCTATCCGAGCAGATCAGTCCGGCTCAGGCCATGTTGTTGTAGTGTCCATTCTGGGATTTCTATCGCTGGCGGGAGCCGACGCGGCGGCCCCATTTGTCTTCCAGCCGCCAGGAAGGACCCGCGGGTCTCGAGCTTGATGACGGCTCCTGTTCGGTGGCGGCCAGCTCACCGTGCAGGACGACCTCGCCAGGATCAGCGGCGAGGACGGGATGCACGGCTGCCTCGGCAGACCGGTTGATGCGGTCGATCTCGAACGCCTCGCGGCACGCGTCATGCAGACTGGTGCCATCCGCCAAGGCGATGGCGGTCATGCCCTGCCAGTTAAGCCGCTGCCGGCAGTGCCGGCACATGCTGCCATCCAGCAGGCGGATCAGCTCGGGCTTGTGAGACCTGATCTCGGCCAGCATGGCCTCATCCAGGACACCGGCAGGGGCCCTGAAGGCAAGATCACCGTACTGGCCCCGCGAACCGGCGGTAAAGCCCGGGCAGGACAACCAGCGTGAGGAAGGTGGCGGTGATCAGGCCGCCAATTACGACAGTAGCAATGGGTTTTTGAACTTCGGCACCCGTACCGGTAGCCAGCGCCATGGGTACGAAGCCCAGGCTCGCCACCAGTGCCGTCATCAGCACCGGCCGGAGCCGGGTCAGCGCACCTTCACGGATCGCTTCCTGGAGGTTCATGCCTTCGGCGCGGAGCTGACGGACGAAGGACAGCATCACCAAGCCGTTCAGCACCGCGATGCCCGACAGCGCGATGAAGCCCACCGCTGCGGAGATCGAGAAAGGCATGCCGCGCAGCCACAATGCCAGGATGCCGCCGGTTAGCGCCAGCGGCACGCCGCTGAATACCAGCACTGCATCGCGCCCCGAGCCAAGTGCTCCGTAGAGCAGCAGGAAGATCAGGGCGAAGCAGAGCGGCACGACGACCGTCAGGCGCTCCCGGGCCGCAACCAGATTCTCGAACTGGCCGCCCCATTCCAGCCAGTAACCGGGCGGAACCTGGACCTCTGCAGCTAGGCGCTGCTGCGCCTCCGACACGAAGGAACCAATGTCACGGCCGCGGACATTCGCCTGAACCACGATCCGGCGTTTGCCGTTCTCACGGCTGATCTGGTTGGGGCCTTCCTGGAAATCAAAGCGAGCCACCTGGCCCAGAGGGATGGTACGCACCGCTGCCGGACGATCTTCTGTGGCCGCGGTCGCATCTAGTGGCAGGGGAATAGGCAATGTCCACAGAGCTTCGGGGTCGTCGCGGAGGTTTGCCGGCAGACGGACTACAATGTCGAAGCGCCGGTCACCTTCATAGACAAGACCGGCTTCCCGGCCGCCGACCGCCATGGCCACCACGTCCTGCACGTCGACGACGCTTAGCCCGTAGCGCGCGGCTGCAACTCTATCGATTTCGACATTGAGGAACGAGGCTCCGGACACCTGCTCTGCGCGGACGTCCGCTGCTCCGGGCACCCCTTGGATCACGCCGGCGATGCGGTTGGCCGTGGCCAGCAGCGTGTCGAAATCGTCGCCATAGATTTTTACTGCCACGTCACCTCGGACGCCAGCCAGGAGCTCGTTGAACCGCAGCTGGATCGGCTGGCTGAACTCGTAGACTTGACCTGGGATTTTGGCCACCTCCGCCTCGATGCGTCGGAGCAACTCGGCCTTCGGGAGTGACGGGTCCGGCCACTCTGCTTCAGGCTTCAGCATGACGAACATGTGCGAGATGCCAGGCGGCATGACATCAGTGCCGATCTCGGCCGTGCCATTCTTGGAGAAAGTAAAGGCGACCTCGGGAAGGCTGCTCACCGTCCGCTCGACCGTGAACTGGAGGTCTTGGGCCTGCGCGAGGTTAGTACTCGGGATGCGGAAGGAGTTGAGCGCCACGTCCTTCTCGTCGAGCTGAGGGATGAACTCCTGGCCGAGTTGCTGAAACAGGAGCAGGCTGCCCGCGAACAGAGCCACCGCCGCTCCACCAACGAGCAGCGGCCGGGTGAGTGCCCAGTCAAGCACTGGCGCGTACACACGTTTGGCCTGTGCGATGACGACGTTCTCCTTCTCCTGCACCTTGCCTGAGACGAAAATCGCGATCAGCGCTGGGACCAGCGTCAGCGACAGCACGAAAGCCACTGCAAGCGCGATGATCACCGTGAGCGCCATGGGCTTGAACATCTTGCCTTCCACACCGGTAAAGGTAAGGAGCGGCAAGTAGACCACGATGATGATCGCCTGGCCGTAGACGGACGGCTGAATCATCGCCTTGGCTGCGAGCGTCACCTCGCGCAACCGTTCCTCAAGCGTGAGCAGACGTCCAAGCTGATGCTGGCGTTCACCCAGACGGCGCAGGCAGTTCTCCGCGATGATGACCGCGCCATCGACGATAAGGCCAAAGTCGAGTGCGCCCAAGCTCATCAGGTTGGCGCTGACACCGGCTTCGAGCATCCCGGTGGCGGTCAGCAGCATGGTTATCGGGATCACGACCGCTGTGATGAGGGCGGCTCGGATGTTGCCGAGCAGCACGAACAGGACGGCAATGACCAGCAATGCCCCTTCGGTAAGATTCTTGGCCACCGTCTTGACAGTGGAATTCACAAGCTTGGTTCGATCCAGAACCGTCTTGGCAACGACACCTGGCGGCAGTGAGCTCCGCACCTCCTGCAGCCTTGCATCTACCGCGGCCGCGACCGTGCGGCTGTTCTCGCCAATCAGCATCAGCGCAGTACCGACCACCACCTCGCGGCCACCCTCGCTGGCGCTGCCGGTACGGACTGCCTGCCCGGCCGTGACCTGTGCCACATCCGATATGCGCACGGGCACCCCCTGGCGCGTCGCCACTACCACCTGCCCGATCTGCTCGGTGGTCTGGATGCGGCTATCCGATCGAACGATAAAGAGCTCGCCGTTGCGTTCCACCTGGCCAGCGCCAAGGCTCTGATTGCCGCGTTCCAACGCCAGGGCAAGATCGGCGAATGTCAGCCGGTAAGCGATCAATCGGGCCGGGTCCGGCAGCACATCGTACTGTTTGACGTAGCCGCCGATCGTATCGATGCCAGCCACCCCCTGCACGCCCTTGAGCTGGGGAGCTACGATCCAATCCTGGACCGTACGCAGGTAGGTGGCCTTAGCCTTTTCGGTGACGAGGCGCTCGCCCTCGGACGTCAGATACGAGCCATCCGACTGCCATCCAGGCTGGCCCTCTCTGGCTTGCGCTTTGTCGAACGGTGCATATTCCACCGTCCACATGTACACCTCGCCCAAGCCCGTGGAGATCGGGCCCATCCGCGGCGTGACGTCGGGCGGTAGGCTGTCCTTGGCCGTCTGCAGGCGCTCGGACACCTGCTGGCGTGCGAAATAGACGTCTACGTCCTCACCGAAAATAGCCGTGACTTGGGAGAGGCCGTTGACCGATATGGAACGGGTATTCTCCAGCCCTGGCATGCCGGCCAGCGCCGTCTCGACAGAAAAGGTGATCTGCTTTTCAACCTCGAACGGCGAAAGTGCCGGCGCTAGCGTAGTGACCTGGATCTGGTTGTTGGTGATGTCGGGTACAGCATCGATCGGCAGTCGTGAGAGTGACTGCAGCCCGAATGCTGCAGCACAGGCAACCAGGAGCACCACGAGCCATCGCTTCTGGATCGAGAAGTTGAGGACGCGTTCGATCATGACGAGGACTCTCAGTGCGCGTGGGAGTGTTCGGCGTCGCCGCGCGAGGCCTCGGCCTTGAGCACGAACGTGTTGCTCACGGCAACGGGCTCGCCGGCAGAAAGCCCAGAGACGATCTCGGCATTGCCGCCGTTGCGGCGCCCCACCTCCACCGGGCGTTTCTCAAAGCCCTCATCAGTGCGCACGAACACTACGTTCTCGCCGCCGATACTCTGAAGCGCCTCCGCAGGCACGGCCAAATTGGCCGGTTTTTCCCTAGTGTTGATGGAGACGGCGGCAAAACCTCCGAGCCGCCAAGTACCCGCCTGGTTGTTGATGGCGGCAATGACGCGTGCGGCACCGGTCCCTGGGTCGATGCTTGGCGACACGAAGGCCACCTCGCCATTGCCCTCCTCGCCAGTCGGACCCTGAAGCCTGACCTGCTGCCCCTCGCGTACCAGCCCCACTTCGGCTGCATAGACTGGGATGTCGATCCACAGCTGGGAAAGGTCGGCTATGGTGAACACTTCCTTTTCCGCAGTTACCAGTTCACCTCGAGTGATGGCGCGTTCGATGACCCGGCCGCCGATGGGCGCGCGCACCTCCAGCTTGGCCAGCGCGTGAGCTTTCTGCTGTGGCAAGGCGTCGATCTCCACATTGGTCAGACCCAGCGTGGCAAGCCGCTGCCTTGCCGCTTCGAGTGTGATTCCTGTTGTTTCGGCCGTCGCCTTGGCATCGAGATAGTCCTGCTCGGCCGAGACCTTCTTCCTCCATAGATCAGCCTCGCGGCTGAGCGTGGTACGGGCGAGCTGCAGCTGGCGAAGCGCCGTCAGATATTCCGACTTCGCGTCCGCCATCTCCCGGCTTTCCAGCACGGCCAGCACGTCACCTGCCTTCACCGGTTCGCCGATGCGACGGCTAACCTCTGCCACTACCCCCGGCATCCTGGCAACGACATGGGCCACTCGATCAGCGTCGGGCACAATCGTTCCAGTCGCTCGGATCTCTCTGGCGACCTCCCTAGGACCAGCGTTCGCCACCTCAATCTTCGCAATGACGATCTGCTCTGGCGTGAGATGGATGGCACGATCCTCGGCCTCCTCCCCTTCAGCGTGCTCGCCCTCGGCCTCATGGCCGTGGCCATCGTCCTCGGAGTGAGAACTCTGGGCAGCTCCCGGTAACATTGCCTGAGAGATTTGAAATCCGCTGCCAGCCCAATATCCCGCGCCGAGTGCCAGCAGCACCAAGGCGGTTATCGCCATTGGCTTTCCCTTCGACATGCCATCACTCTCCCAGCGCTGGGTTGGTGCCGCTCAGCCGATCCAAGTCGGCAGTGGCGTCGTGATAGACCTGAAGAGCATCGGTGAGATCGCGACGGGCGTCGGCTAGCGTGCCCTGCGCGTCCAGCACCTCGAGATACGAGAACTTGCCTTGGCGGTAGCCATCACTGGCAAAAGTGAAGGCCTGTTCAGCGGTTGGCACAATTTTGTTTTGAAGCGAGGCGGCTGCATTGCGCGCGGAGAACAGGCGGGCCCTGGCGCCGGTCAGCCGGGTATCCAGTTCCAGGCGTTGAGCGGCGAGTTCCGCCTCGGCAGCCGCAACGCCCTCCCGGGCCCGGACGACGGCGCCCTGGTTCCGGTCGAAGACGGGGATCGGGATGCTCGCCCCGGCCACCAGGGCAGTGTCGTCGCCATCATGGAAGCGACGCACGCCGGCGGACACTGTCAGGTCAGGTAGCGCAAGACGTCGCTCCACCTCTAGCTCTGCCCGCCCACGTGCGACCTCCGCCTCACTGCGCAGAATATCTGGTGTACCGAGGGGAGCCACCTCGGCAGCCTTGGGCAGCGGCCCGAGCCGCTTGAACCAGCCGGTATCCAGCTTGATCTCGGCTGCGGGCAGCCCGACCAGGGCGGCCAACTGGTTGCGGGCGACAACAGACCATCGCCTGCTCCGCTCCAGCTCGGTTTGGGCTTGGAGCCGGACGATCCCCGCCCGGCTCAGCTGCACGGTCGGCTCTCGACCAGCGTCGACGCGAGCCTTCGCCGAGCGTTCGAACTCACGGGCCAGTCGGACGCGCTCCTCGGCGAGACGGACGGCCTCGTCGGCGGCCACGGCTTCGGTGAAGGCTACTCTCACGTCGCGGACGATGTCGAGCTGAATGGCGGATAGCCCGTGCCGGGCCGCGACACGGCCGGCCTCGGCGGCAGCGATGCGCCGGCTGCGCTTGCCGCCCAGCTCGATGCGCTGCGACAGGCTGTAGGTAGCTTCAAGGCTGTCGAAGCCTTCGTACGGGCCATTTCCCTGGAAATTCTCCAGCTCGACGTTGGCCTCTGGATTAGGGTACACGCCGGCCTGCATCACATCGCCGTCCCTGGCACGAAGCCGGGCCGCGGCCGCGCCTAGACGCGGAGACACCTCAAGGGCACGCGCCACGGCTGCCTTGCGAGTCAGAGGGAATGAGGCGGATACAGGGGGCCGGGTTGCAGCAGGTGGCTCCTCAGCCACGGCCGCCAATACAGTCCAGGCGATTCCCATCGCCAGGACGACTGACATAGCTCGATGCATCGAAAAACTCCGCGAACGCAGGAACAGCAAGCGGAGCCCGGCCACAGACGGGCTCACAGACGTTCAGGCGCGGAGACGGGGGGGCTTGTAGGCTGGACTGAGCACGATGCCCTTATGGAGCAGTTGCTCCCTGGGGAGCGGCAGCCGGTTCACCATCCAGCCCACCAAGGCTGTGACGACGTGTTCCAGAGGCCGATCCATGAGATGCAAGGACGTACAGCCAAGCTGGTAAGGATCGGACTTGGCCCCTGCCTTCTTGTCCCGCTCGGCCAGATGTCTCTCGGTCATGTCCGTCTGATAGCCTACCACGTCCGTGACATGTGGCGGCAGGCCCATCACGTGAGCTACCGAGGGCGAGTTCAGCATGAAGGCTAGGATCAAGCTGAGAGCGAGCAAAAAACGCATATTGCCAGCATATCTCGCCGGCAGCAGCATGGAAAGCTGCTACGAGCAGGCAATGTCGGTTGTGGCCCGGTCGTCAGGCGTCGATGCAAGCAGAGTGAGGTGACCCGGCCGAAGTGGTCCATGCCGAACGTTAGATGTTCAGTCCCTGAGGCGCTTGGCATGCAGAGCCGGTCCGCCTCGGTATCCAGCAGCGCGTTCAGTGTATCCTCGACCGTGCCGCGCACGATCCAGCCGAGATGATCCTTGATCCGTTCCTCGTCGATCTGGACCACGTTGCTCGGCATCGCCGTTCCCTTATCCATCGGTGGCTCCTCGTCAGGGGGTTGGTCCGCCCAAAACCAACCTACCAGGAGCCACCGCCCTCAGCCTTTGTGCGAAAGATTCAGCACGTCATCTTCACGGTCGAGCAGATCGGTAAATTGCTGGGGCTATGGCGCGACCACTCGCGGGCCAGTGCCGACGTGAAGCAGCTGGCGCTCGATCACATTGCGGCTCTGAAGGCCAAGATCGCCGAGCTGCAGTCGATGGTCGGCACGCTGAGCGCCCTTGTTACCCATTGCGAGGGCGACAGCCGACCGGACTGCCCAATCCTGCAGGATCTCGCCGAGGTTACTGCGGTGGAAGAGGCCACGGGTCAGCATGCAACAAAGCGGCGCCGTTTTGGTAAGTCGGGAGGGCAGATGATCCGTCATAGACAAGATACACCTGCCGATATTTGCTAAATAAATCACATAAATATTTTATAATAAATATAATAGATATTTTGCTTTATCATATAACAAATTGCCAAATACTTAATAATACTCAACTATTTTTATTGCGCATTGACAATTTCTAGATTTTCACTTTGTTGCCTAAACATAGGCTTAGTTAGAATGGCAGCCTTTGGAAGGCGCCTTCCCTTAATCAGCGCATAGACGGCTGGAATTACCACGAGCGTCAGCACCGTTGAAGAGACCATGCCACCGATCATGGGCACTGCAATCCGTTGCATTACCTCGGATCCGGCACCTGTGGTCCACAGAATCGGCACGAGGCCCGCCATGATGGCAACCACCGTCATCATTTTCGGCCGCACGCGATCCACTGCGCCGACCATGATCGCCTGGTAGAGATCGGCCCGCACGAAGGGACGCTTCTGCATCGCCCTTTTCGTCTTCAGTTCGGCCATCGCCTGCTCGAGATAGATCAGCATCACCACACCGGTCTCTGCGGCGACGCCGGCGAGCGCGATGAAGCCGACAGCGACCGCAACAGACATGTTGAACCCCAGCCACCACATCAGCCAGATGCCGCCGACCAGGGCGAACGGCAGGGAGAGCATGACGATGAGCGTCTCGGTAACAGCGCCGAAGTTGAGGTAGAGCAGCAGGAAGATGACGAGCAGCGTCACCGGCACGACGATCTTGAGACGTGCAGCGGCGCGTTCGAGATACTCGAACTGTCCGCTCCAGGAGACGTAGGTGCCTGGTGGCAGCTTCACCTCACTCGCTACCGCTCGTTGCGCATCCTGGACATAGCCACCAAGATCACGGCCGGCGATGTCGACGAAGATGTAGACGGCAAGCTGGCCGTTCTCCGTGCGGATCGACGTTGCTCCTCGTGTGAGCTCGACCTTGGCGACTTCGCCGAGCGGCACCGTGCCGCCTGCAGGGAGCGGCACCTGTACGTCACGCGCAATCGCTTGCGGATCGGAGCGCAGGTCGCGTGGATAGCGGATAGTGACTCCATAACGTTCGCGACCTTCAACAGTCGTTGTCACGGTCTCGGCACCCAGCGCGGTAGCGATCACATCCTGAACGTCGGCGACGCCAAGACCGTAGCGACCAAGCGCTTGCCGGTCCGGCACGATGTCGAGGTAGTACCCACCGATCACGCGTTCCGCATAGGCACTCGACGTGCCCGGAACCGCCCGAAGTACCCTCTCGATCTCCCGGGCGGACTGCTCCATCTGCACGAGGTCGGTTCCGAACACCTTGACGCCCACGGGCGTGCGGATGCCGGTGGATAGCATGTCGATGCGTGCCCGGATTGGCATGGTCCAGGCATTGGACACTCCGGGAAACTGTAGTGCCTGGTCCATTTCCTCCTTGAGGCTGTCGATGGTCACGCCAGGACGCCACATGTCCTTCGGCTTGAGGTTGATGAGGGTCTCGGTCATCTCGGTGGGTGCCGGATCGGTGGCACTTAGGGCGCGTCCCGCCTTGCCGTAAACCGATGCCACCTCCGGGAACGACTTGATGATGCGGTTCTGCACCTGCAGGAGCTCGGCCGCCTTGGTGACCGAAAGGCCAGGCAGAGTGGTCGGCATGTACATGAGCGTCCCCTCGTCGAGGTTCGGCATGAACTCTGATCCGAGTTGACGTGCGGGCCAGATCGTCACGCCCAGCACGATAAGCGCCAGCAGGATGGTGAGCGTCTTCGCCCTCAGCACCCCGCGGATGACCGGCCGATAGATCCAGATCAGGAAGCGGTTGATCGGGTTCCTGTGCTCCGGGATGATCCGGCCGCGCACGAAGAGCACCATCAGTGCTGGCACGAGCGTGATTGAGAGCAGTGCCGCTGCCGCCATGGCGAAGGTCTTGGTGAAGGCCAGCGGCCCGAACAGGCGGCCCTCCTGCGCCTCCAGGGTGAAGATCGGCAGGAAGGAGACGGTGATGACAAGGAGGCTGAAAAACAGGGCTGGCCCCACCTCACTCGCAGCCTCGATCAGGACGTCGACACGCAGCTTTCCTGGCGGTGCACGCTCCAGGTGCTTTTGCGCGTTCTCGATCATGACGATGGCGGCGTCGATCATCGCCCCGACAGCGATAGCAATGCCGCCCAGGCTCATGATGTTGGACCCGAGCCCGATCAGTTTCATGGCCCCAAAAGCCATCAGGATGCCGACTGGCAGCATCAGGATGGCCACGAGCGCGCTGCGCAGATGCAGCAGGAAGACGACGCAGACGGCGGCGACGATGATGCTTTCTTCGACCAGCGTGCCCTTGAGCGTCTCGATCGCGCCTTCGATCAGCTGGGCGCGATCATAGACCGGCACGATTTCGGTCCCTGGCGGCAGACTCGGCGTAATCTCGGCGAGCTGTTTCTTGACGTTCTCGATGACGCTCAACGCATTGGCGCCAAAACGCTGCAGCACGATCCCGCTCGCTACCTCACCTTCGCCGTTAAGTTCGGCAATGCCTCGTCGCTCATCGGGCCCGACTTCGACATGAGCCACGTCCCGCAGGCGGAGCGGCACACCCTGCTCCGTGGTCAGGACGATGTCCTCGATGTCGGCGATGCTCTTGAGGTAGCCCCGACCACGCACCATGAACTCGAATTCTGATAGCTCGATGGTGCGGCCGCCGACGTCCATGTTGCTGGAGCGCACCGCCGCGCGTACCGTGGCCAGCGAGATGCCTTGCGCGCGCAGCCGGCGAGGGTCGACGACGATGTTGTACTGCTTCACGAAGCCGCCGATGCTTGCCACCTCGGCCACCCCGGTGGCCTTTGCGGCGGCAAAGCGAATGACCCAGTCCTGTAGCGAGCGCAGCTCGGCCAAGGTCTGCTGCTTGGCGACAACAGCATACTGGTAGACCCAGCCGACGCCGGTCGCATCGGGTCCAAGGCTCGGGGTGACCCCTTCCGGCAGGCGCCGTGCCGCGGCATTGAGATATTCGAGCACGCGGCTGCGTGCCCAATAAGGATCGGTGCCATCCTCGAAGATCACATAGACGAAGGAGACACCGAAGAACGAGAAGCCGCGCACTACCTTCGACTGGGGCACCGTCAGCATCGACGTGGTGAGGGGGTAGGTGACCTGGTCCTCCACCACCTGCGGCGCCTGCCCCGGATAATCGGTGTAGACGATCACCTGGACGTCGGAGAGATCCGGGATGGCGTCCAGGGGCAGCGTACGCAGCGCATACAGCCCTGCGGCCACGGTAAAGACGGTTCCGATGAAGATGAGAACGAAATTGCGGGCGGACCATCCGATCAGGCGGGCGATCATGGCGGCGCCACCGGACCATCTGGGGCGGTCATGCCTTGCAACGCTGCTTTAAGGTTGCTCTCCGCGTCGATCAGGAAGTTGGCGGCGACCACCACCTGCTCCCCGTCAGCAATGCCATCGCGGATCTCGGTGTAGTCGTCGCCCCGCTGCCCGATCTTCACCTGGCGGGGCTCAAACCGTCCCTCCCCCCGGTCGAGGATCACGACCTGTCGGGTGCCGGTATCGATGACGGCACTGTTGGGCACGGCAATCACCGGATCGGCAGCGCCGGTGCCGATCTCCACCTCGGCATACATGTTCGGCAAGAGGATCCCACTGGGGTTCTGCAGCTCGATCCGCACCTTGACTGTCCGGGTCGCCTCGTTGACCTGGGGGTAGATCAGCGCAACGCTGCCTTCGAAGGTCTCCCCCACCAGGCTTCGGACCCGAATGGTCGCGCGGGCACCTTGCTGGACTGCTCCCAGGTTGAATTCCGGTACGTCCGCGAGCACCCACAGCGTGGAAATATCGGCAAGCCGAAAGAGCACCTCCCCAGCAGTGGCTTTCATGCCGTCGACAACGTTGCGCTCGAGCACGACTCCGTCCCGCGGTGCCCGCCACGTCATCGCCAGCGGGACCTTGCGTGTCCGAGCCATCTCGGCGATCGCTTCCGGTGGAACACCCAGGTTCTGGAGACGCTGGCGAGCACCGCCCACAGGAGCGTATGATCCACCGATGTTGAGGTCGGTTAGGAATTGCGCACCTGCTGCGGTGACCTCCGGCGAGTAAAGGCGAAGGAGCGCCTGGCCCTTGGTGACCCGATCCCCTGTCGTGATGCCTGCGACCTCCTCGATGAAGGCGTCACTGCGCACCGAGATCACCGCGACCCGTCTTTCGTCCAATTGCAAGGAGCCTGGTACACGTACCGACCTGCCGACGGTGCGGTGCTGGGCCGGCTCGGATCGGATGCCGGTCCGCTGCAGCTTTCCAAGCGAGATCTTGACCACCGGGCCACTCTCGTCATCGCCCTCGTAGACGGGGATATAGTCCATCCCCATGGAATCCTTTTTCGGCACCGGCGACGTATCGGCTAGGCCCATAGGGTTCCGGTAATAGAGGATGCGCCTGGAACTGCCCGGTTCCGGGCCCTTCGCTACCGCAGGCGGCTTCTCCTCGACATCCTGATCGACATAGACGGCACGGAACTCTCGGCCGCTCGCCGTCCGATGAGGGACAGCTGAATAGGCAGGCAAGCCGTCCGGATCTTGATAATAGAGGACTGGTCCGGAAGGGACGGAGCTGGGCGCCACAGGTTCAGCCGCCTGTCCAACCGCTTGTTCGATGTGGATGACCGGAACGACCACATCCTGCCCCAGGGCTTCTCGGATGCGGGCGAGGGTGGCACTCGCCTCCTGACCGAGAAGTTCTTGAATATGCGTCAGGGGGACAGCTGCCCGGAGACCGTGGAGTCCCACCCAATAGCCTCCGGCCCCCGCCGCCATGATGGCGGCGAGGGCAAGGCTCGTGAGGGCCGTGCGTTTCACGGAACGGCCTTCAGGACCAACTTGTTCTCAAGGGTGCCGGTCTCGCCCTGGATCTTGGCGCCAAGCGATAGCTGCCAGCCGCCCGCCATGACCAGGTCGGTCTTGAAGCGGTAGACACCCGGCTCGGATGGGGGCAGCAACTCGATCGGGGCGACCATTGTCGGCATGCCCTCGGGCGCCATGTCGATGCGTGTCGCGAAGATCACGGCATCTGGAATGGCGGCCCCAGATCGCTTGTCCACGAGGCGTGCCGCGACGACAACACCATTGCCTTGTTTGACGTCGGTCTGAACGAGCTGAAATTCATAGTCCTTGATGTCGGCATAAGCCGGCGAGAGGGCGGCCATCATCAGCGCACCCGCCAGGACCGCGCCGGTAGTGCGGCCAGAAAAGAAGATCGTCATGTCATGATCGTCCAAGGCTCATCGGCGGCCCGCCACAAGCGGGCCCTGCGTAGCCTGCAGCCACGCGCTCTCGAGTGTCCTGACCAAGGCCAGGACACTGCAAGCCGACGCATAAAAGCGCCAGCGATGTCCTAGGTTCGTGGCGGTGGGATGAGCGGCTTCATGCCCAGCTGGTTGCCAAAAGCATCGCTGACTGGACGGCCCACGTCAGTGACCGGGCTTAGAACCGGCTCAAGGACTGAGAGTACCGACGCACTCGGCATGCTTTTCGCCGAGCAGCCTACCATTGGCGGGCAAGCCTTCTGACAATCGGGTACGAGCGGCGGTACCGGCGGGTAGCAGGGCATCTTGCCCATCATTGCAGCCGTGGACATGGCCGCCATCGCGGATGCGTTCGCCTTGGCAGCGAGCGGTCCGAGAATGAGCCCCACGATCGCGAGGATCGGGAGCAGAACGCGGAGCCACGATAGGGCCTTCATAACTATACGTTGTCCTAGGCGCGGCTCGAAAGCAAGCTATTCTGAATAGCTGACCTGTCACCCAAAAGCGTGATGGAGCTGCTTGGAAGGCAGAAGAGGCGATCACAGCTCAGTAGCTGTAGTCTGGATAGAGCCCGATCAAGCATCAGGTCCCTCATTTCGCAAGGATCTGCCGCAGGAGCATAAAGCCGAGCTGCTACCAATTCTACGAGCTATCTGGGCGTCGACTATTGGTGATCCGTGTGGAGAGGTTCACAAGCACCAACCAAGAGCAGTTTGCACTCCTTCCCTGTTGGCGAGGAGGCTGTGTGGTCATAGCCGACTGGCTAGAATTGCTGGATAGTTTAATTATTATTGTATCATACCCATTCCAGGGTGATCGCGGTCAATACTAGGTGGCGTGCAATTTTTGCGACGCTGACCAAAATGGTGAAGATAAGCAGTGGCTCTCTCAGGACACCCGCCATCACGGCTAACGGATCACCGATAATTGGTGCCCAACTCAAGAGCAGCGACCACTTGCCGTATCTGATGTACCAGGCCTGCGCCCGTTCCAGCTGAATCTGGCTGACGTCAGCCGGGATGCCGCGATGCTCGGCGACCTGCTCCCCGCGAAGCCATCCTCTTCGGCTAGAGCCCACCTAGGGGGAAGAAAGCAGCTGAAGCTTCCATGCTTGTCGATGCGCTGGGCAGCAGCAGGATGTTGCCTTCGGCACGTGACAAGGCTGCCGCAGCTTCGGCCGCGATGGTGGCTACCGATGATCAGTGCAGCTCCCTCCATCCTACACCACGAACATTGTTCCACGCGTCTGTCTGGTGGCAGAGAAAGCACTGCTCCACACGAGCGTTCTCCTGGCCGCTGATCGTCCGGTCCATCATTTCAAAGTGCATCATGTAGTGACTGGGCGGCGCCTGATGGCACTGAACGCAGTCTTGCGAACGTGGTGAGGGATGCTGAAATTCGGCGACGGTCCAGACATCGACAGCATGGCAGGTCTGGCAATCACTTCCGAACAGCGTGCGGTGCGGGTCCTGGTTGACGTGGCAGCTGACGCAGTCGAGCTGGGCTGACGCCGTGGGTGACAGTGATCGTGGGATCAGGGAAGCGCGCAGATCTCCTATGCTGCTGTCGAGCAGGATCCGGAGCCTTGCCAGTGCGTGGCTGAAACCGGCCTCGCCGGGCTGCCGTCCGCTTGCGCCGGCTTTGGCGGCTCGGGCGTGGCCCGTCGCTGCCAGCACGGCGTGGTCCATGTTGATCGGGCGTCGGTCGCGGCCCTGGTGCTCGACATGGCAACCGGCGCATTCGCCGATATCGTTGTGGAAGGCGGTGGAGGGTTTCGTCACCAACTCGGGCGCGGCAGTGACATGACAGCTAAGGCAGGATGCTTCTTCGACACCACGCGTCGGCGTATGGCAGGCCTCGCATTGGGTATCGAGAAAACCATGCGCAGCGGACAAGGCGCCGGGGCTTGCCGCTGCGGTCCAGAATGGAGCCGACTCTGAGCCGGAATGGGTGACGGTCCATGAAATTACGAGAACGGCGGCAACACTGAGTACCAGCAATAGGCTATAGGTTACGCTGGTAAGCTTCATGGCAGCCATCTGAGCCCATAATAGACCCCACTCCAGACATGCAGTGCGAGCAGCTGGTAGAAGACAATGGCCACCGCGATGTGCAGGATGACCCACAGCGAGAAAGCACGTTTCAGGGCCTCTCGCCGGCCGATGGCAAATTCGAGATCGGCGATGGCCTTGATCAGGGAATGTAGAGGCGCGTCCGGCAGTAATGATACTGCCGGTGGAACAGTATTAGCAAACGAGGCAGCCGCCAGATCGTAGCGGGTCCGGAGCACGCCGAGTCGCTGTCGCTGGTCACGGATGTCGGTGCCGACATGGATCAGGTAGTAGCGGCCGGCAAAGCCGCTCACCACCACCATCAACATGGCCAAGACCAGTACGATGCCCAAAGGGCTCTGGTACTTGTGACCGGTGTGGAGGATCCCGAACAGCGCACCGATCACGCCGGCATAGACATGAAAGGAGAGCATGGTGCCAAGGGAGACCCAACGCTTCAGCCAGGAGACACGCTTCACCAGCGAGTAGGCCAGCAGCAGCAGCATTGCGGCCGCACCGACAATACCGAGCAGGCTGCCGGCGAGGCTGCCAGGAAAACGGGGCGCCTCGTGCAGCAGGAAGCCCGGCACGAACAGTATCATCGTGGCGACCAGCAGGCCCACGACAAGCCTCTCCGTATCGCTCACCTAGGCCTCCACCACAAGATTGCCGATCGATTTCGCCTGACAGGCCAAGATCATGCCACGCGCCTTCTGTTCGGGTGGCAGCCCGTCCTCAATCCCCATCGTCACGGCACCCGTCTTGAGCGGCACGATGCAAGTGCCGCAGGTACCAACCCTGCAGGAATAGTCGATCTGTACACCGATCGCTTCGGCCGCCTCCAGCACGGTCTGATCTGGCGTCAACGGACCGGTCTTGCCGGATCTGGTGAACTCGATCGTTGTTGTAGCGATCGATGTTGCAATTGAGGGGCCAGAAAGAGGTGAATTGGCAGGCGCCGGTGTTGCCGGCGGCACCCTGCCCTGGGCAGGACCGAAGGCTTCTAGCCGGACCTGCTCCTTTGGCACACCCAGCTCGGCCAGCGCTGTCTTGACCGCTTCCATCATGGCTGGCGGGCCGCAGAGATGGACCCGATGCTTGGTGATGTCCGGCACCGAGCGGGCGATGAACTCTTTGGAGACTGGCCCCTCCGACCCGAGCCAGGCCGTTCCTTCCGCGCGGGACATGGTTGCTGCGACATGCAGGTTCGCATGGCGGCGCTGGAGGTACTCCAGCTCGTCGCGGAAGATGAAGTCGAGGGTAGTACGCGCGCCATACAGGAAGTGCATCTCTCCTGGCCAGGCGCGGTCGGTCAGGTAGCGGATGACGCTCATCATCGGCGTAATCCCTACTCCACCGGCAATGAGGACGATGGAATCCGATTCGCGTCCCGCGAACGTGAAGGCGCCTGCTGGGCCGGACACATCGATCAGATCGCCAACCTTCGCTCGATCGTGCAGGTAGCGGGATTCCGTCCCTTGCTCCTCACGCTTAACGGTGATCTCGACATGATCACGCTGCGTCGGCGCAGAAGCGATGGTGTAGGCGCGGCTCACGCGGCGACGCTCGACCTCGACGGAGAAGGTAAGAAACTGGCCGGGCTGGAAGATGAAGGGGATCGGTCCACCGTCAGGGGCCATCAGCCGGAAGGTCTTGACGTTGGGCGTCTCAGGGAAAACCGCAGCGAGCCGCAGTTTACCCGTCCATGGCCGGCCGGGAGCAATGGATGGTGCCACCGGATCTGGAATGGAAGGCGGCGCCTTGGCGGCGATGATCGGCAAGGCAGCCGCCAGCACCGGGCTGGCTGTGGCATTGGGTACGACCGCTGGGGTGGGACCTGTTCCAGGTATGGGCCCGCCTGGGAGCGAGAGACGCTGTACCAGCGCGTTGATCCGGCGCATGCGCGTGTACTGGATCAGCAGGGCGGCAAGCAGGAACAGGACCAGGAACGTCATGCTGATCAGGTGATACCAGGAGAGGCCCCAGAGGCTGCCCTGCATCGTCATCGGTGATGGCTTGCCACCCGGAATGCCCAATTGGTCCTTGAACCATGTCGTGGCAAATTCTCTAGGGGACGCTCCTGCCTCCAGAGCACGTAGCGCCGCCGTCCCGCTTTCAAGCAGCAACAGGCCTTCCCGCACTTCCGTTGCAGCCTGCTGGACTGACGCTGGGTCGCGGACTGATAGCCCTCGATGTAGCCTTGTCTGGCCGGAGCTGATGATCTGGGCGCCCCAGCCGGTCCGCCTGTCTGCCTCGGCCTCGATCAGGCGGCGTGCCTCGGGCGTGAGCGCAGGCATGTCCATCAGGGTCGCGTAGAACGGCCGCGGCCCACCACCGGCGCAGCCCATCATGCCGCTGCATCCCACCCCCGCCTGGGTGCCTGTGGCACTGCTGCCCATAGGCATGCCTTGCATCATGCCGCCGGTGGCGGAAGGCATCGGCTGGGTGGGCGCCGACGGCACCGGTGAACTGTCACTGGCAGAGCCGGCTGGCGCCATTGTTCCTGTAGCCGGTGCCGGCGACCCTGGATGATGTGCGCCGTGATTGCCCGGCTCGGTTTGGGCGAAGGTGGTTCCGATTGGCGCCGCCAGCAGCGCCGCACTTAGCAGCACCGTAGCTGAGCCTAGGTGGCCCAGGCCTCGTTGTTGCAAGCTGACCTCGCTCAGAACACGCTGATGAAGGGCAGCATGGTGGTCGTCACCATGCGCTTTTGTGCCTCGTCCAGCTGGCCATAGAGCGTGTTGAAGGCGAGACGGGTACTGCGGATTGCCTCCATGCGCGCCGTCAGGTGGTTCTCGAATGCCTCGAGCTGTGCCACCGGATCGGCGCCCATGCCCTTGTCCTCCAACGTGGCGCGGGCAGCATCCAGATGGGTATGACTGTCACGGAGCGCCGCAGCGAAGGCTTCCCAAGCGGCAGCCTGAGCATCGGTGATCCGAAGTTCCGCCCGCAGGAATGCGACATTTCCTTCCAGGCGTGCAGCAGGGCTACCCAAGGCGCCCGCAGCCGCACCGCTTTGCATCGGCGGCATTCCCTGCTGCGGCGGCGCCATCTTCATCATGTCCATCATCATGCTGCACATCCCACCGCTGGCCGGAACTCCGGCTTGGGGAGTGGTCGGCGACATGGGCATGCCTTGCATGGCAGGATCCATCCGCATCATATCCATCATGCTCATCCCACCGCCTGCTGCCGGCGAGGCAGGCTGGTTAGCTGTCGGCGGCATCGGCATGGCTTGCGCTGCGCCGCCTTGGGCCGGCATCTGCTGCATCGTGCTGCCACCCATCGGCATGTCGTCATCCATCATGCCGCTCATTCCCCCGGCGGCCGGCGGGTCGGGCTGGGCGGGTGGCGGAGGCGCTTGCATCGGCGCATTGCCTTGCGCCGGTGCCTGCTGCGTCGCGGCTCCGCCCATCGGCATGTCGTCCATCATGGCAACCTTGAGGGACCGCTCTGAGTTCTCCCTGCCAAGAACGAAGGCGGCACCTTCAGGACTGTTCTGGGTGGCTGTGCCACGAGGTGCGACGAACGAGGGTGTAGCGTCGGCGGCCATGCCCGGCTGGGGCAGGAGCGCCGTAGCGAGCATGAGGACTGGAATGGCCAAGCGTGACCTTACGACCATGTGAAGGAACCTCGGGCTTGCTCGACGATCATGCGCCTGTAGGCGTGGACCCGTTGGGAGTGGCACGGTCTGCTCTCCATTAGGAATTGACATGTCATCTGCCGCTACTGATGGGACCAGTCGCGCATCGAGCGGGTGGCGATCCATCATAAAGACGCTTGGACAGGGCATTTCTTACACTGCCCGAAGCGAATCCCTGCTTCGCAGGCGTCGTCTGGAACGACCGCCACTGCTGGAATGGCCCTGCAGTTGACGCTATTGCTCTAGCGTGACCCGGGCGGTGGTGGTTGCACAGCGCGATGTCATTGATTCAAGACAATGCGCGTTGCTGCTCTCGCTTCCACACTGTCGGAAACCTGACGGCTGGTGTCCTGATGCAAGCGGAGAATCCGAGACGGTGGACCGAGGGAAGAACGCATCGGCGTTGGTCCGCCGTCTTGGTATGCCTCCTGTTGATCATCGGTTTTGTTCCGCATTCGCATGCCGCTCCGACATATGGCTGCCCTGATGAAACCCAAATAGCCGTTTTGGGGCACCAGCATCGAAGCGAGCCTCATGATGGTTTCGCCATGGCGCACTGCCTTCCAGGCGGTTCATGCTTCTATCTGGTGAGCGGCGGGCCGGTGCTGCCGCAGCTGAACCCAGACTCCCTCGCTTTACGGTTTGGCCTGACGAGTCTCAAACTGCCTCAGATCATCGATCCTCATTTTCGGCCTCCTCGCCTCCATACGCATGCCTGATTGGTGCAAGGCGGCGCCTCAACGCGCCGTCGGCCCATCACGACGTCTTCCCTGCATGGTACGTATGGATTTCCAAGATGACCGCACGTTTAAGTTGTCAGTCCCCTGCCTTGATGGCAGCTGCCCCCGGAGTCCTATCGGATTGGAAACTCCGGTTACCCCTTACCGGCGCTGACGCTGCGCCGCGATCGAGCCCATCATTTTCAGAGGAAGCGTGCCGCTCGCGCTGCTGGACCGGCCCGGTGCTCCGGCCATCCCCTCGTTCTATTGCCACCGCCTCTGCCACGTGGCGGTCAGCATGACGACCAGCGTCGCCTACGACGTCTGATCGTCACGTACTTGGGCAGAGAAATCATTCATGAGCTATGTTGGACAGCGAGACGAGCCTCTGCGGGACTGGTCGCGCGTGGAAGAGCCCATTGGTCTGGTAGACGAGCCGGACAGTCTTCCAAAGCCGGCCAGGATGATGGCCAGCCGGCGGCTCCTCGAACGCAGGCAGTCTTTTTTGAGCTTCTTTCACCGTCGGCTCGAACGGCCCCAGGACGCTGAGGACGCCCTGCAAGATTTCTGCATGAAGGTGATCTGTGCTGCGGAAAGATTGAGGGACGACAAGAAGATTGATGTCTGGCTGCGCCGGATCCTGCGCAACACGCTGATCGATCACTATCGTCGCCGCGCCGCATGGCGACGCGCGGAGGCCGACTATGTCCGCGAGATGCAGGGGGCGGTCTTGGAGTTCCAGGCGGATGAAGAGAGCGGGTGCGACTGCGTCGCCAAGGCCCTGCCAATGCTCCGGTCGGACTATGCGGAAATCCTGAGGCGTGCAGACCTCAATGAGGAGCCACGCGAACAAATTGCGACGGAACTCGGGCTGACCGTCAACAATGTGGGAGTGCGTTTGCATCGTGCCCGTCGGGCGCTTAAGGAGAAGCTTGGAGATATTCGCCAATCGTGCCAGAGCGGCGGCTCCGGCAGGTGTGGAGGCACTGTCCAGTAAGCTGATTTCCAAGCTGTATCGGTGCTTGGCCACGTCGTCATGCTACGTTCGTGACGGCCTCGCCTTTTGTGCGCCCTGCCGCCGAGGAGGCTGCTCGATGAGCCATGGGCGTGCATCGAGCCGAACAGCGCACAGTCCCGCACGTAGTGACCAAGTGGTGGTATGGTACTACTGCTGGAATGAGACCGCGGGTGCCCAACAGGCGAAAGCTGATCATGACCATCAACAACTCCATCACCAAAGGCGCAGCCCGGAAAGCGGCTGACGCAGCAGTGCGAACAGCGGTCTTGGAAGGCCGGCAACAGTTCCTCGGCTTCCTGCGCCGGCGACTTGGTCATGAAGACGCTGAGGAGGCGTGGCAGGTTTTTATCCTCCGCGCATTGGAACGCTCGCAGGATCTGCACGATGTCGCCAGCGTGCGCGGCTGGCTCGCTCGAATCCTCGCGAGCACCCTGGTCGATCATCAGCGTCGAGCTACCAGACAACGGCGACGGGAGACGGTGATGTGCCCCGACGACCTGGAGCCCCTCTCGATCGAGGACGATGTCGAACTGGACGAGGTGATCTGCAACTGCCTCTATAAGCTTTTGCCGACATTGAAGCCTGAATATGCGGCGGTGATCCAGCAGATCGACCTTCTGGGTGAGCCCCGGGACCAAGTCGCCAAGGATCTTGGGATTAGCCTTAACAATGTCGCCGTGAGGCTCCACCGTGGCCGACAGGCGTTGAAGAGGCGGCTTGAGGAAATGTGTCTGACCTGCCCGGAGCATGGTTTCTTCGATTGCAGCTGCGACGAGGCTCAGCGCGCGCAGGAGCGCCGTGGTAGATTGGTCACCGCTCTTGGTCCACAATCCGAGTAGCATTTGCTCAAGCGAGGGCTCGCTTGCCTGACTTTACTGAGGGCCAGCTATAAGCCAGAATGGAAACCATTCGGCTCGGCTCGAAAAACGGATGAACGGCTAACTTCACAACAGGCCGATCAACGAGAGGCCAGCTCAGGATGATGGGCTCAGGCGAAGCCGAGCGCACCACTGAAAGAGCCTGCGGCTTGCAGCGACTAAACTGCTCGGTCGGTAGCAGGCACCTCAGGGCCAGATCCACGATGAGGGTTGGAGGTGGACCGCCCTCATACTTTGCTCTGGTCACCCAGCCGATCCGCCCTAGTCTCTCAAGTCACTGCGAGTAAGCAGTTTTGGCCCAAGGAGAAGTCAACCATGCCGAACAAGTTTCAGTGCAGAACGCTCTATGGATTGGCGTTGGGAAGTATGACGCTGCTCGCAGCATGCACTCAACAGCCCAGCAACAACGCCTCCGGCATGTCTAATCACAACATGCAAGACATGCAGGGCATGAACATGAACCAGATGATGCAGCACTGCCGGGACATGCAAGGCATGGACCGATCGCAGATGTCTCCCGACATGCAGCGCATGATGCAGCAGTGCGACGACATGATGAAGGCACACGGCGGCAGCTGATGATCTGAAGGCAGATCATGGAAGCCTTCCGGTCAAACATGGCCTCAGGCCGTTGATAGAACGCCAAGCCAGCTGAAGCGAACCAATTCCGACTGAGTCATCAAGCTCGCTTTGGCAGTGATCGGATCTTCGGAAAGCCGTTACTTAGCCTAAGGAAAAGGAACTCGGAACTTTCTCCGGTAACGGCTATTCCATTAGCTTGATATTAATCGTCCTGGTCTTGCCTTGGCTCAGTGACGCGGCAAGTGTTGGGGTCACAGTTGACCATGACAATACGGTGCGAGGTTCCAGAACAATTGACCTCGTAGGCTACCAGCTCGTCCTGGCTCCATAGCTTCTTGATGCTGCCGGGCGTGATACACCCGGCGTCTTGCAGGGCCTTTTGCAAGGCCGCATCACTGCCAAGTACAGCACCGACCGGTGCCAACAACCAGAAAGCAAGCGCTGGCACCAAGAGAGGAAGCCTCGACATCACCTTTTTCAAAGGCATTGCAACCAAGTGCATTGTGCTCGCATACATGCCCTGAACTACCTCCTCTCAGCCAGTGTCCTTGTTTAGCGTGACAACCAACTATATCAAATAAGCCCCTTTATAACCATCCCGATCGGGATAAGATCTTGAAGCAGTTCTTGCTATAAGCTTCGAGGTGCACACGATTTACATTTTTAACGGGTATTTGAAGACAAGCTTCTTATCCTGCAGCCAGATATGGATCATTTTTGCAAAACAGGGCATACGCATCATATAGTGCGTAGCCAATGCCCGAGCACCAAAGAAGCGGCGCATTCATGATGCTCCGGCCAGCTGGACACCTCCATTTACCGACCAGGGACACCGGCTTTAGGCAAGTCGCCTGCGTCGCCGGCTCCTGAGCCTCTGCTTCTGAGGCCAGTCTTCGCGGTGAGGATGGATGATGCGGCAGATCTATCGCCTTCAGCCCGGCAGGACTTGGCGTTCGAGCCAGATCAGCCGGCGCATCCTGTAGAGGAGGTTGGCGAGGCCGATCTTGGTCGTCGCCCTGGCAATCCCGATGGTGCGCACGAACAGGCCCATCCTGGCCTTCTGCTCGGCGAACAGGTGCTCGATGTGCGCACGGATGGCCGACTTCCTGGCATTGGCTCTGGCCGTCCGCTTCGGCATGGGCCGGTGCGGAGGTTTCTTGCAATGGATGCAGCTCACCAGCATGCGCTGGGATAGCAGTGCCTCGTTCTTCTTCGACCGGTAGCCGCTGTCTGCCCAGACGGCCGCTGATGTGTTGCTCGGATCGAGCAGGTCGCCCAGCCGACTTCCCTCATGTGCGGCAGCATCCGTGACCAGCCACCGTCGGATCAGGCGGTGCCGCCGGTCGGTGCTGATGTGGTTCTGGTAGCCAAACGCCGGGATCGCCAGGTCGACCTGCTTCCGCCCATCCTCCAGCGGCTTGGCCCTGGTGTACTTGACCGTCCATGATCCGTCAGCAGACGGATCATCCAACACCGAAGGCGCCAAGGTCAGGAGACCTTGGCGGGCGAGGCATTCCGGTCCTTTTGGCGGAGCTTTGCCGGCTTGGCCTGCCACTCCGCGGGAACGCGTCCCTCCTTGATCGCCTGCTTCTCCGCCTTCGTGTTCCGCTGCTTTGGCGCAGCCACGATGCTGGCATCGACAAGCTGACCGGACATGGCGAGATAGCCGGCTTCGCGCAGCTGCCGATCGAACAGATCGAATAGCCGCAGGGTGGCACCCGCCTTGGTCAGCGCCTCTCGGAACGTCCAGATCGTTCGCATCAGGTACGGCATCGCCCAGTCCCAGACCAAGGAAGCGGATCCACGTCAGGCGGTCCCGCAGGTAAAGTCCGCTCGTCGCTCAGGTTGTTCTGGGTCTGCAGGACCAGCACCTTGAACATCAAGACGTGGTCGAACGGTGGCCTTCCGCCCCTCGACCGATCCGCCCGCGGTACCGCCGCCTCCAGCCCTGGCCGAAACAGCTCAAAATCGACGATAGCGCTCAGACGCTCCAGGTCATCGCCCTTCTTTGACAGGCCGGCCAGCCGCTCCTCGACGTCGAAGAAACCAGCCTGACCCGCCATGACTGCCTCCTACCTGCCTAGCCTCATTCCACCACCGCGGCTGGATATGCACGAGCGGTTTTTGGAGGTGTCCAGCTGAGAGCAATACAGCATCAAGGCCTTCTTTCTTTGACGGCGCCACCTTTCTTTACAACATCATCTTCTAGTCCCAGGGTGGAGTGCACCCTATTTCACCGGACAAGGTCTGGGTTGGGTTAAGCACTGAGTT
>VFQN01000917.1_pt1 | contig 52421 bp, 76 predicted proteins | sample 3512371 | NCBI WGS metagenome assembly VFQN01 (sample SAMN10412370, study PRJNA504923) | tailings metagenome | isolation source: Replicate 2 from Balatoc abandoned mine | place: Philippines: Itogon, Benguet | collected 2017-08-28
ACAAGTGCTTGCCAAGCACCGAATTCCTAGCCCCTGTAACCTTCTCACGAAGAAAAAAAAAAAAAAATGACAACATGCGCAGTGCAGCAGCACACTGTACCGCACGAGTCCTGGGCCTGATTCTCAAATTCGGGTGTCGAGCGTTCGCCTCCGTTACAGTACCGTACATCCATACTGCCAACGCTAGATGCACAGCATACAGCCTCCTAGGCAGTCGTACTCCTCTCAGGTGACTGTGCCAACCGTGCTAGTCCAGTCACCTGGTGCCTGGTTCCTCTCAAAGAGCAGCATAGCTGCAACACTACATACGTGCCTGGTTCCCGGTCCGAGCGTGCACCAGGACGCGGTTCAGGGTTGTACAAAGCGTGACACATGGCAACTTTGGCTAGGGAGCAAGGGCATGGCCCAAGCGTGCGCTACGCCCCCCTGCTACCCTATGGCGAGCCTCAACTACCCCGCTCCCCTGCCCGGCATACGGCAAACAAGACGCAACTAGAAGCATGCAACAAGGACCACCGGGCAAAACCCAACCCAGACTTGTCCTGGTAACGCCTGAGTTGCTACACAAACATCCTTCAACACCGCCCGGCGCCGCCTCACACAGCCTTGACCTTCGCACCTGCACCAACACCACCCGCCATGAGGCCCTCTGCTGCTGCACCCGCCTGGTGCATGCGCACGAACCTCCGCCTGCTGCGCACCTCCCAACCGGCCGACACAACCACCGCACCCAGCCGCCAGCCCACCGCGACCGCTGCCGCCCACCACAGCCGCCATCCCGGCTGCATTGCCAGCACCAGCATCGCATCCGCCACACACATCAGCGGAGCGGCCACCGCCGCCTCCCAGGCACCCAGCTGCTGCAGGCATGGCATGACCAACGCCCGTATCAAGCTGACTGCGTAGACGGTGCGGCTGTCGCCTACCATTTTGGCGTCGAGCGGTGTTATCCCACACAGCACCAGGACGTAGCAAACCAGGAGCACGGTGGGCCCGGCAACGCAGGCCGCGAGCCGGAACGCCCAAATGTCACTGGGCTGGAGCACTGCCCTGCGCGCATTGGCGCCGAGGCCTAGGGCGCTGCCCCAAGGTCGCCCTTTCCCGTCCTCCCTCTCATCACGCTGCTGCTGCTGTTGCGCGGCTCGCGACCGGATAATGACACGCGCCTGCAGGACCGCCGGCGCCAGACCGTACGACACCGTGTTGAGCACGGCGATGCATGTTGCTTGCGCCAGATGGGCCCACGGAGCCGTACCGCTGCCGCCAGCCGCGCCGCTGCCGCTCCTGACGTGTACGACCCACGACATGGCCGTGCGCACCAACATGGCAAGGGTGACGATGGCACAAAACCCCCACACGCAGGCAGTGCCCCTCATCAGCCCCGCCAGCCGCCACGCCTGGTACGCCGCCTCCAGGGCTGCCGGGGCGAAGGGCCAGGGGAGCAGGAGGAGGAAAGGCCGCGGCACTGCAAGGGCAGCTGCTCCGGCTGCAGTGTACGCGGATGGCGGGGAGGCGCGGTGTGATGGGTGCTGGTGGCCGCTGCCATGCGTGGCTCCCAGGCATGCAGGTGCCTGGTCGGACGTGGCTGCTGCCGGGTGCGCTGAGGGTAGGGAAGAGGCAGAGCTGCTGCTGCAGCTGACATCCTGCTGCTGCTGCTGGACCTGTTCCTGTCCGCAACCGGCTAATAGAGACAGTGTCTGTGTCATGCCGCGGCCACGCAGGTACGGAAGGAGCGCCTGCCAGACGCAGTCAGCGCCCTGCCTGGCCCCCTCCTGCCCCGGCTGTCCCCGCAGCACGAGAGCCAGGTCCTCCAGCAGCGGACCCATGTGGGAATGCCACAGGGAGGACCGCCGCTCGGCCCTGACCAGCACCTCGCTGGGCCCTGATACACCGCTTACATCTGCATGCGGCTGGAAGCCTCCCGCATTGGCCTGCTCCTCCTCGCCCCTCGGCTGCTCTTGCTCCTGCCTCGTTCCATCCCGCTCGTCCGCCTTTGCCAGCCCACCGTCAAACTCGCTCTGGATCGCCTCCCACACGTCGCACACCTCTGCAGCTGCGGCAGAAGGCAGCAGCAGCAGCGGCGGCGCCACCCAATGCACCAGGGAAGGGGCTGATGCTGCACCCTCCCGCTGCGCCCCCACACCCGCAGCTTGGTGCTCCGGGCCCACCATCATGACCCGCAGCACCCCGACTGCATATACCTCGTCTGCCCCCACACCCTCGGCCCCCACAGCCTCCGCCAGCTCCCCCGCCCCCAGCACCAGCTGCATCTCCTGCGCACCTCCCACCAGCTGCACGGGCAGCTCGCGCAGGAGCCTGGTACGTAAGGGGCCACGCGGCGCGAGGCCGCTCCCAAGCGGTTGCCCGGAAGGCTCAGCGCTGCTGCTGGCGGTCCCCTGCCGCTCCGCCAGCACCAGCACCCTTGCCGGCTGCGGCGTGGGGCTGTGCAGCAGCAGCCGCACGGTCAGCGACCCTGACGCAGCTGCGGTGGCAAGGGAGACCGCTGGCGGGCTCAGCTGCAGCAGTCGGCTCGGAGCTGCCCTGCTGCTGCTGCTGCGATAGCCGTGCGTGTCCTCCTGCTGCTGCTGCTCCTGGCCCACAGCTCCTGGCAACAAAGCATCTCCGGGGGCGCGCAGCAGTGCCCCGTCCTGCCCCACCTGCACCGACGCGCCACGCACGCCGCCGCCGCTCTCCCCCGCCACCGCCTGGTCCAGCCGAGGCACCAGCAGCTGCAAAAGCTGCTCCGCCAGCGCGGCACCCCCTGCGCCCCAAGCTGCTGCTCCTCCAAGCACCTCCCCCTCCGGCACCCAGCCCCACAGCACCACCTGGACGCAGCCGCGTATCACCGTGCTGAACAGCAGCGGCTCCGTGACTTCCGCCAGCTGCCGTTGTGGCACTCCACCGGCACGTGCACCAACCCTTGAGCGCCGTGCGGCCGTTGCGAACTGCTGCCGTACAGTGTCGTGCAGTACGGACTCCATCAGGGCGCCGTCCTCCTGGAAGCTGCGCGGGTGCTCCTGGACCTGGGGCCAGCGAGCAAAGGACAGCAGCGCAGGCGTTATAGTGTTTCAGTACCGGCGTAACGCGTAAGCTACCGTAACCAGGGTGAGGGCAGTGCTTCATTTCTGTAACGGAAGTTTCGCCACTGCAGTGAGGAGGTGTGTTGACCAGCAACGCAGTGTACTGTGGGGGGCATATGCAGAACACCCTACCGCCCTAGGATGCGGGTCAGCATGTTGAGCTACCTTGCATCAGGTTTGTCTAAACGCCGGCACAGCGTGCATGCTGTGTGCCGTACGCCGTGCACCGCTACGAGAGACGCCCGAGGCCGTGTCCATGTGGGTTAAGAGGACAAACGCGCAGAGCAAACCACCAAGAACAGTGGGCAGCAGCCTGTCCATCTGAAACTGCAAAGGGTTTGCTGTGACACCCGACATCTCTAGGGCTCCATGCACGGCGCTAGTGATTCGATCGACCCGTGTCCGCGTCTGCGCAAATGCCCAACCCCCCGCAGCCGGCGGCAGCAGCGCGTTCATCCCCACTCTAGGCAAGGCCCTGCGTACCTTGAGGGACACCACTGCGGACGACATGGAGCTGCGGTACAGGGCGCTGGGGCGGGGCGTGCTGCTGGCGCTGGGCAGCACCACCGCAAGCCGTGATGAACTGCAAGGCTGGGCCGCCCCAGCGGGCATGGAGGCTGTGGCTGTTGTACTGGTGTAGTCATGAGTTATCCCAAACTCAACATCCCTGCCGCCTTGAGAGCTTGTACCAACGGGTGTGGTAGGGCTGCACACAGGTGTGCCCTGATGCTGTTGTTGGGTATCGGCAAGGGGCAACTCCCGTTTACCCTGCTGCCGCCTAATCCGCTCCAGCTCCCTGCACAGCTTGGCGTGCTGCCTGCGCAGCCGCCGGTCCACCACCCACGACAGCCACACCGGCCACGCCACCATGGCCAGGCCCAGCAGCACCTGCTGCGCCAGCGGCCGGCACGACAGCAGCGCTGTGTGCTCGAAACGCAGGCCGCCGTCGCACTGCAGAGGCACGGGGAGCTGGCCCGCCGGCTGTTGCTGCTCTGCGTGCTGCTGGCCACCTGTCTGGAGGGTCAGGATGGTGGGTGCGACGCGGTACGCCAGGAAGAACGCTGCTGCTGTTTGCACCAGCGCCAGAAGCACGGTAGGGCCCAGTGTCACCTGCAAAGGTCGCCACAAGTGGAAGAAGCAAGGATAAGTCAACGGGCGGCTGCTACGTCTAGGATGCACTTTCGTCCACAGTTTCCAGCAGGCAGCTCCCCCACACCTAAGCTCCGTGCCACGTATGTTCCGGTGCAACAAACCAGCACCACCTGCGAAGAAATAGACCAAAAAGAAGCAGCCTGTCCTATCGTGCATATCCGGTATGACTACTAGGCAGTATTGGGCCCTTGCTGCCCACCTTGAACGCCTGGTCCAGGACCCCCAGCATGAGTGCGTTGAGCAGGGGGCTGGTGCTGGCGCTGACGGCGTAGCGGGACCAGGAGCGGGCGGGCCACGTGTGGGGCGGCAGCAGCAGGAAGGAGGGCACCAGCAGCACGCAGCGGGAGGCCAGGTCCGCAGCTGTGATCGTTGCCAGGCGCCAGCTGCAGGACAGCGTGGGTGGGGGTGCATGGGCACCTGTTTACCGGTACCGGTACTGTGTGAACGACCGCAATTTGCCACAACTAACTGTCCGTGCTGGCACCTACAAGCGGGCCCCTGCACCGAAAATTGAAATCGGGGCATATGTCGACGACTCATCCAGAGCTGATGCCAGACAGCCAAATCCGTACACGCACGGGCACAGCCTGCAGGCCAAGCAGTGTATGGGAGCACTACGAAAGTCCTTGGAGAAACCTTACCGTCGCCAAAACGCCCACAGTCAGCTGGGCCTGGGGCTGAAGGCCAGCAGGATGAACAGCACCGGAAAGGCCAGGACCTGCGTATTCACAATAGCGCTTGGCCAGTCGCCCAGCCGCAGCGGCAGCAGCAGGGCGTAGGACGGCAGGTGGCGCACGATGTGCAGCACCTGCAGGCGGCAAATAAAAGCCCACCAACCAAGCCAGTGTGGAAGGGTCAGCTGGGCCGGAAGCGTAACAAGCGCACAGCACACAGGCAATCTGTGGGGCCAATGGGACTTCTGCATGCCTCCGCTGGTTCTCTGACGTGCAAGGGCATTTGCGGCCGGCAGCAGCTACCGTAGCCTCCACCGCTACGTGCACCCTGGTACACCACGTGACATGGTACCACATACCGCAATACCCATTCCTCTAATTTACCTAAAATCAATCACCTGCTTGGTGACGCTGGCGCCACATGGGAAGTCCGGCAGGGCCGCCCAGGGGGCCAGGTCGCACCGCGGCGACCCGCCAGGCCCGGGGCCGACCCGTGGGTCAACGGACTTGGCGACGGACATGACCATGAGCAGCGGCAGCACCAGCGCGATGGACAGGTCCCACTCCAGACAGTTCTCTGCAAGTAAAACGCAGTAAGGAGCGCTAGAGGTTGTCGGCTTCTGAGTGGGAAGTCGGTTTACGGAACGAGGTTTGCACCGAGGACTGACGGCAACTCGCTTGTGTCAGCTAGACTTCAAGGCCGCCGCCGACTACGGTACAGACCTAGAGAGTATTATAAGTGAACTTACCTGCCAGGTACGCAGGAAAGGACGGTGAGGTGGCCTCCTGGCCACCACCAAGGGCAGCGCAAGTCGTTGTCCTTGGCGTCTGGCGCTCTGCAGCCTGCGTGTCCTTCATGGTTTCTTGATCGGCCTCGTCTGCGTTTCTGGCGGCCATAGCCGTAAATCTTGTATCCCACTGCCGTCGAGGCAAGTTCGTCGGCCTCGCTTGCAGCCGCAGCCGCAAACCCTGCACTCCGTGATCGTCTTCTGCAGAGCAGCAGTGAACGGTCTGTAGCAACTGTACGTATGACAACGCTTGAATTTTAGACCAGGAAGAACGATGATCCGGAAGCTGCGTGTGCCGGTTGCCGAGAAGGCCATTGCAGAGACGACCGTATGCGGCACAGGCAGGTCGTATCTCGTAGGGGCATCGACGCGCACATGGAGCGCGATAGGCACACCACTTACGCCCCAGGGGCTTCTCATGGGCATGGGGTTATAAGAGCATCGAGCAGCTTACAAGCAGCATTTCACACCTTAACTACGCCACACGTGATGAGCCAAAGTGATCAGCGCCTCGCAATGTTGCGTGGCTCCTCATTGGCAGCTCCATCCCAACGACTCCTGTTTCTCCTCCAACACGTTTAAGGCCAGCCGCAAATGGCGATGGGCCTTTGACCCCACACCTTCAACACACTAGAACAACAACCGTACCAAACCGTTGCAATCAGGTGCAATACTAAAGCACACTTGCCTTGTGTCCCCACAGCCTGCGCAAGGCAGAAAATACCTGACTGCAACCCCACCCGACCAGCCTCTCGTGCAACCCTGACGTGGGTGAACAGACTTGGCAAACATTGGGGATGCGTCGACGGTGGGGCAGAGCTCTGCAACCAACAAACTGTGCACAGACGGACTACTAAAAAGGTGCCATGGCCCAAACACTGAAATGGCAAAGCAAACACAGCATCAAAGCGTGCAGCAGACGGAACACATCAACTCGGTTGGTATGTACACCTTCGGCGCTTATTAGGTGTAGTATGCACCAGCTCCGGCCCGCATAACGCTTTGCGTCCGTGCGGCCGAGCCCCAACAGTCTTCGAGACCCGGCGCTCTTCCAAGTGTGGCGCTGCGCCCCTGGGGCCACTGCAACAGGCCGCACCACGCACAGTGCGGGCAGCAGCGGTGCCCCGCGGTGCCGTGCAATCTACGTCGCCTTACGCCGTCTTCATCCCCCCGCGCAATGCCAGGCTCGCACGCCTCCCGCGGACTCGCCTCCGAGCAGCGTCTTAACCCGTGGGATCAGCACACAGCAAAGCCCCCACGCGTTGTAGCCAGCCCCCAAGCATCCAGCCCTAGCCCCTCCTGCTGCCCGGGACCTCAATCGTCACGATCCAACGCACTCCACCACGGCAGGGACGCAATCAGGCCTCGTCCTCATCCGAGCCGCCGGGCGTGTGCGGCGAGCGCAGCTGCCCACCCTCTCCCTCGGCCTCGGCCGTGTCGGGCGTGCCGCCGCCCGCCGCCGCCGCACCGCTGCCGCCCCCAGCGCCCGCCGCAGTCGCCACCGCCACCGCCGCCGCCGTTGCCGACGCCGAGGTGCGGGACGAGGTGCCGTGGTGGCCCACCTGTGCAGCGTACCGTGAGCACGTCAGGGAAACGATGCAAACTGCAGCTCCAGCTTAGGTACAGGCGGCCGTGGGACTGCGATGCCGCCATGCAGCGGACCTAGCCGGCTTGCATCCCGCCAGGCCCGCGCCAAGTCCTTCTGCCACCCAGCGCGCTGGATACAGCAGCAAGCGCAACCACGCTGAGCCCGGCTTGCCACGTCCAAGCCCACCTGCCACGCGCACCTCCTGCAAAAACCCCGCGTACATTCCCCCACCCTTTTGCAAGCCGTCCAGCCCCCGCCTAATCCCTCCAGGCATCCCCGCCCTAAATCCCATTGCTAACCGTAACACGCCTAGCCCACCCGCAGCCTACCCCTTACCCTACCCATTCCCAGCCCTCCCCTGCCGCACCCGCCCGCTGACGCGCACGTCCACCACCACCACCGTCACGTTGTCCCTGCTGCCCTTGGCGATGGCCGCCTTGGCCAGGCTGCTGGCCACCTTCTTGACCGCCAGCTTGCTGCTGGACGTGCGGCCCAGCTCGCCATGGAACTTCTCAAGCGCCAGCTGCCGCGCCTCCTCGTTGGTGAACACGTCCTGCGGGTACAGGTGGTGACCAAGGCTTTCATGGGGCGACAACAAGCAGTTACAAGCCACTTGCAGGTGCAGGCCTTTATTACATGCAGCTTACTGGCGGTTGTTGCGACGAAAAGCGTCGGGCAGCTCGGACCATCAGAAACCTTAGGTGCAACGCTTGTGGACACCATTGTTGCATCGCAGGGACACCCACGGACGCACTGCCTCAAGCAGCGCTCGGTGCTTAGACGCGCGACACCATGCGTGTTCAGGGCGGCACATGCGCAGGCCAGGAGCGCCCGGACCTCGTCGTCGTCCCAGCCACCGTGAGCACCGTGGTGCTGCACATATGCCATAGCTTACAATGAAATCGGCTACTCGATACAGAGGTGGACGCCACACATGGCTGTGCAATGCGGGATGTGTTCCTCCTTCCGCGCCCATCGCCGCTGTGCAGCCCCAGGAGCTCTTTCCCTTCCCCTCTCTTGCCTTCGCAGCCGCCCCCCGAGTTCTTTGCTCTCCCGCACGTCACGCCGCCAGTCCGCTCGCATTACCCCCCATCCCCCCTGGCTTACCCACAGCCCATCGCTGGCCATGATGAGCACCTGGTCCGTCTGCCGCCGCAGCACCGTGGTCACCTGGGGGCCAGGGGAGGGAACACAGCTTCACGCCTTCACCTACGTGAACTAAGGCGGAGGGCCGGCGGGGAGCAGAATCAGCCGGATGCTGGATGGCGCACACCCTGCCGTGCGACAGGCCAGGCAGAACAGGAAACGAGATTCCCCAACACCGGAAGCAGCAGCTTCTGCCGACCGCCAGGGAGGACCTCTGGCCATACCGACTGCCTCACCAGCAGGGCCCTCGGGTCATCCTTTCCCCCCGTGGCCTTGAGCCTCAGCAGCCCCCCAGCACGCCGGCGTCTGCTTGCACCAGGCAGTTTGCGACCAATGACTTCAAGCACCCGCCATCTCCGCCCTGCAGCCTTCCCTCTCCCCGGGCCCCCTCCCCCGCACCTCCGGATCGGCGATGACGAAGGGCCGCAAGCAGTGGTCGCCGATGGCGCGGCTTACCGCCAGCTCGCCCATCACGCGGTCCCACCACACGTAGCCGCCAGCCTGCTCCACGCGGGACTGGGGACACGGGACGAGAGCGGCAGCGGCAAGGGAGGAGGTGCGGGGTAAGGCCAGCGACGTGTTTGGACTGCTGTACTAGTGCTTTAAGCGGCTCTTTCCCCTGTGCCGTGTGACAATGGGGCATGCAGCGCCTCGCCCGCTCGCGGACGTGTGCCAAAGGAAAAGCAGTTAAGGGCTCTAACAACCCGCTCTCTGTATTTCGTTGCTACTTTGCCACAGTGCAATATGCGCTAGGGCAGGTCGTTCGGTGCGAAACGAAGCACAGCCACGAGTTGTAACCCACACCCACCACTTCGTCTGCGCGCGTGGCCTTGTGGTCCAGGCTGAGCGCCACCGCCTCGGCCTCGCGGCACAGCAGGGCGCGGGAGTCCCCTGCAATTGCAGCACCCAAGATGCCAGATTATGGAAGAGTAACCGACACCACCTGGTTCAAACACGCCTTAACGTTACGGCGGGCACCGATAACCTTGTCCCACCAACAGCCTATTACTACGCAGCGAGCAGGCAACATGGTCCCCACGCTGGCAGTCTCCCCCGCGCGCAGCCCAACCCACCGCAGTTGCCAACCCAGAGGTGCCTTGCTGTCACCAGCGTCACCACCGCCGTGGTCCCGACCTCGTGCGCGCTGCGGTTCTGCGCCAGCTGCTGGTCCGTGCGCAGAAAGGCAGCTTTCAGCGCGGCCTCCATGCCGTCCACACGCACCGGCCACGTCTCCGCTGCGCCTCCTGTCTCCTCCGTTGCTGCTGGTGGTGCTGTTGCCGCAGGCGCTTCCGAGGGGCTGCTGCTCGCAGCCGGGCCGGCGGGGGTCGCAGGCGCTGCATCCGCCGGATGGCTGCTCGCTGCGACGACAGCCTTCAGGTGCTCGTGAAGGCTCTTCGCGCAGTGCTTGGCGACGTCAGGGCCGCCGTGCCCATCGTAGACAGCGAAGAAGTGGACCGGGATGGCTTCCGGGCCTTGCCCGTGCCCTTGCCGAACGGGAGCATGTTCGTTGTCGAGTCCGTTGGCAGCCGACACTGGACGAGCAGCTGGGGCCGTCGCCACCGAGCCTTCTTCTGATTTGCGAGTATCAGATGCCGCAGCTGGGGCGTCAGATGTCGGGCTGGTTATTTGTCCCGCTTCTCCGGCTGCCGGCTGGGCTGACGTAGTGCCGTCGGGTTGGCTCTGAGGTATCGCTGGGAGCTGGTCTGCCGTGATCAACGTCCACCATTTCGGTATCACGACGAGATCCGGCACCGCTTGCCAGCTGCAGGCACACGGCCAGGCAGTTTCGGGCTTAAAACAACATGGAATACCGGGAGTCCTTTTGTCCGCACACCCACGGGGTAAACGCACCTGTCTTCCATGGTCATACGTTGACCCACTACTGATTTAGCAGCGTAGGATGGGCATGCCCCAACGGGTTTGGCCGGGCGCGCGGACGTCACATCCTTTATTGCGTGCGGAGCCCCTTCCATGGCCCCGACAGGCCCTGTAGAGCCTGCAACCAAACCATTATGAAGCAGCACCGCGGGCGTTCGCATCGTTCGGTTCAACAAGTAAGGAAACAGCAGAGCCAACGGCCAGGACCCGGACCCTCGTCTACCTGTTCCGGCTACGCCTTCAACGCCTTTTGGGGCCTTGTCGGCGGTGCCGGGAGTGAGCAGGCCTCCGTTGCCACCATGCACGAGCTGAGGAGTGCCCTGCTGGCCCTGCTGGCTGCTGTGCTTCCATTCCTTGCTGCTGCTTACTTTAAAAGTCTTTAGGAGACACTTCCACATACCCCCCTTACAAAAGCACCCTATTCCTCCTTCTTCATCGGGAGCGAGGGTCACAGGAGGGCCTTCCGAGGAAATGATGTTGTCACTTTGCGACAAGTACCCCTGTTGTATGGGTAAGCTAAAGCCTCTTCCTATTATACGTCATACGCTGCAAACTCCAGCCCTCGCTGCGCGGCAAAGCGTCTTATTGACGAGCATGGGCCGAGAGCAGCATGGGTCGAGACGCGCAGGAGCAGGAGAGCAGGAGAGCAGGACAGGGGAGCTCCCACCAGGCAATAGGTCGAACACTGGACGGGAATGATTGTTTCTAACTTCTCAAGTCTATGCTAAGGAGATTTTCAACATCTTATCAGAGTCCCTTCCACCCTGCGGGTTCCGCACGGTGCTCGTGTGAAAGCCATGAACAGCTTAGAGGCTGTTAGAGTTCTTAACGTGTTTGATGAAACGCTGGAAGCACTACGGTGCGTGCAATGCAAAGCTAAGGACATGGGCATGCGCGGCTCACAGTTTGGTGTAAACAATGGCCGCGCTACCCCTGCCAACCCACACAGTATGATATCATATGTTACACAAGATGTTCTTGACACGGCGGAGCAGCTCCGGGACATGCTGGGCGAGGTGCGCCGGGTTGCGAGCACCCTGCCCCTACACCTGTCCAGGGAGCTGCGGCCGGCAGCGGACTTGTGCCACACGCTACCTGCCCAGTGTTTCTCACATCCAGAATGGCTTTCTTCGCCCACCATCTTCCGCACCTTGACGTCTTTGGGGTGCCACCTGAGGTTCCTGCCGCCTCCACCCCGGCCCCCGGCCCCCGCCCCCTGGCCCCCCCCCTCCTCTCGCGCGCTAGGACCTTGCGAACACGCTGATCCGGCACCGGCAGCTGCTGCAGTCCGCTAAGTCCGCGCTCAACAACGACCAGGTGCAGGCGTCCACGCTGGAGCTAGTGCGGCTGCTGCGGGCGGGGCACGGCGTGGTGGCGCTGGGCACGGAGGCGCGCGGGGGGCCCTGGCGGCAGGCAAGCGGTGATGGGGCGACCGGGACCTGAGGACGCGGTGCTGTATGCAGCCCGCTGGGAGCATGACATTACGGACTGTACTGTGCTGCTGGATCCCACGGCGCGTGGCAGCAGCATGGTGGTCCCTTACCGGCAACGAGGTGCATGCGGGGCGCCAGCCCTTGGAGAACCTGGGATGATTTGGGAGCTATGCTGTAGGGCCGCATGGTTGTTGCAAGAGAGACCCCTGACTCGCTGCTGACTACATCACCTTTGCAGAAATCGCCATGCGCCCAAAAGCTGCAAGTGTTGCCGTACGAGCGCATGTACGGCATCCTGCAAACGCTGCAGTTCTTTGAAAAGGTGGGTGACCTGGGTCTTGGGTCGTGGTACGTGGCGCGCCGCCGACATCGGTATGTTGGTGGCCCGCACAGGGTTCGTACGATGTGGAAGTAAGGACTGCTGGTGGTACCATGTGCATCTGGCCCAAAATTTCGTAATTGAGAACCTGGCCAAACCATGGGCATGCCGCACCCGGTGGCACCTCGACAGAGTGCATTGGCCGAAAGTGCCGTACCGCTGGCCTTATCTTGCGCGCCAGCGCCTGGGCGACCTTCCTGCTCCCAATCCCGGCCACCTCATCCCACCCGCAGCTGCGGCACTACGCGCAAAAGCGGCTGACCACCACCGTGGAAGAGGACAGCAGCAACAGAGAGTACTTCGAGGAGGTGCGCGGGGGCGTGGGAGGCCTGTGGGGCGGGGGGCGGGGGGAGATGCGGCGGGAAACTACAGGACTACGGGACAGGAGGTTGGGGCTGAAGGGTCCAGCACGATGGAGTCGGCCTGCTGGCTGTGGTGGCTCCTGCTCACAGGCGCCAGCCGGCAGCTTGACGCCAGCGCCATGCTGCTGATTACCCGTTTGCCGTGGTTGCTTCACCGGGTGCCTCTGCTAGCGGCGAGGTGTGAGGGAGGGGCCATGGACTGCAGGCGGGGGGCCGGCGCGGTCAGGGGCTTGGGGCTTGGGGTATGGGGGCGGCTGGCAGGCGCGGGGGTGCTTTGCCGCAGCCCCGATGCACGGGAGGCGCTGCGGCCGCACGCCCACTAGCTTTGCCGGCTGGTGCACAGGCCAAAGCATACCAAAGCCAACACTCCATCCCAGCACTGCGTGGACTGAACGGCCTGGAGCTTCTTCCGGCTTGCGCGCTCTGTCCTGCGGTGGCCTCCCCCGCCACCCGCTCCCTCCCTCGCTCGGCCGTCCTGCGTGGCCCCACCCCCTACTCTCCTACCCCTACCCCTACCCCCATCCCTGCCCCCAGGTCCGCGACCGCGAGGAGCGCGCTGTGGCCGAGCGGCAGCAGCTGGAGCAGAAGCTGCGGCTGCAGCGGGTGGAGCTGGCCAAGGCGGCGGGGGCGCTGCAGGTAGGGGAGAGGGACGGGTTTGCAGAGCGGCGAGCCGCACCCACCAAAACCCCTCCTCCCCGCCTCCCCGCCAGCGTGTCCCCGACTCCCTGTCGCCCTTGCGCTGCTTCTTCACTGTGTCCACACCAAGCGTACCCTGCCTCGTCCCCAAGCCTTCTAAGACCGCGCCCGCAGCCGGCTGCACCCAACCCACTCCCCTCCTTGCGTTCCTCCGTCCCAGGTTGCCGAGGACCGCGCCCGCGGCGAGCTGCACGAGGTGCAGGCCACCACGCAGCAGAACGTGGCGGCCATCGACGCGGCGGCGCGGCAGCAGCGGGAGGGGGACCATGTGGCGTACCAGGTGGGGTGGGAAGGAAGGAGCTGGGGGGGCCTGCCTGGCGTTAGAGGGAAGGCTACGAGGCGGCAAGAACGCGTGCGTGTCCCGGTGTGCTGCTTGTGCATCCGGGTACTTTGGTTGGCAGGTCTTGGTGTCTTGCATGTCGGTTACCGGTGTAGGGTTGTGGGCGTCATAGGCCGCCGCAGATGGGCCCCAGGCAATGGGTGGGCGCTGGCCGCTGTAACTGCGGCGGTGTGGTGAGTAAGCAAGCAGGCGTGTCGCGTGCGCCCAGAAACGGCCTACCCTGCATACTGGTGGTTCAGCTCGTTCAGGCGCCAGCATGAACCTGTCCAATACCGACCGCATGGCATTGTGTGCTGTTAGTTAGCTTTTCGACATCCCGTCCACGGGTCAAAGATGCCATTCGTGTGTTCCCTTCACTTTTCCCCTGCCCCGCTCACCTCGCCAGGGCCCTCACCGAGCCCGCCCACGGGAGGCATACGGTGCATGCCGTTTGCGCGTGACAACGTAACCCGGGTCGTCCCTTCCTCCCCGCCCCCAGTCCGACCTGTCGCTGCTGACCAAGGAGCTGGCCACCGCCCGGGCGGAGCTGGCCCGGTTGCGGGCAGAGCACAAGGACAATGAGGCGCTGCTGCGGAAAGCGCGCAAGAGGGCGGAGCAGGTGGGGAGGTCTGGGAGGGTATGGGGGGTGCCGGGGGCCGGTGGCGGCAGGGGCCGCGTGGGAAGGAAAGGGGTTGCGAGGGAATGCCCAGGTTGTTGGGGCCGTGAGGCCTACTCCGTTGGCATTCAGACACTGTGCTGCGAGTGCTGCAGTGCTACCACGTGGCCTGCCCCATGCTAGCCAGGGAGGGAGTGCACCCCGTGGTGTACCAGCTGTGTGCTGCCGTTGCCCGGAGCGAGAGGCAATGCGCCACAACAGCGGGCTGCGGTTCTTATTTTGTTGGTGATCGCACTTCTTAGTGAACTTCATCACCAGTAGCACGCCTAACACTCGTTACTGGTGTTGTTCTCCTGTCCCCCAAAGGATGTGGAGGTGCAGATCGGGGAGTACGACTCCGACGTGGGCGCCAAGGAGGAGGAGCTGGCCAAGGCGCGGCAGGAGTACGAGGCGGTCATCAAGCAGCTGCAGGTGGGGGAAAACGGAGGGAGGCAACCAAACAGCAGGTGCACGGACATCAAAAGTACTGCGCTCCGGCACTCACAGGCCCTGCTGTCCGTGCTTCCAGCTTTTTGGCGTCCTCTTGTCCGTTTTCCAGTTGCCCTCACCCTCACTGCAAACCCTACTGATTGCGCTTCACGCCATACCCCCGACCCCCGACCCCCAGGACTACACGTCCGGGTGGACAGCCATGCACCAGGAGCGCATGGAGTACGAGGAGCGCGAGCGGAAGCTGGCACACGAGCGGTTCCAGGTGGGGCAGGGGACGAGGGGTTGTGTGTGAGGGAGAAGGCATCTCCAGGTGCGAGGAGGTGCGAGTGACGGTGTCTTCAGTACCCCCGCTCCTGTCCTCAACCACAACCACAACACATGCAGTCAGTCCAGGCGTTGTCACAGCCCTGACGGTCTTCGCTGCAACGGTCTACGGCACCATGTGCTCCACGCCGGTCAATTGTGAAGCGTGGACTCTCGACCCTTAACCCACACTCGTTCCATGCTTCCCCAAGTTGCGTTGGACCGGGCTAAAAGCCACTTCCTCCGTGAAGTTTAAATCAACAGTTGCCTCTGCTAACAAGATTTTCCCCAACCAACGTCCCCGCCCCCTCAGGCCGCCCTGGCCGCGGTGCGCAAGAACCGCGCGGCACGTGTCATCCAGGCGGCGTGGCGGGCGTACAAGAGGGCCAAGGAGATAGCGCGGAAAAAGGCAAAGAAGGCCGCGGCGAAGAAGAACGCCAAGAAGAAATGAGACCAGGTAGCAGAGCGAGCTGTACAGTAGTGTTTGGGGACCGGAGTGTACGGTACCGTACTGGGAGGTGGTGCTGCACGGTGCTGCAAAGCACCGCGCGCAGACAACTGGGGTTTGCGGCAGGCGGGTTGATGGGCCGTGCGCTACGCGAGGTACAAGGGGCTGCCCTGAAGGCACTTGCTGGACGCAGTCCTGTTACACTGCTCGCTCTGCCGGACCTTGGGCCACTCGAGGCACGTCGCAACCGGTACTGGCGCACGACGCGGCCGTAAGGACTGGGCACTGGGAACGCATGGTGCGATGGCAGGCGGGGCAGGGGTCAACAGATGTTGCACTGTGGGGCAAGGCGGCTAGGAACATTCCTTGTTGCAAAGCGCGTAGGCACCAGCCACCAGGGGAGCTGATTAACTGCACTGTTGGACGCCCGGGAAGCACTATTGAGGGAGTGTCGGGGATACGGTATGCATGGCGCTCAAAGGGGACGTAAGGTGCGGCCGCAGGGCAGTGGCCACGTGGCAGGCGGCCATTGGGGTTTGGTGCCAGGGCTCCCATCGTCCCCTGCACGAGGGCGCCGTACTGGTTCAGAATAGTGCATGCTGCAGTCCAATGCGTGCAGTCCCCTGCCTGGCACCGTTTGGATAAGCACGGCCGGTCGCGGGTTGGTCAAGTGAGGTTTGCAAGCAGCCCTACACGGTTGTATAACTCTATCGAGCTTCTGATGACGTGGAGAAGGCTCTGGCATTCCTGCAAAGATGTGTTCCGCTCCTAAGCATTCCTCTCTGCTGCCGTGGACCGTTATGAAGCGCTTGAACCATGGGTCGGTTGTGACCTCGTCGGCTTCCAGATTAGCACAATGCGTCGTTGCATTATCCACGTAGTTTGGGGATAACCATGCGCTGGCTACAGCAGCATGCCTGGCTGGGTCTCGGCTCCGCGGGGCAGCTGCGTCCGCGCGGCAACAACTACTGCCTGCTCATTGGGTGTGACCTTCTCCAACGTCAACTCATTGACCTTACTCAAGGCGTCATCTGGTGAAATTATTCTATCTAAATCACTTGCATGGTCCTGCTGCCAGTCAGAGTCGTGCAAAAAGCGACACACCCCGTCAGCTCGAATTCGATAGCGTCAGCACCTCGACTTTCGTTCCAGAATGATTGATGTTTGAATATAAGATGACTTCCAGAGGCTAAGGTACCCAAAAGGCTAAAGCGGTCCAATCGGCTAATCCCGACCAATTCGCACTGACTTAACGGCCGTCCAGCTCAGTCCTCCGCACAAACGGTCTCTCACCCAGTCAAATAGGGCCGATCACACGGACCCCATATACAATGGCCCATACTACTGTTAACAGTTTGAGGAACTCTGTCTTCGCGCAGTCCTCTTTCCACCACTCTGTCCCTCCACACCAACCCGTCGCTCGCGGTGTACCCCGACGACGACTTGTCTCACCCGCCCCCGCTCTTGTGAAAGAGGCCTCCTCGCGCCCAACAATGCCGCGGGTGAGGCCTGCAAGACGCGGGGGCCTTGTTAATTGCTCGTTAGCATGTCACCGTGATACAGCTGTTCCGATGCTTCCGATGCTTCACGCACACAGTCGCGTGACCGTTGCGCTGCTCTGCAAGCAAGGATGATATAGCCAGCACGCTGAACCTCATACTGGTGGAGGCCGGGAGACCTCCTTGAGAGGACCTGCGCGATGCCGTCAGCCTAACGCACATCTACGCGACAACTTGCAGCTGCGTGGTGTCCTTGGGCTTGCCATGAAGCCAGCCACACATGCCTTGTATACCTTTTAATGATGCATAGTGTATAGTGTCCTGGAATTGGGGCAGTGTTGTCCAGTCGCGGCCACTGAACTTCTGACATTTGTCGCGCCAATTGCCTTGCCCCGCGTGCGTCCCCAGCTCGACGCTCCCGTGCAGTACTTTGCGGACGGCAGCGAGATGGATTTCCTCGTCAACAGCAAGTCGGCCATTGACTCCGGCCTGAAGCCCAACCGCGTTTACCGGAACCTGTCGCCGGCGCAGCTCTACGAGATGGTGCGACGCTGGGCGCGGCCCTGGCCTGGAACTGACCCCCGTGCTGCATAGCACGCGACCCGACCCTGCGCACTGCATGGCGTCGACACAACCAGTTACTGTGACCAACCGGCATGCTGAGGTGTATCTCTTGCTAACTCTCCAGATACGTGCGCGCATTTGCCGTTGGGCTCACCTGCCGGAGATAGACGTAGCCTAAGACACGCACGCAACTGCTTTGTAGCGTGGAGTGCTGGAATGTGGTTGATCCACTCCGGTATACTTTGCCATGCTTCCACTCAATCATCGGAATTTGGGTTACTTTGTGCGCATGCCACTGCTTCTGTGCATGGCAGCCACGTGGTTATGGTCGAGTGTCGTACAATTGGACCCTTCAAACACCTGCGCCGTCCAGAAACCCCAGCACCCTCCACACAAGAGCACATGACTGGTATTGGAAACTGTAATGTGGGGTTTCTCAACCCCTTCACCATCAACGTCAACAAAGTTCGTGCTGTCCTCGCTTCAACCGCCCGCCGCAGGCCCTCAAGTTTGAGCCTGGCACGCACATTTCGTCCGCGGGCGCCCTGACGACACTGTCTGGTGAGACGAATAGGCCTGAAACCTGTCGAGCCACCCACGCCCCGACTCTCCTAATCACGAAGCACATCGCCGCACGTCTTTGACATGTGAGGCACCAAGCCTTGCCACGACTGCGGCACCTACCCCACACGTCTCCTACCCTGCCCATGCCGTTCTGTGTTACTCATGCCCTCCCCCTGCCCCCTGCCCCCTGGCCCCTGCCCCCTGCCCCCTGCCCGTGCCCCTGCCCCCAGGCGACAAGACCGGCCGCTGCCCAAAGGACAAGCGCGTCATGCGTGACCCCGACACGGAGAAGGACGTGTGGTGGGGCGGCGCCTCGCCAAACTTCCCCATCGACGAGCGGTGAGCACCGCACTGTCAGCACCTCACCCACACGTTCGCTGCAGCCTTCTTGTCGCCCGGGCACTCTTGCCTCCCTGGTGCTTACCCACGTGCACCTGTCCCCTCCGGCCGGCCCCCATCCTTCTTCCCACCTTCGCAGCACCTTCCTGACCAACCGGGAGCGCGCCATCGACTACCTCAACACGCTGGAGCGGCTGTATGTGGTGGACGCGTTCGTCAACTGGGACAAGCAGGTGGGCCAGGAGGGCGGGGAGGTTGTGGGGCACCAACGGTTGGTGTTGGCTACCGGTAATGAGCCAGGACTTGTGCAAGTCACGGCGAGTGCCAAGAAGCAGGCAGCGCCCAATAAAGCAACCTACTCGTCTACGTGCACTTTGCTTCCCAGCTAACCTCCGCCGCACGCCCCCGCGATCAAGCCTGTCCCTCCCCTCGCCCCCTGCCTGTTCCCTCCCCCAGTCCCGCGTCAAGGTGCGCGTGGTGGCCTGCCGCGCCTACCACGCGCTGTTCATGCACAACATGCTCATACGGCCCACGGCACGGGAGCTAGAGGAGTTCGGGGAACCGGGTGAGGAGGCGGGAGGGGCGGGAGGGCGGGGGCGGCGGGTCCTTGTCGGCGGGTGACACTTATGGCGGAAAAGGACGGGACGGTGAGGGTGCAGCAGGTGCGTGCGGTGCGGCGGAGCGCTGTCGGCTGCAGGGCGCAATGCCCACAAGCCCCACCACCCCACATTGCCCGTGTTGGCCGTACGTTGCACTCTCGACGCACTATGTTCGCCCCCACACCGCCCCCCTCTCATTCTGCCCTGTAACCCCGCGCGGAAACCCCCGCAGACTTTGTGATCTACAACGCCGGCGCCTTCCCCGCCAACAAGTACACCAACTACATGACCAGCCAGACGTCTGTGGACCTGTCGCTCAAGCACCGCGAGCTGGTCATCCTGGGCACGCAGTACGCGGGGGAGATGAAGAAGGGCGTCTTCACGTGAGTGCCGTGCCACGGGGGCACCAGGGTCTGGAGGTGACACGGGTGCAGGCTGCACCATGCTGCTTGCTGTCCCCGGCCGAGCCCTCGTCCTTACCTCGTTGTGGCCCTCCCAAAGCTCGCCCCAAACCCTTCCTGCGGTCCTGACAGCCATGACGCACAATTGTCGACTCCCTGTCCCCTCCCTATTGATAACCCTGCCCCCTGCCCGGTCCCCAATACCCCCTCCCGCTGCGCAGGCTGATGCACTACCTGATGCCCATGCAGGGCAAGCTGTCGCTGCACTCGGGCTGCAACGTGGGCGCCAGGGACGACGTGACGCTGTTCTTCGGACTGAGCGGCACCGGCAAGACCACGCTCAGCGCGGGTGAGGATGCAGCGGCAGCAGGGGTTGCGGATATCGTAATACGGCGCACTTTGGCTGAACCCAGCGGACGGCTGTGCACACCCAAGCTCAGTAGCACATAAGCACCCTGACCTCGGCCCTCGGCCCTCCTCTTACCTTTCTCTTCTCAGCTATTCCCTTCCGCACAAAGCGTACCTTTTCTTCCATTAACACCGTACCTCTACGTTCCCTGACTTGCCCCCATTCCTTCACCCCGCGCCCCAGACCCCAAGCGGCCGCTCATCGGCGACGACGAGCACGTGTGGAGCGACACGGGCGTGTTCAACATCGAGGGCGGCTGCTACGCCAAGTGCATCGGCCTCAAGCAGGAGACGGAGCCGGAGATCTTCAACGCCATCAGGTGGGCGGGGGTAGCCGCACAGCAGCAAGCTAGCAGAAGCGGAGGTCAGTACTGCACAGTGTTCGGTGGTGTGGGCGTGGCGTTGGGTGCTGGAGGGGGCACTGGGAAGGCACCCGCGGCCGCTCACCCCATGTCGTGCCCATCCGCACACGGCTGCGTGGACCGCTGGTGCTCCGTTGCTATGTGTTACGTCTTGTCCTGATCCAGGTCCCTGCCTAACCTTAATCCACCCCACAGGTTCGGCACGGTGCTGGAGAACGTGGACATGGACCCCAACACACGCGTGGTGGGTGGTGGGGCAGGGAAGGGAAGGGGTCCGTGGCACACGCCCGGGTGCAAACGGGCTGGAGCTCTTATCTTGGGCCCGTGGTGGTGGTGCGCGAGAGCTCCAGCTAGCGCTTCCCCCTCCTGCGCTGCGTGTGACGTTGGCATGCAGGGTGCTGAGAGCCGCCCCATGTGCACCGTGCCCCGCTCACCACGATCCCACGTCTCACGCCCCCACGCCCCAACGCTCCCACGTTGCGCGCCCCCAGGTGGACTACTCGTCCTCGCGGCTGACGGAGAACACGCGCGCCTCGTACCCCATCGAGCACATCGCCAACGCGCGCATCCCCTGCGTGGGGGGGCACCCCAAGAACGTGAGTACGCAGTGGCGGAGCAGGACGTCGTCCCCAGTGATACGTTATCTGTTGCCACTGCCATTGCTGGCTGTACGGTAGCCATTTCGGCGGTTCCCATGTTGCTCTCGGCTCCTGCACACGGACACACGGCCCACCCACCCTCGGCTGCCTTCCCACCTCGCACAGGTGATCCTGCTGGCGTGCGACGCGTTCGGCGTGCTGCCCCCCGTCAGCCGCCTCACGCCCGAGCAGGCCATGTACCACTTCATCAGCGGGTACACAGCCAAGGTGAGGGGGCAAGGGTCCTGGCAAGTTGCACGCACCATGGTCTTATATATCACGGTCTGAGATTTATTTTGAAAATTATTGGGCTGGGCACGTCGCTCAAGATGTAGACCAGTGCGCCTTGGCGCGAGCCTGCTGCCCCATCGCACGCCCGCTGTCCATCGCATCTCCTTGTGTACGTCCTTGCTGCTCCATGCCAGCTCCTAACGCTGCCCGCCTGCCTCACTCGGCCCTCCCCCCTAACCCCCTTGCCCCAGGTTGCGGGCACGGAGCAGGGCGTGACGGAGCCCACCGCCACCTTCTCGGCCTGCTTCGGCAGCGCGTTCCTGGTGCTGCACCCCTTCAGGTGGGCATAGGGAAGGGGCTGGCGTACCTGGCTAGCTGCTTGAGCCGAACTTCGGGGCACGCATGGCCCTTGCAAGTTGCAACACCACCGCGTCCTCTTTTGCCGACCCGTGCTCGCAATGCCCGCGAGCTTCCCGCCTTCTGCCTTGTCTTCCCGCCGCCGCAAGCATACCCGACCTAGTCTCTTGACCTCCTCCCCTCCCCACCCCTTTAGGTACGCGGCCATGCTGGCTGACAAGCTGGCGCAGCACGGCACCAACGCGTGGCTCATCAACACGGGCTGGACGGGCGGCAAGTGAGTGCGGCCAGCCGCGAGCAACAGCCTGCATGCGCACTGCCCGCTTTTGCTTCCGCTGATTCCCTCCCTAGTTACCGCCGAGAGCACACTGACTTTACGCTGCTTCACTGCCGTCCGCCTGCTGCCCACGCGTGCCCGCCTGCCGCCCTGCCCGTTGCGGTGTACCGTCGTCCGCAATGCACCCTGGCGCCGTCCCAGACCCTGACGGCTGCCACGTGCCACGTCCTGCGTAACCCCTCTCCCGTGTCCCTCCCGCCAGGTACGGCGTGGGCAAGCGCATCAGCCTCAAGCACACGCGCGCCATCTTGGACGCCATCCACAGCGGCGCGCTGGAGCAGGCCGAGTACGCCACCACGCCCGTGTTCGGCCTGCAGGTGTGGGCGGGGGTGCTGCGGGGCTGGGGCAGGGGGGCGTAGTGAGCCGGGTGGGGGGCGGTCTGGGCACGTGCGCTCGTGCGAGTGCGTTTGGCAGTGCCCTTCCGGCGGAGCGCGCCCATGGCTGCAGTGCAAAATTGTTACTGGTCTTCGGGCCAAACCGTGCAGAGGTCAATTGGTGCTGTGAAGGCTGGTCCTGCTCCCTTGCACGCAGTGACATGCTCCTTGACCACCACCCCCACTATCCCCACAGGTGCCCACGTCCATCCCCGGCGTGCCCCCCGAGATCCTGACCCCCGAGGCGGTGTGGCCCACGCGCGACGCCTTCGCCTCCACCCTCAACACGCTGGGACACATGTTCGTCACCAACTTCGAGTCCTTCAAGTGAGTAGCCATCAGCCTTAAACTCACTGACTCCCGGCAGGCCGGCACCTTCTATCTGTCCGCAGGGCCGGCTGTTCCGCCCCTCCGTGGACTGTTGCCTTTACCTGGTCTTCTTTCTTGTAACTGCCCGCCCTGGGCCGCCACATTACCTCTCGACTGCGCCCATGGCCAGTCCCCCCTTAGATGCCGTGCACTCCGCCATTGCTACCCCACACCCCTTCTTTACGCGCTGTGTGCACCCCCAGGGACGGCGAGCAGTACGTGGGTGCCGACATGGTGCGCCGCATCACAGCGGGCGGCCCCACGCCCCTCGCTGCGGAGGAGGTGGCCAAGGCCGGGTTCAAGGCGCTCACCATTGGCTCGGCGCCGACCGTCCAGGTGCAGGTCAAGGCCTAAGGGGGTAAGCGATACAACCGTGAAAGGCCTGAAGGGGCAGCCTTGGGCTTGTCTAGGTCGGCTGTAGGGATGCAATGCTGACCGGGTTCAAGGCACTGTGCATGAGCACTCCTGATCCCAAGGCCTAGAGAGGCGGGGCTGTATGTCCTTGGGCCTTTTGGGGGCACAATGCTCGGCATCAGCGCGGCGCCGACGGAGGTCGCGGCCTGCTGGGGCAGTGGTATGGTGCCCGGGTCTGGTTGTGTGGACCCCAGTGCTGTAGCGACGGGGAGCACGTGGGTAGATGGAAGGGCCTGGTGTAGTGCAGCTATGCATTGTGCATTCCTGGGTTGAGCTGCGCTTGGAAATCTGAGACTTCAAACTTGGGTTTTGACGCCGTGGCTGCGTTGCTAGCCAGCTGCTGACGGTGCAGGGTGGCAGTTGGAAGGGTGGAACAGTTGGGGAGCAAGGAGGTGGCTGACGCGCGAATGAAGTGGGTGTGCGCGTGTGACGGACAGATGGAAACCGCGTTCCGATCCTTGCGGACGACTGTGTAGACTAGTTGCCGTTGATGCGGTGCACGGTGTATTGTATACCTAGTCATGAGCACGCTGATAAGTCGTTCGGATGCATATGGTATGTAGACATGTGGGTGAGGGGGAGTGGGTGCTGAGATTGGTGCCTGCGCCTCCCTCGCTCACACAACAGACTGCTGTGTGTGGATGCGAGCCCGTGCCTGATGCACCCAAGAGCAGTTTTGGCATCACAGTTGGTTTCATTCTTCCCCTTGTTTTGCTGTTGGCAACTGCATTCATGGGCTAGTGGGCATCCTCAGGGCATGGCATGTCGGTCTGGGTGTGGGTTGTATCGGGTGATGTCTGGGACCTTGGTGAAGGCAAGGCTAAGCAGGAGTGTGGCAAGGTGCGATAGGACACGATGGTTACGCAGAGACGTAGTCGGCGTGTGAAGACCTATCCTGGTTGGCGAATGGCTGATGTGTGAGCAGTGGAGGATCGTGACGTCGTCTGCTGGCCGAACATCAGGACGGCTCTATGTTATCTACTTTTGTAGCCTTGGCCCATGCGCCCAAGTGTACGTAGAACATCAAGCTGGCGTGCTTGCAGCAGGCATGTGGCTGGCAGGTGGCCCAAGAAGCAAGAACTTTGCTTGGAATGCCGTTGGGTGAGACCCCTACGTTCTGCACCCTCGTCGGGCCTTACCCACAAAGGACAGCGAATCGCCGTGTTGTTGGGTCCCTCAAGTCCTGCCATTTCTGCCGTCCGAATCCCCGCTTTCCGTTGCTTGTGCACACCGGAACCTGCGCATTGTGCAGCTCGCATGTGCGGTGAAGAGCACTTGCGTCCTACACGAGCATTGTGTGTAGGAGGATGCAGTGATGGCAGGTACAACGCATGTTTCAAAGCGAGTTCAAGAGGTCTAGACCGCGATGGCACGAGCATTGTGTGCATTTCGTGTGTCCAGGGCGGTCTATATAGGAAAGCGGCACGCGGTCCGCTTTGGACTGTGGCCAGCACACCCCATGGTGCACAATGGCTGTGCATCGCCCAGCCCGCAGCTGGACAGTGGACGCCGCACTGCACACAGCTGTGCCCATGGCAGTGGGCCGTACCGGTGGGCCGTACCGGTGAGCCGTACCGGTGGGCCGTACCGGTCATGCTTGGCCTCCTTTACAAAGCAATGCAGCGTAAAGCGGCTGCGCTCTTCGCGACTTAAATCAAGCAGCCGTGTCCCACTGCCCCATCGCTCCTACCTACGCAGGCCTCAGCTGTTGCTCGATGACCGCCCGGGCTGCCTCCACGGCCGTGCACCATAATCCACCGGAGCCATGACTACCGGACTCGTACCTGCATCCCCTTCCCTTCGCTTCGTCTGCTACACCTATGCTATCCCTTGTGGTCCCATCACCAAGCTCCCGTCACCACCAGTACCACCACCAGCACCAGCGTCTACCCTCCAAGCCACACTGGTGCCCCTTCCAACCGCACCACTTGCAGTATGCCCTACAACGCCGGCGAACCCGTCATCTCGTACACCCCGTAAACGCAAAGGACGTCCTTTGTGAACTCACAACGCCTATTATAATACAACCTGAATGAATTGCTTAAACCTGCTGACCACTGAATGAGCCCTACACACCGGCACACAGGCCCGGCGAGCACCGCCTGGCCAAGGACGCCGAGATGTGTACGGAGAAGCTCCGGAGGCCAAAGCGATGGGTGCCGCTTGCCTGTGTGCTGCCCAGGACATCGCCTCCGCTCCGCCTCCGTCCGCTGCCCTTGCAGGTGCCGCACACGCTGGCTGCCGCCGCCCCTCACACCTTGTCGTCCTCGAACTGCCACTGCGCGCGGAGCCAGGTGGCGGGGCAGCGTGCGGGTCAGCCACAGGTACCGGTATCAGAGCTCTTGCTCCACCACAGCTTGCGCACGGACTCGTGAAAGGCCCCTCTCCGCAGCCCATGCCTGCCCCGTCTTTTACGGCGGCCCTCGGCACGTCGCTACCCTGACCGTCCCTCAACTCCCTCCCCACACCTGTAATGCCCTGTTCCCCTCGTACACGCCATACATTCCGCCCCGCCTTCCCTTACGTTTGACAGCTTGGGGCTGCGGTTGCCCACCCGGGCGCAGTACTCGGCGTCTCCCGGCGGCCGCTTCTTGTCGGTGTTGGAGGCGAGCATGGAGCGCAACGACATGGCAACCTGGGGATGGGACAGGGTTCGTTGCATGTAGTAGCCAGGCTAAACACGAAGCCGGTCGGTGCATGCATGTTCGATGCGGAGGAAGGGACCAAGGCAACCGAGAGCGGCGTGGCAAAGCACAAAGAGCGGAAAAGCGGATGCGTGTTGACTTTACAGAGTAAAGGTCAAGGCCCACGTGGGTGGCACATCGTGGGCAATGGCTTGCATGGCGCAAATGCGTGGCGCCATGCCGCCATAGTACAGTCCTGAGCAAACTAAAAGCGCTAGCCAGTACGCGAACCAATGAGCAACAGGGACATGAGCCTTGTTGCAGTCCTTTGCCCGCTCCCACTGCACACCTGGCTGGCACCTACCTTGCTCATGGTCAGGGCAGGCGACCAGCCCCCGTTGCGCCTGCAGCGGACAGCACACGGGTGCGCGTTAAAGCGCTGCCCAAGCACGAAACGCAGACAGAGCATACGGTTACGAAAGGCAAAGCGGCCGCCAGCCGCTGCAGCTTTACACCGTAACGCTCAGCTCGGTCAACGTCTCGGTGCGGGCGTGCATCTCCCTCAACCCGCTCGCTGTTGCGCCCAAGAGCCCCCAAACCGCCGCCACCCTAAGTGCAGGCACCAACATGTACGGTACACCCCGCCGTCCCCCGCCCAGTCCCTGGCCTCACCCCGAGTACAGGATGTCCAGGCAGATGTGGCCGTTGCTGCAGCCAGGGGCGGAAAGAGTAGAAGAATCCGAAAAGGAATATCAGAGAAGGAAAAGGGCGGGGTGATGGGACGGGCGTGGGAACGCGGGGCTTACGGCAGGTGAGAAGCAACAACCGGCTGCCAAGCTCTCCAGGCGTCCAGTACTTAAGGAAGGGAAACGGGCAGCATGGTGATGGCATAACAAGCAACTGCATGCCAGAAAACTGCCAGGAGACTGTCATCATGCAGCAACAGGAAGACTGGAGGGCGCCTCCCGTCCCCAGAGCACCGCCACTGCACACCTGTAGATGTGGGGGTGCACGGGCGAGGGCGGCACGAACGTGATGTCCGGGGGGTCCAGGGGGTACTGCTCGCCAAACTCGATGCGCAGCCGGAACACCTCGTCGGAGTAGATGCGGGAAACACCCTCGGGTCCCTGTCCGGGGGGTGTGGGGGCGGAACGGGGGCCAGGGCGGGGGCGAGAGGGCGGGCACGGCGCCGAGGGTTACACGCATGGGTCATGGGGACCCCGGACCCGGACAAGACTGGGCAGTTGAGACCAGAGACACTGCAGAAGCCGGGGAGTAAAGCAGGAACGGGGACGCGGGAGGCCAGAGGCCAGGAGGCCACTGGGGGATACGCGCGGCAGCGGACGGCGGCAGGTGAGAAGGCTGAGCAGGCCCCGCGGTGCGGTGAAGGGGGCAGCACGTGGCCTTGCAAGCCCGACAAGCAGGCGCGTTCAGCCAGCGCGTGTTTGCAGGTCCTCCTGTGGCCCACCGTCCATGCTCGCCAACGCGCACAGACACTCTGTGATGCTATCTGGTTTGCATCCCCGCCCTTGCCCCACCTGCATTAGCACGATCCACACCGTCATTGGCTCTGCGCTCTCCAGGCAGCAGCCCTCTGCGGGAGCGAGGTAAAGATGAGCACGAGTGCTCCAAGTGAGTATAAATCCGGGGGTGCGGTATAGGGTTTTGGCAGGAGTGCCCATGTCTTGTCAGCAAGCTGTGAGTCAGGTGACAGGAGGAGCTGCAGGGGTGTTGCGCCACGCGGAACCCCAAGAACGCCCTGCTCTGACAAGGTCCGGTTCTCACCGGGCGGATTCCGCATCCACTCATTCAGCTCGCTCTGTATGCGGCGCGCGGCAACTGTGCTTAACGTTTTTGTCGCCATGCTCTGCCTGGCGCGCTGCCCCTTACCCAGCCAAGCCCCGCTGTGCTAATGCAATCTATTTGTGCGCTTCCAGTAAGCTCTTGGTATACTTTCAGAGGGGCTGCACGGTTGGGCCCAAGGCGGGGCTTCCGAGGACGGAGGAGTGTAGATAGACCCCCGTTTCGGTGTTAGGGACTGATCAGGAAGATGACATCATGTGCAACCTAAACAGTGTATCAGAAATATGGTCGCACAGCAACACAGCCTGGCTTCGCCTAGGCAACCGAACCAGTCTTGCATCGCCGTAGAGCACATGTTGTCGCCCACGCAACATACACGCTGTCCCGGAAGCAAAATTCTGTCAGCTATACATCCTCTACACAAATTGCTTTTGTTCCATTGCCACAAGTGAAGAATGGCATTGAACCCGCTTCTCGTCGTTGTGCTTCCCGTGCTATACATTCTGATAGCCACGTTCGTGTGCCTTCAGTACAGCGTCATCCTTTCGCTTATTGGTCGGGCTGCGGTATACGTGCGCTCTCAGAAGCAGCTTGCGCCCCTCGAGCCGGGTACGTTCATGCCTTTCGATAGGAGCGCGCGCTGCTCCGTTGGCTGCGCTTTTGCCAGATCTGAAATACTTTACGATGGAACATCCAGATCCAGGCGCCTGTTACTGCGCCTGGTGGCCGGATCGCCAGGAACGCTAGCCGTTGACTGCACGGGACACCCTAACGGGCCCCTAACGGGCATAGGGACGGCCACCTTGGGCGTTGGGCCCCTCTGCCACCCACAGCCAAAGCCGGGGGATGACGAAGCAAATCATGCCTTTCCCTGGCTGCTTACAAACGTTGCCTCTTCGCGTCGCTGCAGTGGTGGCCACTCTGGTGGACTACCTGACCCGCGTGTTCGGCCCCCTGCACAAGTTCACGCCGCAGCCCACCCACGTGCTCCTGGTAGGGCGCTTTTTGTGCTGCACGCCGGTATGTCTTTTGTGTTGAGCTATGTTCAAACGTGGCAGGAAGTGGCTCATAAGATTACTACAACCACTGACTTGCCTGCATGACAGGTCAGTACGTCGTCCGGTACGCCAGGGGCCGCTGTGCTCTGGATACTGGCATCAGAGCTCAAGGCCTAATTTGTACTACTCAAAAGCATCCGCCCATCAGCAATTGCAGTGTTCTTGTACGCATCGCGACATGTTGACAACCACGCTTTGGTCTGCACTGCGCAGGTGGCCGTGCTGGTGGCGCTGGTGGTCAACGGCCAGCGCCGGAGGTGAGGGGCCCACGGCACGCCGCCGCAGGGGCTCACAGCGGGCTCCTGGGAGCTTCCTGGGAGCTCCAAGTCGATGAGGTGGCGGTGGCGTTGAGCTAGAACACTCGCTGGCGCAGCAGGCGGCGTAGACGCAGATGGTGGGACTCAGGGGTGTGGCTCAGCGGAGGGCTGCTTCGCGAGGTGTTGTACTTGGCTGGCGGCACCGCGCGCAGGAGGATTAACTGTTGTTGCTGTTTGTGCGTTGTCGTGCTGTTGCGCATGTTAAGTTGCGACGGAAGCCCAGGGGCTTGGTGCGTTTCAGTGGTTGCGCAGCCAGCACGGAAGTAGGAAGGTGTGGGGGTTGCTGACACGGTCAGGTGGGGTGCAGTCATCAGGGAGTGGCTGCTAACGACACGGAGACCGGCCGGAGTTGTGTAAACGCTATTTATGACGGCTTTCATCCTCGACGCGTTACAAGTCACTCAAGCCAAACATCAAGGGCATACAGCAGATCGTGTTGCACTAGGGGTGCCAACAGGAGAAAGGACAGGACTTTACTATCGACACTACTTTTGGACTTCACGGACGGAACGTTGGGTCGCCGCCTAGTAAAAGTTGCGCAAGCCGGTAAAGTTGGCAATCGTAGACGGGCTCCAACAATTACGAGAGGAACTGTACGTTGCTGCATGCGCTATCATAGGAGTGGGGGACTGGGGGTACCGTTGGCTGCGTCGCTGTGGAGAGTGACGGCACGCACCAGCCGTGATGGAAACAAGGTGCAGTACGGCGAATCAGTTACAATGGCTCCCTCCGTCACAGGGCACGGCATGGGTAGCTGGGCGCAGCTTCACACACAGCGATACACAGGGGAGCTCCCCTGGCGATACAGGAGGATCAAAGGTACAGGCGGCCCATAGCACAATACGCCTTCCCAGACCAGTGACTGCGCACCCACGACGGGTCACCAACTCGCAGCTCCGGGCCCACATGTTGATTCACCTCCTTACGACGAGTATTAAGGGGCTCTCGAGCTTTGCCGACAGCCGAAAAGAGGCAGTGGCACACTATTTTTGCAGGCCAAATTGTTAAGCACATGCAGGTTCACGCCTTAGGCCTCGGCATGCCCGGCAGCAGGCCATGCTGCACCCAAGCGGCGTCTCGTGCACCTTGTGACCACAGCAACATTGGTGCAGACAGAGCTGCACAAAATGTCAATCACGAACACATGCATCTCGCGAGCAGGGACCGCACGTGCACAACGAGCGGCTTCCCGCGCAAGTGCGTCACACAAACGGTCCAAACAGGTTGAAAGACCACACATGCATCAGCCAGCGTGTACAGCAGTTGCCGTTAAGCGCGCTCTGTGGTTCCTCACTAAATGTGCCCATTTCAGGTTGTGCTAGTTTGCTCACAGTGCTGCGTCACACAAAAAATAGTGGCACCGAAGGGCCCACACACAAGCAGGTCCGCTCACGCACGAGTAGCAAGTGCCGTCATCGGTGCAGTGTCACGTGTCCGCGTCCAAGGCGTGAGGCCAGCAGCTTATACCTCGCTGCTCTGCAAAGCTTGCCGCTCTGCATACTTCGTCGTCGTTACGCGTCATCCAGGCCAGGCGCGACGGTGTCCGTCACAGCTGCCGCTGCCGCCACGCACGCGACCCTGCGCGCGCATAGCTGCCATTTACGGAATCACCCAAAGCACGAGCAGCCGACCCGCTCCAGGCGCGAGACGGAGAAGGGGTCGAAGTAGGGGTCCTGCGCGGCCGTGCGGTTGGGCAGGCGCTCCAGGGGTGGCACCAGCACGGGGTGCGTGGAGATGGAGGCGCTGTCGCCCGGGTCCACCTGCGGAGGGGTGGGGGTATTGCGTCAGGGCCACCTTGGTGAGCTTGGTTACCTCGGAAAGGGCTTGTGTGCGTGTGTGGCGGACTAGCACTAGCTACAAGGACGTGCAAGGCATGGGCCATCCGGGCACAGGCTCGCGGGGAACGGGGGGCTGCAAGAGAGGCTGCAGGCTCATGCCGGGGTACGGCAGGCAAGGCGTGTGGCGCAGGGATGGCCGGCCCCGCTGTGAGCGCACCTCGACGCGCAGGGTGAAGTTGAGGTAGCCGGGGGACTCGGTGTCGGACGGCTGCGAGGGGCCAGAGGGCAGGCCAGGCGGCGTCAGCAGGGAGTGACGGACAGCATGGGATCGACGGTCGCAAGTACCGGCATGTAGTACCCCAGACAGAATGCCTGGCGAGGAGTTGAGGAGACGGTTGGTCTCAGCCGTTGTGGATTGCATTTGTTGGCATCTGCGTTCCCTGTGCTCGCGTGCTCCGCGCTTGTCGCTCACCAGGTGCTCAGTGACCGTGCACCAGTTGCGGGCGTTCTCCAGCGGCTTGCGCACCCCCAGCCGGTTGCGGATGAGGCGGCACATCTTGAGCCGCGTGGACTTGTTGATCTTCTTGCTGCCGGCAAAGAACTGCGTCGGGATTGGCACAAGGTGGCGGCGTAGGGCGGTCGTGGGTAGGGGTCCAGCGCTAGGGCTGCAGGAGGCAAGCCAACGTGCAGAGGCGGGTGCAGACGGGCGTGGTCCCGCGGCGGCAGATGTGAGCTGCAAGGAGCACAGGAAACAACTGGCGCGGCAATGCTAGGAAGGGACGTCCACATATACAGAGCAACCGGTCGGCTGTCCGGCGGCTGTGGCGAGGCAAGCGCAACCAGCATCACCCGCAACCCACAACGCACTCACCTCCAGGACCTTCATCAGGCCTGCGGGCCAGCGGGCAGGGCGAGCGTATCCATGCTAAAGACAAAGTGGTATTTGTCAAAGTGTTGCGCACAATGCATGTGGCTATGGTTACCTATTCGCCCATGGAGTGCCGTAAGCGACTATGCCGTGCACACTGGTAGCAGGTCGGCCCTCTTAACATCACCCTGGTTATGACCTAGCCTAAGCCATGTGAGACGTGTCCTCCCGACGGCAGCCGTCACCGGTGCAACAGACCGCTGCACACCAGCCCGTCCCCAGCAAAGCCACACACCACGCTTTACCTCCCGGCGGCGGCGGGTTGGCGATGGCGGAGGAGATGACCTGCACCATGTACCTGAGGGCACGGGGTGGTACAAATAGAGGGAAAAATTCTTGAAGTTTATTGTGATTTATTGTGCAGAGTAGATGACCTGCACCATGTACCTGGCGGGGGCACGCGAGCGATGCAGGGCTACATAAGTGGTGTATGTGCGTGTGCTGGGTGTGAGTTCTGCGTACATAAGCCACGCGCGCTACCCTGCGGCTCGTACTGGGGCCGTCGCCACGCAATCCCTCAGGCGTAACCTCTGCGGCTGCTGGTGCCCTGCCGCCCCCACGTGCGCACCTGAAGTCGTGCTTGAGCATCGCCTCGGGCGGCTCCGGGTGGCTGTACAGCTGGCCGACGCCGCACACTGCGGGGGAGCGGGTCGTCAAGACAGCGTGGGTGGTGGCCAGGATATGGTGGGGCCGTGGGGTAAAGACTGCCACAGGTCATAAGGCACGTGGCTCTCAACTTGGGTTGCAGCCCCAGACGACCAAGCGGTATACCCTCCTGCCCTCCAGTCCCTCGCTCCCTTACCGTGCACGTCTCCCGACAGCAGCGTCACGCGGCACCCCCGGTACTTGGCCAGCAGCTGCAGGTTCTCCACCAGGAAGCGCCGCTCGTCGCGGTGCCTGGGGCGGGCGGGCGCGGGGCGGGGACAGAGGTAAGGGTAGGGGCGGGCGGGCGGCGGGTAGGGCATGGCAAAGCCCTAAAACGGGAGGGCAAAACCGTAATCAAGGCGTAGGCCCCATTTGAAAAATACACATCTTGCGGGCGCGAGGCAAAGCACAAGAGCCCTGCCCGTGTGGCGGTGCCGCCCTCCCCGCAGGACAAAAGCCCCTCTCACTCTTTGGCGGTCCAGTGGTCGTCCAGGTCTGTGGGTTGTAGAGCAAGGGAGTGGAGGACAGCGGTCGTGAGCCACGAGAGCAGTCAGGGTCCCAGGAAGCCGAACTTGCAGACTTACATCGTTACACCCCGCTTGCACAGCACCAACACGGACGCTCCCTCGCTCTTACCGTCCATGAGCTCTGGCTCCCCAAACTGGCTCATGAGGTCCACGCCTGCGGAGCGATTGCGGAAGGGCCGCAGCAGGGAGGCGTGCGGTAAGGGTGTACAGTAGCCACAAAACGCACACGCACGCAACCAATGCCCTTGACGGTGTTGCCTGTGCCCTTCACGAACGCTGGGACGCAGCGCTGCAGGATATCCGCATGCACCTTGTACGCCTTACTGCAGCCGGTGACCGTACGGCCCTCCACCCCTCACACCCCCTGCCCCCAAGGCACCCCCTCCCCGCCCCTCCCTTCCCCCGACCCTCCTCACCCATCCTCCCCAGCAGCGAGTTGAGTATCTCGTTCTTGGCCAGCCACAGCACCTGCGGCACAGTATGGAGACGGAAGAGGGGGAGTGGGGCACCTCAGCGCGCATGGTTAGCTGGGGAATTTGCGTTGAGGAGGACTTCGTAAGCAGGGGGTGGCTGGGGGCACAGGTGTTCCGGGTCATGCGTCCACGGGGTCGCCAGCAAGGTGGAGACGTGCGCATGTGCGGCGCAGACGCCTCCCCCGCCCACCCACCTTCTGCGCGCCTTGCACGTGCGGGTACACCACCGGCACCGTGAAGACGAACACCACGTGCTTGACGTGCTGCGGGGGGTAGGGAGAGGCGCAAGCAGGGAGGGAGGCTAGCACGAGGAGTGACAACTCAAAGTATCAAGGCGCGCGTGGCATATGAAGCAATGGTGAAAGGTAAAAAGGGAATGATCTGCATGCTGCCGGGCACTGTGTCCCGCTCTCGCGGACATGCAGCCGCTCCCCGCCCCGCCCACACCTCTGGCAGGCTGGGCCCCAGCAGCGCTATGTCCATGTAGTGCTCCAGCGGCAGGATCTGGTGGGGGGCGCGGTGGTGGCGCTGGTCCAGCGTCACCACGGCCGTGGCGCCGCCCACCTCGTACACAGACACAGGGGCCTTCTCGGAGCGACTGCGGGGGGAACGGGGCATTGGCTTTACTGTTTGCTGGCGCACCTTCGACGAGTGACAAAGGAGATACCATACATCCCAAGACGAACGAGCATTGTTAAGGCGGCTACACAGTAGCTACAGAGCTAACAGGCGGGTTGGGCGAGCTGCATCATACGGTAAGCAACACAGGCCTTGAGTGTCTCCCGAACTGCCCCTTGCTTGAGTCGTTAGTCCCCGTAAACCCAGCGCTACATCCGAACAGCCCCTGTTCCGCCCACGCACGTGCAGTGCTGCTGGAAGACGCAGTACCAGCGGTCCGCGATGTCGAACACGCCCTGGAACACGGTGGAGCTCTGGGGGAAGGGGACGACACAGGAGGGGAGGCGAGGGAGCAACGCGTGTATGCACTGCTGTGGGCTACGCACAGGGCAGGTGAAGCAGCAGTGCTTCCATCCGTTTGCTTGCGTGCCCGAATGGCTGATGGGCAGGCTCTGCTGCACAGCTCGCTTCAGCCGGAGACCCTGGCCGCTGGGCAGACCCTGTTCCGCACCCCATCATTCCATCCCACCTGCAGGTAGTGCGGGTAGGAGCCCCAGCCGTCGAAGATGTCGTGGTCGTCCCACGACATGACCTGCGGAGGGGCGGCGAGGGGATGCCGTGAAGATCCACGCTCGTTCGCGGGTCATAGCGGGTGTGGACTGTGTGCTAGGCAAGGAGCCACAGCTGGCAACTTGGGTGGCGAGCTGGTGCTTGGGGCATGACGAGAGCCCCTGGAGCAGGGGTCAGGCGAGTCGTGCAAGAGGACCTTGCAACTCATCGCCGGTGTGGCGTCGACTCCCATCCTGCTGACGTGCCTCAGTGACTCCGACATTGCCTTTGCATACCCGGGTCATATCCACGTGCGGGGCGACAAGGGGCACAAGACCGCGGGAAGCGCCAGAGCGACCGCGCTTGTGGGGACTGGGAAGGGCACACCCTTTGCAAAACGGCGCCCCCACCTGGGGTATGCTGGCGTAGAGGTGGCCGATGGGCTCGATGGAGAAGTGCTTGCTGCGCAGCGGAGAGGGCGGTTCCACACGCTTGTGAGGAAAGGGAGAGGCCCAGGCAAGACACTGGCGCCCCGGTGTGCACTGAATAAATGAGGCTGCGGTGGGCCCAAGCAAGGTACGTGAAGGAAGAAGTGCGCATTGATGCAGGTTTCGCCAAGCCGCTTGTGTTGCCCACGCCCCATGAATGCAGCTGCGGGCACCCATGCATGGGCTTCAGCTGCGCTGCTCTCCTACTTCACAACACCCTTACCAGTAGTGGTGGAAGTAGTACTGCGACGGAGAAGAGCGTCCGGGCGACCAAGGTGGGTTTAGCGCAAGGGGCGAAGGCCGGGTTACGTTAGTAATCAAAGTACAGGACAGCGTGCAGTAGCCGTTAACGTGCTGCTGTTGGTGGCCTTCCTACCACCTTGATGTTTGCAGCTGGCAGAGGCAAGGCGGAAGTCCGTTACTCGACTCGCGTGCACAATAAAGAACCGCACTGGCTGGTAGCCCAGGGTGTCTCGTCCCGTAAGCGTGCCCCGAAGACCCCAGCCACGATGGCCCCTTCCTGGTCGTGCTCGCGCCCTCCCGCCGCCACGCACCTCGTTAACTGCGGGGGGCAGGAGGCCACAGCAAACGTGCCACGGTCAGTTCCCAGCATGTTGGAAGGAAAGGCATTAGGCAGCACCTCATGAGGCGGACCAGCGCATCGCACAAACCCTTCCTCGCCCCGCCTACGCACAACCCAGCGGTCAGCCTCCCCGGCCGACACTCACCCGCCGTGTCCATGTCCTGCGTGAAGGGCAGCACCTGCCGCGCGGGCCAGTCCACCTGCCGCCGCAGGTCCAGGAAGGGCTTGAGCGCGGGCAGCTGCCACACGTCGTCTGAGGGGACAGGGGCGGGCAGAGCGGAGTTGCGGATGGGAATGTGGGTAGCGTCAGGGAAGGAAACCCGCTGGTGCAGGTGTACGGGGCTGCGAGCAGGAGCGGACGGCAGGTGACGCCTGTCGCTGGCTTGGCCCACCCCCCGGTCCTCCATCGAGGGAAACTCACCGTTGTACAGCTGGTCCCCGCCCCCCACCAGCAGGTGTAGCGGCTTCTGCGCGGGATGCAGCGCATTTCGCAGGGAGCAGCACGCCATGTCAGGGTACTGCACCGAAGTGAAGGGTACTGACGGCGTCACGCAACGCTGCCACATTGGGGCCCTGAGCCACCCCTCTCCCCAGTCCCTCCGCCGCCGTTCTCACCCCTCTCCCTTCCGTTCATACTGAATTGGAAGCTGCGTCCTCCGAAGTGATGGAACATCAGCACTCACTCACGCGGACCCAAAAGCCTCCCTTCTCGCACCTGGCTGTGCACCTTCGCCACGTCGTCCCACAGCGGCCGCACGCCCTTCCAGTGGTTGACCCGCTTCTCGCCCGGCACGTCGGACGTGAAGCCGCTGCACGAGTAGTAGCCCCAGTGCGTCGCCTCGCACAGGCCTGCCCGGGCAGCAGCGCAAGGGTGCGGCCCACTTACACGGGCGGTCCGGGGGGCTTGGTAAGCAACGGAGGCGTATGCCTCCCACAGCACGTGGCCTGCAGCCAGCGATCGAGGTGCTGCTCCTACTTCGGCACGCAAACCCCCGCGTGCGCGCAATATCTGTGGGTTAGCACGTGGCACCCAGGCCGCCTACCCGCCATGTGGAAGCAGTAGGGCCCGTCCTTGTTCAGCGGCTGGCCCTCCACCGTCACGTTGTAGTGCATCTGCAGTGTGGCACGGCAGGTGCATGGGCATGAGGGCAGACAGAGTGAACGCGTCCAACGGACGCCGCCAAGCCGTGCCGCATATGACGCATGCACCACGTCTGTAGCACGGTGTCGGACGCAGTGGCATGCAGCGTCAGCCAAAGTCAGCCCAGTTGCCCTTTGCGCCCGCACCTTGTACCCCTGGTCCCTGACGGGTAGGCGCAGCATGAAGCGCACCGCGCTCCAGCCGTCGAACGAGTCCAGCAGCTCCGGGCCGGACAGCCCGCAGCCGGGGTCGGAGGGGACCGGGGCGGGCGCGCCGGCCTCGTCCTGTGCACAAATGGTAAAGAGAACATGCAACGGCGCTGAGTATGTGGCCAGGGGGTATCCTCAGGTCATGCGTACGGGCCAGGCGGTACGGGCGCATGGCCTATGTGCCCGACGGCCTACCAGGACCACCAGGCATAACGAAGAGAGGCCGGCGCCCGACAGAGCAGCCCGTAAAACAGCGGGCTAGCAAGCGCCAGAAGGGGCCGCCAAACCCTGGCCCACCTGCAGCTGAAGCACCACGGCCTGCATGTCCGCCTGCACGAGGCCAGCAGGGAAAGCCAAACGGCTGTTCAGGTGAGAGCCGTGTGGTGTCGAGCAAACCGTACGACACACACCAGTGGGACAGGATGCATGGCTTGCACCAGAAGGCTGAGTGAAGAAACCTTGACGGTGCCCGTAGCGGACCGGGGAAGAACTGCCGCATATGAACTGCTGGTCGTCCGCGCTGTGCCTCCTAAGCCCCGTCCCTCCCACCTGCGTCACCACCAGAACAGACCCGACCCAGATGGCTGGCCGGCCGTGCAGCTGCTGGGACTTGGGCCCCAAGTAAGACGTGAAGCGGCCGGCGGGGCTGGCTGAAGCGGACTGCTCACGCTGCTCCGCCGCGGGCCCTGGGCCCGCCTTGACGGGCACGTTCGCGGGGGCGGGGCCCTGCTTGTCTGACCCCGGTAATCGCTCCAAGCCCCAGTATTTCAAGAAGGGCCCCACGGTGTGAGGAGCACTCAGGTGCTCCCCGCAACAAGTGTTGTTGACCCCAACAACTGCCTTAGGCTTGGCGATGGACGGTTCCACGCTGACCGCTATCGTCCGCGGGGAGGCAGGGGCGTCGGGTGGAGCCCCGTTCGTGCCGGCCTAGGGGACAGGGCACGGTATGGTTACATGGGTGTCACCGTATTTGCCCATGGAGTCTGTTGAGCTGCGTGTGCACCGCGGTTGTTCGCATTTTAGCCAACAGGCAGGGCCAGATGTCAAGTGTGGAGGCCCGAGGGTCCACGAGGGGTACGAATTCCGGGGACGACCCGTTTCGCCCGTTTAAATACTTTATACATGTATGTGCATCCGTCAGGATGCTTGCCCTCGCCTCCGAAGCTCGGGTTTCGGCATGAGCGCAACACCTCGACGTTCAGCTACAACTCACCTCTGCCGGGGTGCCATCCATTCTTCGCTAAAATCTTGCAGTCCTAACCCCAATACCTCTACGCCTTTGCTGCAATGCAGCACGCCAAGACCCAGAAACCGGGGCCTGGGCGTTGACCTGACCGGAGAAGCTTGCGACTGCCAGCGCCTAAGTTGTATGATGTCTTCCGCACATGTAAGGAAAAACTGTGAAGCTTATCCTCAGAGAGAAGACAATGACCACTTTCGTAAATCAGTATCTACTGATGCATGCGCGACCGGCCCCAGAACGCTGAGAACGGAAAGTTGCGGTGGTACTTTCTATATGTCTGGCATGGAACAGATCCGTGGAAAGGAGGTGAGTCCAAGGTTCGGTTGCGACAGTTGCGCGGTAGGCAATCAGCGGTCAATCCTTTGTTTGTGAGACATCTGCAACGACAGCTCACTTACACGCCGGGCATGTAACAAAAGGGCAGAAAAGGCTCGTCCGTACAGGCACAGTCCGCAACAGGCCAGCTCGCTGGGAGCAGCTGGGAGCTCCCCTGGGAGCAGCTGGGAGCTCCCCTGGTCCGCAACAGTGGGCACTTTTCCCCAGAAGGGGTGGTTCCTGGCAAGGCAGTTGCATCTCCGCATCTGTACAGTACAAACCGCAGCACCGCGCTCTTGCACTACACATCAAGTTTGCGTGCCGTACACAGCCGCACCCACCAGCACCCACAGCCCACGCAGGTCCTACATCCGCATGCGTCACGCAGACCGATCGGCATACGGTACCACAACTTGGCGTCATGCACAGAATAAGATGCCAAGGCGGCGTGACCGACCACATGCGTGCAAAGGTTCAGTACCTTACAGCAGGAGCAGGCAAAAGGCATGTGAGTCTGTGTGAGTGCTGGGTGTATACAGGTACCGAAACACCCAAGTCCAATCAGGTCCGAAGAGGGCCAACGCACCCCATGCCAACAAGGTACGAATGGGTATGGGTAAAACCAGGTAAAAATACAGCCAACGCCCTGATCCCACTGCATACAGTAATGCGCCTAGTGGCACATACGATTGCGCAAGACCCACTACGGCTTGATCCGTGTGCAAGTAGCTACTATAATAATGTAATGTAGGCACCGCAGCCCACTGTACCTTCCAGCAGACCCTGTGTAGTGTGCACCACTACCTGACCATGCGAGACGGAAGGGCCAGTGTATGCGCGGAGAACACCGCACAAGCACCTTATCATGATATATTATACCGCGGCCCAGCTAGCCCCGCACACAGCAACGCTGTCCAGTCCATCTCGTCACCTTGAGTGCAGGGCCAACCGTAATACAGCAAACGACGCAGGAGCAGGAGTGCGGGACAAGCCGCAGGTCCTTGTTAGCCCACAAGGTGTGCGCTGGTGTTGGAGCGTCCGGTCAGCGCAAGATACCAGCAATGCGGTGCAGCACAGTCAGGATTGGATGCCCAGAAACACTCATGCGTAGCTCCAGCATGCACGCGGGCTCACTCACAAGGCCAAGATCAGGCTGCGTAAACGTGGGGGCAACTTCCAGCGAAGAGCACAAGGAAACGCTTGCGTTTACGATGCGGAGTAGCAAGGGTGAGTTGAAATTTATCCCGCCCACCAGCCAGGCGGACGTCCCCGTCATCACAAACAACAGCGACGTACAGCGACGTGCCCCACAGAAGTAATCTGGTTCCGCTTCCTAAGGGATGTCCTCAAATGCCCTTCGCCCACGACACGCAGCATATGGACACTCCTGCCTTACAAGGCATCCTCGGGCGTGTACAGCCCCAAGCCAGCGATGTACGGCAGGTCCGTCTTGCGGCCAACCGCTGTACCGCCCACCGTCAGACGCACGCCCACCACCACACTCTGCCGCAGCGTGCGGGCGGTCCAGCCACGTGGCAGCCGCAGCTTGCGGACGGGAGGCAGAGGCAGACAGCTGAGGCTGGGGCAGACCCAAATGAAGGCGTCCGCCGGTTGGTTGGCGGCTCCACATACGGTGATCGTCGCAACGGTGTTCGGATCGGGGCCCTGCAAGCAGAGGGCGTACGGAGGCTGTTAGCGTTACCTGGCGTTACCGTACTATGGGCGCGCATAGATTGCGAGCGTGCCGGGAGGGTACACTGTGGGCGTGGGTGCAGCACTCGTGCAGTGGCACGGGTGCGAGTACATACAGGCGCTGGTGCGGGTGCATGGGTGTCGCGCGGTCTACATGCGAGAGGACTAGCTGCGGTGAGTCACAGCGGTGCGTTGAGGCGCTGTGCAGGTTGGCAACGTGGCGTGCGGCACTTTTTGCAGTCTTTGGCACTCCCTGCATCTCAAATCCCCCCCCCCCGCCCCCGCTCCGAACCATTGCCTACCTCGGGCTTTGCTCACCTTGTTTGTGACCTTGGACGCCGCTTGACAAGCAGCTTGACAAGCAGCTGCGCACGTGTCACACTGCGGCCCCACGTTCAGCGTGTACAGCACCACCACCTGCAGCAGCGCTGTGCGCACTGCCGTATCGAGGCCCTCCTCCACCGTCACCTGCACGTACACACGTGCGCAGCGATGCAGTTGCGGGGACATAGTAGCATTTATACTGTCAAGCAGGTACCAGTAGCGGACGAAGCAAGTGGCATGTCCAGCGCGCACACACGTGCCCCCCCCACCCGTTTGAGGATGCCTTGCAGCAGGCAGCGCACGCGGGCAGCACGCACCGGCACATATGCACGTGAAAGGTCTGGCTACATTCCGTCAGCAGCAGCCATGCCCTCCTACCTGCGCGCCCATGGGCGGTACCCATGCCAGCCGCTTGTTGGACTTGCAGTCCGTGACCTTGGTCACCCGCCGGCTGGGCGTGCCCGCCAGCTTGCGCAGCGCCGTGGAGTTGACGGAGGCCTGCGGAACACCATGTACATACGGTCATGCGCTAAGTGCCTCTGTTCAGTATGGTGCTCCGGTGCGGCAATGAGGGCCCTCAATCCCCGCTCCTGCCAGCAGGAGCGCCCCTGCCATCTTACTTGCTGACGTCCTTCTCTTAATACCCCCGGCACATACAAACATGCACAAGGAGCTAGTTAACTTTGCTCACCGTACGTCATCGCTGCTAGCCGTTGAACAACCTAGCGCGTCGTCCACCGAGATGACGTCATCACCCCCTGGGCTGGGGGCGGCGGGCTGGCGGCTGAGGGGCTTGGGTCGGGGGCGCGGGCGGCTGGGGTGAGGGCGGCGGCGCCGGGGGCGGCTGCGTTGCTTGAGGACGGACGAAAGGGTGCACCGCCCCTGTGGCATCGACCAGGGTGTTCAGGTCGCGCGGGGGCGAGGGCGGCGGGGGGGGGCCGGCGGGGGGGAGAGCAGGTTGAACATCTGGTCGATAGTGTAAGCAGCTGCCATTAGGTTGATGGGCTCGTGTCGCGTTGAGTGTGCCGTATAATGTAAACCGGTTGGGAAGGCCCATGCAGCATGTAAACCCGCACACACGCATGTCGGCAAGGAGTACAGGACATACCACAGACCAGGAAGGCGAAATGAGCAACATGGCAAGTTACCTGGAAAGGTCACAATGCCAACATGCCAATTGCCGCACGCGGCTGCACAGGCCGAGAAGCTTCCATCCTACTCGCTTTCAGCACGAGGTCTATGGTGACATGGTGACATTGCGAGCAGCATACCGCACACAGTAATTTGATCGCCGTGTCGCAGCTGGTCTTTTTCCTTCACAAGTCACGCAGAACAAAGGCACGAAGGGGCATGGGGGTGGGGCCACTCGGGGCCACGTTGGGTGCCAGGGGGTGCAAAGCAGGGGTGTCACTCGAGTCCTGGCGCTTAGTCACCCCGCAGCTGTAGCAATAAGACTATACTATGGGTGGGCCGAAAGTGCACGGCCTCGTGATGTCGGGGTCGGCTCCACCTCCGAGCAGATGGGGTGCCGTACACTGCACGGCACGGTGTTACCGCTGCAGCTGTTACGGTGTTACGGTGTTACGGTGTTACCGCTGCAGCTGTTACGGTGTTACGCTGTTACCGCTGCAGCTGCATAACCCTGTCCCCGCAAGGGTGCACGCTTTGACCGCATGATGATACTGCATGTGTGGAAGCTGTAAGGCTGGTGCTGGTTCAGGGGGCGTGGCTGCCAGGGAGACCGCTGGCTCTCGGCAATCGGGGTGGTGCCACGCGCACCCACGCACGCTATAAGAGTTGCAACGGAGTTATGTTGCGTTGTATCCAGGACGTGAAGCTGCAAAGGCGACCGGGTCTGCGAGGCTCGTATGGGAAGTTACACCTGCCACGTGTAACGACTGAACTGAACTGAACTGAACTGAACTGAACTGCGAGGGCTCGACTCGCGTTCAGACAGAGTCCTCGTCCGAGGACGCACGCGCAAATGCTCTATATTTCTGACGAAATGGGTAACAGGTGCGAACAGGTTTTAGTGTCAACGTACCGGAGAGGTCATGGTGAGGTGTCGGTGCCAGCGCAGTACGAACGAATGCAGTACAGCGCCTTCAGGCCAGAACGGGCACCCTTTTTTTTTTTTTTTTTTTTCTTCGTGAGAAGGTTACAGGGGCTAGGAATTCGGTGCTTGGCAAGCACTTGTGGGCGGATATGAACGCTCCACTGACCACCACCCTGGGGCACCCCACACATGGAGGCACGGGAGCCACATGGAGGCATGCCGCCAGGTGTGCATGTTGACTTTCGTGTTTGTCAGCATTTGAGGTTGAGGCATGTACATCACACCTCCGTCCCCGGTCCCTGGTCCGACGGTCTTGCGGTCTTCAGGCTCGCTTGGGCGCCTGCCCAGGCAGCCCGCCTGGTCCCGCGCCTTACGCACACCATCCTGCACATGCCTCAGAGGCGCTCAGTACGATCGCATGCCTGTGTAAGAGTTCACAGATACGCATAGAGGCGCATCAATGAATCTACTATACACAGGCAGGCTCAGGCACGGCAGGACCATGCATGGGTCAGCTAGCATAATCCTGGTTACGGAGCACGCCGGATCGTGACCGTCGTCAAGGTTGGCCCCGGGCCACTCGATACGGAGGACTTGATGCATATTCAAAGTGGCTATGTACTATGGTATAGCCAGAACCTTGTGCTTCTTTCGTGAAGAGAGGATTTCCCCACGGACAAGCTTCCCAGGGGCCGGGACGGGCGCGCGCAAGCATCAAACCTAAAATGTGCTAAGGACCTATGTTGCCTGATGAAAGACAGCTTGTCGGGATGGAAGCTCCCGCAGAGGCTGCCACGGCAGCACCAGCTGTCCCTAGATCGGAGGCAGAGCAGGTCGATGCGGGACAGATCTGCAGCCAGTATCACAATGTAACCGATGCTATGAACGCTGCATGGCCCGGCGGCGAGGCGCGAGCGCGATTTCGCCGGGCGGTTGCGGGCCTGCTGCTGCGGTCGCAGCGGAAATGTCAGCGGCCGCATACCATGACAAACGTAAGTGTACCCCGATGCTTGTTCGATAAAAGCATGCGCCATGAAGACTTTTTCTCTTGCCCGTCCTTCCCTGTGTCCTCGAGGACCACCTAAAATGGTCCCAGGGAACATGCACCAGGATACAGTCCCCACGCTTATGAACCGCACATCTCATCACACAAACATAATATGTACGTGCTGTATAATCCGTTCCTTCAGGCTGACCTAGGCGAGGAGGTGCGTGACCAGCACCAACAGCTGGTGGCGCAACTACTGCCAGACGGCGGCAAACTCAAGTTCAGCAAGCTGCTGCTGCGGCAGCCGGACGAGGCCGGGGCCGGCACGACACCCGAGTTCTTCGTAATGGAGCAGGTTGGGGGCGCGCCGGGCGTGCGGCTGGAGCTGAAGCAGCTGCTCGGCTGGTGGAAGGGTGGCCAGGAGCAGCACTGCGTCACAGGCGCTTGGGACGAGGACAGCACGACGGCGGGTGGCGACCAGGATGCGCATGCTCCGGGCACCAGCGTTCCTGCTGCTGCCATCGAGCAGGATGCCATCGCTGTTCAGCCGACTGCTGTTTACGCTCCTGCTCAAGCAGCTGCGGAGTTGGCAGTGGCTGCCATGGGCCTTGAACCCATGGGCGTGGGCACCAAACCTGCTGCCAGCACAGGTGGTGCCCCAATCCCGCAAACCTCCAACCAGAACACGCACGTGGCAGGCGTCCAAGAGCAGGAGATGGGCAACCACGGCGCAGGAGGCACGGGCACGGTCTCCCCTGTGCATGGCGCGTCCGACACCACCGCGCAAGAGGAGCAGCTGGCCGCCGCCGCAGCCTGGCCAGGGGAGGGGCCCCAGGCGCAGCTGCGGCGGGCGGCGGCAGCGCTGCTTCTGCAGCGGAGGACATGGGGCCCGCAGGGGCCGCACAGCCTGCAGCAGGTGGGTGGTGGCAGGGCCCCGACGGGCGCCAGGGACCGCAGGGCACCGCGGGCCAGGCGGCTCCTGCAACCGGCTGCGCTCTGTCCCGAGTGCCCCTTGCGCCTGCCTCAGGCCTCAGGCCCTGCAGTACAAGGGCGCCTGGCACCTTTTGCCAAGGCCCGCATGCATAACCCCTATACATCCTTGGCAGTAACTCGTGTCGGCGCCTACTCGCCAACTTGCCTGTCGTAGGTTCCATGCTCCTGCGTGGGTGTCGACTGCCGCTGCCCCACCGCACTTGTTGCGTCCCTTCGCCCCCGCCCCGCAGGCCGCACTGTGCAAGGAGCTGTGCCAGCGCCACCCTGACCTGGTGGAGCCACTGGCGCCCCCGGGGGGCAAGCTGCGGCTCAAGGATGTGCTGCCGCGCCAATCGGCCAACCCCGACGACCGTGACCCCGATTCCCACCCTGAGCCACGGGTCACCCAGGGGCAGGGGCAGGGACAGGGGCAGGGCGCCCACGCAGACGAAGAGAGCTGGGAGCAACTCTACGCGGAGGACAGCAACGGGAGTTGGGGGAGCGAGATTGCAGCGGCCGGGGAGCAGGGTGCTGCGAGAGGGGCGGAGGCGGATGCAGGCGCAGGGACGGGTGCGAGACAGCAGAGGGCGGACGAGGGTGCGGGGGATGCGTGCCGTTTGCTGCCGGAGTTCTTCGTGCTTAGCAACACGGCCAAGGGTGAGCCCGTGGTGCGGCTGGACCGTGCGGCCATGCTGCGCTGGTGGAGGCAGCGGGCGGGGGCCCACGGGGGCAGCGGCAGGGCGAGCAGCAGCAGGGACGTGGGCGCAGCAGCCGCCATGGAGCCTCCGGCTCCAACACAGGGCGCCGCGGCGTCTGCGGCCGCACAACCTGTGGTTGGACCGGAGGCAGCGCCGGTACAGCTGAGGCCCAGCGCAGCGACGGCCCCATGTGCCACAGGGCCCCCTTGCGTCCAGCCTGGGCGCGCGGGTGCGGGCTCGCCGGATGGGGAGGGCACGGACCAGGCACAGGACCGTGCGTTAGACGAGGATCGGGCACAGGGCGGTGCCAACGCGGGGGGAGGGGTTTGGGGTGAGGGTGGGGGTGGGGGCAAGGTGCCCGTGTCGCGGCCAAGTGACGCAGCCGATGGCTGCACGCCCAGGGGTGAGGGTGGCGGCGCGCAGGGTGGCGCGCAGGGCGATGCAGTGGGGGCCACAACAAGCACGCAGCCTGCGGCACCGGCGGACTGCGGCCACGCCGCTGCCGTGCCTGGTGCCGTTCAGGGCCCCAGCCCCAGCCCCAGCCCCAGCCCCAGCCAGCCTGACGAGGAGCTAGACTTTGGTGCACTGACCGATGGTCACAGCAATCCCTTGCAAGACCTGGTGGCTACATTGGTGTTTGCCGCAACGCACAGAGGCGATGCAGCAGCGGTTGCTGCGGCAGGGCGGTGGGGCCACTGCACCTCCGAGGTGCAAGCACTGGCGGCTGCGCTGCCAGGGGACAGCCCCCTGGCCCGCCTGCAGCGGCGGACGGCTGCACTGCTGCTGCTGCCCCCGCCGCCGCCGACCCTGTCGACGTACCGTGGCCAGACCCCGCTCGGCGCCCACACCCTGACCGCAGTGAGTGTAGTGGGGGTGTAGGACGTGAGGCATGGGGACAATTGTTGAAACTGGCAGCCGGCGCGCCCTCTGCTCACGTTGAAGTAATGGGCCGCCCTGAGCGTCGCATGCCGGTGCCAGCGCTGTGCCGAGAGCCCAGCCGCTTGTCATGCAGCAATGCTGGGGAGCCCCTCGTTCTAGTACCGGAAGGCGCGTAGCACAAGTTACCGCTAATGCAATACCGGTACTGCATGTCGTTCAATTCAGCCCCTGCCCAACGCCGTTCCTGCCTTGCAGACCGACCTGGGAGCGCAGCTGCGCCGGCTGTACCCCGCCCTGGTCGCCGAGGTGCTGGGGCCCACGGGCAAGCTTCGCATAATGCAGCTGCTGCGCCGCCAGACCGCTGCCCCCGACCCCAGCGCACACCCGGTCTCAGCCTTAGCCTCAGCCCTTGCCTCCGAGCCCCCTGAGGTGTTCACGCTGATCAGCGCCGACCCCCAGGCGCCCACCGTGCGGCTGGAGCTACAGCGGGTGACAGAGTGGTGGAGCAGCAGCGGCGGGGGTGGTAACGCGGCTGGCAGAGGTGCCAGCGACAGTGCGGCCGCCGACGGGGATGGGGCAGTGCAGCTGGGCGGCGGCGGTGGCGGAGCAGCCCCAGCAGATGCAGCCCCGGCGGACATCCCTCGCGGCACGCCCTTCCCGGCGTCCGGTGCAGCCTGCCTCGCTGCACCCCATGCCCCCCATCTGCCCTCCCTCGCCACGCCCTCGTCCGCATCACACGCGGAGCTGCACGGCCAGCCTCCGGCTTCCATCCCCGCACACGACATGAAACCCTCCCCGCCCCCCGCTGGCCCCTCCGCGGACAATGCACTGCTCACAGCCCCTACCGAGACGGGTACGCAGCTGAAGAAGGCGGCCTTGAAGATTGGAGCACACGCTCCCGCCGATGACATCCTCGGGGCGGTGGCTGCGGCGCTGCCGGGTAGTGATATGGCAGCCACAATCAGGCGGTGGTGCGCATTACTGCTCCTGTCGCTTTGCCCCGGAGAGTACCAGGGGCCGCTCGGGCCCCACAGCATGGCAGCGGTAAGTGCGAATGGAAGGCAAGCGGCGCTTGCGGTGTCGCCTGGCCCTTTACTGACCCTTTACTGGCGAAGGCGTAGGCAGTATCATACCTTCTGGCCCATAGGGCGCATTGGCATGTGCTGTTTGGCAGTTGTGTGTTTCACGACGCAGGCAAACCGGTGCGGTATGCTTATGTCAGCATTATGCACGTGCCTCCTCAGCCCATAGGCAACTTACAAGTACGGTAATCAGAGCCCTTTTTCAATTCCTTGCCCTACGCTCTACATGCACCTCTGCCCACCGCTAGGCTGCCCTCGCCTCCGCGCTGGTCTCCGCCTTCCCAGGCGTGTGCCACAAGCAGTACGTATCAGGCACCGACGACAACGGCCTGCAGCTGACCAAGCTGCTGCGTGACGCGCACCGCACAGCGGCGGGGCAGCTGTCCGGCGGCGCCGACGCGGCAGGCTCGTGGCGGCGGCACGAAGCGGCGCCAGGGGAGGGCCTCCAAGCGCATCCGCCCGTGCCGCAGATTTTCATCGTGCGGCTGGAGCCCCCGGAGCAAGCGGCGGTGCGGCTGAACGTGTATGCTTTGATGAAGTGGTGGTCCAAAGTTGGCCCAGCCGCTGCCGCTGCTGGGACTTCCGCCGCCGGCCCCAACGCCGCCGTTGCGTCCTCGGCCGACAACGGGTCTGGCATCGGCAGCGCCGCTCCCGGGCAGGGCGCAGGCAGAGGGGTGCAGGCGGGCCTCAGGCCACAGGTCGCTGGGTCTGCTTCCCCCGAGAGCTGGCGGCATGGGGCCGACGCAACACGCAGCCGCCCCAACCCCCATCCTACGACCCAGCCCCAGTTGCAGCAGCTGCAGCAGCAGCACCAGCGGGGTTCAGCCTCGTCCTTTGAGTCTCCGGAGACCGGCGTGCTGCCGCCCGCTGCCCAGCCGCCCAGCCGCATCACCTCCATGGCTTCACCTCCGGCGCCCTCGGTGGTCTCACCAACACCGATACCACCTGGGCCCTTGCCCCCGGCCGTGCACGCCCAGTCATCGCAGGCCGCCGCAGCTTCGGACAGCCACGCTCCCGTCAGTAGCGAGGGGTACCCGGGCGCCTCCGCTGCCTGCAAACTAGAGGAGGAGCCCCTGTACCTTGGCCCGCAGCGCCAAGGCCACGCCCGGGCGTCGCTCACTGCAATCTCTGGCGTCGAGGGCACAGCAGTTGGTGGCGGCGGCGGTGGTGCCGGCGCTGGCGGCGGGGCTCTTGGGGCCGGGGGAGGAGGGGCAGTCCGAGGTGGCGGCGGCAAGAGTGGTACGGGGCCCAGCCGCCAGTCGGCAGGCGAGGACCTGCGGCATTTGGAGCGGCGCACGAGGGAGGTGGATGTCGCGTGGCAGAAGGTGTGTCGGGCGCGGGGGCACGAGGGGCTGCTGATGCCACCGGGCCTGGCGGCGGCGTGCGCGACGGCATGGGGTGGCGGCGGCTACGTCAGCACGCTGCGGCGGGCGGTTGCAGTGCTGCTCCTGGTGCCGCCGCCCCGCGTGGAGGGCGGCGGAGCGGCGGGCCGTGAGGCGGAGGAGCTGGGGCCCTTCACGCTGTACGAGGTGCGCGGGGCGGGGGCGGGGTTCGGTGTGATTCGGTCGAGGGCTCTACAGCTTACAGGATCCCTACCAGGAACCTGAACGGTTGGTGGGTGCCGAGCTTGAACGGATGCTGCTGAGCCTGCCCTTGCCAAGGCACAGGTACACCAGGTTTAACCTGGCCCCCGTGTGACCCGTGGGCCGCAGGACACCGTGGAGTCCGAGGTGGCGGACTTTTTCCCTTTCATCGTCTCCAAGATGGAAGCCAGCGGCAAGAGGCACCCCCTGCGCTGCCTCCTCAACGACAAGAGCGCTGCTGGTGACGCCTCTCATCGACAGCACGGACAGCAACACCCGCACGAGGAGCCCCTGGACGACGAGCCGGACCGGGCTGCATGCGATGAGGAAGAGATGGTCCCGCCACGGCTTTTCGCCGTCCTCGAGGGCCCCACTGGCCACCTGGCGGTGCGTCTGCACCTCATGGCGCTGCAGCAGTGGTGGGCCGCCCGCAACCATACCCACCCAACCGCCCACAGCTCTCACCCAGGACGTCTTGTGGTGTCGGCAGGGAGTAGCGCCTCCCTGCTGCCCCTGCTGGGCCGTTCGGAGGCAGGGCTGTGGGTGGACGCTCTGCGGGGGCGACACAGCCACCCGGTTCGTCCTCCCAGTGGGGGGCCACCCTACGCACATACGTCCTTCAGCAGCGGTGAAGGCGGATTGGGAGCCGTGGGTGGCCTACGGGTGGCAGTGCGTTGGCACCGGAGTGCTACGGGCATTGCTCGCGGGGTCGTGGCCCAGGGGTTTGGCTTCCAGTGCGATGAGGGAGGTGGTGCGGGTGCGGAGTTTGTGGACACGCGGCTGTGCATTAGGGAGGTGCAGCTGCACCGGGGTTTGGAGCGTTGCGGGGGGGACGCGGTTCAAGCTGCGGCCATCGCGGCTGCATGGAGGGGCGGCGGCCCTGCGGCACAGCTGGCTCGGCGGCTGGCGGCGATGCTGTCGCAACCGCCCCCGGCAGCGCAGGGCCCGGCGGGGCCGTGCAGCATGAGCAAGGTGGGGTGTAGCGGGGCACTGTTTACGGCGCCGGATGCGATAGTTGCTGATGCAGTACATGATGCAAACAGTATATGCAGCCACCTTGTGGCTGGTAAGGGAAACGCGACAATGTAGCCCCTGGGCCCCAGCCATAGACCCGAACTTCCTTTGCGGCGACCCCGTGCGGAGGTGCAGCGTTGGGCTGACACACTGACTTAACATGCCAACACATTCCCACAGGCCGCCCTGTGCTCCGAGCTTCGCGCCATGTACCCGGAGCTCGTGGCCGAGCTGCTGCTGCTGTCCCCGCCTCAGCCGCCCCAGTCCACGCCTGCGTCACAGCAGTCGCCGCTATCCTCCCTGGCGCCGGCGGCGGACAACGCGGGCGGGTGGGGGCACACCGGTGACCTTCCCTTGGAGCGCCTTCTCCTCCTGCTGCCGGCCTGCCCCGCGCCCAGTGGAACTGGGCATGCGGTTACAGCTGAAGCCGCACGCCCTCCCTTCTTCAGCTTCGTGGAGTGCGGCCAAGGGCAGGTGGCGGTGCGGCTAGAGGCAGAGGCACTAGGGCTGAGGTGCGACGGGGAAGGAGCTATGGAGGAGCACCAACAGCAGCACCAGGACCGGGACCTCGCGCAGGAAGGCGGTAGCGGCATGAGCAGCGGCGCGGCGGGGCTCGCCGTCGGCGGTGCTGACGCGCCCGCGGGGAGCGCCACCAGCAGCGGCTCCATGCTAGGAAGGTCCGGGGGAGGTGCGCCTCCCGCCGCGTGCCAGCAGCCGCTGCTGCCGGCCCCTAGGCCGCACTCGGTGCTGCTGCTGCAGCCCATGGACGTCGGGGCGCCGCCGTGGCCTGGGGCCTCAGCCGCCTGCGGCCCTGGCGCTCCTCTTGAGCACCCGATGCACCCCTTGACGGGCGCACCAGCTTCTGCCGCGAGCACCCAGTTGGGCCGCCGGGCTCCGGAGCAGCAAGTGCAGCAGCAACGGGAGGGGCTGGGCGCACCCGCACATGCCCCGGTACACGGCGTACAGCCGGTGCAGGGGGTGCCCCTCAGGCTGCTGCCGCTGTGGGCGTTCCCAGGCTCTGCACCCGACAGCTGCCTGCGGCGGGACTTGGCCGGCCGCCTCGTGCCGTTAGCGGAACGCGCAGCTGAGGCGGGGATGTTCCTACTACAGCTCCTCACCCTACCCGTGCCATTGGTAAGTGGGCTTGGACGATACTTCCAACCAGGCCGATGCTGGTTCAACACACCGGGGTCTGGCTCATCCTACCTCCTCCTGCCTTCATACCCTCCGTTCGGTTGGCCCGCAGGCTGCCGACGCCCATCCCGCCCGTTCCTCTCCCGCGGCCCTGGTCGCCTTCCTGACGCATCCTGACAGCCGCGGAGCCTTCCGCCTGTCACAGGACTGCGGCAGCATCGGCGGCCGCCGCAACGGCGTCATCGTCGCTCTGGACCTAGAGCCCCTGCGCACCGCCGCCGCCCGCGGCCTGGCGGAGGCGGTGGCGGCGGCGTGGCCAGGGGAGGGCCCCCTGCCGCGCCTGCGCAGGGCGGCGGCGGAGCTGCTGGCACGTGCCGTGGGGCCCGCCGCCGGCCCGGCGGGGGAGCATAGCATGAGCGGGACGGCCCTTTGCAACGCCCTCAGCCGCCAGCTAGGGGAAGGCTTCAAGGAGGCGGTGGGGAGCGTGACAGGCATGCAGCTGCTGACGGCGCTGGCGGACGGCGGCAATGGGCTGGGGTTCATCATGTGCGACACGCAGGCGGTGAGGGTTGGGGGATGTCGTGGGGTGCGCTGTGAGTGAAGGCTGGCGGTGTGTGGTGATAACATTGACCGCTGTGGTGGCCCGGCAATGGTGCGGATTCTACGTGGAATGCTTGAGGCTGATTCAGCTCCTGGCGGACGCCAGTGCTCACTCATTCCCACTCGTGAACAGTGCCTCCATGCGAGTGCTCCCATCATCGGTGTTTCGCCACCTTCGCGCGCCATACATGCGCGCATGGTGATCTGGGTATTAACGGGAATTCCTGTATCTACAGACGCCAACTAGATTTTTTGTACGTGCGAGGTCGTGTACTGAACACCATTGTAAGCAGGTCTCTGCTTCAGCACGCATCCGCGCCTCCCTTCCACACCCCTACTCCAACCCCCTGCCACAGGGCCCACAAGGCGTGGCTAAGCTGCGGCTGGACGCCCTGCTGCGCAGCTTGCCGTGCCCCGCCGCCGCCGTCGGTGGTGGCAACGCCGGTGCTGCCGCGGCGGACAGCTCAGTGGCTGCTGGTGCGCGGCCTACTCCAGAGGAGCGCCATTTGCAGCCACCACCACCACCACCACCACAAGCGCAGCAGGGTCACGCAGCTTCAGCGTCAAGTTCCGGCCCCATTGCAGGCCCCAGGCGCCGCTTCGTGGACGCCGCAGGCCCCAGCCTCAGCAGCAGCACCAACACCGCGCGCGTCCCTGGCCCCGCCGCTGCCACCGCCAGTGCCGGCGGGGCAGCAACAGCCACGGGCCCAGACGTCGTCGTGCAGCGGCTGCCCCTCGGGCTGTTGCCGCCTATGGCTTTCCCGGGCACTGCGCCGGGTCAGGTGCTGCGGCGGGGCTGCGCGGAACGGCTGGCGGGGCCGCAGGGGGAGCAGCGTGGACCGCTTTCCCTCAGCGTGCTGATCAAGTTACTTGACAAGGTGAGTCAGTGATTGTGCATGCTTCCGGGATCCCCAGCTAGTGCATGCGGTTCTTCAAAGATGACACCAGATGTGGAGTGGAGGAATGGTATGTGAACGGAATGTTCATGTGCACCATGATTTAGTCCCCTTTCGGGTCTGCCCTGTGCCCGCGCCGGTGCCCGGGCATCCTACAAACCCTGGCTCATCTCGTGCCGCGGTATCACTAACCTGGAGAGCAAGGCTCCGACATACAACCTAATCGTGTGGAGTGGCTTCATACATGGCATCACACACTTGCTTTCAACTAGCTGCGCCGCGCCTCTAACGGTCATGGCCCTCTCTCCCCCCCCCCCCCCCACCGGGGCTTGTTCAGTATTATTTATTTGAATGGTCTCTTTTTCCCCCCCCGCCCTCCTTGCGCGCCCCCCCC